>OJAY01000020.1_pt1 | contig 106302 bp, 97 predicted proteins | sample 1590331 | NCBI WGS metagenome assembly OJAY01 (sample SAMN05416835, study PRJEB24817) | seawater metagenome | isolation source: Sea water | place: Canada:Atlantic | collected 2013-07 | reverse complement strand
AATTTCACTAATGTGCTGAGGGATAGTTGCCTCAGTTTTCCACACCCTATCACTTTCGATTTTGGTTGTCAAGAATAAATTCTTGAAAATATCGAGATTGTGTAGATAAAAAACAATAAAAAGCATATATTTTCTAGTATATAAAGTATTGATTGGTGCGATATGAAGCAAAAGATAGGCGATCTTGCAGAGATCTCGCTGGGTTTTGCCGTTCAGAGTTCGGTAAAGCCGGATCCAGATGGAAATGTCCGAATAGTGCGTCCTGCCAATGGAAATGAGCGCTTGTCCATTGATTGGGAGGGCGTGGTGCGTACGTCTTTGCCGCCGAAGCGAAAGCTGCGTTACCTAAAGAGTGGAGACGTGCTGTTCCAGGCAATAGGTAAGGGGCACCCGGCCTATCTGATTGACGATGTTGCAGAAGGCCCGCCAGCTATCGCTCATCAGCATTTCATACTGATCAGGACGCATGCCGACTGGCTGGATCCGGGGTTTTTGGCCCTGGTGCTGAACTCTGATTCGGCCCAAGCGTTCTTACGAGAGAAGGCGTCAGGGGCGAATGGCAAGGTGGTGAATCAGGGGGTTCTGAAGGAGTTTGAGGTACCTCAACTGTCTTTGCCGGAGCAGCAGCAGTGGGTTATGCGCTGGAAGCAGAGATGCGCAGAAATAGGGGCTCTAAGGGCTGAGATTGAGGTGATCGAGTCTCGGTTTCGGGGAGATTTTGAGGTCGAATTTGGTGGTCGATAACCTTTTGTAATCTATAGTAAAGTAACTAATTCAGATGCCCTTCTACCTTTTGCTGTGGGGCGTTTATTTTGTGGGTGTTGCTCTGGCTGGTGTCGTATTGATATTGGTCTGGTGTTAATCAGGGAAAACCATGTTCGAACAAGCATTCAAGAATATCGATGACATTTTGCATAAAGATGCGGGGTGCTCCAGTGAGCTGGATTACACAGAGCAAACCAGTTGGATGCTGTTCCTTAAATATCTGGATGATCTGGAGCGAGAGCGCCAGATGGCTGCGGAACTGGATGGTAAGGAGTATGAGTACATCATCGCGCCTGAGCATCGATGGAGTGCCTGGGCTGCCCCGAAAGACGAAAATGGTGATTTTGACCACAACAATGCGCTGACGGGCTCCGATCTTATCGAGTATGTGGATGGAGAGCTTTTCCCTTACCTGAAAGGGTTCAAGCAGGCAGCGGAAAGCCCCGATACCATCGAATACAAAATTGGTGAGATCTTCGGCGAGATCAAAAACAAGATCCAGAGTGGCTACTCACTGCGAGACGCCCTAGAAAAGGTCGATGAGTTGCGCTTTCGCTCTCAGGAAGAAAAGCACGAACTCAGCCACCTCTATGAAACTAAAATCAAGAACATGGGCAATGCCGGGCGCAACGGCGGTGAATATTACACCCCGCGCCCACTGATTCGAGCCATGATTGATGTCGCTCAGCCCCAAATCGGAGAGACCATCTACGACGGCGCCGCAGGTTCTGCTGGCTTCCTCTGCGAAGCCTACGATTACCTCCGGCAGGGCGGGAGGCAGAAGAAGCAGCTGTCCACGAAGGATCTCAAAATCCTGCAGGAGCGCACCTTCTACGCCAAGGAGAAGAAGTCCCTAGCCTACGTCATCGCCATCATGAACATGATCCTGCATGGCATCGAAACCCCTAACGTCATCCACACCAACACTCTGGCGGAAAACCTGCAGGACATACAGCCCAGGAACCAGCACGACATCATCCTGGCCAATCCCCCCTTTGGCGGCAAAGAGCGCAAAGAGGTACAGCAGAACTTCCCCATTAAAACCGGCGAAACCGCCTTCCTGTTTCTGCAGCACTTTATGAAGGCCCTTAAACCCGGTGGCCGCGCCGCGATCGTGATCAAAAATACCTTTTTAAGTAATACCGACAACGCCGCCATAGCCCTGAGAAAGGAGCTACTGCAAAACCACAACCTGCACACCGTACTCGACTGCCCCGCCAAAACCTTCCTCGGCGCCGGGGTGAAAACCGTGGTGCTGTTCTTTACCAAGGGCGAGCCGACTCAGAAAGTCTGGTACTACCAGCTAGACCCCGGCCGTAGTCTAGGTAAGACCAATCCGCTTAATGACAACGATCTAAAAGAGTTTGTCGAGCTGCAGCAGGGCTTTAAAGATTCGGATAAATCTTGGTCGCTCAATGTGACGGATCTGGATCAGGCCACCTGGGATCTGTCGGTGAAAAACCCCAATGCCAAGGAGGAGGCCGAGCTTAGAGAGCCGAAGGCTGTCATCGCTGAGATTATTGCGCTGGACAAAGAGAGTGAGGCGATATTGGCTAAGATTCAGGAGCTGGTGTGATGGTTTGGCCAACAGTTAAGCTGGGTGAAATATGCCAGATTGAGAAGGAACAGTTTCGTGAAGGAAATTTACCTTACGTTGGTATGGAAGATATAGAGGGCCATACTGGTAGATTTCTTGGGGAGCGGAGTCCTAAGTCTGTTGCTAGCTCAACATTTAAGTTCTCCGATAAGCATGTCTTATATGGGCGACTCAGACCCTATTTGAATAAAGTTCTAGTGCCTGATTTCGAGGGGCATTGCTCCTCAGAAATATTTCCTTTGAAGCCCAGCGATAAGCTTAACCGAAAGTTTTTATATTACTGGTTATCAAGTGAAAAAATTGTATCTGCGATAGATGCGACGTGTACTGGCGCCCGGATGCCCAGAGCGAATGTGAAGGAGGTGCTAACTTTTGATTTTGGCTTGCCCTCCCTGCCGGAACAAAAACGCATCGTCGCCATCCTCGACCAGGTCTTTTCCGACATCGACAAAGCGCGCGCCTTAACCGAAAAAAACCTCAAAAACGCCCGCGAACTGTTTGAAAGCTATTTGCAGCAGGTGTTTAGCCAGCGTGGTGAGGGGTGGGAAGTAAGGCCACTCGAAAGCTTCTCAACAATTGTTAATGGGTTCGCGTTCAAGAGTGGCGATTTTTCATCGAAAAATCATGTGAAATCCATAAAGATAACTAACGTTGGTGTATATGAGTTTGTGGAAGAGCCAGACAACTACCTGCCGGAGGAGTTTCTAGAATCACATCACCGTTATAAGGCCTACGAGGGCGATGTGGTTGTTGCTCTTACGCGTACTATTATTTCATCGGGGCTGAAGGTGGCTGTAGTTCCTTCAACGTATGATGGTGCATTAGTTAATCAGCGGGTAGCTGCCGTTCAAGTTGATGAGAGTGTTATCCCAAAAGAAATGTTACAGGCTTATCTCTCTACAAAAATGGCCATCGACTATGTGAGAAGCAATGTTAACGAGCTAATGCAACCCAATTTATCAATAAAAGATTTGAAGCAGTTCCCTATACCTGTACCGCCACTAGAAAAAACAGCATCGGTTATGGAGGAGGTCTCTGAATTAAGAGAGCGTACGAAAAAGCTGGTATCAATTTACATGAGTAAGTTGAACCTATTGGATGATTTAAAAAAATCTTTGCTCCAAAAAGCTTTTTCCGGTGACTTAACAAAAGATAGCGAGGAGGCCGCAGCCTAATGTCGCAAGGAGGCCGCAATGAAGCCGATACCCGAGCCGATCTCATCGACCCCAAACTGGTCGAGGCGGGTTGGAGCAAGGTGGAAAATAGCTATATCCGACGTGAGGTCAGTATTACTCAAGGTCGGATTATCGGTGGCGGCAAACGTGCCTCAGCATTGAGCAGCGATTATGTTCTGGAATATCAGGGTCGCAAACTGGCGGCGATTGAAGCCAAAAAAGAGAGCCTGAGTTATACCGAGGGGGTGCGTCAGGCCAAGGACTACGCCCAGCGCCTGCAGTGCCGATTCGGCTACGCCACTAATGGCCACGACATCTACCAGATGGATATGCTCACCGGCGAGGAAAAACTGGTCGAGCAGTTTCTTGGCCCGGATGAGCTCTGGCAGCTTACCTTCGATCCAGCTCAAAAGCCTGAGGGCCCTGATGTTGAGCCGGATTTTGCGGCTGCATGGCGAGAACGGTTCGCTGAGATACCCTTCGAATGTAAGGGGGATTGGCAGCCCCGCTACTATCAGGAAAACGCCATCAACAACGCCTTGGAAGCCATCGCCCAGGGCAGGCAGCGGATCCTGTTAACCCTGGCTACAGGCACCGGCAAAACCTGTATCGCCTTCCAGGCCGCTTGGAAGCTGTTCCACAGCCGATGGAGCCTTAGCGCTGGGAAAGACCCCGCTGCCGCCAAAAAGCGCCCTCGAATCCTGTTCTTGGCTGACCGCAATGTACTGGCCAACCAGGCTTTTAACGACTTCGGCCCTTTTGGTGAAGATGCCATCGTTCGTCTAGAGCCGGGCGAGATCAGAAGGCAAGGCGGTGTTCCCAAGAATGCGAGCGTTTTCTTCACCATTTTTCAGACCTTCATGAGTGGTGGTGAAGATGAGAATGGTAATCCCACGCCTTATTTCGGTGATTACCCTGAGGATTTTTTTGATTTTGTCATTATTGATGAGTGCCATCGGGGGGGCGCTAATGATGAGAGTTCCTGGCGGGAAATCCTGAATTATTTTTCGCCTGCTGTGCAGCTGGGGCTGACTGCTACCCCGAAACGAACCGTGAATGCGGATACTTACTCTTATTTCGGAGAGCCTGTATATACCTATGCCCTGAAAGATGGCATCAATGATGGGTTCCTAACCCCATTCAAGGTGGTGCCGATTGTGGGCACCATGGACGAGTATGTGTACTCCCCGGGAGACGGGGTTGTTGTTAAGGGAAAGCCTGTCCCGGGTCAGGTTTATAAAGAAGGTGACTTCAATCGCATTATCACCATCCCAGAGCGCGAAAAGAGGCGCGTCAGGTATTGGATGGATATGTTTGGCCCGTCAGAGAAAACATTGGTGTTTTGCGCCACTCAGGAGCATGCCGGGCTGGTGCGGGACTACATCAATCAATATGCGGCGGAAAAGGGCTGGAGTACTAATCCGAGCTACTGTGTGCGGGTCACAGCTAATGACGGGGCTGCAGGTGAAAATGACCTGAAGACTTTCCAGGATAACGAGAAGACCATCCCGACAATCCTAACCACCTCCAGAAAGCTGTCGACCGGTGTGGATGCGCGGAATGTTCGTAATATCGTTTTGATGCGCCCTTGTAACAATATGATTGAGTTCAAGCAGATCATTGGGCGCGGCACCCGCATGTATGATGGGAAGGACTATTTCACTGTCTATGACTTTGTGAAGGCACACCACAATTTCGCTGACCCTGAATGGGATGGCGAGCCCCTTGATATCGAGCCGTGTAACGAATGCGGTAACACACCGTGCAGTTGTGAGAAAGGTGGCGGTGGTGGCAATGGAGCCTGTGGGGTTTGTGGGCAATCGCCTTGTAAGTGTAGAAAACCACCTCCTGAACCCTGCCCGACGTGTGGCCAACGCCCTTGTGTCTGTGTTGAAAAGATTGTCATCACACTATCTGATGGCAAAACCCGTACAATCAAGCATGTGTCTTCCACGCTGTATTGGAGTCCTGAAGGAAGGCCCATAACGGCCAAGGAGTTTGTGGAACGAATGTTTGGTGATCTGCCGAAGTTCTTTAAGAACGAAGAGCAGCTTCGACAAATTTGGGGTGACCCACTGACCCGAGAAAAGCTCCTCGAAGACTTGGCAGAGGCCGGTTACGACGACGAGAAGCTCGACAGCATGAAGCGGCTGATCGATGCTCCGGATAGTGATGTCTATGACGTTCTGGCCTATGTGGCTTACGCCCTAGAGACGCAATCCAGGAAACAACGCGTGGATTCAGCAAAGCCTGCTATCAGTGCCGCTTACACGAACTACAAGCAACAGCAGTTCATTGAGTTCGTATTAGATAAATACGTTGAAGAGGGTGTCGGGGAGCTTGCGGCATCCAAGATGAAGGGCCTGATCACCCTCAAATACAATACGATCACGGATGCGGCGGCGGAATTGGGTTCGCCAGCACAGATACGAGAAACTTTTATTGGGTTTCAGAAGTATCTTTACTAGGCTGGCGATTCTGTTTGACGTACAAATATAGTCTTTCTAAATTTGCCAAATTATGTGCTCTTTGGGAGGTTAGTCCTTTTTGAGTCGATGGAAAGACATTGTTGGCAATATAAAGGGGCCGTAGCCCATTCGGCTAGTTGAAGTCATCAACATTTCTCTTGCGGAGGCGTAAAGGGTTGTCGCTCCCTGGATTGCCATTACATCTTCTACCTTTTCTTTCTCAAGATCTGGGTGAGGTTTGAAAATGCCTATGGCTGTGCAGGTAATGGAGTATGGCGCTTGACGCTCTTCGCCGTCAGAAACCTCAATCTCCAATATCACAAAATGCTCTTCCGAGTTTTTACCACTAACTGTTTCGTTTTTCCCTCCGCTGACATTACAAGTTACCAATACGCCGGAAAAGTCAAACATGTCCCCATTGTTGCCTTCGTAGTCTTCGCGAGGCTTGATGCTGATTTCCCTAAAAAAGTAATTACATAAGCTCAGCGGGGGCAGCGGAATACTCATAATCATTCTCGCATTCTTGTGAATTTACGACGCGACCTAGTTTTACTGTGTGGTGAGTATGAAAGTCTTTATAGAAGTTTCTATAAGCATTACTCCAAGCCGTCTGCTTGGCGATGTTGCTATCCTTAACACCCTTGCCGCTACTAACTGAAGTTTTGTTGCTGGATTTCTCTAGGCTGATCAGCCGTATTTCAACTTTTGAGTTGATTGCCTTGGCTAAGTTGACCATGGTTTTCAGCGTTAGGTTCTGGTCTGCTCTAAGTATCTTGCTTACATTCGCTTCAGATACTTGCATTTTTCTTGCGACATCGGCTTGGGTTAGCTGATTTCGCTCCATTACTTGAACAATGCTGCTAACGAGTTCTAGTTTGGCTTTTTCAAAATCATACGCGAGAGTATCTTTGAACTTGCTCTTCAACTTGTTGAGAGTGCTCATGTTTTATTCCTCACAAATGATAATGGTCTTATTCTTTTCTGAGTCGAAGTACTTTTCTCTGAACTTAAGGGCTTTCTTTACTTCCGCTCGGGGTGTTTTTTTGGTGCTTTTGAAGAGACCGTGCGAGCAAATAATGATTTTCTCTCCATTTCCATAAAACCAAAATAAACGCAGCCTACCTTTGATGAACTCGTAAATCTTAGGCTCGTCCGGTAGTGACACATGGTGGCAGAGCTTGTTTCCCAGTGCCTTTGGGCCATTAACGTGTTTGATGGCTTCTTCCATCTGAGCAATAAGGCCGGAGCAGCTACCCTCATGAGCACCCATATGTGTTCCGAGAAACGCCTCTACGCAGTCTACCTCGGCGCTGTCAGTATCATTTATTACTGGTGCGTAAATAGACCAAAGGGCTCTTTCAACGAGTTTGAGGCGCACAATCTTAACCTATAAGTTAACTGGTGCAAGGGGGGAATGTAAAATAACGATATCCATAGCTCTGTCCTATTGATTGCCATTTTTCTATAGTTGTAATTTTCCCTGCTTGGATGGTTGCGGCTAAAGAGGGAGGTGTTGGGTGCTGCCGAACGCGAACTAAAATGTGAAAAATAAAGCGGGCTTGTGCTAACGACGCTCTCTTAATGGCAATATTGGTGTAAGTTATTGATTTTTTTAGAGGGGCACGCGATCCTCTAATGGCAAACGTGCCCTCTCTAATGGCAACTCACACACACTTGTGAGTTGCCATTAGAGGTATCACTCCACCTCTAGTAAAAACAATAACTTAGCGATTTCTTGCCATAGGTAAATCGCAGTTCTTGCCATAATAAAAAGCACAGATCGCGCAACTACTTGAATTAGATAGCATAATTCAGAACTTCCAAAGCGCTGAATTGCTGCGCAATAGCACGCTGCGCTGGCGTATAAATATATAGTTTTCAGTATATTTATGGACTATAGCGCGCTTATCTGTGCCTATGGAAGAGTCGAAAGGAGAATTCAGAAATGGGGCCCAGTGAGTAAATTGGGCAATGCTCTGGCCTTGGGTAAACTATAGCCTTGATCTAGCACCAAGCGGGCGACTTTCTGCTTAAACTCAGAAGTAAAGGAGCGTCGTTTTCTGGTCATCTGACACCTTGCTTAAGGTGGTAATTTTACTACCTACGTTGGTGTCCGGATTCATTAGATCACTACACTTATTGGCTTTCAGGGGGATCTGTATTGAGGCTGATTCCAAACCGTTTTGCTCGAAGTGCATTTAGTTTGCTCTCTTTTGCTATTCTGGTTAGAGCTTGGCGGGCATTTTGGGCTATCACTTTCTCGTTATCACCAATGTTAGCGATTCGCTCAAAGCGAAGGCAGGCTCGGATATAGCTTGGTAATTTCTCGCCTTTTGTTTTTTTAAAAATTTTGTAGTACTGCTCGGCCGTTGCCCGTGATAAAAGTATTATGTCTTCTCTTTTCCAAGCGTTGTTATTTACGAAAGTATCAAGGACTTGATCTGGATCTCTGTCATCGTTGATTTTCTCGTGTTCCTCTTTGAATCTTTGAAGCAGGGTCTTGTCATTTACCCTTTCTGAAAAAGGGGTCGTGTCTAGATCGAAGGTTTCTCTTTTGTCTTGAAATTCGGCTATGTATAGCTCGATGATTTCGTTGGCTTCTTTGTTGTAGCCAAGGTCTCTAAGTAAATCAACGGTTCCGTTAAGGTTTAATACGCTTATATGCTGGGGGTTCGTCTTAAAGCTGTTAAGTAAGGAGTCGATCAAATCTGATTCATTGTCTTCGAATGTGAAGTGATATTTATTCCAGGCTTTTGATATTGAGGCTTCTGATTTTCGGGCTATAAATTTTTCGTTAATTTTTTCTGCTTCTTTTTTTAGGGTAGGCTTGTTGAAAACTCCCTTTTCAACAGCTTTGGCTATTTCAAGATCGAATGCATCTATATCTTTTAACGAGTAGCCTGACAGAAAGTCATTCCATGCGACTTCTTCTGCTGTCGCTTTGTCGTTCCCGATGCCCCAGAGTTTTCCGCCTATATTCTTTATGTAGTCGAATGGAGGAACGTCGGGGTTCCCTCCTTGGTAATATGAATATGAAAATAATATTAAGCTGTGAAGCCCCTGATTTATTACCCCCGGTTCATAGTCGGAAAGTATTGAGGGAAGCTTTTCTGCTAGCCTGAGGATCTTTCTGATAATTCGTATGTTGTTTATGTTCAGTTTTGTTGTGAGTTCTGATATTTGTTCGCTGTTTGGTATGGATTCAGGTATGGCGATTTGGGCAGACTCTTTCGCTGAAGGGGAAAAAACGAGATCAATGTCGATAACCTTTTCTCGATATTTGTTAAGCTCGTTTTCTTCGTTATCACATAACGATTTGTTGTTTAATATCAAAACTATTTTGCAGTCTTTTTGTTCTTTGAGTAAAGAGACTAAGCCTAGTATGTCCTTTATTTTTAATGAATCACCTTTTCTTTCAATGTCATCAATGCAAATAAGTGTTTTTCTTAAAGATAGAAAGGATATGGCCTCAAAAACAGGGGAAAGGTCTTTGGCATAAGGGAGGCCTTGAATTGTGCGAACGGCCTTCCTTCCCAGTGATTTACTGATTTTTTCCGTGCTTTTCCTGAAGGATTCTAGGCTTGGTTTATGGTTTCTTTCCTTAACATCAACTACCTGTTCGAAAATTGAAAACTTAAAATTTTCAAGTGAATTGATGCCAAACAAGGATACGTATGAGTAGTTGTCAAGTGAGACAGACTGTGATTCTGCGGCAGCAGTAAGAAAGGTATTCCAAGTAAAGGTTTTACCTACTCCCCAGTCTCCACGAATTGCCAGCACCTCGGGCGTGTCATCCGCCAAAAATTCTTGAATTTGTTCTTTTACTAATGCGATTGACATTTGCGGCTCCTCTTTTCACTGGCTGGATGTTGAGGCGAAGGGTGGTGCGAGGCTGCTAAAGATCCTCTAATGGCAAGAAATCTGTAAGTTATTGATATAAAAAGAGGGCACGTTACCGTCTAATGGCAAACGTGCCCTCTCTAATGGCAACTCACAACACTCACACTGTTATTCCCAGGAGAGTGCGCCGCCCACCTGGTATTCGGTGACCCGGGTTTCGAAGAAGTTTTTCTCTTTACGCAGGTCCATGATTTCGCTCATCCACGGGAACGGGTTGTTCACGCCTTTGAACTGTTCTGGCAGGCCCAGTTGGGCCAGGCGGCGGTTGGCGATGAACTGCAGGTATTCTTCCATCATCGCGGCATTCATGCCGAGTACTCCGCGTGGCATTGTGTCGCGGGCGTATTGAATTTCCAGTTCGGTGCCTTCCAGAATCATCTGGGTGGCTTTGTCGCGCATCTGGGCATCCCATAGATGTGGGTTTTCCAGTTTGATCTGGTTGATCACGTCGATGCCGAAGTTCACGTGCATGGATTCGTCACGAAGGATGTATTGAAACTGTTCGGCCACGCCGGTCATTTTGTTGCGGCGACCCATGGACAGAATTTGGGTGAAGCCGCAGTAGAAGAAGATGCCTTCCAGTACGCAGTAGAACGCGATCAGGTTTTCCAGCAGTGCTTTGTCGGTTTCCGGGGTGCCGGTAGTGAACTCCGGGTCGGATAGGTCTCGGGTATACTGGATGCCCCACTGGGCCTTCTTGGCTACGGACGGAATCTCCTGGTACATGTTGAAGATTTCGCCTTCATCCATGCCCAGTGATTCGATGCAGTACTGGTAAGCGTGGGTGTGGATGGCTTCTTCAAAAGACTGACGCAGGATGTACTGGCGACATTCTGGATTGGTGATTAGGCGGTAGATGGCCAGCACCAAGTTGTTGGCCACCAGGGAGTCGGCAGTGGCAAAGAAACCCAGGTTACGCTTGACGATGCGACGCTCGTCGTCGGTGAGGCCATCGGCCTTTTTCCACAACGCCAGGTCGGCGTTCATGTTCACTTCCTGAGGCATCCAGTGGTTGGCGCAGCCATCCAAGTATTTCTGCCAGGCCCAGTCATATTTGAAGGGAACTAATTGGTTCAGATCGGCGCGGCAGTTGATCATGCGCTTGTCGTCAACTTCTACGCGGCCAGCGGCCCCTTCCAGTTCGGCAACGCCGTCTTCTATGTCCATCTTGGCCACGGAGGCCTGGGCGCGGGCTACCGCGTCTGAGGCGGCTCGGGCGGCGGCGGTGTTGTCTCGTCGCTGCTGCTCGATTCCATCATCCGCAGTACTTCCCGTTCCCGGTGCTTTAGCTTCAGGTGACGCTTGGTCAGATACCGCCTTAGGTTCCGGCGGCGTTGCGGGTGTGGGCTGCGGTTTGGCGACAGGCGTCTCTTGCGCATTGAATTCGTCCCAGCTCAGCATGTGTTCTCTCCATATTCCATTACAAGTTTGGTGGTGTTGATTCACCGCTTGCGTATTCTTTATGCCAGCGTGCACGCTTCACGTTTCATGTGGGTACGCAGGAAAATGCGTGCTGCATGGCGCGTGATAGCGTGCGAGCGTCTCTTATTGGCAGGCTTCGCAGTCAGGTTCGTCGATGGAGCAAGCTTTGGGTACGTCGGCGGCCTGATTGAATTCAGCCGGCGTTTCTGGCCCGGAGGAAACCTGGTTCAATTTGCCATCACTGATGGTGGACTTTTCGGTCTGGGTGGCACCGATGGCGCGCAGGTAATAGGTGGTTTTCAAACCCAGCAACCAGGCCATTTTGTAGGTCACGTCCAGCTTCTTGCCGTTCGCTTCGGCAATGTACAGGTTCAGGGATTGAGCCTGATCGATCCATTTCTGGCGACGGCTTGCTGCTTCTACCAACCAGCGCGGTTCCACTTCGAAGGCGGTACGGAACTGTTCTTTCAGGTCCGCCGGAATACGTTCGATGGGTTGTGCGGAGCCATCGTAGTATTTCAGGTCGTTGACCATGACGTTGTCCCACAGGCCGCGTTCTTTAAGCGCCTTAACCAAGTAAGGGTTGACCACGGTGAATTCGCCGGACAGGTTCGATTTCACGTATAGGTTTTGGTACGTGGGCTCAATGGACTGAGAAACCCCGGTGATGTTGGCGATGGTTGCTGTCGGTGCAATGGCCATCACGTTGGAGTTGCGCATGCCTTTCTTGGCCATGGCGCGCACGCTGTCCCAGTCCAGGGTCTGGCTGCGGTCCACCTTGCAGTAATCTTCGCCACGTTGCTTGACCAGAATATCGATGGAGTCGATGGGCAATATGCCCTGGCTCCATAGGGAGCCGTCGAAGGTCTGGTAGGCACCGCGTTCTTCCGCCAGTTTGGCGGAGGCTTGGATGGCGTAGTAGCTCACCGCTTCCATGGAGGTATCGGCGAAGGTCACCGCATCGCTGGAAGCATAGCTGATGCCCTGCTTATACAGTGCGTCCTGGAAGCCCATGATGCCCAGGCCCACCGGGCGGTGCTTCATGTTGGAACGCTTCGCTTGGGGCACGCTGTAGTAGTTGATGTCGATCACGTTATCGAGCATGCGCACGGCGGTGTTAATGGTGCTTTGCAGTTTTTCGATATTCAGACCGTTTTCGTCCACGTGCTGGGCCAGGTTTACGGAGCCCAGGTTACATACGGCGATTTCTTCTTGGTTGGTGTTCAGGGTGATTTCGGTGCACAGGTTGGAGGAGTGCACTACGCCCACGTGCTGCTGCGGGCTGCGCAGGTTGCACGGATCTTTAAAGGTGAACCAAGGGTGGCCTGTTTCAAACAGCATGGAGAGCATCTTGCGCCACAGGTTGATGGCGGGCAGTCGCTTGAACAGTTTCAGTTCGCCGCTGCGGGTTTTGGCTTCGTATTCTGTATACGCTTTTTCGAATGCCTCACCGTACAGGTCGTGCAGGTCTGGCGTGTCGTTGGGGCTGAACAGAGTCCAGTCTTCCTCGTTAATCACGCGTTTCATGAACAGGTCGGGAATCCAGTTGGCGCTGTTCATATCGTGGGTACGACGACGGTCATCACCGGTGTTTTTACGCAGCTCCAGAAACTCTTCGATGTCCATGTGCCAGGTTTCTAGGTAGGCACAGACGGCGCCTTTGCGCTTGCCGCCTTGGTTAACGGCCACGGCGGTATCGTTGACCACTTTAAGGAAAGGAACCACGCCCTGTGAGCGGCCGTTGGTGCCTTTAATGTAAGCGCCCAGTGCGCGCACGGGGGTCCAGTCGTTACCCAGCCCGCCGGCAAACTTGGAGAGCATGGCGTTATCTTGAATGGCGCCGTAGATGCCGTGTAGATCATCCGGCACGGTGGTCAAGTAGCAGCTGGATAGCTGCGGGCGCAGGGTGCCGGCGTTGAACAGGGTCGGCGTGGAGCTCATGTAATCGAAGCTGGATAGCAGGTTATAGAACTCGATGGCGCGCGCTTCACGGTTATCTTCTTCCGCTGCCAGGCCCATGGCCACACGCATAAAGAAGCACTGGGGTAGTTCGATGCGGGTGTCGTTATGGTGAATGAAGTAGCGGTCATACAGGGTTTGCAGGCCCAGGTAGGAAAACTGCAGATCGCGATTGCCATCTAGGGCCGCGCCTAGCGCGTCTAGGTCGTACTCGGCTAGTTGCGGAGACAGCAGTTCCAGCTCGATGCCTTTGCTGATGTAGGCTTTCAATGCATCACTATAGAGGGCATTCATTTCATCGTGGCTGGCACGTTCGGCCACGCGCAGAAACTGCAGTGCTTCGGCGCGGATTTTGTCCATCAGCAGGCGAGCGGTCACCTGGGAATAGTTCGGCTCCACTTCGATCATGGTGCGGGCGGTGATCACCATGGAGGTGTTCACGTCGTGGATGGAGACGCCGTCGTACAGGTTCTTCACGGTTTCAGTGATGATCTTGTCGGCGTTCACGTCTTCCAGGCCGGAACAGGCTGCGCGGATCAGGTGCTCAAGGCGTGCCATGTCCAGCGGTGCTTTGCTTCCGTCTTCCATGGTGACAGACATATCCACTTGGTGAGTCGGTGCGGGCAGGTCTGTGCTTTTCTGTTCGGCAGCGCGTTTGGAGGCTCGCTGTTCGCGATACAGCACGTAATCACGGGCGACTTTCTGTTCGCCGTTGCGCATTAGGGCTAGTTCAACTTGATCTTGAATTTCTTCGATGTGGATGGTGCCGCCGGAAGGCATGCGACGTTTGAAGGTGGCGGAGACCTGCTCGGTAAGGCGAGCTACGGTTTCATGGATGCGGGACGATGCAGCGGCGGTGCCGCCTTCGACAGCAAGGAAAGCTTTGCTAATGGCAACGGTGATCTTGTCGTCATCGTAGCCCACGACCTTGCCATTGCGCTTGATGACGCGTAGCTGGCCGGGCGCTGTGCTGGCAATGCTCTGGTCCTGATCGTTGCTGTCGCTGGCAGGGGAGCCAGCGTTCTGTGGGTTCTGGCTCATATCCGTCTGCATGGTGCCCTCTCCATTGTTTGTGCTTTAGCTGTCTGTGTTTGTGTGCTGTGAACCTGGCGGCTTCACTACGCAAAACGCCATGGCCGTACGGCCATGGCGCGTTAAATCGTGTTTTAGGTAATGCATGGTGGGGTCGTGAGCGCACGAACCACAAGATGTTGTGTCTTATTCATGACGTAATTTTCCCCCTTGCTTGTCAGGAAAGTGCTAAATCGCTGATGAGATTGCACTTTCCGGTGCGATAGACTGCTTTGTCTTGGGGAGGCGTTAGCTTTATAAAAACCCAACATGTTGGGGTGCGCGCCTGACTCTGGTACAAGGTATAGTTGTGCTTGCTTATTTGCAAGCACTTCACCTGGGGAAATCTTGTGGATAACTTGTGGGGCAATGTGAGTGCATTGAGAAGGCTTTTTTTTGGGGCATGCCACACTAGATATAGTGTTTGTTAATGGGGGTGCTCTTGCAGATTGTTGTATATAAGGCGTCTATATTGGGAGAAGTATGGGAAAACCACAGGGGCGTTGTTGTCTGTATGATGAGCCGCCTGAGAGGTTGCCGTGTACAACGCGTATGCGTATAAACATACGATAGAGATACGTTTGTTACAGTTTGCCGGGTTGGCGTTGGAACAAAACGACAATAACGATACAAATTTCAAGAAGGATAAGGACGGGATGACAACTGTGCAGGATAACCCGCCAGCCATCATGATCGTAGAAGACGATGAGCGTCTTGCCGATTTAACCTGTGAATACCTGCAAAGCAATGGCCTTGGTGTGACGGTAGTCAGCGACGGTGAAGAAGCTATTCGCCGTATTCGTGCGGATCAGCCGGATCTGGTGGTGCTAGATTTGATGCTGCCCGGTGCCGACGGCCTGACGGTATGTCGTGAAGTGCGCAGTGCCTATAAGAATCCCATTCTCATGCTTACCGCTCGCACCGATGATATGGATCAGGTGCTGGGCTTGGAAATGGGCGCCGATGATTACGTGGCCAAGCCGGTTAAACCCCGGGTGTTGTTGGCGCGGATCCGTGCCTTGTTACGTCGAGTGGAAACGGATAGTGAGCGTGATAATTCACCGGCACGCTTGGAATTCGGTGCCTTAGTGATCGATAACTCTGCCCGCGAAGTGACTTTGGCCGGCGATTCGGTGGATCTTACCAGTGCGGAATACGATTTGCTTTGGCTGCTAGCGTCCAACGCGGGCACGGTGCTGTCACGGGAAACAATTTTCGAGAAACTGCGGGGCATTCAATATGACGGGCAAGACCGCTCTATTGATGTGCGTATTTCCAGGATTCGCCCTAAAGTGGGGGACGATCCAGAAAACCCCAAGCGCATCAAAACGGTACGCTCCAAGGGGTATCTGTTCGTCAAGGAAATCGGCGCAATATAACGGCTGAGTTGGTCGTTGCGGCGCAGGGATGACGCTGGGTGATGTTTGAATAGTATTTTCCTGAGGCTCTACGGGGGCTTGTTGCTGGCGCTGTGTTTGATCGGCGCCATCACCTATGGTGCGGTGGAGCTGGTGAACAGTTACCGATCCGACCTGTACCGTGAAAAGATGGCCCGGGGCACCTTCTTTCTGATGGCGGAAGGCTACCAGCATTATGAGGTTGGCGACCGCGATCGCTGGAGTCAGGTGCTTAGCAAGCTGTTCAGTGCCGAGATCGCGCTGCTCTCCAGTGATGATCTGGCGCTGGGGTATCGGGAACGTTTGCACCTTGAAGACGGCCTTGTGGTGATGCGTCTGAATGACGATGCGGGCTACGCCGATGTCTTGTTTCAGCTTCCTGGCGAAGATGTCTATATCAACACGCGGATGACCAAGGTGTCTGAACAACAGGCGCGGGCTACGGCTGTGTTGATCCTTCATTATTTGTCCCATTTCCAAGAATCAGAGTGGGATCAGGCGTTGACTACTTTGCAGCGTCAGTTCGGTTACCCTCTGACGTTGCTGCAGCGCGATGATGTCTCTCTGGATGATGAGCAAGAACAGCGACTCGGGCGCCGTGAGGTGGTTATTGCTCTTGACGACAGTACTCGCAATGATTCCAGTATCCGGATTTATGCGCCGGTGGCACAAACCGATAAATTGTTGGTGCTTGGCCCGCTGAGCTTGTTTGACCGGTTTCCTATTGAGTTGCTGTTGATTGCTGGTATTACCAGCTTGTTGGCGGTGGCGCTGGCCACTTATCTACAGGTGAGCCCCCTGCAGCGGCGACTCAAGAGGCTTGATAAGGCGGTGAGTCAGTTGGGCAGTGGGGACCTGGGAGCCTATGCCAATATCGAAGGCAGTGATGCCATTGGGCAGGTGGCAGCAACCTTTAATGGTATGACGGCACATATTCGTCGTTTGATTGAGTCACAGCGAGAGATGACTCGCGCAGTGAGCCATGAATTACGCACCCCGGTGGCGCGGTTGCGTTTTGGGCTGGAGATGCTTGCCGATATTGAGTCGGCGGAGCGTCGCCGTGAAAAGCTCAATGCTATGGATCAAGATATCGAACAGCTGGATCAGCTGATTGACGAAATCCTTACCTATGCTCGCTTGGAGCAAGGCACTCCTAATATTGAATTCAAACCGGTGGTGATTGGCGAATTGTGCGAACAGCTGCGCGATGAGTTGGAAACCATTCGTGATGAAACGGTCATCACCGTGAACAACGCTTGCCCGACCCTCAAAGTGGAAGCGGAGGAACGCTATCTGCATCGGGTGCTTCAGAACTTGGTGACCAATGCCTTGCGCTACGCTAAATCCCATATTGTTATGCGGGTTGAGGAGAGTGATGATCTGGTGTTCATTCATGTGGATGACGACGGCCCGGGGATTCCAGAGCACGAACGCGAGCGGGTGTTTAAACCCTTTGCCCGTTTGGATAAGAGCCGCCACCGGGCCAGCGGTGGGTACGGTTTGGGTTTGTCCATTGTGAAACGTATTGTGGATTGGCACGGAGGGGGGATTTGCGTGGATGAAAGCCCGCAAGGTGGTGCCCGCTTTACCGTGACCTTGCCCAAGGATCAGCAGGGCCAGCATGTGCTAGGGCGGGTGAACGAACTTCATTGAATAGGGAAAGCTTAAATGTTCCTCTATTTAGGCCTTTGCACAAAGCCGCTGGTAGCCGATAAGGTCTATTGGGTTGGCCGTTATTGTGCAATGTGTCATCCGGTCTTCATTTAAAATACGCTTTCTATGCTATCTCGTGGCATTTGTTTGATTTCTACCCCCATATGCATAACAAGGTTAGCCGAGCCATGCCTTATATCCTTTCCATCGACCAGGGCACTACCAGTTCAAGGGCGATTGTGTTCGACGCCAATGGGCACGCTTGCGGGCAGGCTCAGAAAGAGTTTCGCCAGTATTTTCCCGAGGATGGCTGGGTGGAACACGACGCCATGGAAATCTGGAATGATACCTTGGCCATGTGTCAGCAAGCCTTGCGCAATGCCCGGGTAGAAGCGCAGCAATTGGTGGCCATTGGTATTACCAATCAGCGTGAAACTACGGTGTTGTGGGATCGCGAGACCGGTGACCCGTTGGCCCGGGCAATTGTTTGGCAGGATCGTCGTACGGCGTCTACCTGTGAAGCGTTGCGTGATCAGGGTCATGAAAATCAGGTGCGTAGCAAAACAGGTTTGTTGCTGGATCCATACTTCTCCGCTACCAAGTTGGCCTGGTTGCTGGATAACGTCCCCAATGCGCGTCAGCGTGCAGAAGCCGGAGAGTTGGCTTTTGGCACTATCGATAGCTGGCTGTTGTGGCAGCTGACCCGTGGCAAGGTGCACGCTACTGACGCCACCAATGCGTCGCGTACCTTATTGTTCAATATTCATGAGCAATGCTGGGATGAAGAGCTGCTGACATTATTCAATGTGCCTGCATCGGTATTGCCCGACGTGCGCGACAGTGCCGCTGATTTCGGTACCACCTGCCCGGAATTGTTGGGCGCGGCGGTGCCGGTGACCGGTATTGCCGGTGATCAGCAGGCGGCGTTGGTGGGGCAGGCTTGTTTTGCTCCGGGGATGGTGAAAAGCACCTATGGCACCGGCTGCTTTATGGTCATGAATACGGGTGAGGCGGTGGAATCCCATAACCGCTTACTGACCACCGTGGGCTATCGCCTCAATGGTAAAACCACCTATGCACTGGAGGGCTCTATTTTTGTGGCTGGAGCGGCGATTCAGTGGCTACGAGATGGCTTGCATTTAATTCGGGATGCCAGAGAAACCGAAGCCCTGGCCCGCCGCGTCGGTTCTGCCGGAGGCGTGTATCTGGTGCCGGCCTTTACTGGCTTGGGCGCACCGTGGTGGGACCCCCATGCTCGGGGAGCCTTAATGGGGTTGACCCGTGATACTGGGATTGCCGAGGTGGTCACCGCGGGGCTGGAGGCCGTGTGTTATCAATCGCGGGATTTGCTGGATGCTATGGCGGCGGATTGTGGCACCCGGCCGACCACCCTGCGGGTGGATGGTGGAATGGTGGTGAATAACTGGCTGAGCCAGACCTTGTCGGATGTGCTGGGCGTCTGTGTGGACCGACCGGTAGTCACCGAAACCACGGCCTTGGGGGCTGCCTATCTGGCTGGCCTGGGGGTCGGGTTGTATGCATCACTGGAATCCATAGCAGAGCAATGGCGTTGTGAACGGGGCTTTTCCCCCGCGCTGGCTGAGCCGGAGCGGCAGAAGCGCTATCAAGGGTGGCGGGATGCGGTGGCTCGAGTTTGTCAGACCTCACGGGGTGCTAATTGATGGCTAACTTGCATAAACGTTAAGGATTTCGCTGGCAGTAAAGAGCGCTTTATAACGATGGACGGTTCGGTTTTGGGGATGATCAAACTGTGACGTAGTCGACATTCAGTATTATTATTAGCACATCAATAATAATATTATGCTACCAGTTGGTGCGATTGCTAATGGGGAGGGTTGCACCAACTCAGGAATCCGGCATGGATCAAACGTTAACGCTTCACCCTGTGGCTTTGCAGTCCCAACAGCTGCGCCGCGTGCGGTTTGCGATCCTAGCGGGTGGCGGTGCCCATACTCTACTTTGTTGGATCGCTTTACAGCTGGACTTTTTCCGGGGTGGAGAGTTCCTTTTCTATTCTCTTTTTGCCGGCCTTTGGGCGGGTCATCTTCTCTTTATTCTATTCATGCTGATGGGGCTGAATCGCCGTTTGGCGGAGCCTTCCATGATTATGCCGTTAATGGTGTGGTCAACCACCGGGTTGCTAATAACGGCGTTATTCGTGGATCAGGTACGCCTGTGTGTCATGCTGCTTTTCTTCGCCATTGTTCAGCTTGGGGTGTTTCAGGCGTCGTTGCGGCAGTTCATGGCGCTGGCCAGTTATTGCGTGTTGGGCTACGCAATTGTGCTGGGGGTTATTTGTGTGTATTGGCCGGAAGCGATTGATGCCCGGGGCGAGTGGATTCAGTGGGGGTTGTTTAGTGTCATGGTGGTGGCGGCCATGTTGTTGGCGTCTGAAATTTCCACTATTCGGTTCCAATTGGGCAGGCGTAATCAGCAGTTAGCAGAAATTGTCGGGCGCATTCACGAGATGGCAGTGAAAGATGAATTGACCGGTTTCTATCGTCGCCGCCATGCCATGGAGCTATTAAATAATGCGTGCGGACAGTCTGCCCGCGGGGCGTACCAGTTGGCGGTGGTATACCTGGATTTGGATCACTTCAAGAGAACCAATGACCAGTATGGCCACCGTATGGGCGATGCGGTCTTGCAGCGTTTTGCGGATGTGGCCCGTCGCCACCTGACCAAGCAGGATTTGGCCGCCCGGCTGGGGGGGGAGGAATTCATGTTGGTGCTACCAGTGAGTGACCAGGAGGAGGCACGTAACTTAGTGGAAGGTATTCTGATGAGCATGCGCAGCCAGCGTTTTAAGGATGCACCGGGGCTGATGGTGACGGTGTCCGGGGGGCTGGCCATGCGGGCGGATGGTGAAACTCCTGCACAATTGATTAAACGAGCCGATCTCGCCTTGTATCGGGCCAAGGAAACCGGACGCGATAAACTGATTATCGGGGAGACCGAATGAAGCATGATTTGCATCAGGCGGAAAAGCTGAGACTGAGCGAGAAACGCTTGATGCAAAGGCATAGTCGTTCTGCCATGGTAATCATCGCTATGCACACCCTATTGTGCGTGGTTTATTTTCAGCTTGGCTACATGGATATCTCGCTGACGGAGGCGTTGGTGCTGGCTTTGCTGGTCTGGGGCTCTCTGTTGGCTTATCAGTTGCTGATGGCAACAGGCGTCACCTTTAGGCTGCGTGAGCCGAGCTTATCGTTACCGTTAATCCTGTATTTTATCGGCGTGTTCATGGTGTCGGGCTATTACGTGGATGAGTTTCGGCTCAGCGTGGTAACGCTATTTTTTTCCGCGTTATTGTTAGTGTCGTTTCGGCTCAGCGGTAAAGTCATGGTGGCAGTGGCGTTTATGGCCAGTGCGGCCTATGCGTTGATGCTGTGGCTGGCTCTGCTGGATCGTTGGGTACACTTGAGTCTGTCAGTGGAGCTGTTGCAATGGTTGGTATTTGCCATGATTTCGGTGAGCTTTGCCGTCACCGGTGGCAGTATCAATCGCCTTCGCGACGCTCTGGTCGATAAAAATCGTGACCTCGCCAATGCAGTGAAAAAGGTACGGGAAATGGCCATTCGTGATGACCTCACTGGCCTGTTTAACCGCCGCCACTTACTGGAAATTCTGGAGCGCCAGAGGGCTTTGTTCAGCAGTAAGAGCGTGCCGTTTGCGGTGTGTTACGTGGATCTTGACCACTTTAAGAAAATTAATGATCGTCATGGCCATGACTGGGGCGATCGAGTGCTGCGTCAGTTTTCCGAGTTGGCGTTGTCGGGAATGCGTGATGGCGATCACTTTGGCCGCTTGGGTGGCGAAGAGTTTCTGCTGGTGTTGCCGCAGAGTGACGCCCAAGGTGCTTTACTGGTGGCAGAACGCTTGCGCTTGCGTTGGCGCGAACAACGCTTCGATGCTCAAGGTGGGCCGGCGATAGTCAGCCTGTCTGTGGGCGTGGCGGCTTACCAGGAGGGAGAGCGCGTGGACGAGTTGCTTAACCGGGCGGATCAGGGCTTATATAGGGCAAAGGCCGGGGGGCGGGACCAGAGCCGAGTTGCATGAGTTGAAAGTCGAACAATGCGATCAGCGGGCTCCGCTAGACGATAAACTCCTGTGCCGCAGAGCAAGTCATTTACGATGGAAAGGGTCTCATTGTTGTAGCGCAGGCCAATATGCACTTTGCATGGTTAGCACTTCAACGTTCAATGCGTTTCGAACGCTACCAGATGCTTGGTTCCCAGCCGGACATGAAGATTGTCGCCTTCTACCACATTGGTGTGGCTGTCTGTTTGGCAGAGCAGGGTTTCGTTGGCGCCGACTCTTAGGTGGTAGAGGATGCTTGCACCGGTGAATTGGCGGCGGGTGACGGGTAGGGCCAGAGGAGCGGATTCGTCGGCGATCACATCTTCCGGTCGTAGCAGAACTTCCACCTCGGTGCCGGGTTGCAGGGGTGCGCGGCTGCGCCCGGTCACATCGCCAAGGCTTGTGTGAACGGTGTTACCGTCGTGCACCGTGCCGTGCAGGAAGGTGCCGTAACCGGCGAATTCTGCCACGAAACGATTCGCCGGGGCGTGGTAGATATTGTAGGGGGTATCCCATTGTTCTAGCCGGCCTTGCTGCATGACCCCCACCCGATCGGCCAACGCAAAGGCTTCTTCTTGGTCATGGGTTACCAGCAAGGTGGTGACTTTTTCCTGACGGAGAATATCGCCTAATTCTTGGGCCAGCGACCGGCGTAGATCCAAATCCAGGCTAGCAAAGGGTTCGTCCAGCAACAGCAGGGCTGGCTGGGGGGCCAGTGCTCGGGCTAGGGCGACGCGCTGTTGTTGCCCGCCGGAAAGTTCGTGAGGGTAGCGTTGATCAAGGCCGCCAAGGCGCACTCGTTGCAGGCAGGCTTGCACGCGTTCCTGGCGTTGCGAGCGGCTTTGGTGCCGCAGGCCGAAGGCTACGTTGTCGGCCACGGTAAGGTGGGGGAAAAGGGCATGTTCCTGAAACACCATGCCCAAGCCACGCTGGTTGGGTGGTAGTTGTTGGTGGGGGCCGGAGACGGTTTTGCCCAGAATGCTGATGGAGCCGGAGGTTACTGGTTCCAGCCCGGCAATGGCGCGCAGGGTGGTGGTTTTTCCGCAACCACTTGGGCCGAGCAGGCACGCGATTTCCCCGGCGGCCAGCGTCAGGCTCAGGTCATTGACGACGGTCTGCTGGTGGTAGCCGCAGGCCAGATGATTGAGGCTAAGCAGTGGTTCTTTCATGATTGCGCAGCTCTAGGCTGCACGCAACACGCAAACGTATGCGTGTGAGGCGTGCAGCGTTGCCATCAATGTTGGCCAGTGAGCAGAAATTCCAGCAAGGCTTTCTGCGCGTGCAGGCGGTTTTCGGCTTCGTCCCAGACCACGGCGCGGGGGTCGTCCATCATTTCGTGGCTGACTTCTTCGCCACGGTGGGCGGGCAGGCAGTGCATGAACAGCGCATCCGGATCGGCTTTGTCCATTAGTTCAGGGGTGACTTGATAACCCTCAAACGCGTTAAGGCGGGTTTGCTGTTCATCTTCCTGGCCCATGGAAGCCCACACATCGGTCACTACCAGATGAGCGCCTTGCACGGCGGTGGCCACGTCCGCTTCTAAGCTGACCCGCTCCGGATAGCGGCCCAGCAGGTCGTTATCTGGGGTGAAGCCGTCTGGGCAGCTGATGACCAATTCGAAATCAAACTGGTTGGCAGCGTTAATGTAACTGGCACACATGTTGTTGCCATCACCGACCCACACCACTTTCTTGCCTTGGATGCTGCCGCGATGCTCTACAAACGTCTGCATGTCGGCGAGCAGCTGGCAGGGGTGGAAGTCATCCGTGAGGGCGTTTATCACGGGTACCGCCGAGTGGTCGGCAAAGGTCTGCAGGGTGGCGTGGTCAAAGGTGCGGATCATTACCGCATCGACCATGCGTGACAGTACCCGTGCTGAATCTTCAATCGGTTCACCCCGGCCCAGCTGAGTGTCTCGGGGCGAGAGAAAGATGCTGGAGCCACCAAAATGGGTCATCGCTACTTCAAAGGATACCCGGGTGCGGGTGGATGATTTTTCGAAAATCATGCCCAGCGTTTTGCCTTTCAATGGCTCATGGTTCTGGCCGTTGCGCAGCATGGTTTTCAGCTCAATGGCGCGCTGAATCAGGTAGCCGAGTTCATCTGGAGTTAGATCGGTCAGGGTCAGGAAATGACGGGTCATGCGACCTCCTGCTCATCGGCAAAACGGTGGATCAGGGCAGACAGGGTGTCCACTAGATGCTGCATTTCAGTTTGGTTGATCACTAGCGGTGGCAGTAGCCGTACCACGGATCCGGCGGTGACATTGATTAGTAGGCCGGCGTTGCGGGCGCGGTTGACCAGCTCGGGACAAGGGCGATCGAGCTGGATACCTAGCATCAGACCCCGCTGACGAATTTCGGTGACCATGGGCAGGTCTGAAAACGCCTGAGTAAAGGCATCTTTCAGCCAGGCGCCTTTGTCGGCCACACCATCAATGACATCATCGGTGAGCGCATTGACGACGGTCAGGGCAGTAGCGCAACCCAACGGGTTGCCGCCGTAGGTGCTGCCGTGATTACCGGGGCCGAACACACCTTCGGCTTTGCCGGCAACCAGGCAGGCGCCAATCGGAAAGCCGTTGCCTAGGCCTTTGGCCGTGGTCAGCACATCCGGAGTGACATTGGCACCCAGGCAGGCAAAGTAATCCCCGGTGCGGCCGTTGCCGGACTGTATTTCATCGAGCATCAGTAGCCAGTCGTTGCGATCGCACAGGGCGCGCAGGCCAGCCAAGTAGTCGTCCGCAGGAATGTGGATGCCACCTTCGCCCTGCACCGGTTCTACCAGTACAGCGACGATGTCGCGGTTCTCTGCTAATGCTTCTACTGCCGCCAAGTCATTGAACGGGACGCGAACAAAACCGTCCAGCAAGGGTGCAAAACCTTCCTGCACCTTGGCGTTGGCAGTGGCCGACAAGGTGGCCATGGTGCGGCCGTGAAAGCTGCCTTCCATCACCACCACGGTGGGGCAGGTGATCTGTTTGCGAGAGCCGTACAGGCGGGCAATCTTGATGGCCGCTTCGTTGGCTTCTGCACCAGAATTGGAGAAAAACACGTTTGCCATGCCGCTCAACTCACACAGACGCTGCGCCAGCGATTCTTGGGCGGGAATGCGGTACAGGTTGGACGTGTGCACTAATTGCCTGGCCTGTTCAGCCAGGGTTCGGGTCACCGCCGGGTGGCAGTGGCCTAGGTTACACACACCAATTCCGGAGATGGCATCCATGTATTTGTGGTCGTTTTCGTCATATAACCACACGCCTTCGCCCCGCACGAAAGCCACTGGCTGGCGCGCGTAGGTGGGGATCAAATATTGCGACATAGCAGGCAATTGATAATTGGCAATGAATAATTGATAACGAGCCAGTGCGCTCTTATCCGCGTCTGGTTCCCGTCCCAAAACAAAAAACGGCAGCCGAGGGCTGCCGGAACCGCCGATAATAGCGCAGTTATTGGCCAATAGTTAATAGTTGATGCAAGACAATGAACAAGGGCAGACTGCTCTGCATTAGATTTTCGCTATCAACTATTCATTATTGACTGCCTATTGCCCTATGAATCCTGTCCAGCTGAGTATTTTTGCCAACCGCCTTGGCGGTATCTGTGAGGAAATGGGTGCGGTATTGCGCCTGAGTGCGCTGTCCCCGAACATCAAGGACCGACTCGACTTTTCCTGTGCTATTTTTGATGCCCAAGGTCGGCTGTGCGCCCAGGCGGCCCATATCCCGGTGCATCTTGGGTCCATGGCTTATGCCATGGCGGATCTGGTCACGGGCAGAGAGTGGCAGGCAGAAGATCTGATGGTGGTGAATGATCCCTATTTGGGTGGCACGCATTTGCCGGATGTAACGGTGGTTGCGCCGGTATTTCAGTCGCAGACCCTAATGGGCTTCACTGTGACCCGGGCCCACCATGCGAATATTGGTGCCCACAGCCCTGGATCCATGCCGGTATCTACCCATCTGGAGCAAGAAGGGATTGTTATTGCTCCCAGTTGGCTAAAACGCGCAGGGCAATGGCAGGTGCCTTTGTGCCGGCGCCTAGCCGGGCTGGAGGAGCACGGGACGTTGCCGGTAGAGACTCCGCGTTTTGCCGACTTTTCTGCCCAGGCTAGTGCCTGTGAGGCGGGTGCCCGGCGTTTGGTGGAGCTGGCTGATCAGCAATTTGATCTGGTGGCGGCCTTTGATGCCCTCAATGCGTATGGTGAAAAGCGTGCTCGCGCTCGCATCGCGACCCTGCCGGATGGTTGTTACCGGTTCCAGGATTACATGGACGACGATGGCCAAGGCCAGCAGGGCATCCTCATTACCGTCAGCCTCACGATTTGCGGAGATCAGGCCTCTCTGGATTTTAGTGGCACGGCAGATCAGGTGGCGGGAAATATCAATTGCCCGTTGTCCGTGGCAGCCGCAGCGGTCTATTACAGCTTTCGCTGCTTGATGGACGATGACGTGCCTGCCTGCGATGGTCTCTTTCGGCCTATAAAGCTGTCCGCTCCGCCAGGCTCGTTGCTCAATGCCCGCCGCCCGGCGGCGGTGGCTGCCGGCAATGTGGAAACCAGTTCACGGGTGGTGGATGTGGTGCTGGGTGCGCTGGCTCAGGCGGCGCCGGAGGCAATTCCCGCAGCCAGTCAGGGAACCATGAATAATGTGGCTATGGGCGCTGGCGGTGACAATGGCTGGGATTATTACGAAACCATGGCCGGTGGTACGGGCGCTCATGCTGGTGGCCCTGGGCTGTCGGCGGTGCACAGTCATATGACTAATACTCTTAATACGCCAGTCGAAAGCCTTGAGTCTCACTATCCGCTGAGGGTGCACCGTTATCAATTGCGCAGGGGCAGTGGGGGGAGTGGGCAGTTTATGGGGGGCGAGGGCTTGGTCCGTGAGTTGGAGTTCTTGGCTGATGCCCAGGTCACCCTGCTTACTGAGCGTCGCCTTTTCGCTCCCTGGGGGCTGGCCGGCGGGCAGAGTGGAGCGGTGGGGGAAAACCGCCATAACGGCCGGTTGTTGCCACCGAAAGCTAGCTTCACCGCTCGCCCCGGTGATCGGTTGTTAGTGGCTTCACCCGGCGGTGGCGGGTATCGCGGCAGGGAATGCAAATGAGAACTATAGCATATTGATATTGATTCTTTTTCGTTATATCTTCTGCGCGCTTACATTATTTACATTTGCGTCGGGAAGGGAAAAGTCATGTATTTGCAGCGCCGCTTGCTTTGCTGTGCCATCGCCTCCGCTATGGCCGCTCCAGCTTTTGCTGATCAAGCCAATGAGCTGAAACCGGTACAGATTATTGGGGATCGTCAGAGCACTTTTAGCATCAGTGGCTCTGCCCACGTGCTTTCTAACGAAGATTTGGAAGAAAAGGAAAACACCGATGTGCACCGCATGCTGCGCGACGTGCCCGGCGTGTATTTCCAGGAAGAAGATGGATACGGCCTGCGCCCAAATATCGGTATCCGTGGTTCCGGCCGAGATCGCTCCAGTAAAATCTCTTTGATGGAAGATGGTGTGCTGATTGCGCCGGCCCCCTATGCTGCTCCGGCCGCTTATTATTTCCCTAGTGCCGGTCGTTTCTACGGTGTTGAGGTGTTGAAAGGGCCGGATACCTTGCGTTATGGGCCCTTCACCGTGGGCGGGTCCATTAACTTCCTGTCCACCCCGATTCCTGCCCGTGCGTCTGGCATGGTGAATGTGGAGGGTGGTGAAGATGGATCGCAGCGTGCCCATGCCTATTATGGGGCCACCGAAGGTCAGTTTGGTTTCATGCTGGAAACCCATCAACAACGAGCTCAAGGCTTCAAGGATATCGACCGTTCCAACCGCGATAGTGGTTTTGATAAGCGTGATTATGTCGCCAAGCTGCGCTGGCAGGCCCCGGAAACCGCGGATATTCAACAGGCATTTGAGTTGAAGCTGGAGCATTCCAGTGAGGTTTCTGATGAAACCTACCTGGGCCTGACCGACCGGGATTTCGAGAATGATGCCAACCGTCGCTACGGTATGAGCGATATCGATCAGATGGATAATGATCGAGACGCGGTATCTTTGCGCCATACCTTAGTATTTGACGAGAACACCCAGTTGAACTCCGTGGTGTATCGTAACGAGTTCAACCGTAACTGGTACAAATTGGCCAGTATTGGTGGTCAGAGCATTGGTGGCTTTGTGGCGGATGCTAACGCTAATGGTGGTACTAAGCAGGCCGTGTTGAGTGGTGCTGCTGATGCCACGGATTTGGTATTCAAGAACAATAATCGGGAGTACATCTCTGAAGGTGTGCAGACTGAATTGAATCACCGTTTCCAGACCGGTTCTGTGGACAATGATCTGATTGTCGGGGCTCGTTACCATCAGGATGAAGTGGATCGTTATCAGCCCACGGACACGTTTGATCAGGTCAATGGCAGCTTGGTGTACCAGTCGTCCACCTTGCCCACGGGGGGGGATAACCGTCTGGAAAATGCGGATGCTGTGTCTGCCTGGATTATAGATCACGCTTATATTGGTGATTTTATTGTCACCGGCTCATTGCGCTACGAGAACGTGGAAAGCAAGAGCAAGCGTTGGGGCGATCCGGCACGTAACACGGTGAGCTCACGCACTGAAAATCGTAACGAAGAACTGATGGCGGGGCTGGGGGCTACTTGGCTGCTCAATGACAATTGGTCGTTGTTAGCGGGCGTTCACCAGGGCTTTGCGCCGGCAGGTGCGTCTTCCCAGAAAGGCACTGATGCGGAAAAAAGCGTTAACTACGAAACCGGTTTCCGCTACTGGCAGGAAAACTTCAGTGCGGATGTGATTGCGTTCTACAGCGATTATGAAAATACCATTCAGAACTGTTCTATTGCTAATCCATGCCCCAATGGCAATGACTTTGGCACCCAGAGCTTTGGTGAGTCGGAAGTACGGGGTCTGGAAGTGGGCTTGAGCAGTGTGATTTGGGAAGGTGATAGCGGCCTGCGAGCGCCGGTACGGCTGGCTTATACCTACACCGACGGTGAAATCACCAAGGATGCGGATGACCTGTCGGTGCTGGAGGGCGATGTGTTGCCTTACCTGCCTGAGCATTTGGCTAGCCTGACGTTTGGTTTGGAGAAGCCGGCGGCTTGGTCTGCGCTGATGTCAGTCAGTCACACCGATGGCATGTGTATCGATAATAGCTGTGACCGCCCGGGAGAAGTCACCACGTTCAAACGCACCAGCGATTACGTGATTGCCGATATCGTGGCGACTTATCAGGTGAACAGTGATATGGAAGTGTATGTCAAAGTGGATAACGTGTTTGACGATCAAGAAATCGTTTCTCGTGACCCTGCCGGTGCTCGCCCCAACAAGCCGCGTACTGGCTACGTGGGCATGAAAGTGCATTTCTGAGGTTGCTCTTTGTGGTAAGAAGAAAAGGGGGCTTTAAGCCCCCTTTTCTGTTTCGTGCCTCTTGAAGCTGCGCCTCTGTGACCCCATCTGGGATGGGCAGGGCCATCAGTGGTAGAATAGTGGCCAACCACAGCCAATACACCCCACAACCGCCAGGTAGTCAGTATGGATGTTATCCAGGTCATCAAAGACCAGATCGAAAAGAACCCGGTGATCCTCTACATGAAAGGGTCCCCCCAGTTTCCCCAGTGTGGGTTTTCCGCACAGGTGGTGGAAGCGATGACCGCCGTTGGCAAGCCGTTTGCCTATGTGAATATTCTGGAAGCCCCAGAAATTCGTCAGAATCTGAAAGAATATGCTAACTGGCCGACTTACCCGCAGTTGTGGGTGGGCGGCGAATTGGTTGGCGGCTGCGACATCATTATGGATATGTACCGCTCCGGTCAGCTTAAAGAGATGGTTGACGGCGTTGCCGTGGAATCGGATGACGACGCTTGAATAGGGCGTTAGTATTACGTAAAACCCGGCCTTAGCGCCGGGTTTTTTTGTCTATAGCGTCTTTTTTTGTGGCATTCTGTTGATCTGCTGCAGTTGATTAATACGTGCCCTAGCCCTGAATTGACGGCGTTTTGCGCAAACGATGCAGATTCCTGCTAAAGAACGCCTTTTGCCTGTTGAAAGCCGGGACACAATCCCCATGATTGTCCAATGCGGCACTAGCCCAATGCAGTATTGCCATGGGCGTTGTATGATCTGCTGCACTGATTTCAAGCGGCCAGAGAGATGGCACTGCTCTGGCTATATCGTATAAATGGAAACAATGGAGAGAAACAATGGGCGTTCTGGTAGGTAAACCTGCACCGGATTTTACTGTTCCTGCTGTATTGGGCGATGGCAGCATCGTTGATGAGTTCACCCTGTCTGAAGCCATTAAAGGCAAGTATGGTCTGGTGTTCTTCTACCCGCTGGACTTCACCTTCGTGTGCCCGTCCGAGCTAATTGCTCTGGATCATCGCATGGACGCGTTCAAAGAACGCAACGTGGAAGTGATTGGCGTTTCCATCGATAGTCATTTTACTCACAACGCATGGCGCAACACGCCGGTTAACGATGGCGGCATCGGCCCAGTGAAATACACCCTGGCCGCAGACATGAACCACGGTATTGCCCAGTCCTATGACGTTGAGTCCGAAGGCGGTATGGCTTTCCGTGGTGTGTTCCTGATCGATCAAAACGGTGTCGTGCGCAGCCAGATCGTTAACGATCTGCCACTGGGTCGTAACATGGACGAGCTGATTCGTCTGGTTGATGCCCTGCAGTTCCACGAAGAGCACGGTGAAGTGTGCCCGGCGGGCTGGCAGAAAGGCGATTCCGGTATGAAGGACACCCCGGACGGCGTGGCCGAGTACCTGTCTGGTAATGCCGACAAACTGTAATAATAAGCCGCACAAAGAAAAGGGGGCGCTAGAAATAGCGCCCCTTTTTTTATGCTGTTTTCTGGATGCTTGAAGCTGGATGACTGGCGTTAAAATCTAGATCAAAAACGCGGCGTATCGTCAGCTGTTCAACTCAATCCAGTTCTCTCGCCAGAGTTGGCGGGATGGTTTTTGCGGGTGGAGGCGGCCAGCCGCCCAAAGTCTTAAAGCGATTGACCATTGAGCAGAATAGTTCTGCAGTGCGAGTAGCGTCATACAGTGCGGAGTGGGCCTCGCGCTGGCTGAAGCGGATACCGGCAGCTTCACAGGCTTTCGCCAGCACCGTCTGCCCGTAGACTAGGCCGGCCAGAGTGGCGGTATCGAAGCTGGAGAACGGGTGGAACGGGTTACGCTTAATGTCGGTACGGTCGGTGGCGGCGTTTAGGAAGCCCTGATCGAAGAAACTGTTATGTCCCACCAATACCGCACGGCTGCAGGCGTGTTGCTTTATCGCCTTACGCACAGGCTCGAATACACCCTTAAGGGCGGTTTCTTCCGGTACCGCACCGCGCAACGGGTTGTTTGGGTCGATACCGGTAAAGTCCAGTGCAGCTTGTTCCAGATTGGCTCCGGGGAACGGGTCCACATGAAATTGGATACGAGTGGACGGGCGCAGGTTGCCCTGGGCGTCCATTTCAATCAAAACGGCGGCGATTTCCAGCAGCGCGTCGGTTTGGGAATTAAATCCCCCTGTTTCCACGTCGATTACAACGGGTAAAAAGCCGCGGAAACGTAGCGCCAGGCTAGGATGCTGATCGCTCATGATCACTCCATCAAACATAAAGACCCCGCAGGAACGCTAAGCGTAACGGCGAGGGGGGCTTATGCTACCGGAATAGCTACGCAGGCAACAGACGAAACCGCACGCGCGGCCGTCATGGAGGTGACGGGCAAGGGGGCAGGCGGGTACAATACGCCCCCTCTATATGCCTCACGATTCATCGGGCGCTGGCTCATGCGCTGCCGGCGACCCATTTGCGGAGTCTTTTCAATGTCCAAGATCAACAAGGTGGTACTGGCTTATTCCGGTGGCCTGGATACCTCGGTTATCGTCAAATGGCTGCAAGATACCTATGACTGTGAAGTGGTGACGTTCACCGCGGATATCGGTCAGGGTGAGGAAGTGGAGCCAGCCCGGGCCAAGGCAGAAGCCATGGGCGTGAAAGAGATCTACATTGAAGACCTGCGCGAAGAGTTCGTCCGTGATTATGTCTTCCCTATGTTCCGCGCCAATGCCATCTACGAAGGTGAATATCTGCTGGGTACGTCTATTGCGCGCCCATTGATCGCTAAGCGCCTGGTGGAAATCGCCGAAGAAACGGGCGCCGATGCTATTTCTCATGGCGCCACCGGCAAAGGTAACGACCAGGTGCGTTTCGAGCTGGGCGCCTACGCCTTGGCCCCCGGCATCCAGGTAATTGCTCCCTGGCGCGAGTGGGACTTGAACTCCCGCGAAAAGCTGATGGCGTATTGTGAAGAGCGCAATATTCCGGTGGATTTCTCCAACAAGAAGAAAAAATCCCCGTACTCCATGGATGCCAACCTGCTGCACATCTCCTATGAAGGCGGCAAACTTGAAGACCCGTGGTGGGAAGCGGAAGAAGACATGTGGCGTTGGAGCGTTAGCCCGGAAGCAGCGCCGGATCAGGCGACTTACATTACTCTGGGCTTCGAAAAAGGCGATATCGTTTCTATCGATGGTGAAACCCTGAGCCCGGCCGATGTGCTGACCAAGCTGAACAAGCTGGGTGGAGATAACGGCATTGGCCGCCTGGATATCGTGGAAAACCGCTATGTGGGCATGAAGTCCCGTGGCTGCTACGAAACACCCGGTGGCACTATTATGTTGCCGGCTCACCGTGCCATCGAGTCTCTGACACTGGATCGTGAATCTGCACACTTGAAAGATTCGGTAATGCCCAAGTACGCGGAGCTGCTGTACAACGGTTACTGGTGGAGCCCGGAACGTCTGGCTCTGCAGAAGCTGATTGATGCCACCCAGGAACACGTGAACGGTGAAGTACGCCTGAAGCTCTATAAAGGCAGCGTGACTGTGGTGGGTCGTCGTTCCGACAATGACAGCTTGTTCGACGCCTCCATTGCTACTTTTGAAGACGATGCCGGTGCTTATGATCAGAAGGACGCGGAAGGCTTTATTAAGCTAAATGCTCTGCGCTTACGTATTGCGGCTAAAACCGGCCGTAAGCTTAGCTAAGAAACGCGGCACGTTGCATGTGCACGGAAACCGCCGCGAACCCTGGGTTCGCGGCGGTTTTTTTGGCTGTTTTTCAGCCCCATAGGTCACATGGACATCTGCAAATCGCATTTCGATCGTAGGATCTTTGCCTCGGTAGACGGCAACTATTTGCATTTGCCCTACACAGCATCGCTGTGAGCGCAGCTGACAGCACATTTCTGCCTGCTCGTTTGGTCTGGGTGAATGTGAATACTCACCTGCAACGTATACATGACGACCGTAGGCCGAAAAGCAGATGTAGATCACCAGGATTCTGTGTTGCTGCTTTGGATCATGTTGCCGAATGCTAGGCTCAGATAGTTCTCTGGCCTTGGCGGGCGTGGGACCTTACGCGTTAGCTTTACGGTTTTTTTCTTGTTAATTCACCAAACTGACACCACACTCCGCCCTGATAGGGCAGGGCCTGTACAAGCCTTGTAGCGTTCTAATATCGTTGGGAGCCATTCTTGCATGCGAATCCTGCATACCATGTTGCGTGTGGGCGACCTTGAGGCGTCCGTTGCTTTCTATACTCAGGTGCTGGGAATGACCGAATTGCGTCGTAAAGAGTATCCGGAAGGCCGCTTTACCAATGTTTTTGTGGGCTTCCAGCCAGAATCTGAGGGTGCGGTGCTGGAGTTGACCTACAACTGGGATCAGAGCGCCTATGATCTGGGCGACGGTTATGGTCATGTGGCTCTTGCCGTGGACGACGTGTACGCTGCTTGTGAGCGTATTCGGGAAAAAGGTGGCCGTATTACCCGTGAGCCGGGGCCCATGAAACACGGCACTACGGTACTGGCCTTTGCCCAAGACCCGGATGGCTACAAAGTCGAATTGCTGGGACGCGATTGATGGTATCGAATGATTCGCAGGCACTTAGCAAGGTGACGGTAGGGTGGCGCGAGTGGGCTACTTTGCCGGAGCTGGGTATTGATGCCATCAAGATGAAGGTGGATACCGGTGCTCGTACCTCGGCGTTGCATGCCTATGAGGTAGAAACCTTTGAGCGCGGCGGTAACGAATGGGTACGTTTTTGTATTCATCCGATTCAAGATCAGAACACCATTCGTGAATGTGAAGCCCCTGTGCTGGATCGCCGAGTGGTCACTGACTCCGGTGGGCACAAGGAAGAGCGGCCCGTGATTCGCACAGAGATCGCGTTAGGTGGGCGCCAATGGCCCATAGAAATCACCCTCACTGACCGTGAAAATATGAAATTCCGCATGCTGCTGGGACGAACCGCCATGGATTTGATAACCGTGGACCCGACAGCCTCATTCCTACTGGGCGGCACAAAAGAGCAACCATGAAAATTGCGATTCTTTCCCGAAACAAGCGTTTGTACTCTACGCGTCGCCTGGTCGAAGCCGGCGAAGCAGCGGGCCATGAAATGCACGTAATTGACACTCTGCGTTGCTATATGAGCATGGTGGCCCACAAGCCGGAGATTCACTACAAAGGTGAAGTGCTGGAAGGCTTTGATGCGGTGATCCCCCGTATTGGCGCCTCGATTACCCAGTACGGCACGGCGGTGGTGCGCCAGTTTGAAATGATGGGCGTGTTTCCGGTGAATGAATCGGTGGCGATCTCCCGTTCCCGGGACAAACTTCGCTCCTTGCAGCTATTGTCCCGTAAAGGGGTTGGCCTGCCGATTACCGGTTTTGCTCATTCTCCGGATGACATTCCTGATCTGATCAACATGGTTCGCGGTGCGCCGCTGGTGATCAAAATGTTGGAAGGCACCCAGGGAATCGGTGTGGTGCTGGCGGAAACACGCAAGGCGGCAGAGTCGGTGATCGAAGCCTTTATGGGTTTGAACGTCTCGGTGATGGTGCAGGAGTACATCAAGGAGGCCGGCGGTGCGGATATCCGCTGTTTTGTGGTGGGCGGCAAGGTGATTGCGGCCATGAAGCGCCAGGCCGCCCCGGGTGAATTTCGCTCCAACCTGCACCGCGGTGGCAGTGCTAGCCTGATCCGTATTACCCCGGAAGAGCGCGCCACTGCGGTGCGTGCTGCGCGCATCATGGGCCTCAACGTGGCCGGTGTGGATATCCTGCGTTCACACCATGGCCCTGTGGTTATGGAAGTGAATTCCTCGCCGGGCCTCGAAGGCATCGAAACAGCCACCAATAAGGATGTGGCCGGTTTGCTGATCAAATTTATCGAAAAGGATGCGCGGCCTTATAGAACCCAGACAAAAGGATCCAAAGGCTGACGGAGGTCACCGTAGGAGCCCCTTGAGGGACGAAATGGGTAGGCGCCATTGGCCTCTTAAGGGCTCCTGCAGGGAGATCTTTAGCACAACGGTTTTTCTCTAAGGTATTGAATAAAAAATGAAAAATAGTAGAGAGCCTAAAAATACCCCCTTCGAGATCAACGGCATTACGGTTCAGCCCGGCACTCGGGCGAAAGTGGAATTGCCGTTAGCGCAGCTTTATACCCAAACACCGTTAAACGTACCGATCCATGTGATTCATGGGCGTAAGCCGGGACCGGTATTTATGGTCAGCGCGGCTATCCATGGAGACGAACTGAACGGCGTGGAAATCATTCGCCGCCTGTTGCGCCACTCCGCATTAAAGAACCTTAGCGGTACCGTGCTGGCGGTGCCGGTGGTGAATGTGTTCGGCTTTATCCATAAATCCCGTTACCTGCCGGATCGCCGGGACTTGAATCGCTGTTTTCCCGGTTCTGAAACCGGCAGCTTGGGCGCGCGAATGGCGTGGCAGTTCAAGACTCAAGTGCTGGACCGGGTTAGCTATGCGGTGGACTTGCATACCGGCGCTATTCATCGCGATAACCTGCCACAAATTCGGGCTAATCTGTCCAACGAAGATACCGGTGCCATGGCTAACGCCTTTGGCGTGCCGGTGGTGATTAACTCGGTACTGGGCGAAGGCACCTTGCGCGAAGTGGCAGAAGCTCAAGGCATTCCGGTGATTACCTATGAAGCTGGCGAAGCGTTGCGCTTTGATGAATCCTGTATCCGTGCCGGCGTCAAAGGCGTGCTCAATGTCATGCATCACCTAGGAATGACCGGTAGCCGCCGTACCAAAGCCCCGCGCGAGCCTTATATTGCTCGTTCTTCAAGCTGGGTCCGTGCGGAACGCGACGGTGTGTTCTTGTCACTGGTGGCGCTGGGTGCGTGGATTAAAAGCGGCGATTTGATCGGTCGCATTTCCAGCCCGTTTGGTGGCGACGACGTGGATATTATTTCTCCCGCATCGGGCATTCTGGTGGGTCGCAATAACTTGCCGCTGGTGAATGAAGGCGAAGCCTTGTATCACATTGCTCGTTTCGAGGAAGTCAGTGAAGTGGCGGAGTCACTGGAAGTCTTTACCTCGGATATCGAAGACGGGCCGACGCAATCCGGGCAGCTGCCGATTGTATAGAGCATAGAGCATGGCGCGTTGAATTGAGTCAGGAAAGAATGGGGCTCGCTGTTCGTGGTAACGGCTTAACGCTTTACAAGGCTCCTTATGCCGGTTTGCGTTTGTCTTATGCCTCATTGTTGGGCCGACCTGACACTCGTCTTTTGTTATACTGCGCCGCTATATGGATGCCTCGTTGATTGAGTATTTGGAGTAACTAGATGGTCGCTTTGGTCAAGCCGCATGGTGCGGATGAATTAACCCCCCTTTACGTCGCCGATGAAGACGCCCGCGTTGCCTTGCAGCGTGAAGCGGAGACTCTGCCTTCGGTGGTGATCAGTTCCTCGGCCGCCGCCAATGCGGTGATGATGGCGGCTGGTTATTTTACCCCGCTCACGGGTTATATGAATAAGGCCGATATGTTGTCGGTGGCTGATAACCTGACGACCGCCGATGGCCTGTTCTGGCCTGTGCCGATCCTCAATATGTTGAAGGATGTTAGCGCTATTGCCGGGGCCAAACGTATTGCTTTGCGCGATCCCAATGTGGAGGGTGAGCCGGTAATTGCGGTGATGGACGTGGCGGCCATTGAGGAAGCAACTGACGCTGAGTTGGAAGCCGTTGCGGAGAAGGTTTTTTCCACCACAGACAAGCAACATCCGGGCGTGGCCAACTTCCTTGCTGCGGGTAACTTTATTGTTTCCGGCGACATCCAGGTGTTGAATTACTCCTACTTTGCTGACGACTTCCCTGACACCTTCCGCACCGCGGTGTCCATCCGTAATGAATTTGTTGAACGCGGCTGGAATAATGTGGTTGCTTTCCAGACCCGTAATCCGATGCACCGTGCCCACGAAGAACTGTGCCGCATGGCCCAAGAAGCGCTGAACGCCGATGGCATCCTGATTCACATGCTGCTGGGCAAGCTGAAAGCCGGCGATATTCCGGCTGACGTGCGCGATGCCTCCATTCGCAAGATGGTAGACGTCTATTTTCCGCCCAATACCGTGATGATTACCGGCTACGGCTTTGACATGCTATACGCTGGCCCCCGTGAAGCGGTACTACACGCGGTATTCCGCCAGAACTGTGGTTGCAGTCATTTGATCGTTGGTCGTGATCATGCCGGAGTGGGTGATTATTACGGTGCCTTCGACGCACAAACCATCTTCCAGGAGAAAGTGCCAGCGGGTGCACTGGAAATTAAAATCTTCGAAGCCGACCACACCGCCTATTCGAAAAAACTCGATCGCGTGGTGATGATGCGCGATGTGCCTGATCACACCAAAGACGATTTTGTACTCCTGTCAGGTACCAAGGTGCGTGAGATGTTGGGCCAAGGCATTGCGCCGCCGCCGGAATTTTCGCGCCCGGAAGTGGCACAGATTCTGATGGATTATTATCAGGCGCTGGATGCCGGAAAGTAATCGGCCCCAAGAGCCGTTGCGCTTGATCGACATTGAGTAAAAGGAAAAAGCCTCTGGAAAGAGGCTTTTTTTTGTTTATGGATGGTCGACGTTGGACAGGAAAAAATAAGCAACTATAAGCAACTATAAGCAACTAAGGAGAGCGGCTGGCCATCGTCGCGTTTTTAGCCGTGTTATTGTGGCTGGTTCGGTCCCGTGCATTGGAAGGTGGCATTGACGGTCCAGCCGATGCAATTTCCATCCTGGGTTTCATTGTTGCAGGTCCGCTTCGGTTTGCCGCTGGGAATCGCACCGTTATAACCCCAGCCTTGGCATTGGGTGCTGGCTTTCTGCAGGCCCTGTTGCCAATCTATCTGTGGGTTTTGCATCAGGCTGTAGTCGGTGGCCAGGGTCACGGAGCCTTCGGCTTGGTTGCCATCGGCGACGCGAATCGGCGAGGCGGGGGTTACGCAGGCGGTCAGCGAAGCAAAGGCAAGAACGGCAATCAATCGAGTGAGCATAAAGCGCTCCAGTCAGTTTGTGAGCATTAACCGGCAAGTTTACGGGCTGGCTTGACGGACTCAAGCGGCAATCTGTAAAGAAAGCAAAATGGTGATAACGGTAGTGTCTGTATTCCCGCAAAAGAGGCAACAGACCAGTGGAGCCGTTTGACAGAGCAATGGCGCTGATTGGCAGGTATTATGCTGATTTTACGGGGTGGTTTTTAAGATCCCGTCCGTCGATTTTTCGGGCAGTAGGTCTGCCCAGAACCCAGGGAAAAGCTGATGACAGTGATTCTGGCCTGCCTGCTAATTTATGCCGGCTGTATTCTTTTTATCCGGATGCGTAATCGCGAGCCGTTTGGCTTGAAGCGCCAGTTGTCGGATTTTTCCACCTTTATGGTGCCGTTCAATATCCCCGCCTATTTGCTGTCCAAAGTGCCAACCACACCGCGTATCGATTTGTCGTATCTGCCGGAGCTGCAACTGATTGAAGATAACTGGGAAACCATCCGTGATGAGGCGGTGGCGCTGTACCAAGGTGGTTTAATTACGGCAAAGGATGACCTGCCCGCTAGCAGCTTCTATAAGGATAACCGTTGGACCAGCTTCTACTTGAAGGTGTACGACAATAAGCTTCCCTCCGCCTACAATTTAGCGCCTAAAACCATGGCGCTGCTGGAGCAAATCCCGACGCTGAATATCGCCTTGTTCGCGGTGTTGATGCCGGGCAAGAAGCTCAATCGGCACCATGATCCTTTTGCCTACACCTTGCGATACTCCATTGGGTTGAGTACACCCAACGATGAAGGCTGCGGATTGACGGTGGATGAAGAGGATTATATCTGGCGTGATGGCGACAGTATTATCTTTGATGAAACCTATATTCATTCCGCTTGGAACCGTACCGAGACGCCTCGTATTATTTTGATGACAGACGTGGACCGGCCCATGAAAATTAAATGGGTGCAGAAGAGCTATTGGTTTTTTGGCTGGTTCTTTAATCGTTTGTTCATGATCGATAACGTGGATAGCAGCCATACGGGTATTGGCAACAAATTGGGCAAGGGGGTGTTGGCTTACAAAGCGTTCCTTAAGTCCGTAAAAAGAAAGAACAAGCCGTTCTATGTGACAGCCAAATGGATAGTGGTGCTGGCGGTGCTGGGCAGTATCGGTTACCGGTTGGTGTAAGGAGGGGGCGCTGCCTGCACCCGGTGAGGGTCTGATTTAGCTGCAGCATACCCTCCGACTGCAAGCCTCTTTCTCCTTCTCGGCTTGCCAACAAACGTGTGTCTTTATTTATGATGTGAACCCCGCAGCATCTGGGGCCGGAGGGTATTTGAGTACCGCGCATGGCTTGTGATGCCAGCAAACAGAAGCATTGCGCAGGCTGCTGGGGCCGGCATCACTGGTGTGGCACGGCGTTGGAGCAGGCAAACGGGTGTGGATCGGCAGCTCGAGAGTCGGCTACACATGACGCCCGTTAGCCCCATATACGTATAGCCTTTGTTATTCCGGCCTGATCGGCGTTTCCCCTGCGCCCATGGCACCGTTATTATGGCCAACTTGATCGGCCGCCCATTAGGTGGCCTGGGCACACAGACCTGTAAAGCAAGGATCTAACAATGAAAAACGTGGTGGCGATTCCAGCAAACCCGGCGCTGGTGAACAGCACAGAAGATTTTATTCATGCGGTTGAAAACGACCGTAAAGATAGCGCAGAAAAGTTTATTGAGATGGTGGACCACCTGACCGATCGTGTTATTAGCCTGCTTCTTTTGGAACCGGCCAACAGGACCGAGCTTTCTGGCGGCCAGAAAAAAGTGATCGATTTTGCCGTTTCAACGGGGAGTAAGGCGTCTAGCATGCTGACTCGCCAGATTTTCAAAAAAATCACGAGCAAAGAGTTTTCGCGGGTATTGGCCAATGTAAAGGAGATGTACTGGCCGGCCGGTGACGATAACGATAACCAGGCGTATATGGCGTTTGCGGTGGATGACGATTTTGCCGAGCGCTTCCATAAGGCCACTGAATTGTGTGCAGCGGGTAAAGGAACCGAAGAGGTGTCGCTGGTAATCCGTGCAATGAATGATGTGTCGGACAAAGTGATTGATGAGGTTTTTGTCGCCAATACCAAGGAAGTGAAGGTGGGGTTTGTGTCCCAGAAAGCCTTGAATGTAGGGGTGGACGGTAGCCGCAAAGCGATGCATGCGGTGAACAACAAGGTTTTGAAAGACCTGAGTGATGCCGATCTAAAGGCCTATATGGAGCAGTATCAGAGCCTGTTGCGCCAGCGTTAAGGTTTTGGCGTGAGTACAAAAAACGGGGCCTGTAGGCCCCGTTTTTTGTTCGCCATCAGTTGCCGGGCGTTATGCGTCTCGCCACGGCATTTAGGCTTTGTTGCCATTGGCGGGGCGGTTGCCTGGGGGACGACGGCGGCGTTGTCCATTTCCGGCAGGTTTGGCGCCATGGCTACTATTGCCGCCATTACCACTCTGGTTTCCCTTGCTGCCCTGTTGGGCGCGCTGGCCGTTACCCGAGGGCTGGCCGTTGCGGTTCCTGCCTGCGGAGGCAGGTTTAGGCTTCTTGGGGCGCTTGCTCTTGGGGGGAAGGGGCGCGCGGCCGGTAGGTAAGGGTTCGCTAGGCTCAAAGCCCGCTACAATTTTGCGTTCCAGCTGCTGTTGGGTCAGGCGTTCAATGTCTTTGAGCTGCTGGAATTCGTCGGCACTGACCAGAGAGATGGCTTGGCCAGTGGCGCCGGCCCGTCCAGTACGGCCGATGCGGTGCACGTAATCTTCGGGAACATTGGGCAGGTCCACATTGACGACCTGAGGCAGCTGCTCGATATCCAAGCCACGGGCGGCGATATCCGTGGCGACCAGGGCGCGGACTTTACCACTCTTGAAATCAGCCAGTGCCCGGGTGCGAGCATTCTGGCTTTTGTTGCCGTGGATGGCCGCCGCTTCGATACCGTTGGCTTCCAATTGCTTGGCCAGTTTATTGGCCCCATGTTTGGTGCGGCTGAATACCAACACTTGGAACCAACCGTTTTCTTGAATCAAATGGGTAAGCAAAGCGGGTTTGCGCTTTTTGTCCACCGGGGCAATCCACTGTGTCACCAGTTCGGTAGTGGTATTGCGTGGGCTAATATCCACTTCCACCGGGTCGTTGACCAGGCCTTTGGCCAGCGCGCGAATTTCCGACGAGAAGGTGGCAGAGAACATCAGGTTCTGCCGCTTGGGCGGCAGTTTCGCAAGAATTTTGCGGATGTCGTGGATAAAGCCCATATCCAACATACGGTCGGCTTCATCCAGAATAAGCACTTCCAAGTGATCAAACTTCACCGCGTTCTGCTGGTATAGGTCCAGCAGGCGCCCCGGAGTTGCCACCAGCACATCGCAACCGCCACGCAAGCGTTGCATTTGTGGATTGATCTTCACTCCACCGAATACCACGGTGGACGTTAGGGGCAGGTTCTTGCCGTAGGTGGCCACACTCTCTGCTACTTGGGCGGCCAATTCGCGGGTCGGCGTGAGCACCAGAGCCCGGACTTGGTTATTGCGGGCGGGTGAGCCCGTGCACAGGCGCTCCAGAAGCGGCAACGTAAAGCCGGCGGTTTTGCCGGTACCGGTCTGGGCTGCGGCCATCACATCACGGCCAGAGAGTACGGCGGGAATGGCCTGAGCCTGAATAGGAGAAGGGGTGTCGTAGCCACGTTCAGCGACGGCCGCTTGCAGGGCATCACACAGCCCGAGATCTGAAAAATGCATGAAGTTGGGAGGATCAGCTGGAAAAGGGCGGCAAGCCTAACTGATCCGGGCGGTGAACACGAGTAATGCTTGGTAAAGCCGATGACCGGTTTAGGCCGTTAAGAGGTTGGCATGTTCCCCTGTATAGATTCTTCCTGTTCCTTTTTTTCCTCCTCCCGCTGTTTGTTTTTTGTACTTGCGTTAGCCTAATCCAGTAGTGGATTTTGTTGTATCGGTATAATTTTTTGCTTACATCGGCGTCATCATTACCGTGCCGAAGTTGAGTATGGCCTGCCGGTGGTCTACAGCCGCTACGAGATTGGCTTAGTACATCGTTGATCAAACTTCCTGACACTGTAGTTTCCGCGTTCGTTTAAGAGAGGCACGGAAAAAGAGTGAAATAACCAGTTTAGGGCAGATGGTTAGCTGCCAGGATTCAGAGATCACTGAGGAAAAGACGGTGTTTCTGCGCAGGGAGGTTTAGCACTGCGCCAAAATGGCTTGACGTACACAATGAAGAACGCCTGTGGGCCAGTCATCGGCTAGTTGTTCTTTGATCTGGCGGTAGCTGAACGTGTCTTCGGCCAAGTTAGCTTGGCTAAGCAAGGCATCTTGAATAATACCGATTTCTACGTGGCTAAGGCCCAACGCTTGTTCCAGTGACAACTTACCGCTCACGATTAGTTTGCTCAATTCTCGGTAGATGGTCTGTTCGTTCACGTTCTGTTGTCGGGCGATAGCGGGTGGATCCATGTTGGCCAGGGCCAGAGTAAGAATGTCGTTGCTGTCGGGGCCGGCAGCGTCTGCCTCGTCGTTGTCATTACCCTCTGCGTGGCCATTCAGGACAGCTAAAAAGTCGTCACTGTAACGGTCCAGTTTGCGATCGCCCACCCCGCTTACGGCGGAAAATTCCCGATGGTTACGTGGCCGAATGGCGAGCATGTCCATCAGGGTGGCGTCGTGGAACACTACGTAGGGTGGCACGCCTTCTTCTTCTGCCAACCGTTTGCGACAGGCGCGCAGCGCTTCCCAGAGTGTGCGGTCGGCCTCTGCCACGTTGGATTGGCTTTTGCGCAGGCCCGCTTTCTTCGCTTTGGCGATTTCCTTGCGCAGGAGCAGGGGCTGCTCGCCGCGCAAATAAGGGCGGCAAGCATCGGTGAGCTGGAGAGCCCCGTAACCATTCATGTCCACGGTGAGAAGCCCACGGGCTACCAGTTGACGGTAAATGCTGCGCCACTGGGTAGCGCTGAATTCGTTACCGATGTTCCAGGTGGACACATGGTCGTGGCCGGCGCTGGCGACTTTGTCCGAGCGGTTGCCGGTAAGGACGTCGATTAAATGGTTGACGCCAAAGCGTTGTCCGGTGCGATACACACAGCTTAGGGCTTTTTGAGCTGCCTCGGTGGCGTCGAAGGTTTCCGGTGGGTGCAGGCAGGTGTCGCAGTTGCCGCAGGGTTTTTCCAGGGTTTCGCCAAAATAATGTAGCAGGGCCTGACGGCGGCAGTGGGTGATTTCACATAGCCCTAGCATGCTTTCCAAACGCTGGTTTTCATTGCGCTTGTGTTGCTCGTTGCCGCTGCCCTGGGCGAGCATTTGTTTTAATTTGATGGCATCTTCCAGTCCATAGGCCATCCAGGCGGTGGCCGGATTACCGTCGCGGCCGGCACGGCCAGTTTCTTGATAGTAGGACTCGATGCTTTTAGGTAAATCCAGGTGTGCCACAAAGCGTACATCGGGCTTGTCGATACCCATGCCAAAAGCAATCGTTGCCACCATGACGATGCCGTCTTCGCGTAAAAACCGCTGCTGATGTTTTTCCCGCATGGGACCAGACAGCCCGGCGTGGTAGGGCAGGGCATTGATGCCTTGCTGGCATAACCATTCAGCCACCCGGTCCACCTTGTTACGTGACAGGCAGTAGACGATGCCGGCTTCGCCGGCGTGTTCTGCGCGCAGCAGGCGCAGTAGTTGGTTGCGGGCGCCGTCCTTGCGTTCGATGCGGTACTGGATATTGGGGCGATCAAAGCTGGAGACAAAATGCCGTGCCTGAGTTAGGTCGAGTCGCTCGGCGATTTCCGTGCGGGTGCGCTGGTCCGCGGTGGCGGTTAGCGCAATGCGCGGCACATCCGGAAATTCCCGGTGCAGCAAGGATAGCTGCAGATAGTCGTTGCGGAAGTCATGGCCCCATTGGGAAACGCAGTGGGCTTCATCAATGGCGAACAGGGCAATCTCAGCCTGTTTCAGCAGCGCCAGGGTGCGCGGTTGTATGAGCCGTTCGGGGGCGATGTAGAGCATGTCCAGCTCACCCTGCAGCAGGGCGCTTTCCAGCGCCCGGGCCTGATCGTGCGCCAGGGTGGAGTTAAGAAAGGCCGCTCTCACCCCTAACGCTTTAAGGGCGTCCACTTGGTCTTGCATCAATGCAATCAATGGGCTGATCACTACACCGGTACCTGTGCGCACCAGTGCGGGAATCTGGTAGCAAAGAGATTTACCGCCCCCGGTGGGCATGAGCACTAAGGCGTCGTCACCTTGTATCAGGGTATCGATAACGGTTTGTTGTTCACCACGGAATTGATGATAGCCGAAGACATGTTCGAGCACGGAGTGGGCATTGGATTGCATGGTCGGGAGTATACCTGCAGGGCGGAAACGATGACATCCGTCTGACACTACGGTGTGGTAGCGTTTTGGGTACAACTGATAATAGGTGTGAGTGCAGTTAATGACCGATATTTTTCGGCAGTTTTTGTTGTTGGGTTTGATCAGCTTTGGCGGGCCGGCGGCGCACGTGGGCTATTTCCATCAGCGTTTCGTGGTGCAACTGCAATGGCTGAATGACGAGGATTTTGCGCGCTTGTTGGCGCTTACCCAGTTTCTACCGGGGCCGGCATCCAGCCAGTTGGGCTTTGCTATCGGTCGGTTACGGGGTGGGGTGGCTGGCGCTTTTGTGGCGTTTATAGGCTTTACGCTCCCGTCTTTTCTCTTGATGGGGTTGCTGGCCCTTTATGCCAACGCATTGCCGCTCTGGCTGCAGGGGGGAGTGATCAGCGGGCTTAAGTGGCTGGCGGTGGTCGTGGTTGCTGATGCGGTATGGAATATGGGGCGGCGCTTCTGTACCCATAAATTGACCCGGTGTTTGGCAATGGTGGTGGCGTTACTGTTAATCGGTTGGCCTACCCTCTACGGGCAAGTGATCGCGTTGCTGTTAGCGGCGATTGTGGGGTGGCGTTGGTTGCGCCCAGTGCTAGCCGGCCCAGCTGTGGGCAAGCCCGTGCTACGGCGGCGTCCTTTGGTGCTGTTTGGGCTATTAGTGGTGGCGGCGCTGTTAACTGACGGACCGTTGCTGGCGCTGTGGAATGATTTCTTCACCGCCGGCGCCTTGGTTTTCGGCGGCGGCCATGTGGTTCTCCCCTTGCTGCAGGAATTGGTGGGCTCACGGCTGAGCCCGGATGCCTTCCTCACCGGCTACGCCGCCGCGCAAGCGGTGCCCGGGCCGATGTTCTCATTGGCCTCCTACTTAGGGGCTGTGTTATTGCCGGCTAGCCCGTGGTGGGGCGCATTGATTGCCACCCTGGCCATTTTTTTGCCCGGTTTCTTACTGGTGTTGGGGTTGATGGACGCTTGGCAGTGGTTGTCTTCTCGTCCTGCACTAGCCGGGGCGGTGGCGGGCATCAATGCGGCAGTGGTTGGGTTGCTGTTGGCGGCGCTTTATCAGCCTGTGTTTGTTTCCGCGGTGCATGATGTTTGGGATCTGTTGGCGGTGTTGACTGGTTTATTGTTGCTGTACAGCGGCAAGGTGCCGCTATGGGGGATGGTGCTGTGCATGACGATGCTGGGCGTGCTGGCACAGACCATGCTGAACTAAGCTTTTTTCTGGCGCCACATTGGCGCCTTTGGGACTTGTCCTCGGGGCTACCAAGTAAGGAGAGGTTCGCCTCTCACGAAAAGCCCCCCCCGCCTAGAGAAACTATAATTTCAATTTTCCGACAATCTCGAACCACATGGCGCGAAAAGCTTGGGCGCTTGGGGTGTAGGGGGCAAACTCGCCTACTGGGGCTCTGTGGTCGCCCATCTGCTCCACGTGAGTGGAATAGGGAATCCAGGTTTTTAGCCCGCCTTTCATTGCCTTGGGGCGCTTCACCAGCATTTCCACGTGTAGATCCCGGTGGCGATCCACCATGTTGAAAAACGGCACTACGGTTAGGTTCTTGTAGTTTTTGCTGTCCAGCCAGTCGAGAACCTGCTGGAAAGCACGCACTGACAGGTGAGTGGGAATCACTGGGACAAACAGATAATCAACCGCAGCGAAGATGCTTTCGGCCATCGGGCTTAAGGTGGGAGGGCAATCCAGAATAACCAGCTCGTAGCTTTCCCCCAGCGGAGCAATCAATTGTTTCAGGCGGTTTTTGGCGCCGCCATTTTCGATTAGCTTGATGTCCGCATTACGCATGGAAAGATCGGCAGGGATAGCATCCAGGTTGCTCCAGCGGGTTTCCCGTTTTAGTCGGCCGATCGGTTGTTTGCCTTTGATCAAGTTGCCTGCTTTGTAGCCATCGCCATCATCTACGCCCAAGTAGAAGCTGGCGGCACCTTGTGGGTCTAGGTCCCAAAGCAGAGTGCGGTGTTTCCAGCGAGCAGCATGCCAGGCAATGTTCACTGCTGTTGAGGTCTTACCTACACCCCCTTTCAGGTTGTAAAAGGCAATGGTTTGCATGGCGTTCCTTTCCTGTAAACTTTGAAAGTGTATTGCGGGCAAGTTGTTGAAAAGCCCCATAGGGCAAGGGGAAGGGCTTTTCAAAGCCTGCGTGGGCGTCCTTTGCCGCCGGTGCAATCAGCCATTATAGCGGCCTTGGCCGCGTTATAGACTGGGCTCAGGCTAGCATGAACCAGTTAAATGTCCATGTCGGGTGTATGCTGGGCTTTCAGGCTACCTGGCTGGCTTGTGATCGGGGCAGTCAGGCGTTTTAATAACCATCCGCCGACCGAACCCAATGGGCCGGAATTACAAACAATGAGGTCATGATCAGGGTGAGCGCGACAGCCAACAAATGCTATCAAGCCTTTATCAGCGCCACGTTTCCCGATATGCGGGGAGCGCGCCAGGCGTTGATGCCGCCCATGTTGTCTAGTGGCCTGATTCCCACCGGATTGGACAGTGCTGCTGCAGAATGTAATACGCTGTTGCCGGTCATCCAGACGCTGATTGATAGCAGTGATTATTTCATTCTGATTGTGGGAGGTCGTTACGGAACGCTCTCTCCTATGGGCTTGAGTGAGATACATCGCGAGTACATTTTCGCCGCGACTAAACGCAAACCTATCATCGCGTTTATTCATGATAATCCTTCTGAGCTGTCGGAAGCACAACGCGAGCCCACCCGTGAAGGGCAGGTGCGACGAGACGATTTTGTTCGCCTGCTAGAAGAAAAAGTGGTCTGTTATCGGTGGAGTACCGAAGCGGGCTTGAATGCGCTTGCTGGTAAGGTTATCCCTAACTTTATTCGGGATCACCAAGCGGTGGGGTGGGTACGTGCCGATCAGGTTGGTGAGGGCCTCGGCGCCTCGAGTGAAGCGCTGAAGGCGCGTATTGAAATGCTCGAAAAAGAGCGGGAAGAGGCCTTTAACCAAGCACGCCCACCATTGAGGACTCTAGCCCGAGGTGGGGACCGGGTGGCACTGGATTATTCTTGTAATGTTTATGAGGGCGGTGACTGTAAGCTGGCCACGGTGACTACTAAAATTAGCTGGGACCAGGCGTTTTCTTGTGTGGCGCCACTAATGCTGAACCCGGTGGCTGAGTCGGTGTTGCAGAAGGCTCTGGAAGGTTTTATTGGCCGTAAAGCATTGGGGGATGTGCAGGCAGATTTTCCGCGAGCTCATGCGGTACGCAACGTGGTGCTGGCAACGCATGCTTTTAATCAGGTGAAAATTCATCTGCGAGCACTGGGGCTGATTAACCGCTCCGCGGAAAAAGATAGCCGAGGCCTACCGCTCTGGCAATTGACGGCCCACGGCGACAATACCATGAGCCAAGTGATGGCGGTAAAGCGGAGCGTTAAGGTCTAGCTGATAATTGATAACGGCGCGAATGGGCCGTTGGTGATTCTCAAAAGTAAAGAGGCCGCGCCCATTCTATGGGCGCGGCCTCTTGCCTTTCGAGGAATGACTTACTGTCTTACGACAGCTACCTATTCTTAATGATCAATTCATTCCCATCTTCTCTTTCAGGAACGCCACAATCTCGTCCATGGCCACCTCGGTCTTGTCCGCATCTCGGCGGCCCTTGTACTCAAGCACGCCGTTGTCCATGCCACGTTCAGCGATCACGATGCGATGGGGGATGCCCAGCAGTTCGGTGTCGGCCAGTTTCACGCCCAAGCGTTCTTTTTCCCGATCATCGAACAATACTTCAATACCCATGGCGGTGAGTTCTGCGTAGAGCTTTTCCGCTAGCTCTCTCTCACGGGGGCTCTTTTTGATGTTCACCGGCACTAGGGCCACCTGGAACGGTGCAATGGCTTCTGGCCAGATGATGCCCCGGTCGTCGTTGTTTTGTTCAATGGCAGCGGCGACTACGCGGGTGACACCAATACCGTAGCAGCCCATGGGCATGACCACCGATTTACCATTCTCATCCAGTACGGTGGCACCCAAGGCTTCGGAGTATTTGGTGCCCAGCTGGAAGATATGACCAACCTCAATACCGCGTTTGATGGTCAGCGTGCCGCTACCATCTGGGCTTGGGTCGCCGTCCACCACATTGCGTAGGTCAGCAATTTGCGGCAGCGCCACGTCGCGCTCCCAGTTGATATTGAAGTAGTGTTTGCCGTCTTCGTTGGCGCCGGCGCCGAAGTCGCTCATCACTGCCACGCTGCGATCAGCGATAACCGTAAATGGTAGGTCTACGGGGCCTAGGGAGCCGGGGCCTGCACCTACTGCTTTGCGAATCTCCTCTTCGCTGGCAAATTCCAGCGGTGTGGCGACGGCATCCAGTTTCTCGGCTTTAATATCGTTCAGTTCGTGATCGCCACGCACCAGTAATGCTACCAGCTGGCCTTCTTCTGCCCCTTTAACAACCAATGTCTTGATGGTTTTTTCAATGGGCAGGTTGAATTGAGTCACCAGCTCTTCAATGGTTTTAGCGTTGGGGGTGTCTACCTTTTCTATGGCCGCGCCTGGGGCCGGGCGTTCGCTGGTGGGTGCCAACGCCTCCGCCAGTTCTACATTGGCCGCGTAATCGGAACCATCGGAAAAGGCGATATCATCCTCACCCGACTCGGCCAGCACATGGAATTCATGGCTGGCGGCCCCGCCGATGGCACCGGTATCGGCTTCTACCGGGCGGTAATCTAGGCCCAGGCGATCAAAGATGGCGCAGTAGGCGCGGTGCATGATCTGGTAGGTGTCTGCCAGGGAGTCCATATTAGTGTGGAAGGAGTAGGCGTCCTTCATGATGAATTCGCGAGAGCGCATGATGCCGAAACGCGGGCGAATTTCGTCACGGAATTTGGTTTGAATCTGGTAGAAATTGGCGGGGAGCTGTTTGTAGCTGTGCAGCTCATTGCGCACCATGTCGGTGATCACTTCTTCATGGGTGGGGCCCAGGCAGAAGGGATTGTTGTGCCGATCGGTAATACGCAGCAGTTCAGGGCCATAGGCCGGAGCGCGGCCGGACTCTTCCCACAGCTCCATGGGTTGAACCACTGGCATCAGCACTTCCTGAGCGCCGGCCCGGTCCATTTCTTCCCGGATCACCTGCTCCACTTTGCGTAATACCCGTAACCCGGATGGCAGCCAAGTATAAAGACCGGAAGCCAGTTTGCGGACCATGCCGGCACGGAGCATTAGCTGGTGGCTGGTTACAACGGCGTCTGCAGGAGTTTCTTTAACGGTAGCAAGCAAATACTGGGAGGTGCGCATAAAAGGAGTCTTCGGCCAATTGATTCGATAAGCCCTCCATTCTATGGGCAAAGGGCACGGCTAACCAGTCATCCGCGTTTTCCTGCACTGTGTTTATTTGTTCGGCTTTCGTATGCTTGGGCTCTCTGAGTTAATTGAGAAATAGATATGCTGAATGCACAACAAGTGCAGGATCTGATTTACCAAGGTTTGCCGGCGGCTTCGCAAGAGGGGCTGCAGATCGAAGCGGTAGGGGAGCAAAGGGCGCGATTGCGCTCTCCGTTTCGACCTTCGACCCTGCGCCCCGGCGGTAGTATCTCAGGGCCAACCATGATGGGACTGGCCGATGCGGCCATGTACGCGGCAATCTTGGCTGAGTTGGGCCAGGTGGAGATGGCCGTAACGCAGAACCTGAACATCAATTTTTTGTCACGCCCGGCGCCAGCGGATCTGATTGCTGAAGCGGTGATCTTGCGGTTGGGCCGGCGCGCTGCGGTATTGGAAGTACAGCTGTTCAGTGAGGGTAATGATGAAATGGTGGCTCACGTCACCGGGACCTACGCGCTGCCGCATTGAGTTACACGCTACGAAAAAAGATAGGGAAAGGCGGAAAAGTGCGTGCTTTCTACAGGAGGCTTTATGCTACCTGGCGGCTAGTAGCTCAGCGCTAGTCGCTGCTGTTACCTCAGTTCTTTCTCCCAGATCACATCAATGCTGTTAGCTTCGCTGCTAGAGCGTGCTTCCAGGTGCAAGCTTCGTGTCAGGGTGTAGCGCAGGATGACGGTGGAAATGGCGTCGAACAAGCCTACCGCATAGGTCAGATATAAGCGTTCTGAGAGTTGTTTGCCGAGCATCAGGGCAGCGTCATCGCTTTCCCAGTCGCTGCCGACGCTGATCTCATCTACCCCCAGTTTGTCGCCGATTTTCTCGGTGACACCACTGCCTCTTTCCAGCCCGTACAATGCCAATGCCTGGGCGATTTTATTACCCTCGCTCTTGGAGCCGCTTTCTAGTGGTCGTCCGGTGAGCAGATAAGACATGGCCTGGCTTTGTTCCATGCTGGGGTCAGAAAACAGTGATGCATTCGGTTCTTGCAAGGTGCCACTCAATTGCACACCCGCCACGACCCCTTCGCTGGGAATTTTGCGGATGGCGCGAATATCTAGGCCGGGGTTCTCCGGCGGCCCTTGGAAAATCAGCTGGCCGTCGCTGATGGCCAGGTTCTGACCGTAGGCTCGGTAGCGCCCTTCGAGGATGATTAGCTCGCCATTGAGTTGTGGTGGACGCTGGGGTTTCTGTTCCACTTGCAGAGCGCCTCCGAGCATGGCATCGAGCCCGAACCCATTAAAATGCACCTTATCTCCCAGGGTCAGGGTTACATCCATGGCCAGCGGAAGAGGAGTGGTGCTGTCCGCCTGTTGGTGCACCAGTACTTGGTCTTTGCTGACGGTGATGGCGCCTTCTGGAATTTCCACTGGGCTAATTTCGGCTTCAGGTATGGTCAAGGAGCCGCTTAGGGTCAGCCCTTCCAGTGAGCCTGTCAGAGTCAGATCCGGTGTTAACAAAATACGAGCATCGGGCCGGTCGGCGGCGAGAAGACGGTCGCCGCTGAGGGTAAGTTGCATGGGGATATTCGGCTGGCTGGGATCCACAGCACCATTAAGTGCCACGGTGTTCGATCCCATTTGCGCAGAACCGATGATATCCAGCTGGCCCTGGGGGTTACCCTGAATGGCTACCTGTACATCGGCTATATCCACTCCGAGGAAGGGAATCAATGTTTGCCCATTCTGCAGCGTGATAGCACCGTTTATGATGGGTTGGCGGAGACTGCCGGCCAGGGAAAAGTCGCCGTTGATGCTCCCTTTAACTTCACGGAGGTCGGCGGTGAACAGTTCCACGAAGGCTAGGCTGCTCAGATCAAAATTCACGTCGCCTTGCAACGTGGCGTCGAGCCCCAGCCCATGTTCCAGTTGTGCATGGGCATTGCCTAGCGCGGTGGTCAGGGTTAGCGCGCTGTTGACTCGTTGATTGGCCAGGTTGCCGTGCAGGCTTAGTTGTTTGATTTCCAGCGGAGGGGGCGCATCCGCCGTATTGATGGTGATATTGGCCTCTCGGCTTTGCAGGGCAAACTGACCTTTCGGGTTGTCCAGCGGACCCTGCACTGAAAGGTTCGCATCGACGGTGCCCTCCATCGATAGAGTGGGGCCAAGCAGAGTATTGATCAGGGCCAGTGGCAGGTCGGCCAAGCGGGCTTGAGCTTCTAGGGTATTGGCGGCGTGATTACCTTGCAGACACAGGCGGCTGGGGGCCTGAACCAGGCAGAACGGACTCAAAGATTGTGACTGGGCCGATAGGCGCAGGGTGCTGTCGGTATCCTGTTGCCAGATGCCGAGCTGAAGGTGTTGTAGCTGGGTGTCGGCAAGAGTGCCTTGCCATGTGTTACCTGCGGTATTCATGCCCCCCTGCAAACGGGTGTTCAGTTCCACCGTATCGCGGCGGGCGCTAGCGGTGAGTTGGTGCTCGGCCCAAGTGCCGTCGGCGCTGAGGGCAAAAGTGCCGACGTGCTCGGTGTTGGCCTGCGTTAGCTGGTGACCGTTCAAGGTGAGTGACATCGATCCTGGTTGGGATGTCTGTGGTAGCCGTAATTGCGAAAAACGGCTTTGCATTTGATCCAGAGACCAGTCTTGCCAACTTAGGTTATTGCCAGTGAGCTGGCCGCTGAGGGCGGGGTCGTTGTAACGGCCGTTAAGTTGAATTTGCCCTGCCACGCTGCCTGCCAGGCCGGGGTAGAGTTGTTCTAATCGTGTGAGGTTCAGCTTGCTGCGTAGTTGCCACTGTGGCCATACCTGGCCATTGGCTTGAAGCCAGTTATCGCCCCAGCGTCCTTGGCTGCGTAACTGCAGTTGTTGTTTGCCATTGGCCGTCTGGCTTTGCACTGTACTGGTCACGGATAAAGGTTGTTGGCGAACGTCCCCGCGCAGGGTGAGCTCACTGGGAGACAGGGACCAGCGGTCGCCGTCCCACTGTCCTTTGCTGTGGCCGTCGATGGCCAACTGGCCGGGCAAAAGTGGATGCAGCAGGGCGGTATCCAGGTCGCCGCTTAGATCCAGATCCCAACTTAACGGACTGAACAGGACTTGCCCGCGGCTGCCCAGCGTTTGCTCGCCGTCCTTGACGGTTAGGTCGTGCAGAGTAATGCCGCCGGGTATCAGGGCGCTATCCAGAGTGATTGCTACCTTGCGCTCCCCACTGGCGAGGCCAGTGTGTCCTTTCAGCTGCAGTGCGTCGAGTGGCCCATGGGTGCCTAGCTCCCCTTTGCCCAGCGCCAACGGTTGCGGCAGGGTTAGCGGCAATGCTTGAGCGGGCCAGTGGTGCTGTAAAGCGATTTGCCACTGGCCATCTTTTAGCAGCCATTGCCCCTGGCTTTGCAGTTTCACCGGGCCGCTAAGCTGGTGATGGATCTGGAGCTGACTCAATGGGCCGGTCAGGGTGAGCTGGCCATTGGCATGGCTAGCTTGCAGGGTGTCGCTTTCGGGTAGCGGCAGAGCCCAGCTGGCGGTGCCCTGCACATCAAAGGGGGCGGTGAGTTTGCCCTGGGCGGTGGCTTGTACGTTGGCGCCGGCTAAGGTGAGGGTTTGCAGGCGGGCGATCTGGAAGCGCCGCCAGGCGGCCAGGTTGTCTGCTTCCAGCTGGCGAATCAGAACAGTGTCGTTTAGCTGGAAGGTACCCACGGTGAGTGCGTCGATGCGGATACCGAAAGGCAGTAGCAGGCTATCCGGCAGGGAGTCCGGTTGTGGCGGGGTATCATCGGCGGGCGGCAAGGTAACGTGCAAGGTCCCCAGTGAGAGCGACGTCAGTTCCAGCCAGCCTTTCAGTAGGGCGTGCGGTGCCAGCTCAGCGCTGAGCTGGTCCAGGCGGATATTGAGTTCCTGATAGCGGTAGTCGATATGGTTCAGGGTGATCCCGCTGAGCAGGCTGCCATGCCACTCACCCACAGTAAGTTCGCCGGGGATAAAGGGGGTAGCTTGTTCCAGTATCCAGCGGTTGCCGGTGGCGGTGCCCAGCAGCAACGCCAGGGCCAGGAGGCAGACCAATAACAGGCTGAGCAACACCAGCAAGCCGCGGGTCAGTATTTGCCCCATGGCAAAGCCGTACAGGCGTTGGCGGCTGATCATAAGTCTGGCCCCATGCTCAGGTGCACCCGCCAGTCGCGATGCTCATCCACAGCTCGGGCCATGTCCAACCGGATGGGGCCCAGTGGCGAGCGCCAGCGAATACCCAGGCCGGCACTGTGGCGGGCTTCAAATTCATCGAATTCATTGAAGGCATTGCCGGCATCGGTGAACACGGCCAAGTGCCATTTTTCAGTAAGTGAGTGGTCGTACTCCAGGCTGCCAGTGGCCTGGTTGCGCCCGCCGATGACCTCGCCATTGCTGTCTTCAGGGCCGAGAGAGTCATAAGCGAAACCACGCACACTGGAGTCGCCGCCGGCGAAGAAGCGAATAGAGGCGGGGAGTTCGGTCACATCAGTAACTTCGGTATAACCCAGGTCGGTACGCATCAATACGCGCCCGCCCAGTAAGGGAAAAAGAATTTTTGCGCCACTGGTGAACTGAAAAAAGTCCGCGGTGGATGACAGGCTCTGGGTAGCAAAACGCATGGCGGTGCTGAGACGCCAGCCGAAGGTGGGGTAGACCGGGTCGTCGGCTTTGACGCGGCTTAACTGGAAACCGGGTATCAACAATTCGGCTTGATCTACTTGGTCTGCGATTTGATAAGTCTCACGCAGGAACTCCAGGGAGGTGGTCGCTACCCAGTGATTTTCCAGCTCGACGATATAATCGGCCCCAGTGCTCCAGCGTTCGTTTTCGTTGCTGTCGGTGTTTTCGTTGATAAAACTGGTGTGCAGATCGAGCCGTTCATGGAGCGGGTCTTTGAGCGGAATTTGGTAGCTCGCCCCGGCGCCCTGTTGCACTTTAGACAGTTCGGTTTCTGCCCGGAAGCGGTGCCCCGCTTCGTTCACCCGGCGGTTTTCCACGCCCAGCCTCACCCGCGGCCCGGTATCGGTACTGACACCTATGCCCGTGAGCAGCGACCAACGGTTGTTGTCGGTGAGCGTAATGCTGACGGGAATCCGGCGGGTGGTGTCGTTGGGCTTCCCTTTTTGAACCTGCACCGCGCTGAAATAGCCGGCGCCCCAAAAAGCCTGCTGGGTTTGTAACATGCGACCACTGTCGTAGGGCTCGCCTTCCTGAAAACTTACATAGGCGTTGACCCGCGAACGCTCAAGCACGCTGCCGGCTAGGCTGATCTCGCCGAAGTGATAGCGCGGCCCGCTGTCCACATGAAGGGTGATGCTGGCGCGGTGTTGTTTGGTATCCACCTCGAGGGTGTGCACGGTCAGTTCGCCTTGAACATAGCCGCGGCTGATCAGGTGCTGTTGCAGGCTTTTCTTCAGGTTGCTGTAGCGATCATGCTGAAGCCGTTGGCCGATGGCCAACTGGGTTTTTTCCAGCAGCGTGGAGAACGCCGGATCCTGGGCTGCATCGCCAGTAATTTCCACTTTTAGGTGCGTGAGTATCACCGGGGGGCCAGTGTTCACATCCAGGGTGAAGCTGACGCAATTGCTGTTTTCATCGGTGGACAGGTTTAGCAGGCTATCGTAATAACCCATAGCCTGTAATGCACCGGTGCTGTTGGCAATGATCTGCCGGCGAATCAGCCCATATTGGGCCTGGGGGGGGTGGCAAGGGTAGCGTGAGAGATCGATCAGGGCCTGTATATTATGAGTCACCGCTTCGCTGGCGTTGCCGGTAATTTCTAGGCTCGGCGCGGTTTTGCTGAACGCGAGAGCAGGCAATAGCATCAGTAGTATTAGGGCGATCGCCCTGCTCTGCCATTTGTGGTGTCGATGGTGCGCCAAGCTCTGCATCCCTGTTCGTGTCAGCCCACAGTGTAAGCCAAGGAGAAGGGGAACGAGAACCTTAACGGTGAAGGTGGTTAGCCTTGTGGGGTGGGTTTGTTGGCTGTAGGGCTAACGTGCTGCTCTGTTTGTTTTTCTTGTGGAGCCTCTCTCTGAGAGTCACGTAAATAGTCGCTGGCGCTGGGACGCTTTTTCAACCGACGCTGCAGCGTGCGGCGGTGAATACCAAGGGCCTCTGCCGCACGCGAGATATTGCCGTTGTGGGCATCCAGAGTACGCTGGATGTGTTCCCACTCTAGCCGTTGCAGTGATGGAGGGCTGTCGGGTAGAGGTAAGGTCTGGCTGGCAGGGTCTGCATTAAGCGATTGCAGAATGTCGTTGGCACTCGCGGGTTTGGTCAAATAATTGTGGGCGCCACGGTGGGTGGCGGCGACGGCGGCGGCAATGCTGCCGTAGCCTGTGAGCAGAATTACCCGACAGCGGGGAAACTGTTGCCGAATCGGTTCGATCAGATCAAGACCGTTATCGTTTCCCAGATTTTGATCGAGAATGGCGCCATCGGGTGGGGTGCCCTGTGCGTTGAGTTCAGCGATCACGAGTAAGGCCTGTTCGCGACTGTGAGCGACATGAACTTGGATGCCATGACGACCCAGAGCCCGTGCGGTTTGCTCAGCCAGTAGGTCATCGTCTTCTACTAGCATCAGGTGGCGGATGGAAATGGCGTTGCTCATGATCCAGCTCCAGGGCTATCGGTGTGGGCCCAGTGAATTCGGGCTTGGGTCCAGCTATGACCAAAGTCCATTTCCAGTTCAGCGCCAATGTGTGCCAAGGCGGAATGCACCAAGGTCAACCCCATGCCAAGACCTTCGCGTTCTGAATCCGGGTGGGCTGGGCCATCGTCACTGAGTTGCAGCCGGTATTGCGATGCATGGTCGCTGACGATGATATCCAAGCGGGTGGCGCCTGCATCCATGGCGTTATAACCCAGATTACACAGTACTCGGTACCAGCTCTGACTATCGACCACAATGGGGTCTGCTTTCAACGTATGCGTCACGCTGAGCGTAGGGGCCAGATGACGCAGGTGCTGTTGTAATCGCTGTATCAGTATGCGCAGTGGCAGCCCGGATTCTAGCTGAGCTTCATTGCCCTGTTTAAGACGGTTGGCCACGTTGCGGGCCAGGTGATCCATTTGTTCCACTTCTGGGCGCAGGGAGTCGGGCATCTCGGGAGCATGGATAAGGTTATCGGCCAGCATCACCAAAGTGCCTAACGGGGTGTTCAGTTCATGGGCCTGATCGGCCAAGGTCGCAGCTACTTGGTACATGTACTCACGGCGACCGGCTAGATCCAAAGCCTGTTCTTGTTGCTTTTGTTGTTGCTGTATTAGCCGTTGAATTACTTGTCCGAGCACACTGAGCATGACTAGTAGGGCGATAAAAACAGCCGCCATGCCGGTGCTGTGAAGACCGCTGAGTTGATGAGTGAGAGCGTGTAGCGGGCTGTTCATGGCGGGCATTTGGTACCAGCTTAATGACACCATGTATCCTGCTAAAGCCAATAGCGCCACCAGTATGCCGTTGGCCATGGGTAAAGTCAGGGAGGCCATCAAGGCGGGCACTAATAAATAAAAGGAAAGGGGGTTGCCGGCACCACCGAAGCCTTGAATCAAACCAGCAAACAAAATCGCGTCCATGGCCAATTCCAACGTCAGCAATTGGCTGTGGCGCTGGGAAGGGGCTTTGCGAGTGAGTAGGGTGACAAGGTTTGGTAATAACAGCGCGCCCAGCCAGCCTAGTTCAGCCAGCTGATAGCCACTGTGGCCGAAACGTTGCAGCACGATTAGGGCGAGTGTGATGGCCAGTACTAGCAGGCTGCGCAGCCAGATGAGACGCAGGCGCCAGTTTAATAAGGGGGGGCGGTTATCCATGGCCGCTATTGTAACGGTAAATTGGGGTGCAGAGGTGTGGCAGTTTGTCCCGCTGAGTAGGGCGCGAGTTAAAAGTTGAAACCCGAATTAACGCGCGTTCCAACTTTTAACGTTGAGCTTTTTTGTTGCGCCTCTTCAGGGCCGCAGCAATCGCCCTTCGTATAGCTCGCCAGCAAAGGCGGGCAGTTTGGGGTGGCGATGCTGGCGGGCAGTATCGGCCTGGAAGCCCGCGCGCTGGAAAATGCGCGCGGTATCACGGGTGAGCTGGCAGCCGCAAGCTAACGGTTTCCAGGCCGGATTCAAGGTTTTCTGTAGGCGCTGTATCCAAGGACGTTCGCTGAGAACATGCTCTAGCGATAGCAGACTGCCGCCTGGCTTAAGGACGCGGAACGCTTCCTGCGCGGCCTGATTCGGATCCGGGATGGTGCAGAACACTAGGCAGGCAATCACGGTATCAAAATGTTGATCAGGATAAGGCAGCTGTTGAGCGTCGCCTTCCTGGATGTGGAAGCGTTCGGGTGCGACGCACTGTTGCGCACTGTCGTGGGCCAAAGCAAGCAGCCCGCCGGCGGGTTCGATGCCGTGAATTTCCGTGGCGGCAGGGCTGTAAAAAGGAAAATTGGCGCCGGTGCCGACGCCCAGTTCCAGAACCCGACCCGTGGCTTGGGCGAGTAAACGTTGGCGGTCCCGGTAAACTGGGCGGGTAGCCCAGTTCAGTAATACTGGGAACAGCTTGTCTTCATAAAGAGACATGGGGTTGCCTGTTAGTTGCGTTTTGGGAGGATGTATTTTTCCGGGTTATTGAGCATCTCCATGCTCAGCGGATCGCTGATGATGCTGGTCAGGTTCCGATCCGTCTTCTTGCTGTACTTGCGACGCAGTTTCTCGAATTTGCGAAAACTACGGAAGTTCAGCGCATACAGCCTTACTTCCTGTAAACGTTTGTAGGAATACATGACGTCCAGCGCATCCATGGAAAATTCCGGGCGAATTTTCATGGCTTTTTCCAAATAACTGATTGCTTCATTTAGATCGCGTTTGCGATTCATGTAGATCAGCGCATTAGCGTATTCGTAATTGACGATGGGAATATCCGGAGCGAGTTTGAGCGCGTCAGCAAAAGATTCTTGCACCGTGGTGGTTCGTGCGCCGTAAGTCATGCGGCCGGTGAATTTGCCCACCCGGCGCATGATGCCGGCGTCCACACCGGCACGGAAGGCATGACCCAACGGCTGATCGGGCATGATCTCAACCACTTCTTCCGCACTGTTCTTGATCTTGCCGATATAGCGTCGGGCGACAACGATCGGTACCGGTGACTCTTCGGCGATACGAGCGATGGCGTAGGCGTATCCCAGCTTAATAGAGGCAACAATGGGGGCAACGGCCGGATCGTCAGCCGCCTCCTCCATGTCGTCGAAGTATTCCTTTGCTTGGTTGGCCACGTCCTGGAGCATCATGTACTTGGTACTCTGGCGGTCAGCCAAGTAGATAGCGTACATCAGCTGGGAAAACAGGGCGGGAATCTTACCGATGGGGCCTAGTTGTAAGCCCTCTTCGCGGGCTTCCTGAAAGTCACCGGCAAAGAATTTACGCCAGACTCGCAGACTACGTGCTTCAAGTGCCTGGTAATCGCCATCCCAACCTATGATGCCTTCTTTCATGAAGGGATACTTCGTGAACTGTTCTTCCATGTAGGCAGCAGAAGGGTAAGGTACCTTCAGGCCGCGTACCAAGTATTCCCACTTGTCACGTATCTGCTTGTCTGTGTAGGTGAAATAGCTTTTCTTGTAAGGCACTTCGTTCCATTTTTCGACGAAAATACGCTCATCCACCGGGATGTCCTGCATTTGCAGTTCTTCTGGAGAGACGTCGTCTATGTCATCTTCGGCCTTATCATCGCTGGCCGCATGGAGTTGCAAGCTGATCGCGCAGAATGCGATTAGGCACAGGGAGCGCCAAAAGGGTGCAGAATATGCTGCCATGGTGTTTTACAGCTCTTGTTGTTGTGTTTGTTGGCGAACAAATTTGCCGGGCATAGACGCCCGTAATTGAATAACAATGCCACGCAGGCGGGATGTGGACAAGCTCTACCCAGTATGGGTTGGTGTGCAGGGACGTCGCGTTATTGTGCCGGCCCGGTTTGTGCCGGCCCGGCAGAGGGAGAAGGGAGGAAACTCAGGCGGTGGCGCCAGCGTCGCGCAGAGCCTGCGCGTATTTCGCCCCTTTCGGGTGTTGGTCAATCAGGGATAGTAGGGTGCGGCCTTGTGGATCGCGAGCATCCAAGTCCCGGTTCTGGTCCTTGAAAAATGCCAAGAAGCGGGTGAAATCCTCGGCGCGAAGGGCGCGGTAAGCTTTTTCCAGTACGTGGAAGTCCCCGTTTACACCCTCCTCGGGAGAGAAATCCAGGAACACTGCGATCTGCTCATCGGTCATCGGCTCGCCGATCACCTTCTGTTTGTCTTTACGTTCAGCCATGGGGTTCTCCTCCGTGTGCGGCGCGCATTATAGAGGGTTGCGGGCTTTGGGGGCCAGTGTAGGGCGACAAGTTGGAGTGAGGATAAACGGAATCAATGCCCACCGGGCACCGGGCACCCGGTGGTAGAGCTTGAATTTAGGCGGTCATGTCTTTCAGTTTCTTTAGCGGACGAACCTTGACCATGGTTCGGGCAGGTTTGGCTGCGAAGGTAGTCGCTTCCCCGGTAAAAGGGTTGATGCCTTTACGTGCTTTGGTGGCAGGTTTTTTCTGGGTCACGATTTTCAGCAACCCCGGTAGCGTGAACTGGCCGGCACCACGCTTTTTCAGGTGGCCTTCCATAATGTCGTTGAGTTGGTCGAAAACAGCGTTCACGTCTTTCTTGGTCAGGCCGGTGGTTTCGCTAATCTGATTGATAATCTGAGTCTTATTCATCGGTTCGGTGATGGTTTTCACCTTGCGAGCTGCTGTAGCACTGGACGCTTTAGCCGCTGTCTTTTTTTTTGCAGCCATGAATTACTTACCCCTTTTTAGTGTCTTTTTGATGTCGTATTGGCCCCGTAATGCTACGGATGACCGGCGATGCTGCCTCGTTAGCTTCGCCCCTGGATTGCGCAACGCAGAGGGTCTTTAACTAAGGTTCGCATCTTTTATATGCCATGGGTTTTCAGGGCACAAGGCGTAGATACACTCTTTTTAAAGGTATTTTGTGAAATTAGGTAGGCTTGTGCCCCGTTCGGCAGTGAATCGCCGTCTGGCATGGCTCGGGGGCCGTTGAATCGCTATACTATGGCGCCTTTTTCAGTGGTCCGGCTTCGGGGTGGCTTCAGCCAGCCTTTGATCGCCGGGCGGCGTAATCAGAATACAAGCGGATTTTAAGCATGCGAAGCCATTATTGCGGTGATTTGCGAGCCTCCCACGACGGAGAAACAGTAGAGCTTTGCGGTTGGGTCAGTCGCCGCCGTGACCACGGTGGGGTGATCTTCCTCGACCTGCGTGACCGTAATGGTCTGGTGCAGGTGGTGTTTGATCCGGACACTGTGGATGCCTTCGCGCTGGCTGACAAAGTACGCAGTGAATATGTGGTTCGCTTGAGCGGCCGGGTACGCATGCGTGACGAATCAGTGCGTAACAACAAGATGGCCACTGGTGATATCGAAGTCTTGGGTAAAGAGCTGACGATTCTTAATGAAGCGGAGACCCCGCCATTTGAGTTGGATGCCCACTCCGCCGCCGGTGAAGAGGTGCGTCTCAAGTACCGTTATATGGATCTGCGTCGTCCGGACGTGTTGAAAAACTTCCAGTTCCGTTCGCGCCTGACTCATGTTGTGCGCGCCTTCCTGGAAGGCGAGGGTTTCATGGATGTGGAAACGCCGATTCTGACCCGAGCGACGCCGGAAGGTGCACGGGATTACTTGGTGCCCAGCCGAACGCATCCGGGTAGCTTTTTTGCGTTGCCGCAGTCTCCGCAGTTGTTCAAACAGCTATTGATGGTGGCGGGCTTTGATCGCTACTACCAGATTGCTAAGTGTTTCCGTGACGAAGACCTGCGAGCCGATCGCCAGCCAGAATTTACCCAGATTGATTTGGAAGCTTCCTTTGTAGAGGAAGAAGACATTATGGGCATTACCGAACGGATGGTGCGTTCGGTGTTTAAAGAATTGCTCAGTGTAGACTTACCGGATTTCCCGCGCATGCCATTCTCCGAGGCCATGCAGCGTTTCGGGTCCGACAAGCCTGACCTGCGTATTGCATTGGAGCTGATTGATATTGCCGACCTGCTTGCTGGCGTGGACTTTAAAGTGTTCTCCGGCCCGGCCAACGACCCGAAAGGTCGTGTGGCAGCCATGCGAGTGCCCGGTGGATGCAGCCTGTCGCGCAAGGATATCGATGGCTACACCAAGTTTGTCAGCATCTATGGTGCCAAGGGTTTGGCTTACATCAAAGTCAACGACTTGGCAGCCGGCGCTGAAGGTCTGCAGTCTCCGATCCTGAAGTTCCTGACCGAAGATGCCATTAAAGGCATCCTTGAGCGCACTGGCGCCGAGACCGGCGATCTGATTTTCTTCGGTGCTGATAAGGCCAAGATCGTTAACGAAGCGCTGGGTGCTCTGCGCGTCAAAGTGGGCCATGACTTGAATTTGGTCGAGGGAGAATGGGCGCCATTGTGGGTAGTGGACTTCCCCATGTTCGAGGAAGACGAAGGGCAATACCATGCGTTGCATCATCCCTTCACCATGCCCAGCTGTAGCGCGGAAGAGCTTAAGAGTAATCCGGGCGAGGCGTTATCGCGGGCCTATGACATGGTGCTTAACGGTACTGAGCTGGGTGGCGGTTCCATCCGTATCCATAGCCCAGCCATGCAACGCACTGTATTTGAAGCGCTGGGCATTTCTGATGAGGAAGCCGAGGAAAAATTCGGCTTCCTGCTAGACGGTCTGAAATACGGCGCCCCGCCCCACGGTGGCCTGGCGTTTGGGTTGGATCGCATGGTGATGTTGATGACTGGTTGTGAATCAATTCGTGATGTGATCGCTTTCCCGAAGACGCAAACGGCGGCGTGCACTATGACCAATGCACCGTCACCGGTGGACAACAAGCAGCTGCGTGAAGTTGGCGTACAGGTACGTAAAGAAGAAGGTTGATATAGGAGAAACGCAGGCAGGTATCACGCATCACGCGAAGAGGCGTGCCAGAGACGTGTTGCGTGACGCGTGCTGCGTGCTGGCGGAGGTAACATGGCAGGACATAGCAAGTGGGCCAACATCAAGCACCGTAAGGCGGCTCAGGATGCCAAGCGTGGCAAGATCTTTACCAAACTGATTCGCGAGCTCACGGTAGCGGCCAAGATGGGTGGGGGCGAGCCCAACGATAACCCGCGCTTGCGGGCCGCGATTGATAAAGCACTTGGCCAGAACATGACCCGTGACACCATCGACCGTGCGGTTAAGCGTGGCGCCGGCGGTGATGATGACGGCAGCATGGATGAAATCACCTATGAAGGTTACGGTAAGGGTGGTGTAGCGGTTCTGGTAGAAACCATGACGGACAATGTGAACCGTACCGTGGCTGAGGTGCGTCACGCGTTTTCCAAGTTCGGTGGTAATCTGGGCACGAGTGGTTCCGTGGCTTTTTTATTCACTAAACGTGGTGAGATTTTTTTCGAGCCCGGTGTGGATGAAGAAAAGCTGATGGAAGTCGCCCTGGAAGCCGGTGCCGAAGATGTGGAAGAGATGGGAGATGATGGTTTTTTGGTCATTACCACTCCGGATAAGAGCTTTGGTGAAGTGGTGGACTCCCTGCGTGCAGCTGGGTTGGAATTCGCTGAGGCGGAAGTCACCATGCACCCGTCTACAGAAGCGGAAATGGACACGGATACAGCTGAAACCGTGCAAAAGATGATCGACATGCTGGAAGATTTGGACGACGTGCAGAACGTCTACACCAATGCCAGTTGGCCGGCACCGCAAGAAGAGGAATAGCAGCGAGGTTCACGTTACAAAACAAGCTGCAAGCAAAATTAAAAGCCCCGAATCGTTTGGGGCTTTTTGCTGTCTGGGTTTCTGGGCGTGGCGGTAATCCGCCTGCGGCTTTAGGACGTGTCGCATCAGCCGTTTAACCTGAAGCGTTTCTTTGTTGGCTGGACATTTGGACAGTGCTCGGGTAGAACGGAGGCACCTACTAAGAGCTGGGCTGGGTGCCTGTCTTCTTTATTATTGGTCTGTGAAATATGGCGCTTATTCTGGGTATTGATCCCGGTTCTCGACGCACCGGTTACGGCGTAGTGGATGTGGTGGGAAATCGTTCCCGCGCGGTGGCTTTCGGTACTATTACGACTTCCCACAAGGAGATCCCGCCGCGGTTGGGTGAGATATTCGCGGGAATTGATCAGGTGGTGAAGGAATACGGGCCGGCTGAAGTGAGCATCGAAAAAGTGTTTATGGCTCGCAATGCGGATTCTGCCCTGAAATTGGGCCAGGCTCGCGGTGCAGCTATTGCGGCAGTGATGCAGGCCTGTGTGCCAGTGTTTGAATATTCGGCTCGCCAAGTAAAACAGGCCGTTGTGGGCAAAGGTGGGGCGGAAAAAAATCAGGTCGGGGAAATGGTGAAGTATCTGCTTAAACTGGATCAACGCCCGCAGGAGGACGCCGCTGATGCCCTGGCTATCGCGCTTTGTCATGCTCATATGCGTCTCTCCCTGGCTAGAATGGCTGGTGCCACATCGGTAAGGCGCGGCCGGGTTCGTTAGTGTGGTGTCTGTATTCGTTGATTGCTTCAGTGATTGATTGTGAGCATCGAATATTCGCCCTGTATTTTCTACGCGATACTTTTGTTGTGTACGGGTAAATGGAAAAATGATGATCGGACAACTTCGTGGCACCCTGTTGGAAAAACGCCCCCCGGTGCTGCTGCTGGACGTAAATGGCGTTGGCTATGAAGTCGAGGCACCGATGACGGTGTTCTACGATTTGCCCGAGGCGGGTGCGGAGCTCACCTTGCACACGCATTTTGTGGTCCGTGAAGATGCTCAGTTGCTGTATGGTTTCGCCGATCGTTATGAGCGTGAGCTGTTTCGCGCTTTGATCAAGGTGAATGGGGTGGGGCCAAAAATGGCGTTGGCTATTCTTTCTGGCATAGAGGCTGATCGTCTGGCGCGCTGTATTCAGGATCAGGACACCACGTCACTTGTGAAGGTGCCGGGCATTGGGAAAAAAACCGCCGAGCGTTTGGTTATCGAGATGAGAGACCGACTCGATAAGATTGATGGTGGGCCAGTGAGTGTGCCGGGCCGGGTCGATACGGATCAACCTGATGATGCTCGCAGTGACGCCATTGCGGCCCTGGAGGCGCTGGGCTACCGCAACAAGGATGCCGCTGTTGCGGTGGGTAAAGCGGCAGATCAAGAAGGCATGAGCAGCGAGCAACTGATCCGTAAGGCGCTTAAAAGTCTGGCCCGCTAGTGCTTTGAGCCAGAGTTGCATAACACTTTGTGATAACAGTAATGGCAGTACGGTATCAGGGTACGATACGCTAGCGACTCCCACGATATAGAGGCAAGCCCGCTGCAGGCATGGATAACGAACGAGTCATTACCGCGGTTGCCGTTGGTAGCCAAGAAGAACAGCAAGACAGGGCGATTCGCCCGGCCAGCTTGGCGGATTATCATGGGCAGCCGAAAGTCAGCGAGCGCATGGAAATCTTTATTGATGCCGCCCGCGGACGCAATGAGGCCCTTGATCATACTTTAATTTTCGGCCCGCCCGGTCTCGGCAAGACGACGCTTGCCCATATCATTGCCCGAGAAATGGGCTGCGATCTCAAGTCCACCTCTGGTCCGGTGCTGGAAAAGGCAGGCGATTTGGCGGCCATCCTGACCAACCTGGAAGAGGGCGATGTGCTTTTTGTGGATGAAATTCACCGCCTGTCTCCGGTGGTAGAGGAAATCCTTTATCCGGCTATGGAAGATTACCAGTTGGATATCATGATCGGTGAAGGGCCGGCCGCCCGTTCCATCAAACTGGATCTTCCGCCGTTTACTCTTGTCGGTGCGACCACCCGAGCCGGTTTGCTTACCGCTCCGTTGCGTGATCGTTTTGGTATTGTGCAGCGCCTCGAATTCTATTCTGTAGATGACTTGTCCGGCATTGTTAGCCGCGCCTGCGATATTCTTGCTATTCCTATCGAAGCGGCCGGTGCCATGGAAGTGGCGCGCCGCGCACGTGGTACCCCGCGTATTGCCAATCGCCTGCTGCGCCGCGTGCGCGATTACGCCGAAGTGAAGGGCGATGGGCGGATTACTGAAGAGATCGCCCAGCGAGCCTTGGACATGCTGGAGGTGGACAGTTGTGGTCTGGACGGCACTGACCGGCGCCTGCTGGATATGATCATGCACAAATTTGATGGTGGGCCGGTGGGACTGGAATCCTTGGCAGCAGCACTCAATGAAGACTCCGGAACCTTGGAAGAGGTGGTGGAGCCTTACCTGATACAGCAAGGCTTTATTCAACGCACCCCGCGTGGGCGGGCAGTGACTAACCATGCTTGGCGTCATTTTGGTTTGCAGCGCCCGCGTCAAGACGGTGATTTGTTTAATGATTGAAAAAAATCAACAAAACGGGGAATTTACCCTGCCTGTGCGCGTCTACATCGAAGACACTGATGCAGGTGGCATAGTCTATTACGTGAATTACCTGAAATTCATGGAGCGGGCGCGTACTGAATTTCTACGTACGCTGGGTTATCAGCACTATGCACTGGCGGATGACAATTTTCAGTTTGTCGTTCACTCGGCCAATGTGCAGTATCGCCAGCCGGCACGTATTGATGATGCGCTGACCGTGTCAGCCACACTGAAAAAAATGGGTAAGGCCACGCTGGTGTTTGATCAGCAGGTGCGTAAAGCCGGCGCATTAATTTGTCAGGCAGACATTAAGGTGGCTTGCGTGAGAGCCGATACCCTCAAGCCGGCGGCTATCCCGACGGCACTGTATAAAAAATTTAGCGCGGCCAGCAAAGGAGAAGGGCTACATGGTTGAGGCATCCAGCATGTCTGTCGTCAGTTTGATCAGCAACGCCACCGTGGTGGTGCAGCTGGTGATGGCGCTATTGATTCTGGCGTCGCTGACGTCCTGGTACATGATTGTTGGCCGTTTCCGGGTGCTTGGGCGTGCTCAACGGGCGGGCCGTGCCTTTGAGGGAAAATTCTGGTCCAGCGATGACCTGGCCTCCCTCTACAACGAGAGCCGCAAAGAGCCGGATCTAGATTCCGGCAGCGAGGCGATTTTTCGCGCGGGCTTTCAGGAGTTTGTCCGGCTTTCTAAAAGCGCACGTGGCGGAGAGGCGGTGATGGATGGCGCCCAGCGTGCCATGCGGGTTGCCTTGCAGCGCGAACAGACCCGCCTTGCCAAGCATTTACCTTTTCTTGCCACAGTGGGTTCTACCAGCCCTTACGTTGGGTTGTTCGGCACAGTTTGGGGCATCATGAATTCTTTTATGGCGTTGGCGAACGTGAAACAGGCTACGCTCAGCGTGGTTGCCCCGGGTATTGCCGAGGCGCTGATCGCCACCGCCATTGGCTTGTTTGCCGCGATTCCGGCGGTCATGGCTTATAACCGTTTCTCGGCTCAGAGTGATGCGTTACTGACGGAAAATGAAATGTTCGCGGAAGAGTTTTCTTCCGTACTTCACCGTCAAGCCCATGGGCGCGGAGCATAATTATGAGCGGCGTAAAGATACGGGTGCCGCGCAAGCTCGTCGCCGAGATGAACGTGGTGCCTTACATCGATGTGATGCTGGTACTGCTGGTGATCTTCATGGCCACGGCCCCGATGATGACCCAGGGTATTAATGTGGACCTGCCGGACAGCAACAGCGACCCTATTGATACCACTAAGAGCGAGCCTGTGATCATTTCGGTGACTGCGGATGGCCGTTATTTCATTGATGTGGGCGGTGACAGCCAGAAATCTTCTAGCCTGGAAACCGTCAAAGGTCATGTTCTGCGTATTCATAAGCATAAGCCGTCCACCCTGTTTTTGGTGGAAGGTGATGGCAATGTGGCCTATGCCCGGGTGGTGTCATTGATGGGCGTGTTGCAGGAAGCCGGCATTAGCCAACTTGGGTTGGTGACTGAGCCGCAGGGACGCAATGAGTGATCGCCGTGTTGCGTTGTTGTTTACGCTGTTTATTCACTTGCTGGTGTTTGGTTTGTTGGTGTTTAGCTGGAGCACGGATCCGTTATTGCATAAGGCCCCAGTGGTGCCGCCCCATGTGAAGGCGACCATGGTGGAGCGCTCCAAGCAGCAGAAAGCGCCGGTAGCGAAACCCAAGAAGGAAGTAAAACCGACCCCCAAGCCGACAGCAAAACCTAAGCCTAAGCCCAAAACGGAACCTAAACCTAAACCGACGCCCAAGCCCGATCCGAAGCCTGCGCCGGCAAAAAAGCCGGAGCCTAAACCTAAACCCAAATCGGCGCCTAAACCCAAGGCCGAGAAGAAGCTGGTGGTACCGGAGATCGATACCCCGAGCTTGGAAGAGATGTTGGCCGAGGAAGAGCTGGAAATGGACAGGCAGAACAAAGCCTCTGCCCAGCCAGATCAGGAAATGGCTAGTAACGCGGATCAGGCAAATGCACAGGTGGCCAGTTTTACCGATGCCATTGCCTCCCATGTGGGTCAGCAATGGCGGATTCCCGGCAATTATCGTAACCGAGATGACATCCGCACACGGGTAAGAATAAAGATGATCCCTGGTGGTGAAGTGGTGAATGTCTCTGTGGCGCAAAGTAGCGGCTACCCGGATTTTGACGACTCGGTGTTGAATGCAGTCAAGCTAGCCAGCCCACTACCGGTACCTGATGGATCGCTTTTTAACGAACAGTTTCGCTCACTGGTGATCGAATTCGATCCTGGAGTTGCACAATGATAGGTGTGTTAAGGATGCAGCAAACCTGTAAACGAAAGATATGGACGCAAATCAGCGTCGCTTTGGTGACATCTTTGTGGATGATCAGTGCGCAGGCTGAGTTGCTCATCAAGGTAACTGAGGGCCGTGTGGATGCGGTGCCGATCGCTGTAGTGCCTTTTGATGGTGCAAAAAATGCAGAGGAAGATGTCTCCGCGATCGTTCAGGCGGACCTGCACCGCAGCGGTCAGTTTAAACCGCTGCCGCCGCAAGACATGCTCAGCCGCCCCCGTAATGAGCAAGAGATGATTTATCGGGATTTCAAAGTGCTGGGCACAGAGTATGTGATCACCGGCAGCATGAAGCGTCACGAAACCGGCGGTTACGAGGTCGGTTATGCACTGTTTGATGTGGCGCGGCAAAAGAAATTGATGTCGGAAACCTATCGCCCGCCGGCGTCCCAGCTACGTGATGTGGCCCATGCCATCAGCGATCGTATCTATGAGCAGCTCACTGGGATCCCTGGAGCGTTCTCTACGAAAATTCTTTATGTGACCCATAATCGCCATGATGCCAATCCGTATCAGCTGCAATATGCCGATGCGGATGGCCACCGAGTAACGACCATCTTGCGTAGTAACGAACCGATAATGAGCCCTACCTGGTCGCCAGATGGCAGGAAAATTGCTTACGTTTCCTTTGAAGATCAGGGGCGGCCAGGTATTTATATTCACAACCTGGCCACCACTGAACGGGAGAAGGTGTCCAGCTTTAGCGGCATTAACGGTGCACCAGACTGGTCGCCAGATGGTCAGCACTTGGCGTTGACCTTGTCCCGTGACGGCAATCCCGAAATTTATATGTTGAATCTGTCGACCAAGGTGTTGACCCGGTTAACGAACAATTACGGCATTGATACCGAGCCGCGTTGGTTGCCCGATGGCGAACACTTGGTGTTCACTTCCAGCCGTTCCGGGGGGCCACAGATTTACAAACTGAACATAAATGATAAGTCGGTTCGGCGGGTTTCGTTCCAGGGCGGCTATAATGCGCGCTCGGATGTAACCCCAGACGGCCGCTATCTCGTTTATGTGCATCGACGAAATGGAAATTACAATGTCGGTGTGCAGGACCTCCAGCGTGGCACATTTAATATTGTGACCCGTACCGATATGGATGAATCGCCCAGTGTTGCGCCCAATGGAAGTATGGTAATTTACGGGACGCAACATGGGGGAGCGGGGGTTCTGGAAGCCGTATCCATTGATGGCAGAGTCAAAGTTGAGCTGCCGTCGAAGGAAGGGGAAGTCAGAGAGCCGGCATGGTCGCCGTTCCTCTGAGTGGTGCTCGAGTCCAATACTAGGAAATTATAGGAGTTTTTCGCATGCGTTCATTACTAAACCCGCTGTTTGCTCTGGTTCTGGCAGCTGCATTGGCAGCTTGTTCCAGTACACCGACTGAAGATGATACCTCTGCTACGGATAGCATGTCTCAGACTGATACCTCTCCAGTAACATCTGTTGAGCGGTCAGAGCCGGTTAAGCCCGACACTAGCAGCATTCCGCTAACTGCTGACAACTTCTACAACCATCCGTCCAACTATGACGGTACCACCGATTCACGTGTTATTTACTTCGCATTCGACAGCAACACCATTCCGGCTGCGGCGTTTGAAACCCTGCGAGCCCACGCGACCTACTTGAAGAACAACGCTAACGCGAAAATTCGTCTGGAAGGCCACGCTGATGAGCGCGGTACTCGTGAATACAACGTTGCACTGTCCGAGCGTCGCTCTAAAGCGGTAGAGAAGTTCCTGCGCGTACAGGGTGTTGCTTCTTCTCAGCTTGAAATCGTGTCCTATGGCGAAGAGAAGCCGGCAGCATTTGGTCACTCTGAAATGGATTGGGCCAAAAACCGCCGTGTAGAAATTAACTATCTGTCTGGCCGTCCGTAAGGCATGAAGGTATTGATGAGAGCGCGCCTGATTGTAGGCGCGATGCTCGGCACCTTGGTGTTCTGTGCACATGCACAGAGCACTGGGCCGCTGGCCGTAGAAGAGCGCAGCCTAGCCCAGGCGCAATCAAAAATGCGCAGTGCCTCCACACCGTCTGCTGCGGTGAATGAGGATGGGTTGATGGTATTAATGCAGCAGCAGCAACAGTTTGAAGAGCAGGTTCAACAGCTGCAGGGGCAGCTGGAAGAGTTGCGTCATGAACTTTCCACTCTCAAAAAAGCTGAGCGTGAGCGTTATCTGGATCTTGATGCCCGAATTAATACGTTAGCGGAGCGGGGAAGCACTGCGAAGGAAGAGGCTGCAGTCGCGGGTAACAATGACCCGGAAGCGGATCGAGCTGCCTATAACGCCGCTAAAGACAAGTTGGTGGCTGGTGACTTCAGCGGTGCCATTGCCGGTTTCGAGGCGTACCTGAAGGATTTCCCGCAAGGGCTATCCCGGGCGGATGCCCATTTCTGGGCGGGTAAGCTGTACAGTGACCAGAAAGAGCCGGATTTGCAGAAGGCGCAAGGTCATTTCCAAGCTGTGGCGGACAACTACCCGGACCATAGCAAGGCGTCGAAAAGCCTCTATATCTTGGCGGTCATGCAGGCCAACGCCGGAGAAATTTCGCCTGCCAAGGTCAATCTGCACAAGCTTATCAAGCAATATCAGGATAGTAGAGAAGCCAAGCAAGCTCAGGGTCTTCTCGAGCAGCTCAACGAGTAAGCCGCGCCTATCACCTTTATCTGCGTCACAGATGCGGGCAAAGGTGATAGAATCCGCGCATTTCCCCCCTCTTTCAGGGCTTTCAGGAGATGTTGTGGAACTCCGCCTCACCGAAATATTCCATTCGTTACAAGGTGAATCCCGCACTGTGGGCCGCCCAACGGTATTCGTGCGCCTAACGGGTTGCCCGCAACGCTGTGTTTGGTGTGATACAGAATATGCGTTCTCCGGGGGAGAAAAATGGAGTTTGGCCGCTATTCTTGAGGAGGTGGCGGCTCTCGGTGCTCAGTATGTGACGGTGACGGGAGGAGAGCCCTTAGCGCAACCAAGCTGCCTGCCATTGCTTAAGACGCTCTGTGATGAGGGTTATCAAGTAAGCCTGGAAACGGGCGGCGCCATGGATATTGCCGGTGTGGACGAGCGGGTGTCTGTGGTGATGGATCTTAAAGCGCCGGGTTCAGGTGAACAGCACAATAATCGGCTGAGCAATATCGCTCTACTCAAGGCTCACCACCAGGTGAAGTTCGTGCTGGCGGACCGCAAGGATTACGATTGGGCACGCTTTATGCTGGATCAGTACCAGTTACACCAGCGGGTCAGTGATGTGCTGTTCTCACCTGTGCAAGGGACTTTAGCCCCGGGAGACTTGGCGAATTGGATTGTCGAAGACCGTTTGCCGGTACGTTTCCAATTGCAGCTACATAAGCTTCTTTGGAATGATGCTCGCGGACGCTGATTAAGGTCAGACGCAAGATCTCTATGCGCCAAACGTGAAGTCTCACAACCCTAAAGCAAAGAGTAATGAAGGAACCTGCCATGAAAAAAGCCGTGGTGCTGTTGTCCGGTGGCTTGGATTCAGCCACTTGCTTGGCGATCGCCCGTGATCAGGGCTATGCCTGCCATACCATTGCATTCGATTATGGCCAACGCACTCGGTCAGAGTTGGATGCGGCGGAGCGTGTGTCTGGCGTGTTGGGGGCGTTGAGTCACCGTGTCATTGAGCTGGGTATGGGGAATATCGGCGGCTCTGCGTTGACGGATCATTCCATTGAGGTGCCGGAAAACGGGGGTGACGGTATTCCTGTGACCTATGTGCCGGCCCGTAACACGGTATTCCTGTCTCTGGCGCTAGGTTTGGCGGAAGTGATTGATGCGCAAGCTATTTTTATTGGAGTGAATGCGGTGGACTATTCAGGCTATCCAGATTGCCGGCCGGCGTTTATCGAGGCGTTTCAGTCCATGGCCACTTTAGCCACCAAGGCAGGGGTAGAAGGGAGGCCCATGCAGATTGAGACTCCGTTAATGCATTTGAGTAAAGCGCAGATTATTCAGCGGGGGGGGGCGTTGGGTTTGGATTACGGTCTTACCGTCTCTTGTTATCAGGCTGACGATCATGGAAATGCTTGTGGGAAATGCGACAGTTGCCGTCTGCGCAGCCAAGGCTTCGAGGATGCATTGGTTAAAGATCCAACAAACTATCAATAAAGCAGAAAAAAAATGGGTTAACCCCTTGTCACCAAGAAATAAATCCGTATTATTTGCGCCTCCTTCGGGAGCGGGTCGTTAGCTCAGTTGGTAGAGCAGTTGGCTTTTAACCAATTGGTCGCTGGTTCGAATCCAGCACGACCCACCATATTTAAAAGGGCTCGCCTACGGCGGGCCCTTTTTCGTTCCAGCTTCCTTTCTATTTTCTTCCTTGATGATCTTTGCGCGGTAGGTGAATTAGCGCTGTAACTCCCCAATACCTTGAAACCCGCAGGCTTCCTGTTCTTCTGCAGGCCTCCACACCGGCAAACCCGCTTGCTCTGCAAGCGCGACCATATGTGCTGTGCCGCGTCCGCCGGGAAAGGCAATCACTGCCTGCGGACGGCCGTGGTGCAGCATTCGGCGGTTGCGCATGGGGCCAGCAGCTCGACCATGGGCTTTCCAGTTGGCAGGGTAGCTCACCTGATCAATACCGTGGTCATGGGCCCACTGCCCAGCCAGACGGTCCGCACCGCTGGCATTGCCATGGATGAGGAGGGATAGGGTGTTATCCCGATGTAGACGGTTCAGGGTGCGTGCCAGTAGAGCCTGGTTGTCAAAATCACGGCCACCGCAGACAAGAATACGCATTTTGCTGTCCATAAGGTCAGTATTTTGAGGAGTATAAGCATAGACTTCAACGATTGCACCTTTGTGATCACTGTCTTGCTGAAGTGTGATGGAACACCTTCACAATGCGTTGACAGGTCGCTGGGGTAAGGTTGTACAGATTTCTACTTTTGTATAACCCTGAGGTGCCGGCGGAACTGCTTGCCAGCCTCTACTGCCACTGAGGTCACTCCATGGACGCGGTTAAATCTGAGAAAAAGGACATTCTGGCGCGTATTCCGGTTGGTATCAGCGCCTGTTTGCTGGGCTTGGAGGTGCGCCACGATAAAGGCCACAAGCATTCGCGTTACTGTACCGAGGTTCTGGCGCAGTACTTTGAGTTTCGCTCCCAGTGTCCAGAAATGGGGGCAGGAATGTCGGCACCGCGCAAAGCAATGCATTTGGTGGACGATGGGGAAAAGCATCCGGTGAATAATGACGCAGGCGAAGGCTCTGAAGCGCCGCTGCGGCTGCTAACCACGGATGGTAAGCGAGATTGCACCGGGATGATGATGGATTTCATCGACCGGACGTTGCCGTCACTAGCGCCGTTGCGTGGCTATATTCTGATGGCCAAGTCTCCCAGCTGCGGGATGGAAAGAATCCGTGTCTACAACGAGGCGGGCAATGTACAACGTCGGGATGCCAGCGGGCTGTTCGCTGCGGCGCTGGCACGCCGTTATCCGCTAATGCCACTGGAAGAAGAAGGGCGCCTGAATGATGCCGCTCTGCGTGAAAACTTTATCGAGCGCGTGTTCCTGTATGACGACTGGTGTCAGATGATGGAACAAGGCCTGACCGCGAAAAAGCTGATTGTGTTCCATAGCCGTCACAAATTTCAGCTGTTGGCTCATTGCCAGAAAACCTACCGTGAAGTGGGCCCCATGCTGGCGGACCTTCAAGCACGTCCGCTGCAAGACATTGCCGGGGATTATATTCATGCGGTGATGTCCGCCATGAAGAAGCGTGTATCCCGGGGCGCCCATGTGAATACCCTGCAACATCTGGCCGGGTTTTTGCGCCAGGATCTAGGTGGAGACGACAGGGCGTTGATCAACGAACAGATAGACGCTTATCTGCGTGAAGAGGTGCCGCTGGTTGTGCCGATGACCCTGTTGCGTGGTGCCCTGCGTAAAACCGATCAGCCTTACTTGGCCCAGCAGCGCTATCTTTCCCCGTACCCGGACCCGCTAGGCCTGAGAAATCGGGTATGAGCGAGTCTACAAGCAGGGTTCAAGTTGCGGACCGACAAGCCGGTAGCATCAGCATTCAGCACGTGAGCATGCACTGCGGTATCCCCGCAGTGACTTTGCGTGCCTGGGAGCGTCGTTATGGTTTGTTGACGCCCGCACGCACGGATAAAGGGCATCGGCGTTATAGCGAAGTGGATATCGCTCGTATCGAGCAGATTCAGCATTGGCTGGAGCGAGGGGTGCCGATCAGTCAGGTGGCGGGGCTACTGGCTGATTCAGCAGCGGCTAACGGGGCGGTGTGGGAACAGGGTGCCGAACAGCAAGGGCCTTGGCGCGGGGCAGTAACAGACGCGATCTGCGCGCTGGAGTCGCTCAACACCCGCCGTCTGGAACAGTTGCTCAATGGGCTGCTGAATGATTATAGCCATGCTCTGGTACTGGATCACTTTTGTGATCCCGTGCGGGCACGTTTGGCTGACACTTCAGCCCTGGGTGGATGGCTCACCCTGTTTGACGGTGTGCTGCAGGCCAAGTGGTCGTCGCGGGCATTATCGCTGGCGCCACGGGGTGGGGAGGCCGGCTGGTTGCTGGTGCCGGTGGGGAGAGCCTTGCCGGCACTGGAACTGGCGATGGTATTGAACCGCCCGCTCTGGTGTCTGGGGGCTCCTTTGGTGACGGTAGAACTGCGCAGTGTACTCAAAAGCCTGGCGCAACGGGCCGGTGGTGTGCTCTGGGTGGTGGATCGCTGGCCAACGGCGGCCCAGCGTCAGCAAATCGGTATCGCTTCTGGTTGTGGCCTCAGTGAGGCGTGCTGGGGGCTGGATCTATCGCAAATGACACTGCCGCAAGAGGTAGCCCAGCTTGGCGGGCGTCGGCAGGGGCTGGCGAGCGAACTGGATCGACTTCAACAATCCTGGAGTACGCCATGAATCTGGTCTGGTACCGCAACGACCTGCGTGTCGCGGCACACTCGCCTCTGCACGCTGCGTTGACAGAGTCATCGATAAGCGCGGGTGAGACGAGGCCACAGGCGCTGGCGGTGTATTGTCTGTGTCAGGGGCAATGGGATCGTCATCAGGTGGCGCCGTTGCGCCGCTGGTATGTGTTGGAAAGCTTGCGTGAGCTGGGCGAGTCCCTGGCTAACCGCGGCATTGATCTGCATGTGCTGGATGTGGACACCTTCGAGAAGGTGCCGGAGGCGTTAGCAGAATTTGCCCAGAGCCAAGGTGTGACTCACCTGTATTGCAATCGTGAGTATCCGCTCAATGAAAAGCAGCGAGACACACTGGTGGCTGAACGCCTGCGTGAGCAAGGGATTATCCTGCGCGGTTTCGACGATGGCGTGTTAGTTCCACCCGCGGCACTGCGCACCGGTAAAGGAACACCGTATACGGTGTTTGGGGCTTATAAGAAACGTTGGGATGTATGGATGGCCGATCATCACCCGGCGATGACACCGGTGCCATCACAATGCAGGGCTGAAGGTACGTTTATGGGGGCTAAGGTTGTGGCGAAGGCCCTTGAAATGCTGGACGTGCCTGAGGCGCTAACGCAGCAATGGGCGCCTGGAGAAGAGGCCGCCTGGCAACAACTTGCTCAATTTATGGAGCGGTCGCTGGCCGACTATCGCCGCAACCGTGATTTTCCTGATTTGTCTGGCACCAGCGGCTTATCGGTGGCGCTATCGGCGGGAACCCTGTCAGTGGCCAGTTGTTTCCGGGCCGCAACCCAGGCCATGGCGGATGCGGGTAGCCGTGATGGTGCTGCCTGCTGGATCGGCGAGTTGGCCTGGCGGGATTTTTACCGCCAGATCATGGCGCAGTTTCCTCGCGTTAGCCGCGGACAAGGCTTCCGGCCGGAAACGGATTTGCTGGAATGGAAAAATGATGACGAGCTATTCGCCGCTTGGTGTGAAGGGCGTACGGGGTACCCGTTGGTGGATGCAGCCATGCGGCAGCTGGTTGCCACCGGCTGGATGCATAACCGGCTACGCATGGTGACAGCCATGTTTCTCAGTAAGCATCTTTGGCTGGATTGGCGCCGCGGTGAAGCGTTCTTTATGACACATTTGATCGATGGGGACTTTGCCGCCAATAACGGTGGCTGGCAGTGGAGTGCCTCATCTGGCACCGATGCGGTGCCTTATTTTCGGGTGTTTAATCCGGTTCGTCAGGGGCAACGTTTTGATAGCGAAGGCCGTTTTATTGCTCATTGGGTGCCGCAATTGCGCGACTTGGATAGCAAGCAAATCCATGAGCCCTGGAAGCAGCCGCTACTGGCCCGGGATTATCCACCACCGGTGGTGCCCCATGCGGGAGTGCGTGAGCGGGTGACGGTAGCGTTCAAGGCGGCTAAAAGCCGGTTTGATAAAACCTCTTAGGATCAGCAACACCCCGTGTCGCCGCCGGCCATGGGCAATAGTAGGAAGGGAAAGACATGAGTCAGCGTATTGCTATTGTTGGAGCCGGTATTAGTGGGCTTAGCACCGCTTGGTATCTGTCAAAAGCGGGTCATCAGGTCGATGTATTTGAAGCCAATGATTATCTGGGTGGGCATACCTGTACGATTCCGGTATCTCGACCCCATGGTGATTACGCTATTGATGTAGGGTTTATTGTATTCAACGATCGAACCTACCCGAATTACCTTCGTTTGTTGGAGGAGCTTGGCTTGCAGGGCCAACCCACTCCTATGGGGTTTGCGGTCAGTGATGAGAAGAACGGGCTGGAATACTGCGGCGATGGGCTGGGGGGCATGTTTGCCCAGAAACGCAATTTGCTGAACTTTTCACACTGGCGTTTCATTCGCGACATCTTGCGCTTCAATAAGCAGGCACCGGCTTTGCTTAATAGCGCCAAGGGAGATCTTCCTTTGGGGCAGTATCTGCGTGAGCAGGGTTACGGTGAACGCTTTGCCCGGGATTATATTCTCGCCATGGGTGGGGCTATCTGGTCTTGTTCGCTGGAGCAGATGGAAGTTTTTCCTGCTCGGTTTTTTATCCGGTTTTTCCAGAATCATGGTTTATTGTCGTTGAATGATCGGCCTCAGTGGTTCGTGGTGCCAGGTGGTTCCAATCAATACGTGAAACCTCTGGTGGACGGTTGCAACGCTACCTTTCATACCCGCACCCCGGTGCAGTCGATACGACGGGGCTCAGCGGGAGTGGGCGTAGAGGCTGGTGTCGGTGTCACCGTCACCGTAGGCGGGACAGAGCGGCATTACGATCAGGTTGTGCTGGCGTGCCACAGCGACCAGGCGCTGGCATTACTCAGTGACCCAGACGAACGGGAAGAAGCGAACCTGTCGCAATTGGGTTACCAGGACAATGAAGTGGTCCTGCATACGGATACAGCATTGCTACCGCGTCGGGAACGGGTATGGTCAAGCTGGAATGCCATGTTGTATGCGCAGGATCAGGAACGGGTTCAAGTGACCTATAACATGAATATTCTGCAGGGTATTGCTGCCCCGGAAACCTTCTGTGTCACGCTGAACGCCAGTGACCGAATTGATACTAAAAAGGTACTCGCCCGTTACCATTTTGCGCATCCGTTATTCACACCGCAGACGGTGGCGGCCCGGGAACAATTACTGAAAGACAACGGCAAAAATGCCACCTGGTTTGCCGGTGCCTGGTGTCGCAATGGTTTCCATGAAGATGGTGTGGTGTCTGCGTTGAACGTGGTGGCAGGGATCACTGGCAAGGCGCAGGAAGGGGGCGTTGCGTGATGGAGGCTTCGGTCAATGACCCGTTGACGCCCTATGCTATTGCGCGCGGGCGCGTCTGGCATCAACGGTTGCAACCGTTTACCCACAGCTTTGATTACCCGCTGTGGATGGTTTGGTGCGATCTGGAAAAAATTGATGCCATGCTCGGGCGGCACTGGGCCTGGGGCAGGAGGTGGCGACCGGTCACTTTTCGTGATCAGGATTACCTGGATACTCGTGCCGTGCCGTTAGCGGAAAAAGTTCGCGAAAAAGCGCTCAGCCTGGGGCTGAACTGGAGCCATGGCAGAACGGTTATGCTGGCGCAGTGGCGTACCTTCGGAACCCTGTTTAATCCATTGGTGTTGTACCTGCATTTCCCGCAAGGAAAAAGCCAGCCCGACAGCATGATCGCCGAGGTGCAAAATACCCCATGGCGAGAGCGCCATTTTTACCCTCTCACGTTTTCCCGAAATGAAAACGGGGTGCTGCTGGTGAACCACCCCAAGGCTTTTCATGTGTCCCCTTTCTTGCCCATGCTGCTGCAATACCATTGGCATCTTCACGTTGCCTTACCCGATCTGCGAATAGGGTTAGAAGACCGGGATAAACAGGTCTGTGTTTTCAAGGCTGGAATGAAGTTGCAATTAGTTGCGCCGGATTCCGCCGCCATGGGCAAGGGTATTTTCCGGTTCGGTGCCCAGGGGTTGGCCACGCTGAAAAATATTTATTGGCAGGCCTTCAAACTGTGGCGTAAAGGCGCGGTCTTTCACGGTCACCCCGCTGGCGAGAACGCTCAACGTGATGATGGTGATTCAGGCGATGATGGAAACAGGGAGTAAGGTAATGCTGTCTGGCGATAGAGCCTCTAACAATAAAAGTATCCAGGCCGGCACATTGAGTTGGTCGCAATCGGTGGCTCGCACTCTGGTGTTGGATAAGCTGGGAAAATTGCCGCACGGCGGCCTGCGTATTGATGAGCCGGATGGCAACACCGTGTTACTCGGCGATTCACACAATAGCCAGGCAATCGGTCATATCGTACTCACCGATTGGTGCACCTACAGCATGATGATGAGCGGTGGGGCGATGGGGGCGGCAGAGGCGTTTATGGAACAAAGCTGGTCGAGCCCGGACCTGGTTAAGGTAATACGGTATTTCGCCGCAAATGTGGACGCCATCCAAGCGCTGGAAGGCGGCTTTGCCGCGCTGTCCAAACCCGCGTTGAGAATGCTGCACCGCTATAATCGCAATTCGCTGCAAGGATCGCGCAGAAATATTTCCGCGCATTACGATCTGGGCAATGATTTTTTCAGCCTGTTTCTTGATCGCACCATGATGTATTCCAGTGCGGTTTTTTCGCGCCCGGAGGCGTCCCTGGAGGAGGCCTCGGTGCACAAGCTGGATTTGATTTGCCAACGGCTGCAATTACAGCCCGGCATGACGGTGCTTGAAATTGGCACGGGCTGGGGCGGTTTAGCGCTGCATGCAGCGCAGCATTACGGGGTCACCGTTACCACCACAACGATATCCCGCGAGCAGGCCCGTTATGCCCGTGATCTGGTTGCCGATGCCGGGCTAAGTGATCGCATCACCATTCTGGAAAAGGATTATCGCGAACTCACCGGACAGTATGACAGGGTGGTGTCCGTGGAAATGATCGAAGCGGTGGGGGCGGAATTTTTGCCTGGCTATTTTGATGTGTTGGGCAAGCGTTTGAAGCCGGAAGGGTTGCTGCTGATTCAGGCAATCACGGTGCCGGACCAGCGTTACCACTATGCATTGAAGCAGGTGGACTTCATTAAGCGTTATATCTTTCCCGGCGGTTTCCTGCCCAGTGTGTCGGTGATGTGCGACAACCTCACGCGCCATACCCGCTTGGTGACCACGGAACTGCACGACATCGGTCATGATTACGCGCTGACCTTAAATCACTGGCGCCAGCGTTTTCATGATGCGCTGCCCCGCATTCGCGAGCTGGGTTTTGATGAGCGGTTCGTGCGTATGTGGGAATATTACCTGTGCTATTGCGAGGGCGCGTTCCTGGAGCGGGCCATCAGCACGGTGCATCTGGTTGCCGCCGGACCCGCTTACCGGCCTTCCTTCCAAGCTTGAAGGGAAGCTTGAAAACCGCCCTCGTCGGACGCATTTAATCCTTTGCAGGGCTAACAACAGGCCGCTATTCAGCGGTTTTTGGCTGTTGTGGTATTATGCCCGCCTTATTCTTTTATCAATTTTCCAAGTTGTTGATTTCAGGGGGAAACCCCGGGCGGTAAGGCAATGACGGCAGAGGCACAAGCACGGGTCCAGGCGCATTTGGCTGAAGTAGAGCCCGAGGACACGCTCAGCGAAGAGCAACGTGCATCCTATCGAGATCGAATCAAGACGCTGTTGCGTCAACGCGATGCGGTGTTGGTAGCGCATTACTACACAGACCCCGAAATTCAGTCGTTGGCGGAAGAAACCGGTGGCTGTGTGTCTGATTCTTTGGAAATGGCCCGCTTTGGCAAAGACCATCCTGCGTCCACGTTGATTGTGGCCGGGGTGAAGTTTATGGGTGAGACCGCCAAAATTCTTAGCCCGGAAAAACGCGTCTTCATGCCGACACTCGAAGCGACCTGTTCATTGGATATCGGTTGTCCGGAAGAAGAGTTTTCCGCATTTTGCGACCAGCACCCGGACCGCACTGTGGTGGTTTATGCCAATACTTCCGCTGCGGTGAAAGCCCGTGCCGATTGGGTGGTCACCTCGTCCATCGCCGTGGAGTTGATTGAGCATCTAGATAGCAACGGTGAAAAAATTCTGTGGGCGCCGGACAAGCACCTTGGCGGCTATGTTCGTGATAAAGCTGGCGCCGATGTATTGTGTTGGGACGGTGCCTGCATTGTTCACGAAGAGTTTAAAGCTAAAGGGTTGCATGATTTGCAAGCCGCCTACCCGGATGCCGCTATTCTGGTGCACCCGGAATCCCCGGCCTCGGTGGTGGAAATGGCGGATGTGGTCGGCTCAACCTCACAGCTGATCAAGGCCGCTTGCGAGATGGACAATGAGGTGTTCATCGTTGCCACCGACAAGGGCATTTTCTACAAGATGCAGCAGTTAGCGCCGGGCAAAACCTTCTTGGAAGCGCCGACGGCGGGCTCCGGTGCGACCTGTCGCAGTTGTGCTCACTGTCCGTGGATGGCAATGAATGGCCTGCAGAACATGCTCGCGGTGCTGGAAGATGCCAACGGCATGGGGCAGGAAATTTTCGTGGACTCGTCGCTGGCAGAAAAAGCCATGGTGCCGTTGAACCGCATGTTGGATTTCGGCCGCAAGTTGAAAGCGTGACCGGCCGCTATTATTTTGTGTGACGCCTGATACAACCTGTGCAAACAACGCAGGTTGTATTCTTGCGATTTAGACAGTACCCCGCCACCGCGCTCAGAACTCTTCTTCAGATAATCGCTTCATTTCTCGCAGGCGCCCGTTCAATTTGCTGTGCAAAGCAAAGTCATTCTCTGCGTCGCGCAGGGCATAGCGCATTTGTTGCTGGGCTTTAGAATCGTTGCCGCGTAGAAACTGGCTTTCGGCACGGGCATGCAGGGCGCGCACGGTGTCGCCACTGTTGCCGTAGGCATCAGCCAGCAGGTCCCAGATGTGAGGATCATTGATGTGGTCTTTGAGTAGCGGTTTGAGTAATGGCAGGGCCTTTTCTGGTTGCTTGCTGCGCAGGTAGGCTTTGCTTTGCAGTATGGACGCGGCGTAATTGTCCGGTGAAATGTTCAGTACCCACCCGGTTTCTTTAATCGCTAGCGGGTAGCTACCTTCATCCAGCGCCACTTCAGCTAACCCTAGGCGGAACCAGAGTTGATCGGGGTATTGATCGGCTAGCCCCTGCATCAATCCGCGAGCCTGATCATAGTGATTGGCACGCAGATAGCTCAGGGCTAGGCCGTATCGTGCGGCCTGTAACCCTAACGCACTGCGTTCATTGCTGTAGCGTTTGAAATATTCAATGGCTTGCTCATCAGAGGTAATGAAGCCTGCCTTGAGGCGGGCCTGTGCCAGCAGAAAACTGGTGGAAACGGATAGACGTGCCGGTGGAAGGGCGCGGGCGCGGGCGCGGCTGTCAGCAATTCGGCTTTCGGTGACCGGGTGAGTGAGCAGAAACTCCGGCGGATTTCCGGAGAAACGTTGGCTATCGTGCATACGTTCGAAAAAGCGCGGCATGGCGCTTGGGTCCATGCCAGAGGCGGCGAGGGTCTGCATGCCCACCCGGTCAGCTTCGCGTTCATTTTGACGAGAATAGGCCAGTTGAGCCTGAATGGCCCCGGCCTGGGTGGCTGCGATACCGGCCATCCCAGCTTCACCGTCGCCGGCAATGGCAACGGCCAGGCTGGCCAGCATGGCGGCCAGCACCGCAGTGTTCATTTTTTTTGAATCTAAGTATCGGCGGGCAAAGTGCCGCTGGCTTACGTGGGCAATTTCGTGAGCAACCACTCCGGCGACTTCGTCTTCGCTCTCCGCATTTAGAAACAGGCCGGCGTTGAGCCCGATTACCCCACCGGGCACTGCAAAAGCGTTAATCTGGCGACTGTTTATTACCACGATATCCAGGTTGGGTTCTTTCAGGTCGCTGTAGGAGGCTAGCCGGTAGACTAGGCTCTCCACGTATTCCTGCAACATGGGGTCGGACATGATGGAAGTCTGCCCGCGCAGACTGCGTAGCCAAGCACGACCCAAGCGGTATTCCTGGCCGGAAGACATGAGCGCTGCGGTAGGGTCGCCTAGCACCGGAAGATTGTTATCGGCACTGGACGGGTTGGCTAGCCAGCAGCAGCTGAATAGCAAAAATGTACGCAAAAACAACGTCAAGTCGTGGCTCCGTTCAGAGAGTCGTAACGGGTAGGGTAACCTTGAGTATCGCTACACAAGGCGTTATTCAAAGGCTCTCTTATGACTATAATGCCGGCAGGGCGACAATGAATGAAGTGATAAGAATGACTAAGCACCAGATGTCTGAACACAAGGTTGATCTCCATGTGGATGCGTCCACGTTACAGTGCCCGTTGCCGCTGTTGAAAACCCGGCAGGCGTTGCGGCAGCTCCGTGCCGGGCAATTGCTGGAAGTGATTGCCACGGACACGGGGTCAGCCAATGATATTCCCGCCTATCTGAGACAGTCCTGCCATGCGCTAGTTCGCATGGGGGAATCGAAAGGCTGTTACTATTTCGTGATCCGTTGCGGCACACAGGAGCCTTGATGCTACGCATACTGAAAAATTGGGCCGATAGTTATTTTTCTGACGAAGAGGCGGTGTATTTAGTTGTCCTGCTGTTGGCCGTTGGGCTGGTGATTGCTTTTTTTGGTGGCATGCTAGCGCCGGTGTTTACGGCCATGGTGGTGGCCTATCTAATGCAGGGGCTGGTGGGGGCGCTGGAGCGCCGGGGCGTTAGGCGTATGCTCGCGGTCAATTTGGTATTTGTGCTGTTTGTTGGCCTGTTGACCGCCACCTTGGTGGTGCTGTTGCCTATGGTGTGGCGACAGCTAGTGTTGTTAGTTCAGGATCAGCTGCCCCATATGCTCAAAAATGGGGAAATCTGGCTGCGGGGCCTGCCGGCTCACTATCCAGAAGTGATTTCCATGGATCAGGTGAATTCCATTGTCGCGGTAATTCAGCGGGAGGTGGCTGAGGCGGGCCAGGGAGTGCTGACGTTGTCGCTGGCATCGATTCCCAACCTGGTAGAAATAATGGTGTTTCTTGTGCTGGTCCCTTTGTTGGTGTTTTTCTTTTTGAAAGACAGGGAAACCCTGGTCAACTGGATGCTGGGCTTTTTGCCTCGTAAGCGGCGGATTCTTTCTCACGTATGGCACGAAATGGACGGTCAGATCGCCAATTATGTGAGAGGTAAGGCGATTGAAATTCTGCTGGTCGGCGGTTCAACGTTTATCGCTTTCATACTACTGGATATGAATTATGCGGTGTTGCTGGCGGTGCTGGTCGGGCTGTCGGTGGTGGTGCCATACATCGGCGCCACAGTGGTCACCTTGCCGGTGGCGGCAGTGGCTTACGTGCAGTTCGGTTGGGGTGGTGACTTTGCGCTGGTGATGATCGTATATGGCATCATCCAGTTTATTGATGGCAATATTCTGGTACCGCTGTTGTTTTCCGAGGCGGTGAATTTGCATCCTGTGGCGATTATTACCGCCATTCTGTTATTCGGCGGGCTATGGGGGTTGTGGGGGGTGTTCTTTGCCATCCCGTTGGCGACGTTGATTAAAGCTGTGATCAATGCCTGGCCTCGGCAGGCAGACTATTCTCCCGGGAAGCTAGCATCCCAGCCAGAGGCATGAGGCAAAGAAAAAGGGGCGAAAGCCCCTTTTTACTGGTGAGGTGGCGTTAAAGCCCTAGCGCGTCCAGTTCAGCTAGCAGGTCTTCGTGATGGGTTTTGGTTTTGAATTTGTCCATTACCTTTAGCAGTTTGCCATTCTTGCCGATGATAAAGGTGGTGCGGATAAGCCCCATGAATTCCTTGCCCATGAATTTCTTCATGCCCCAACAGCCGTATTTCTCGGCGATGGCGTGATCTTCGTCGGATAATAGGGTGAAGTTCAGGGAATGCTTGTCGATAAACTTGGGCAAGCGTGCTACTGCATCCGGGCTGATGCCAAATACCACGACTCCCCGTTTTTCAAGCTCTGCCTGGGTGTCACGAATACCGCAGGCCTGGGTGGTGCAGCCCGGGGTCAAGGCTTTGGGGTAAAAGAAAATCACCACCGGGTTTTGATTCCTGAACGCTTTCAATTCAACCTGATTTCCATCTTGATCCGGTAGTTTGAAGTTGGGTGCCAGATTGCCAATTTTGGGGTGTGCCATATTGAATTCCGTTCTCTTTGGTAGTCTTGATGAGTTTGCTGCGTTGCGCCCAGCTAGCGTTTTGGCGTCATGGTGGCATCCAGGTTACGGGCTTCACAGAAATCCAGAAAAGCGTCGCGTAGCTGGGCCACGGAGTGTTCCGCGTTCATGCTCAAAGTTAGATGCAGGCTGAACATGCGGGTGCCAGTGTGTGGGGCGGCGTAGGTGCCCGTGTGTAGGTCATCGATGTTAATGTTGCGCCCGGAGAAGAAGTGGGCGATTTCATGGACAATGCCCGGATTGTCCATGGCCACTACTTCCACTTCGTAGGGCAGGGCGGCGGAGCTAGCCTCCGGGGCGCGGGTGCGTTTAAGGGTTATCCGCAAGTTTAGTTGATCGGCCAACTGTTGCTGCCCGGCTTCTAAGCTGTCCAAAGTGGCGGCGTTGCCGGCAACCAGCATCAGTACAGCAAATTCCCCCCCGAGTACGGTCATCCGTGAATCCATGATATTGCCATCGTATTCCAACACGGCCTTGGACAGGGCCTGCACAATGCCTGGCCGGTCCGTGCCTAAGGCAGAAATCACAATCAACTGATCCATTGTTGTTCTCCGTTTTGCTAGTGCCGTCAATATTCAGGTCCACGTACCGGTGGCGGGCACGAAATTTGCCTTCTTATGAGGTGTATTTGGCCAATCAGTTTACCCAGTTCATCTCAGACTGAACACTTGCCGAGAAGACGGGTCTGAAGCTGTACGTTGCATTCCAGGTAGTAAACCGCAGACGCGCTCCTTGTCCGCTTTGGGGGCGGGGTTTACCATAGCGCCCTTCACCCGACGATAGGGCTCGCTAGTTGGGAGGCATCGTTGAGCGCATTGAGTGGCGCAACGGGTTTGCGCACAATAGGAGACAGGCATGATTCGCGGCAGCATAGTGGCGCTGGTGACCCCCATGCGTGCAGATGGGTCCGTAGACTGGGAGCGATTGCGCTCGCTGGTTAATTGGCATGTAGAACAAGGCACCCATGCCATCGTAGCTGTGGGGACGACCGGTGAATCCGCTACCCTTGGGTTTGAAGAGCACGATAGCGTGATCCGTGAAGTGGTGGCGCTGGCTAAGGGCCGCCTTCCGGTTATTGCCGGTACTGGTGCCAACAACACAGAAGAAGCCATTCGCCTGACTCGAGATGCCAAACGAGATGGCGCAGACGCTTGCCTGTTGGTGACGCCTTATTACAACAAGCCGCCCCAGGAAGGTCTGTATCAACACTTCTTGGCGATAGCTCGTGCGGTAGATATTCCGCAAATACTGTATAACGTGCCCGGTCGAACATCTTGCGATTTACTGCCGGAAACCGTGGAGCGCTTGAGTAAAGTGCCGAACATCGTGGGCATAAAGGAAGCCACCGGTAATTTGGAGCGGGCTCGCGAAATCCGTGAGCGCTGTTCTGATGATTTCATGCTTTATTCTGGCGATGACGCCACCGCCATGGACTTTATTTTGGCTGGCGGACATGGCGATATTTCGGTGACCGCTAACGTGGCCCCGGCGAAGATGGCCGCCATGTGTGAGGCGGCTCTGGCTGGTGATGCGGATACCGCTCGGGCACTGAATGCGGAACTCGAACCCCTGCATCGTGATCTGTTTATTGAAGCGAATCCGATCCCGGTGAAATGGGCACTGTTTGAAATGGGCCTAATTGACGCGGGTATCAGGCTACCGTTGGTGCCGATGTCAGAAGCGGCTCAGCCGCGGTTACGTGAAACCATGCGCCAATGCGGCCTGTTGGAGGTTAAATGAAGAAAGCGGCGTTGCTGGCACCACTCATGCTCGCTTTGATGGTGGCTGGTTGTAGCTGGTTGCCAGACAGCAGTTTGGAATACCGTAAAGCGGCCGTGACCGACCCGATTAAAGTGCCCGACGGTGGCGTGTTTATTGGTGAGCAGCCCCTGTATGCGGTGCCTCGCGAGGATGAGCGGCTAACCGCTCCTGGTGAAGATGAAAAGCGTTTTGAGGCACCGCGCCCGCCGCAACTGGTGGTGTTGGGGAGTGCCTCTGGCAACGAAAACGTTGAGTCTGCTCCGCGTGGTGAATCCGCTAAAGCATTGCTAGGTCGGGATGGCAATGGTTACCCGATTATCATGATGTCCACTCGCTACGCCTGGGCATGGGAATATGTGAGTGATGCCCTAAAACAGACGGATTTAAAGGTCAGTGATCGTGATCGAGAAGTGGGTATCTTTTACCTTAAGGTTCCCGATCGGTATGAGTTGGGTGCCCGCGAAGCACAGTTGAAATTAAGCCATACGACCAACGGTATTCAGGTGGCTGTGTTGAATGAGAAGGGCTCCGCACTGGTGGATAAAATCCCGGGGCAGGCCATTCTTGAGCGAATCTACGACGAGCTCGATTAATGCAGCTGGCCTCATTGGGCAGTGGCAGCAAAGGCAACGCCACGCTGGTGCACGCTGACGACACTTTGGTGTTGGTTGATTGTGGTTTTACCATTAAGGAAACTGAGGTGCGATTGGGGCAGCTGGGGCTGGTCGCCGATCAGCTCAGTGCGATTTTGGTCACCCATGAGCACGGAGATCATATTCGTAGCGCCGGGGCGTTGGCCCGTAAAGTGGGGTGCCCGGTATATAGCTCATTTGGCACCGCCAGCGCTGTGCACGACAAACGCGCCAGCCTGAAAGAGGCTAACTGGCAAGAAATTCGCCCCGGTCGGACGTTTACACTGGGAGCGATGGAAGTTCTGCCGGTGCTGGTGCCCCATGATGCTCGTGAACCTTGCCAGTATCGCTTTTCTTGGCAGCAGCGCACGGTGGGAGTGCTTACCGACTTGGGTGCGATTACCCCCCATGTGGTTGATGCCTACAGGGACTGCGATGCCTTAGTATTAGAATGCAATCACGACTCGCAATTACTAGCCTCAGGACCGTACCCAGCATCGTTGAAACGACGTGTGGGTGGTATGTTAGGCCACCTGAGTAATGATCAGGCTGCGGCGCTGTTGCGTCAGGCCAATGTGGATCGCCTGCAGCATTTGGTGCTGTCGCACCTGAGCGAACAGAACAACACGTCCCTGCATGCACTGGATGCCGTGCAACGGGTGGTAACCCGCGGGCGTGAACGAATTAGCGTTGCTAGTCAGACGGAAGGGTTTGACTGGCTACAAGTACATTAATGCTGACCTGAGTAATAGGCCTTTCCATGGAAAAACGCGACGAGTTGTATGCCGGCAAAGCCAAGTCCGTGTACACCACCGATGACGAAGACATGCTGATTATGCTGTTTCGTGACGATACCTCCGCCTTTGATGGTAAGAAAAAAGAGGCATTGGCTCGCAAGGGGGCAGTGAATAATCAGTTCAACGCAGCCATTATGGAAAAGCTGAAAGCGGCGGGCATCCCCTGCCATTTTGAGAAAACCCTATCGGCCACTGAATCCCTGGTGAAGAAGCTAGATATGATTCCGGTGGAATGCGTGGTGCGTAATATTGCTGCGGGCTCCATATGCCGCCGCTTGGGTGTGGAAGAGGGCCTGGAGTTGACGCCGCCAACGTTTGAGTTCTTCTTAAAGGACGATGACTTGGGGGACCCCATGGTCAATGATTTCCATATTCGTAGCTTTGGTTGGGCCAGCGACGATCAGGTGGCACAGATGAAAACCCTCACCTTTGCGGTGAACGACGTGCTCAAACAGCTGTTTCTGGACGGGGGCATGCTGCTGGTGGATTACAAGCTGGAGTTTGGCATGTTTAAAGGTGAGGTATTACTGGGGGATGAATTTAGCCCGGATGGCTGCCGCTTGTGGGACAAGGATAGCCGCGAAAAATTGGATAAAGACCGTTTCCGTCAGGGGTTGGGCGGAGTGGTTGAAGCCTATGAAGAAGTGGGTAAGCGTCTGGGAATGACCTTCGAATATTAAAATCGTTAACCATTACCCATCAAGCTGCAGCCAGTGATTTGATGGGTAATACTGCCAATTAAAAATAAGTAGAAAAGGTGGGAGTATGAAATCTGTGATGCGTTTAGCCGCTATTGCTCTGTTGGCTGCGGTTCTTAGTGGTTGCTTTCTGACCAAGTTGGCCACCACGCCCATGCGTTTAGTGGGAGCGGCAGGCTCTGTGGTTGGGGCCGTATTGTCAATTATTCCAGTGGCGGGCAATGCTGCCGATGAAGCCCTTGAAAAAGTCGATGGTGCCATTGATAACACGGCGGATAGCATCGATAAGATACCGTTATAAACTCGATTGGCTTAGTCTTTCCTGCGGCCAGTGCAGTCAGGACTGGCTGATACGTTGACGCTTGTAATAGGTTGGCTGTCTAAGAGAAATATCCCCTCGTTCTAACGGACGGTTGAAACCTTTTGCGGGCCTAGATTTTCAGGCAGGATCGCGATCTTGGCGCGGTTTTGGGGTTGCCTCCTTTAAGGAGGTCGAGAGATGCCCATCCAATGAAAAGCATAATAACGAGTGCGGTCCATCCGGAAGATCTGAAGAGTGTGGCCTGTGAAGGCTTCACCTGCTGCCCGTTGCGATAAAACACAACATTTGTACCTTTCTGGCTGACGCTGAGCATGTAAGGCGTTTTTCAGAGGTTACTTAGATTCTTTTGTCTGTCTGTTCAAATTACCCTGAACGATAAGTCTCTCGATCAATATTAAGTTGAAATTTGTGTCGTCTTCTCTTGCTTTTTCCTTAATGCCCTGTTCATGGGCAACAGTTTTGCACAGCATGTCTGCATTTTTTCATCTGCTGTGCGAAGGCTGATCGCTAAGCTGTTGATTTGTTATGTTTATTTGTAAGTGTATGATTTTAAATGGTTTAATTTTATGGCCATTTTTTCATCACTTTAATGTAATGGTAGGCGTGGCAGGTGGTGGGGAAGGTTCCTGACAGTCTATTCACAGAGTTATCCACAGAAGTTGTGGGTAACTTTTTCAGCCATAAAACAGTGTCGGTCGAAGCTCACCGCCTGAACATAGGAAATGGTCTCCAGGGTTGCTTGAGTATTTGCCGACCGCTGAGTTTCAACAATAGCGGGTGGAAGCCTGCGTTGGGGAAGCTGCGTTTGATCAGCCGAATTCTGGCCATGGGAACACCGAAACGCAGTAGTCCAAGGCTAACATCGATCCAGTCGGCCCGACGGAAGGCCTCAGTAAGATCCAAATGGTTGTGGCTGAAACGGCTAACTTTGTGATGATTCATGATCATGTTGTGTACATCATGACTCCAATCTTCCAGCTGCTCCTCCTGCAGATAGTGATCTGCTTGGCGGGACGAAGACGGCAAGTAATCGAAGGTGCCAGCTAACCAGATCCCCGCATCATGGAAAAAAGCAGCAATCTGTAATTTATCCAGCTCTTCTACGTTCAAGGGCCGTTGCGCTATGACTAGATTCACCAGTCGGTATACATGGTTACGGTACGCTGTTTGCTGTTTGCCGAAACGTTCAGCGTAACGGTCGAACAGTTGTTCCACTCTGGGTAACTGGGTGATGAGGCTCTGGTTCATGACGCTCCGCCTGTTTTTTTGATGTGGTCATCATTCTTGCTGTAGAAGACTCTGTGTTACTGGGAGTCAGTATGGCACCAATGTAGTGATTGTTGGTGGGTGAGGGTCAGTAAAGCCTGCACTTGGTGGCGGTTTTTTTGTGTACTATAGTCAGACAAAATGGATTGAATTGTTCAACAGGTACCGGGGGTTCGATGGGTTTCAAAGCAAAAGAAAGCCTCTCTGAGCAAATTGCCCAGCATCTTGCGCAGCAGATTATTCATGGCGATATGCTGGCGGGAGATCGCATTCAGGAACTCCGTGTGGCCGGTGAGCTTGATGTCAGCCGAGGTTCGGTCCGTGAGGCTTTATTGATCCTGCAGCGTCGCCAGCTTATCGACATTCTTCCTCGCCGTGGTGCCGTGGTGAAAGAGATGTCAGAGACCCATGTGCGTAATCTGTATGAAGTCATGCAGGTGCTGCTGGGTTTAGTGATTCGAAAGGCTATTAAAGTGGTTCGAGAAGAAGATATGGATTCTTTCATCGAACTGGTCCACGGGTTACAGGTGGAGGCTGAAGAGCGGGATTATGATGCTTTTTTTACTCTTAGTTTTCGTTTCCTGGAGCATCTTTATCCATTCGCGCGTAATGTTTTTGTGGAAGATGTGTTGATTAACATGCAGCCAGCTATGCAGCGGGCTTACTTCATGGCGTTGCATTTGGAGCCTGATGAAATAAAGGAGTGTTTGTCGTTCTTTAAGGCGTTGGTGGAAACTATTTTTCGCCGTGATGTACGCTCGGCGCTGGAAATTATTCGGGAATTTGCAGAGCATCAGTCGGAGCTGGTGGAAGAGTCAATCACCCGTGCTCGGCAGATTGAAACCGCCTGGGGTTCGCGACGTCGTAAGTAATTACTCCTCATTGTGTTGTGGATATTTGGCTGATGGCCGGTAATCTGCAACGGGGGTCTTGCCCTGACGGATCAAGCTGCATAGAATTGCCACCCTCTTTAGGCACGTAGCTCAGTTGGTTAGAGCACCACCTTGACATGGTGGGGGTCGGTGGTTCGAATCCACTCGTGCCTACCAGATTCAGACGAAGGGCTTGTCGCAGTAATTACTGCGACAAGCCCTTTTTCGTTTTCGCTTCTCCAGTGTCGCAATCGGTAGAATATGCGTTCCTCAAGCACGAGTATGGTTGCATGCATAACGCCGATTATTTGGGTGCTACCAGCCCGACCCTGATTTTGTATTTGCCGCATCGACCCAATGAAATGACCCTTGATGTTGCAGCATTGCTGGCGGCTAATTCCAATCATTGGCGTAAGATCGTGACCCTTCTGGCCAAGGTAGCCTGCCCGGTAGAGAGTGATTGGCGGCATTTTCGAGATGAGGTCTTGTTTCGGGAAACCGCGTTATGTTTCATGCCGGAACTGGTGCAGGCACCGTGTTGGCATTGGATCGGGGGCAAGGAGAATCTGTCACGGTTCACCAGCTTGCAACACAATGCCCAGCATTTGCAGGCAGTACCGGGGGTCGCCATAGACCCGCAAAAGCGGTTGCTGTTAACGCCTTATCCTGATTATCGCCAACTCAGTAACGCACTCGTGGAACGTGTGCGTGGCTCTCTTGAAGAGCTGCGTTTCTACCACCGAAATGATGTATGAGGCGGCTTTGCTCTTTTTGCCTGAGCGGTGCGTGCAATTTGGATTTGGGTTTGGGGATGGCCTTGGTCGTACGCCGGCAGTAAGCACCGGGTGGGTTCGCGTGTTCAACGTGTGATTGCTAGGCAGATGGTGCTTGGATTAATTCAGAGCGATGAGTGTGTCATCACGACGACGGGAGTTTTCTGCCCATACTAAGAGATCGTAATAGCGCCGAATGTGACGGACATAGGCCACTGCTTGGCCGCCTGGCGCTGTTCCGTAGCGGAGTTGATCCGCGTAGGCGGGCTTGGCCAGTAGAGGCAGGCGTTGTTTAACGTCCTGCCAGTTGTCCGGGTTGCCGCCCTGGCGCTGGGTGAGTACGCGGGCATCTTCCAAATGCCCGTACCCCACATTGTAGGCAGCCAGTGCCATCCAGGTACGGCTGGGCTCAGGAATACGATCGGGAATCCGCGCATGGGTGCGGCGCAGGTAGCCGGCGCCGGCACGGATACTTTGTGATGGGTCAGTTCGATCGCTGATGCCCATCTGGCGAGCAGTATTGTTCGTGAGCATCATCAAGCCTTTCACGCCGGTGGGCGAGATGGCTTGCGGGTCCCACAGGGATTCTTGGTAGGCGAGGGCGGCCAGTAAGCGCCAGTCAAAGCCGCTGTCTTCTTCAGCTTGCTTGAATAGATCTTCGTATAGAGGCAGTCGATCATCCAAGTGACGCATAAAGCTGCGCGCTGCGTAAAGGTTGAACTGTTCTACATGGCCGTAAAAACGGTCTTCCAGTTTGGCGGTGGTGCCGTCTGCCTTGGCCTGGGTCAGGTAACGCTGTGCTTCCTGGTATAGGCTTTTATCGTCTTTGGGGTTAAATGCCCACGACAGAGGCATGTCTCTGGCGACGGTGTAATCGGCGACCAGGTCGGGCCAGAGGGCTCTCTGCAGGGTATAGCTGTTGGAATTGATCAGGGTGTAATCCACTTGACCGTCTTCCACCAAGGCCAGTAATTGTTCCGGAGTGGCATTTTCCACTTCTTGGAATTCTAACTCTGGGCTCTCAAGCTGTGCCTTGAGAAGCAGCTCTGCGTGGCTGGAACCTGCGCTTACGGCAATGGTTTGCTGGTTAAGTTGGCTTAGGTCAGTAATTCGGGGGCTGGTAAGGCGGCGGACTAGCAGAACATCGACATTCTGATAGGCGGTGCTGAAACGCAGACTCTTGCTACGTTCTGGAGTGGCGATCAGGCCGGCTGCGACAATATCAGCGGTACCTTTGCGGATGGCATATCGAATGTAGGACAGGTCGTCGGATTCGAGGATACGCAACTCCACGCCCTGGCTGTCAGCGAACCCTTTGGCGAGTTCATACTCCATACCGGTGAAGCCGTGCTGGTCTTCGTAATAGGTGGTGTTGGATGGACGCGTCAGGACCACCAGCTCGCCACGGGCCATGATGCGCTCTATGGCAGAGGGGCTGGGATGCATCGCTAACATTAGCCCCAATACGCTGAGCAGCGCCAGCGAGGCGAGCAAATGCTTGCTATGTCGAAAGAGTTCTGTCACTTGGTGATCTACCTCTACCAGGTTGTCCAGACAGATGGCTGCTGCTTATTGTCAATCAGCGGAAGACTAGATGCTGTCGTTATGATCTCATATTTGTGATCCATATCACAAAATTGAGGCGCGACTCTATCATCGGCAACTGACTGTTCTGTATGCCTTTGTCGAACAATTGCTCTTTTTTTGCACAATTTTAGAGGTTAACAGGTGAGCATTAAATTGTATATCGTGGGCTGTGTGTGGGCGATTCGTCCATGCTTGATAGCAGAGTAAGAGCGAGCAAGAAGTATACTGCCTTGCGCTGCAATTGGGCGGCTTGAGAGGCTGCGAGCGGCGAGCAAATCCCGTATCATTGCCAGCCTAAATAAATGCCTTGAACATCTGGCACCCCTCAATCCCCATTGGTAATCATATAAGGCGCACTATGCTGATCCTCTCCGGAAGCCCGGCCCTGTCCGCATTTCGTAAGGAAAAACTGCTCGAGTCCTTGAATGGCGTATCGGCCTTGTCGGCGCGCTATGTGCATTTTGTGGAGTTGTCGATGCCGCTCAATGCTGCACAACACCAGGTGCTGGAAGGTTTGCTTGAGTATGGCCCCAGTGTTGAAGAAGCCCAGGTTGAGGGGCAGCGTTTTGTGGTGGTGCCGCGCCCAGGCACCATTTCGCCTTGGTCTTCCAAGGCAACGGATATTTGTCATAACGCTGGCCTTACTCAGGTGGAGCGCATTGAGCGCGGGATTGAGTATCGCCTGGACGGTGAAGGTGATCGAGATACTCTGGCTGCCGCCCTACATGACAGAATGGTAGAAGTGGTGCTGCCCGAGCTGGATGCCGCCGCCACCTTGTTTACCCATCACCAGCCACGGGAATTGACGACCGTGGATATTCTTGGCGGGGGCCGGGCAGCGCTGGAAACCGCCAATGGTGAGTTGGGGCTGGCGCTGGCTGCGGATGAGATTGAATACTTGGTGGAGCAGTTTATTGCGTTGGGGCGTAACCCGTCCGATGCGGAACTGATGATGTTTGCCCAAGCCAATTCCGAGCACTGCCGCCACAAGATTTTCAATGCGGATTGGACTATTGACGGTGAAGAGCAAGATCTGAGCCTATTCGGGATGATCCGTAATACCTACAAGCATTCACCAGATGGGGTGCTGAGCGCTTACAGCGATAATTCCTCGGTGGTGGCCGGCCCGGTGGCAGACCGCTTTTTCCCGGTGCCGGGCAGCCAGCAGTATCAGTTCGTCAACGAACCGGTACATATGTTGATGAAGGTAGAGACTCACAATCATCCCACGGCGATTGCACCGCATCCGGGGGCGGCCACCGGCTCTGGCGGTGAAATCCGTGATGAGGGAGCGACAGGTCGTGGCTCTAAGCCCAAAGCTGGCCTAAACGGTTTTTCCGTGTCCAACCTGAATATTCCCGGTTTTGGTCAGCCCTGGGAGCAACCGTACGGCAAACCTGGGCGCATTGCCTCAGCGCTGGATATCATGATCGAAGGGCCGGTTGGTGCGGCGGCCTTTAATAATGAATTTGGCCGTCCGAACCTGTGTGGTTATTTCCGCACCCTGGAAATCAGTGCTCCGGGCGTTAACGGCGATGAGGTGCGCGGCTACCACAAGCCAATTATGATCGCCGGTGGCCTAGGTAACATTCGCGACGGCCATGTGGAAAAGAATCCCATTCCCGCCGGTGCCAAGATTATTGTGTTGGGTGGCCCGGCCATGTTGATCGGGCTGGGGGGAGGGGCGGCGAGCTCCATGGCCTCGGGGCAGTCTGCGGAAGCGCTAGATTTTGCCTCGGTGCAACGTGAGAACCCGGAAATCGAACGGCGGGTGCAGGAAGTGATCGATCGTTGCTGGGCTCAAGGGGACGATAACCCGATTGTGTCCATTCACGATGTGGGCGCTGGCGGTTTGTCCAACGCCTTGCCTGAACTGGTACACGACCATGATATGGGTGCCAAGCTGGAGTTGCGCAAGGTGCCCAGTTCTGAGCCCGGTATGAGCCCGGTAGAGATTTGGTGTAATGAGGCTCAGGAGCGGTATGTGCTGGCGGTCATGCCAGAAGACGTGCCCGGCTTCGACGCCATCTGCCAGCGTGAACGCGCACCCTATGCGGTACTGGGTGAGGCGACGGATGAAGAGCACTTGACCGTCAGCGATGAACATTTTGGCAAGGCGCCGGTGGATCTGCCCATGGATCTGCTGTTCGGCAAGCCGCCGAAAATGCTGCGCAGCTTTGAGCGCGAAGACTTTGTGCGCCAGTCGTTCAGCACCGAAGCTATTGACCTCAAGGATGCGAGTGAGCGGGTCTTACGTTTGCCCTCTGTGGCCTCCAAGAGCTTCTTGATCACCATCGGGGATCGCTCCATTACCGGGCTGGTGCACCGTGATCAAATGGTTGGCCCTTGGCAGGTGCCGGTGGCTGATTGTGCGGTAACCGCGACCGGTTTTAATCCCAACGCAGAGGGCAAAAGCACTGGCGAGGCCATGGCCATGGGGGAGCGTACCCCAGTGGCATTGGTGGATGCGGCTGCGTCTGGTCGTATGGCGGTGGCCGAATCAATCACCAATATTGCCGGTGCACACCTGGGCGACCTGGGCCAGATTAGTATGTCGGCCAACTGGATGGCAGCGGCGGGCCACCCGGGTGAAGACCAGGCCTTGTTTGATGCGGTGAAAGCGGTGGGTATGGATCTATGCCCGCAGCTGGGCATTGCCATTCCGGTGGGTAAGGACTCGCTATCCATGCGTACGGTGTGGAACGACAAAGGCATCGATAAAAGTGTGACTGCGCCCATGTCGCTGGTGATTTCTGCATTTTCCACGGTCACCGATATCGACCTGACGGTGACCCCAGAACTGAAAACTGGTGTGGAGAGTGAGTTGTTGCTGTTGGATCTGGGCCGTGGCCAGAATCGTATGGCTGGCTCTGCTCTTGCACAGGTGTACGGCAAGGTCGGTGACATTGCCCCGGATTTGGATGATGCCAAAGACCTGGTTGCCTTTTTCGAAGTGACTCAGCAGTTGCTGGCTGAGCGCAAACTGCTGGCTTACCATGATCGTTCCGACGGCGGCCTGTTCACCACACTGGTGGAAATGGCGTTCGCTGCCCGTACAGGTTTGGATATCACCTTGGATCATCTGGCTGGTGATACGCCGGAAGCCATTGCGGCCCTGTTTAGCGAAGAGTTGGGCGCCGTGCTGCAGGTTGAAAAAGCCCAGGCTGACGCGGTGATAGCGCGCTATGCGGAAGCCGGGCTGGGCCAGTGTGTTCATTGTCTAGGCCAACCGGATGGCGACGATGTTATCCGTCTGCGCTTGGGCGGCGGTACTTTACTGGAAACCCCGCGCCGGGAGTTGCAGCGTATCTGGGCAGAAACCAGCTACCAGATTCAGTCTTTGAGGGATAACCCGGATTGTGCTCGCCAGGAATTCGATGCCATTGCGTATAGCAATGGCCCGGGCCTGAACGTGCGGCTGACCTTCGATATGACGGAAAACCCTGCGGCCCCGTTTATTGGCTCTGCCTCCATCAATACTGGCAGCAAACCGCAAATGGCCATCCTGCGCGAGCAGGGCGTTAATGGTCAGACGGAAATGGCTGCAGCGTTTGATCGTGTGGGCTTCTCCGCCGTTGATGTGCACATGAGTGATTTGCTCGAAGGCCGTGTGAAGCTGGATGATTTCAAGGGCTTGGTGGCCTGTGGCGGTTTCTCCTACGGCGATGTGCTAGGTGCTGGCGGAGGCTGGGCCAAGACGGTGCTTTATAACGAAGAGATGCGTGAAGCTTTTAATCGTTTCTTCTTCCGTGAAGACACCTTTGCGCTTGGGGTTTGTAATGGCTGCCAGATGCTGTCGCATTTGAAAGATTTGATTCCCGGTGCTGAGCACTGGCCGCGTTTTGTGCGCAACCTGTCAGAGCAGTTCGAGGCGCGCACCTCCCTCGTGGAAGTGCAGGACTCTCCCTCCATTCTGCTGCAAGGCATGGCCGGTACGCGAATTCCCATTGCGGTAGCCCATGGGGAAGGTCGTGTGGAGCTGGCGGACGATGCATTGAATCGCAATCTCGAGCAGCGGCTGGTGAGCCTGCGTTACGTGGATGGCTTGGGGAATCCGGCGCAACAATACCCGGCCAACCCCAATGGTTCGCCACAGGGTGTGACCGGTTTTACCACCACTGACGGCCGCGTCACTATTATGATGCCGCATCCCGAGCGGGTGTTCCGTGTGCTGCAAAATAGCTGGATTCCGGATGACTGGCGCGGCCACGAAAATGGCCCCTGGTTGCGGATGTTTGCCAACGCCCGGAAATGGGTAGGATGAAAATCGGTTAAAAAGCTAAAGTGAAAAGAGTAGAAGGCGGAAACGGGGTGACCCTTTCCGCCTTTTTTATGTTCTGTTCGGGCCTTGAGCCAGTCCCTGTCTCCGCTCAGAATCAAGCGATGGTTTGATGGCGTGTTGCCGTCAGTTTCCCGTAGCCTCAGCCCGTTGTATTTCCATGCCTGAAAAAAATCTTTGGGGCCAGGGAGCGGCAAGAGGCCTACAAAACCGGGCCTGTGCCCAGCGATTTTGTCAGTGCCGCCGTATCAGTGCGGCTAGGCGCAGCTGGCCGAGCGTTTGATCCGTGCACAGGCGGGTATAACTATCTTGGCTGGCATGGCGATATCCAGGCCGTCCACGCGCAAGGCATTTGGCTGATGCCTAAGAGTTTGGGGTAACGTATGACGAAAACCACCTATCATTTTCGAGATATTCGTGTGGCGGAAACGCCTGAGCCTTCCTCTCGTGCTCAGCTGCATCGTCAGCTGGGGCAGGAGCTCGCGGGCCTTAATGAACAGGTGCTACGCCTGGATGCATCGCAGGCCAAGTTGCAGGATTACATTGCTCAGGTGCAACTATTGCGACAGGCATTGCAGCAGGAAGGGCAGCGCGATTACAACCAGATTCTGCAGCGCATGCTGACCGGGGAAGCAAGTGGCGATGATGTGACCGATCTGGTGGATTTTGAAATCCTTACTGGTAAGGCGTCACCGCTTTCGCCGCCGTTGGAATTGTGGCTGGATGGCGACTGCGTGCGCGGGCGGGCCACCTTCGGTTCGGTGTTTCAGGGACCTCCAGGACGGGTGCACGGTGGCGTGCTGGCACTGGCATTGGATATGTTGATGGCCAAGACGCAGGATTATGTTCGCCAGCTCGGCATGACCGGTACTCTCAATATTCGCTATCTGGCGGCTACTCCGTTGAACACGCCAGTGGATTTTGAGGCCCGGTTGGTTTCTTTAGAGCGCCGTAAATTACGCTGCGAAGGCAGTGTATGGGTGAATGGTGTGCAGTCAGTGTCGGCAGAAGGTGTCTGGATTTCGGCCCAAGGTGAATATGAGTTGAAACCGGAGTGTGGTGAGTTGAAAGTGTAAAACTGGAACCCGTGTTGGCGCGTAAGTTGCGCGGCATTGATTGCCGTTTGTGCTTGGGGCGCCGTTTGGCGTAACCAATGATAATCGCGAGGAGGCCACAATGGAGGAGCTGCATTACAAGCTGTGTTTCTATGTGCCCGCTAGCCATGTTGAGCAGGTGAAAACTGCCATATTCGAGGCGGGAGCAGGGCACTTGGGCGATTATGACTGTTGCAGCTTCCAGACTTTGGGGCAGGGGCAATTTCGCCCCTTGCCAGGGAGTAAGCCTTTTTTAGGTGAGCAGGATCAGGTGGAAGTAGTGGAAGAATACCGGGTGGAAACGCTTTGCCTTGAGTCGTGTCTGCAAGCGGTGATTAGCGCCCTGCGTCTGTCTCACCCCTACGAAGAGCCTGCCATTGACTTGTGGAAACTGGAGCGGTTGCCCGGCATACACTGAGTGTGGCCGGTGTTGTGTCACTCCTCTTGGGGGCGGCGTTTGAGCGGCTGGATGTCTTGGGTGCGAACCGGAAAATCGTTGCGCTCTAGGTCGTCGATATAAAACCGCAAGGTGCGGCCGATGGTGGGAAACGCCAGTTCATCCCAAGGGATGTCATCCAGGGAAAAGAGGCCGGCGTCACTGCTTTCTTCCCCGACGCCGTATTTACCGTCTTCCACGTCACCAAGAAAGAAAACATACACCTGATTGATATGCGGCAAATTGAAAACTGTATACAAGTCGCCAATGGCTACCGTGGCGCAGGCTTCCTCCCACGTTTCCCTGGCCGCACCCTCCTGCAGCGTTTCTCCATTTTCCATGTAGCCAGCCGGTAGCGTCCAATAGCCTTTGCGTGGCTCAATGGCGCGCTTGCAGAGCAGCACTTTACCTTCCCATATGGGCACTGCACCCACCACGATCTTGGGGTTCTGATAATGGATCGTCTCGCAATCCGGGCACCAGTAGCGGGGGCGGTTATCCCCTTCAGGGATACTGAACTGCAGGTTGGGATTGCCGCAATGGCTACAGAATTTCATGAAAAACTCACTATGAGGGGGGGGGTAACGCCCCGGAAGATATCGCCTCAACGCAGACCATTCATTTGGGGTATGAATGATTTGACAATTGCCTGTAGAAAATGAAAGTGGCATTATTTGTGACGTATACCACAAATTTGCAGATATTTAATATATCGCAGATAGAGCCGGTGCTCTTGAAAACGGTGGCCATAGACTAGCGATCTTGGTTAATAGAAGCCAGTCATGCGACATTGACCTGTTTGGTAATGTAGCATGGCGGCGTTTCTTAGCCCCTTGTCTATGCACTTGGGGGTAGGGACATTGATTGGGGAGGGTACATTGATATGGATGTGTCGATGGCGCACAGGACCCGTGACGAGAGTAAAGCCTATCTGGTGGTTTCGCATTGCAACAATCTTGCAATCCGGCTTTTAGCGAAATCAATTGAAAACCAGCGTGGCGTATCCTGCACAGCAACCAGCAGTGAAGATCTTTTCTGTGATCAGATTCAGGATGACTTGGTTCTCATCAATGTGCTGGACTTTTCCACCCCGGAAATCGAAGGGTTGCTTGGTCGTATCCAGGAGCACATGCCGCTGTGTCGGGTAATTCTGGTTAATGCAGATCGAGACGATAATATTTTTTTCTTGCTTAACTGGCCGGTAGTCAAGGGGGTTATCTACCAGCAGGATAGCGACGTGCTTATTTCCAAGGCGTTGGATGAGGTCTGCAAGGGACGTAGCTGGTTCCCGCGCAGTTACATGGATTATCTGGTCCGTCACCGCAAAACCCCGACTCGGTGTGGGCATATCTTTGAAAGCCTCACGAGCCGTGAAAGGCAAATGCTGGACCATGTGGTGCGAGGCATGAGCAACCACGAAATCGCTGATGCTATTTGCCTGAGCACACATACGGTGAAGGCGCATTTGCAAAGTCTGTATCGCAAGGTGGGGGTGAAAAGCCGGGTGGGCGTGATGCGTTGGGTGCATGAAAACCACTTGGAAGAGAGCGGAGAGTAATTCTGCGTGAGAGTCATCTCCCCCCGGCGTGATTGTGTTATTGGCCCCTTTCTGGCAGATCCCGGCATAGTTTAGATCCCAGTACCGTATCGGCTCACCACCGCGAGGTTTTCCCTGCTGAGCTGGATGATGTCGGCCTGGTTGGCGTAATAATCCTTTTGCTGACATGAGGCGCTAAGGCTTAGCTCCTCCCGTTGAAGAGTGGCGGCGCTCCTTCCCTGCTGGGTAATATCCGCTTTATTTCCCGTGGGTGTTTCATTGAAAAATGAAAGGTCGGTAGCGTTCGCCTGTGCCATCAGAATCAACAAGAGTCCGGCAAGAAAAAGGCGAGCGGTGGCGTCCTCTGTCATCATGTTCATCCCTGATAATTAAACCCCATGCGCCCAGTTTTACGCGACTTTTCCTGCAGTGAAATTCGCCATTGGGGCCGAATTTATCAGCGTTCTACTAGTCGATAGGGTAATAGAAAGCGGAGCGATTGCGCACTTTGGTTAGTCGGTTTTCAGGGAAAATGGCGGGATGCGTATGGTGTAGGGGGGGGAGAGCCAGTTAGCAGTTAGTTCGTTTGGCGTAAGTCAAAAGTTTACCGTGCCCCAAAAAGGGGGATGGGTTTGTGACCGATGGTCGGCAATGGGCTTTGACAAGGCTTGCTCAGGGCGCCCGGGCTGTTCAAACTAGCGTTTGAATTTGTGAATTGGAGAAGGGTGTGCTTGAGCAGCTCAGGCAGCGTTTGCCGGATTACAGACGCACAGAATTGTCCCTGGCCTTACCTGAGGCCGCTGTTTTAATGCCGTTAGTGGATGTGCCTGACCCCCAGATCATCCTGACGGTTCGCTCCAATTCCATGCCCACTCATGCGGGCGAAGTGGCCTTTCCTGGAGGCAAGCGGGATCCAGGCGACAAAGATTTGTTGATGACCGCTTTGCGAGAAAGCGAAGAAGAAGTTGGGTTGTCACCGGATTATGTGGATGTGCTCGGGCAATTATCTCCCTTGGCGTCCCGTTATGGTATGAAAGTGACGCCCTTTGTGGGCATTGTTCGTCCTGACGTGGAGCTGCAAGCGGAGCCCGGCGAGATTGACACGATTTTTCAGGTTCCCTTGCAGTTTTTCCTGGATGAGATACCAGAGCTTTCCAGTCCTATCGATGTGTTTGGTCGCCAGTTTCGTATTCCCAGCTATTACTATGAAGACAAGCGTATTTGGGGACTAACCGCCTTCATGATTCTGGACTTGATTAACCATGTTTATGACGCAGGCATTGAGTTCGAAGTGAAATAACCCGCCGCTGGGTATCAGTAAAAAGGGGAAAGGCATGATTTATAAGATTGGTGAGCGTCGCTTAGAGCAACGTGGTGATGGCCACTGGATAGCGGATAACGCCACCGTCATCGGCTCGGTGATCATGGAAGCCAACAGCAGTATTTGGTTCAACGCGGTGCTGCGAGCGGATAACGATGTCATAGAAATTGGTGAGAATACCAATATTCAGGACGGTGCTGTATTGCACGTGGACCCGGGTGTGCCCATGAAACTGGGCAAGGATGTGACGGTGGGGCACAAAGTCATGTTGCATGGCTGTACGGTGGGTAATAACAGCCTGATCGGTATCAATGCGGTGGTGCTCAACAAAGCGGTCATTGGCAATAACTGTATCATTGGCGCGAACTCCCTCGTGCCGGAAGGCATGAAAATTCCCGACAACTCCTTGGTTATGGGGTCACCTGCCAAGGTAGTGAAAGAAATTGGTGAGGGGCATAAGGCTATGTTGACCATGGGCAGCATGCACTATGTGGCCCACGCGAAAGAGTTTGCTCAGCACCTGGAGGTGGACGAGCGGTTCCATGACTGAAAGACAGCTAGTGTCGCCGTGTGTGTCGATTTGCGCATTGGATGAAGATGATATCTGTGTGGGCTGTTTCCGTACCGGTGGAGAGATTTCCATCTGGGGGTTGCTCTCGGATGATGAAAAGCGAGAAGTGTTTCGCCGTATTGATCAGCGCATGAATGGCGAGCCAGCCCCCTGCGTAGTGCGTAAGGAGAACGATAAATGACGACCGAGATGGGTAGCCAAGAGCCCGTCCAGCCTGTTGTCGGCTTGGCGTTAGGCAGTGGCTCGGCCAGGGGGTGGGCACATATTGGCGTTATTCAGGCGCTGGATGAGATCGGCGTTCATCCTCAGGTGGTGGCAGGTACCTCTATTGGCGCCTTGGTGGGCGGCGCTTATGTCACCGGTTCGCTCAACGCCTTTGCCGATTGGGTCGAGTCCCTGACGGTGAAAGATGTATTTGGTTTGCTGGATATCAGCTTTTCCGGAGGTATGGTGAAGGGGGAGAAGCTGTTTAGCTTTTTCCAGAACAACCACGATAATCCCGAAATAGAAACCCTGGATAAGAAGTTGGTCACCGTTGCCACGGACATGGCCAGCGGCCGCGAAGTTTGGATAACCAAAGGGCGCATGTTGGATGCTGCACGGGCTTCTTGTGCTTTGCCTGGCCTGTTTTCTCCGGTGAAGATGCAGGGGCGCTGGATGCTCGATGGCGGTTTGGTTAACCCCGTACCTGTTTCTGCGGCTCGAGCCATGGGTGCAGATGTTGTGATCGCGGTAAACTTGAATGCTCAGCTGGTGGGCGCTCACCTGTCACGGGACACTCGTAGCCAGGCAGAGGGTGAAGAGAGCACCGCTGAAGAGCGCAGCATCTGGCAAAAAATGATGGATTATTTTGCCTCAGGCGATGGTCAGGACCCGGGGTTTTTTGATGTAGTGGCGTCTAGTATCAATATCATGCAGGACCGTATTACCCGCTCGCGTATGGCTGGCGACCCACCAGAGGTGACACTGGTGCCAATGCTGGAAGATTTTGCGCTGATGGACTTCCACCGCGCGAAGGAAGCGATAGCAGAAGGGCGTGCGCTGGTTAAACGCTATGAAGCCGATATTCTCGCTTGGGTGGGTTCGCCGATCGCGGACAGAGTTTGAAGCTGCTGGATAATTGAGGGCTGGCGTTGGCGTTCCGCCTGCGCTTCTCGCACAGTAATCAATTATCCATCCGTAGTGATTAATTAACTTCTGCCCTCCTCGCTCTCACAGCCTTCACCATATTGTCTTTCACTTGCAAGATTTCAATCAGGTACCGGTCGATTCTTACCGAGATGTTGGCGTCGGGAATGTCCTGAAGGTACTCCAGAATCAGGCCGTTCAACGTCTTTGGGCCATCAGTGGGGAGTTCCCATTGCAAGGCGCGGTTAATGTCTCGCAAGGTAGAGGAGCCATCAATCACGTAGCTGCCGTCTTCCTGTGGGTGAATGTCCTGGCTGGTGGCGGCCAGGTCGGTGGTAAATTCGCCGACAATTTCTTCGAGAATATCTTCCAGGGTGACCAGGCCGTGTACGTCTCCGTATTCATCTACGACTATGCCGATGCGGCGCTTGGCATTCTGGAAATTGATTAATTGCTGGTGCAGGGAGGTCGCTTCCGGGACGAAGTAAGGCTCGACGGTGTACTGCATTAGCTCGGCCTTGTTGATTTCCTCCTTGAGCAGTAAACGGCTCAATTTACGCAGGTGTAATAGGCCGATCATATTGTTCGGGTCGCCGTTGAAAACGGGTAAACGAGTGTGCTGACTGGAGCGCAGAGTGGTGAGGATGTCGTGCATGTCATCATCCAGATCGATTCCCACCATCTCGTTACGGGGGACCATAATGTCCTCCACGGTGACAGTTTCCAGATCAAGAATGTTAAGCAACATTTTCTGATGATTTTCTGGGATTAGGCCGCCGGCTTCATTCACCACGGTGCGCAGCTCTTCTGGGCTGAGGTGGTCGTCATCATGCTCGTTGGGGCGAATGCCGCCTAACCGTAGTAGCATGCTGCTAACCCCGTTCACCATCCATACCAGGGGCGCGAGCACAACCTGCAAAGGCTTAAGGATCAGGCTGGCGGGAAAGGCTACCCGCTCTGGGCGCATGGCAGCATAGGTCTTTGGGGTGATTTCCGCGAACACCAACATGATGATGGTGATTACCACCGGGGCCACTGCTGCGCCGCTGTCGCCTAACCAGCGGATGGCCAAAATAGCGGCTACGGTAGCGGCAAAGTTATTGACGAAATTGTTGCCGATCAGAATGACAGACAACAGACGGTCTGTTCGTTTGAGCAGGGTTTCGACCCGTTTGGCCGCTTTTTGACCTTGGCGGGCCAAATGCCGAAGCCGGTAACGATTGATCGCCACCATGCCGGTTTCACTACTAGAAAAAAAAGCAGAAACAAGAATGAGAATAACCAGGGCGCCAATCAGCAACCCGTCAGAGTAGGTATCCAAAGGAAATATCGTTTATCCGCCAGTCGGCCCGCTATTGTTCGGGCCGAGGGGTTGAGGTGTCAAGGAAAGCGGGAGCGAGTTGGAAGTTAAAAGTGGAACCGTGGGCACGGCCTTAGCCCGTTGCTGCGGCCGCCGCCGCACTCTTCCCCTTTGGCGGCACAACTTTTTATCGTTTTCAGCGTTTCAATATGAATTCTAGAACTAGTTGGCTGCCGAAGAAGGCGACTAGCAACATGGCAAAACCGCTAAGAGTGAAGCGAATGGCTGTGTGCCCTCGCCAGCCGCGTAGATGACGACCGCCAAGTAGAATAGCGAACACTACCCAGGATATGAGCGTCAGCACTGTTTTATGCATCAGATGCTGAGCAAATAAATTATCTACGTAAAGGAAGCCGCTGAGTATGGCGATGGTGAGTAGGATTTCGCCCAGCCAAATGGCTTCAAATAACATGGATTCCATGACCTGGATGGGCGGGAATACGCGCATTACCCCCCGGATGTGGCCATTTTTAAGCTGCCGATCCTGCACCCAAAGCAGAATCGACTGGCACGCGGCTAAGGCCAGTATTGCGTAAGCAATAATGGAAAGCAGCACGTGGGCGCCAAGCCCGTGGGTTAGTGGGTGAGCGGTATAGCCCGTGTTTACCCATAGCATGGCGGGAATGGTAGCCGCCGCAAACGGGTAGACGAGAGCGGATATCCACTCGAAAGGACGATACAGGCTAGACGCAAGCACCACGGCGGCACCCGTCACGGCTGTGGCGGAGGCAATGGGGAACAACCCTAGCTGCAGCCCTTCGTCGGTGATCATCACCTGCCAAAGACTGGCTCCATGGGCAATCACGGCCAATGTGCCGGGGATCAGGATGCTGGCCCGGGATGGCACGGTCTTGCCGCGAAATTGTCGATACAGGATCAGGCAGGCGGTGAGATACAAAATAAACGCCGCGAAGCCGGTGATCACGGAAAAGTTCATAAGCCGTTGTTATCCGAAG
>OJAY01000019.1_pt1 | contig 108475 bp, 108 predicted proteins | sample 1590331 | NCBI WGS metagenome assembly OJAY01 (sample SAMN05416835, study PRJEB24817) | seawater metagenome | isolation source: Sea water | place: Canada:Atlantic | collected 2013-07 | reverse complement strand
ATCTACACAGAGTAGATCGTCGGCAGCGTCAGATGTGTATAAGAGACAGACCCCTGTGTGACAGCTTACCCCCCCCACCCATAGCATGCTTTAACTGAACTTTTACAAACACCGGGAACGATCCCCCCTTATCCGCCACTAACTTAGTGAGACATCTACCAAGGAGGATGATTCATGAAGAAATTGATTCTTGCATCAATACTATTGGGTGCTACCGCCACCGTTACCGCTGGCGAGACCATTACCACTGACAGCGCAGCGATCACTCAGGGCATCAAGGAAGGTACTGAGGTGCGCATGGAAGGTGAAGTAGTTCAGGCACTCGGTGATGAGCGTTATTTGCTGCGCGACATCAAAGGCCAAGTCGAGATCGAGTTAGATGAAGATCTCACTGCAGAACGTCCGCTGAAAGCCGGCACCCGACTTTCCTTTACCGGCGAAGTGGACCATGACGATGGCCGTAGCATCGTAAAGATAAACAAGGTTCATTCTGTAAAAGGTGCGCCTGACAGCGCCCCAAACGCAACGATCAGTAATTAATCCCTGATCCACTGCTCCAACCTTACTAACGGCGGCCTACGGGTCGCCGTTTCTATTTTCTCACCCCTTCATCTCGCACCAGCCCACCTTCCAGCATCTTTGCCCGCCAAGCATTCATTCTTGTGTCATAAGGCGCATATTGACCGTTACACTGGCCACGGATACATTCCCAACTTGACGTCGTCTAGATACGGCCACGTCCTGTTTTGGGAGCCCATATGACCACCACCGTTCACAGCCAAGGCGCTTAGAATGCCTACACTATCGGCGATGACGGAAAATGGGGAATGCAGCTGTATCGAGCTAACGCTGGGCACAAGCGAATCAATCCAAAAAACACGACGCAGGCTGGCCGGTACAATTGGTCGTGCCTACCCACGGTAATTATGTCGGTACACAGTTATACACTCTCACGGAGACCGGACATCATGAACAACGCTGTTCGCCATCAAATTAAAGCTCGGCGGGTGCAATTCGATTTTGACGATACACCACTGCATTGGCTGCGCGATGACCCGTTCTCTACTCATATCATCAACGGTATTCACTTGTTACTACCGGAAGGTGAGCTGTGGTTCTGCCGAGTTTATAACCAGGCGCTTCCTTTAATGGGTATACGGATTTAATGGTTGATGGGGCACCTTCACCCCACCAACCTGATACCACCCTCAGATGGTTGATAGATCGACCCCGTAGTTGAGTTCCTCTGCAAAGTCCGGCAGTCCGTAACCGATGGTTTTCTTGTAGAACGGAGAGACCTTCGCAGTCGGGGCCTTCTTCTTGTGCTTCGTGGTGTAGAGCATTCGTGCCCGCATCACCTCGAAGGAGTAACCGCGCCCTTCACGGTTCTTGTCCTTGGCCAGTCGGTTGATGGACTCCGTGTAAGCGTTGGTGACGGGCATGTCCGTCTCGAAGTAGGTCATGGTCTCTTCGCGCCAGTTTCCCACTGCCCTGACCAGATCGCTCCAGACTTCCTTTTGGCCCTTCGGGATGGTGGCTATCCACTCGTCCAGGGCGGCTTCTGCCTGGAGCCGTGTGGTGGCGTCCCAGATGCCGTAGAAGCGCTCCTTGTGCTCGTAGGCGGCCAGCAGTTGCGGGAATGCGCCTGTCCAGGTCTCCATGATGAGGCGCTCTCGGTCTGAGACTTCGTGAGCGCGTTTCAGCAGGATTTTCCGGTCTCCCTTGAGGGTTCGGCTTTGGGAGGGCTTCAGCTCCTTTCTGAGGCCCTTACGCACCTTCTCCAGCGCATCGTTGGCCATGCGCACCACATGGAACTTATCGACCACGATGCGGGCCTGTGGCAGCACGGCCTTGACCGCTGCCCGGTAGGGATTCCACATGTCCATGCTGACGATCTCAACCTTCTGCCGGTCTTTCATCTTCATCAGGTAGTTGGTCACCACGTCCTGACGGCGGGTAGCCAGCAGGTCGAGCAGGGTTCGCTCCTCGATGTTTGTCAGGATGCAGCGGTAGCGTTTGTTCAGGTACAGCTCGTCGATGCCCAGAATGCGGGGCGTCTCAAAGCGGTGCCAGCGCCCAAGGAACTCGGTTCGGGCGCTGAAGATGTCGCGTACCGTTTTCTCGTCCAGGCCGGTCTGGGCTGCCACGAAGGTGTAGGGGTGGTTGAAGGATTCCTTCTCTATGTACTCATGCAGCCGCAGCGTCATGCGGAAGCTGTCCGCCATCTCCGGTAGCCGGGGCCTGAAAGTGGTCTTGCAGGCCCGGCAGGTATAACGGCGGCGGATCACCCAAAGGGTGACGCGTTTTCCGTGGATAGGGAGATCACGGTACGCGACGTCGCGCTTTCCGAATCTGGCAAGCTCTCCCTCTACATCGCACTCCTCACAAGCTATAGGGTGAGGAGCTTCTAAATGGAAATGGAGATCGTGCTCTTCTACCTTGGTCCCCTGAATTTGGTATTTCGGAAGATGGAGAATATTCGCGGGCTCGCAGGCCACATAGCCTCCTTACTTTGTCCAGATTTTCGAAGTGTCAGAGAGCGTGCCTGCCTATTCTACAGAGCTAAGAACTGTAGCCGGATAAGTTAACAACAAAATGGCTAGCGTCCCCATTGCTGTTGCCATGGCCGCGATCAAAAAGATCTGTGAGAGACCGGCCAGCGTGAGAACATAGCTCCCAAGCACTGCGCCAAGACCAATCGCGCCATTGAAGATTGCCACATAGATTGCAGAGGCCGGCAGCGCGTCAGCGCCCGCTTCCTTGAGAATCCAAGTTTGGAATCCCACCAGAACAGCGGCAATTGCACCACCCCAAAGGATCAGCAATAGCGTCGTGCCCAGCAGCCCGAGCCCGCCTGCCAATGCGGATAGCAGCCACAACGCCACTGAAGCGAGACATAGTGCGACCAGGAGTGAGGTGGTCCCCGAAATCAGGACCAGGCGTTAAGCTCTGATCATGACGATTGGAGACGATAATCATGAGCAGGAAACGCAAGCAGTACAGCAGTGACTTCAAGGCCAAGGTGGCTCTCGCAGCCCTCAAGGGCGATCAGACAACGTCGGAGATCGCCGCCCGCTTCGAGATCCACCCCACCATGGTCAGCCAGTGGAAGCGTGAACTCCTGGACAACGCCACGGGCGTCTTCGAAGGCAAGGATGGTAAAGCCGCCCAGAAGAGCCAGGAGGAGATCGACACGCTTTACCGCGAGATCGGCAAGCTGACGGTGGAACGCGATTTTTTGTCGCGCAGGCTCGATCGTTGAGCCGGGCTCAGCGCTTGGCCTTGATCGAGCCGCCATCCTCCGACAATCCCAGCCTGCGCCGGCAGTGCCAATTGCTCGGTATCAGTCGCTCATCGCTATACTACCAGCGCCGTGAGTTACTCGCCGAGGACCTGATGCTAATGAGGCTGATCGACGAGGAGCATCTGCGGACGCCGGTCTACGGCTCCCGGCGGATGACGACCCATCTCAACCGCTTGGGGCACACGGTGAACCGCAAGCGGATCCGTCGCCTGATGCGGCAGATGGGGCTGCACGCGGTGTACCCGAAGCCGCGCACCAGCCAGTCTGGCGTGGGGCATCGGGTCTATCCTTACCTGCTCAGGGATCGCGTCATCGATCGTCCCAACCAAGTCTGGGCCACTGATGTGACGTATATCCCAATGGCGCGAGGGTTCATGTACCTGGTGGCCATCATGGACTGGCACAGTCGCCGTGTGCTGGCCTGGCGGGTATCGAACACCCTGGATACGGACTTCTGCATTGACGCACTGGAGGAGGCCCTGGAGCGCTATGGGCCGCCGAGCATCTTCAATAGCGATCAGGGCTGCCAATTCACCAGCCAGGCGTTCACCGAGGTACTGAAGGCCCATGGCGTCCGGATCAGCATGGATGGAAAAGGCTGCTACCGGGACAACATCTTCGTCGAACGGCTCTGGCGTAGCGTGAAGTACGAGTGCGTCTATCTGAAGGCCTTCGAAGATGGTGCCCACCTACGCCGGGAGCTGAGGAAGTACTTCACTTGGTACAACCGTCAGCGGCCCCATCAAGGGCTGGACGATGCGACACCCGATGAGGTGTACTTCGCTCAACCACTGACCCAGGCGGCCTGACGCCTGATGATGGTCCGGTCAGAGCTTAAATCGTCTGTCAGGTGGTCCAACGGATGGGGTCCACTTCACGTTCCACTTTGGCTGAGCTCCATGTATTTCACAGAGCCCTTCGGAAAATCCTTGCGAACCAAAAGCACTTCATCAACCTGTCACGTCAGTGACACGACGGTGTCATCCCTCAGCTTTACCGTTCAATTGTAACTCGCAATACGGCGAGCTTATTTATTGCAAAAGGTGATCCTGTGGCCCCAACTCAATCAACCAATGTGATGCTTCGAGTCGAGAGTATGGGCGTAACCTACCCGGGAAACGTCCTCGCGCTCAAACCCACCAACGTTCACTTTCACAAGGGCGAATTCACCGTGCTACTGGGACTTTCAGGCGCGGGTAAATCCACTCTGCTTCGTTCACTGAATCACCTGGTTAAGCCCACAACCGGGAAGGTTGTGTCTGGCGAGTTTGGTGAACTGACCAACCGTAGAATCCTGCGACAGCACCGCAGCCGCACCGCCATGGTGTTCCAGCATCACCAGCTGATCGAACGATACACCGCGTTACAGAATGTGCTGACAGGCAGACTTGCGTATCACGGTACTTGGCGAAGCCTGCTTCCCCTGCCCCGGCAGGACCTGGAGTTGGCTCTGCAATGCCTCGACCGCGTAGGTCTGGCTGACAAAGCGCTTTCCCGAGTAGATCAGTTGTCCGGCGGCCAGCAGCAGCGGGTTGGAATCGCCAGAGCATTGGTGCAGCAACCATCCATGATTCTTGCCGATGAGCCCGTTGCCAGCCTGGATCCGGCCACTTCTGAAAAGGTACTCGGCCTACTGCGCGATATTTGTCAGGAAGATGGAATCACCGCGGTTATTTCCTTGCACCAATTGGAATACGCCCAGCGTTTTGCAGACCGGATCATCGGCCTTTCGAACGCTCATATCGTTTTTGACGATGCTCCTGAAAACCTGAAATCGAAACACCTGGACGAGATTTACCACCGTTCACCCAGCGTGGTAGCTGCGGAAGGCAAACCAGCCATCCATAAACCTAAGACCACCCCGATAACGACAGACGTACTGGAGATAGCACAATGAAGACAATGATTCACTCTTTGCTGGCTCTGATAATGATGCTCGGCATCCATTGGTCAGCCCATGCCGCAGATACAGACCCTGATCTTTTGAAAGTTGCCTTGCTGCCGGATGAGAACGCGTCAGAACTGATCAAGCGAAACCAACCTTTGAAGGATTACCTGGAAACCACTCTTGGTAAGGAAGTAGAACTGATTGTTACCACCGATTACTCCTCCATGATCGAAGCCATGCGTTTTGGCCGAATTGACCTGGCTTACTTTGGTCCGTTGTCCTATGTGATGGCCAAGAGTAAGAGTGACATTGAACCCTTTGCCGCCATGGTGGTAGACGGGAAGCCGACTTATCGCTCCATCATTATTGCCAATGCAGACTCTGGCGTTGGCTCCTTCGCGGATATCAAAGGCAAGAAAATGGCCTACGGTGACCGCGCATCCACTTCCAGCCACCTGATCCCCAAGACCGTACTCCTTGAGAAGGCAGAGCTCGAAGCCGGAAAGGACTATGAGGCTCATTTCGTCGGTAGCCATGACGCTGTTGCGGTTAACGTCGCCAATGGCAATGCCGACGCCGGAGGGTTGTCCGAAGTTATCTTCGAGCATGTGATGGACCGCGGCTTGATTGATCGGAGCAAGGTCAAGGTGCTGGGCTACAGCGGTGACTTTCCTCAATACCCCTGGGCCCTGCGTTCGAACCTGGCCCCTGAGCTGAAGAGCAACATTCAGAAAGCCTTTCTGCAGATCGATGACCCGGAGATTCTCGACAACCTGAAGGCTGAGGGATTCGCGGCAATTACCGACGAAGATTACGATGTCATCCGCGCTATGGGTGGCCTGCTCAATCTTGATTTCGCAAAAATGTGAGGAGTGCCCCATGAGCTATACAACGACGGAACCGGCGACTCTGTCGCCGGCCCCGTCGGCCTCCGTGCTGGATGAGCACGCGAAAGGCTGGCGGAAAAAACTCGGACAGTCGCTGTTAGTGCTGCTCATCATTTTTGTCGCAAGTTGGTACGTAGGGCTGCTCAATTTCAATACACTTGCCAATGGCGTGCCAGCCATAGGCACACTCATTGGCGAATCTCTTCCACCTGACTTCACCAATGTGGCCAGCTGGGTGTCGCCGTTAATCGACACGCTTGCGATGAGTATTGCCGGTACTGCCATTGCAGTAACCTTGTCTGTGCCACTGGCATTCCTGGCTGCGCGCAACACCTCTCCACATCCGGTGGTGCTCCAAGTAACTCGAACCCTTTTAAACGGTTTGCGTTCAGTCCCGGAACTAATCATGGGCATCATCTTCGTGGCTGCTGTTGGTTTTGGGGCGTTGCCTGGCGTACTGGCGCTCGGTCTTCACTCCATTGGCATGGTTGGAAAGTTTTTTGCCGAAGCGATTGAGCATGTAGATGAGGCGCCAGTGGAAGCGGCCGATGCTGCCGGCGCTACTCGCTTGCAGGTGCTCTATCACGCCGTGCTGCCACAAGTACTTCCTCAGTTCGCGGACGTGTCCATTTATCGCTGGGAATACAATTTCCGTGCCTCGACCGTAATGGGCATGGTGGGTGCCGGTGGTATTGGCTTCGAATTGATGGGCTCGCTGAGAATCATGCAGTATCAGGAAGTCAGCGCCATTCTCATTGTCATCTTGTTGATGGTCACCGTCGTGGACAGTCTCAGTGGCCGCCTTCGTAAGAAATTCAAATAAGGAGCGTCGATGAAACCCAAGGTTGTGATAACCCATAAGGTCCATGACAGTGTTCTGGATGAACTTGCCCAAGATTGCGAGCTGGTCACCAACCAATCCGGCGCCACGTTGCCCCAGGAGGAAGTGGCTGCGCGCGTTGCAGACGCTGATGCGATGATGGCGTTCATGCCAGACCGAGTTGGAGTGGAGTTCCTACAGGGGTGTCCGCGCTTGAAGGTGATTGGTGCAGCCCTGAAAGGCTATGACAACTTTGATGTGGATGCCTGCACGCGTCATGGGGTTTGGCTGACATTTGTACCGGATTTGCTAACCGTGCCTACTGCAGAGCTAACGGTCGGGCTGACGATCAGTCTCACCCGACAAGTCAAGGCGGCGGACCACTTCGTTCGATCCGGTGAATTTACTGGCTGGACACCACGCTTCTATGGGCAGGGGATCGAAGGCTCACGGATTGGTATTGTGGGTATGGGGGCCATCGGCCAAGCGGTGGCGCAGCGCCTGAACGGATGGGGAGCGGATTTAATCTATTCCCAGCCGGAACGTTTACCCGTGCAGCATGAGCAGGCACTGGGTTTGTCCCATACTCCCCTCAAGATGCTGCTGGCCCAGTCAGATATTGTGATCCTGGCACTGGCGCTCAATGAGCAAACCCTCCACACCATTAATCGCGAAACGCTAACAGGAATGAAACCGGGCGCATTCCTTATCAATCCCTGCCGTGGATCTGTGGTGGATGAGGGTAGTGTTCTGCAAGCGCTTCAATCCGGTCAGTTGGGGGGGTACGCCGCTGATGTGTTTGAGATGGAAGATTGGGCGAGAGAAGATCGTCCGAGGGAGATCGCCCAGGGGCTCAGGGCCCACCCCAACACGCTGTTTACTGCTCACATCGGATCGGCAGTCAGCCAGGTGCGTCTGGCTATCGAGCAACGCGCTGCTCGGAACATTCTGCAAGTGCTTCGGGGTGAGCGGCCGGGTGATGCGATCAATGATCCCAGTGGCCGCGAGAGCGGCCCATGCTGAATCTTGTCTGGCTGAAGAGTTTCGTGGCGGTGCTGGACCACAACGGGTTTCAGGCCGCAGCCCGCCAGTTGGACATCGCACAACCCACACTGTCCCAGCACCTTCAAAAACTCGAAAACCAACTTGGCGTTTTATTGGTCCACAGGGGGCGCTCTGGCTGTGAGCCAACCCGGGCTGCCTTAACCTTGTTGCCTTTTGCCCGAAGTCTGCTCCGGCTGGAGGAGCAGGCGAGATCTTCCATTATGGAGGCTCGACTTCGCGTTGGGGCGAGCTCCAATATTGGGATTTATATGCTCCAGCCCTACATCCGTCGTTACAAGGAGCTGGGCGTAGGGCCCGAGGTGGATGTGGTAATAGATTCCAATCCGACTATTGCACGGCATTTATCGGACGGTGAGCTGGACGTGGCGATTATGGAGTGGTGGCATGATCTACCCGGATTCCATGCTCAGGCGTGGCGTAACGAGCCCGTTGTTCTAATCGTTCCGCCTGGTCACCCGTTAGCCCGTCGAACCGATATCGACCGCGATACGCTGTCTAACATGGCTCTGATCGGCGGCGAACCCGGCACCGGCACTGGCCGGCTTTTGGCGACCTACTTCGGTGAGCATGGGCCATTTCCGACGGTATCTATGCAGCTGGGTAGCACCGAAGCCGTCAAGCAAGCGGTTAAGGTCGGACTTGGCGCATCGTTGGTGCTTGAAAGTTCTGTACGGGAGGAGGTCCAAAATGGAAGTCTGGTGGCTATTCCCGTGAGTGAGCCTGGCCTTAGCAAGGAGCTGATGGTGATTTATCCGAGCAGCCTGGACAAACACAGGCCAGTATACTCGTTTGTTGGGCATCTCTGTGAATAGCTATTGGGTCCACCTCACGCATATCTAGCTGGGAATGCAGATACTGAGCCTCACGCTCACTTCGACAACGCAGTATTCCGTCATCTGCATATCGGCAGAATGGGATATCCGGATGACGAACGGTCAGCCAACGATCCAATGCATAATGCAGAAACAGGTTTGCCAGAACTGGCGATAACGGGCCACCTTGTGGTGTGCCAACGTTCCGTCGTTCCTGCTTACCATCTTTCGTCTGCATCGGTGCCGTTAGCCAGCGCCTCACATACAGCAGCACCCAGGATTCAGAGCAATGGTGGTCAAGAGCCTTGAGCAATAGCTCATGATCAATATGATCAAACGGGTATACGGATTTAATGGTTGATGGGGCACCCCCACCCCACCAACCTGAGATCATCCTCAGATGGTTGATAGATCGACCCCGTAGTTGAGTTCTTCTGCGAAGTCCGGCAGTCCGTAACCGATGGTTTTCTTGTAGAACGGAGAGACCTTCGCAGTCGGGGCCTTCTTCTTGTGCTTCGTGGTGTAGAGCATTCGTGCCCGCATCACCTCGAAGGAGTAACCGCGCCCTTCACGGTTCTTGTCCTTGGCCAGTCGGTTGATGGACTCCGTGTAAGCGTTGGTGACGGGCATGTCCGTCTCGAAGTAGGTCATGGTCTCTTCGCGCCAGTTTCCCACTGCCCTGACCAGATCGCTCCAGACTTCCTTTTGGCCCTTCGGGATGGTGGCTATCCACTCGTCCAGGGCGGCTTCTGCCTGGAGCCGTGTGGTGGCGTCCCAGATGCCGTAGAAGCGCTCCTTGTGCTCGTAGGCGGCCAGCAGTTGCGGGAACGCGCCTGTCCAGGTCTCCATGATGAGGCGCTCCCGGTCTGAGACTTCGTGAGCGCGTTTCAGCAGGATTTTCCGGTCTCCCTTGAGAGTCCGGCTCTGGGACGGTTTCAGCTCCTTTCTGAGGCCCTTGCGCACTCTCTCTAGGGCATCGTTGGCCATGCGCACCACATGGAACTTATCGACCACGATACGGGCCTGGGGCAGCACAGCCTTGACCGCTGCCCGGTAGGGGTTCCACATGTCCATGCTGACGATCTCGACCTTCTGCCGGTCTTTCAGCTTCATCAGGTAGTTGGTCACCACGTCCTGGCGGCGGGTGGCCAGCAGGTCGAGCAGGGTTCGCTCCTCAATGTTGGTCAGAATGCAGCGGTAGCGCTTGTTCAGGTATAGCTCGTCAATGCCCAGGATGCGGGGCGTCTCGAAGCGGTGCCAGCGCCCCAGGAACTCGGCGCGGGCGTTGAAGATGTCGCGCACCGTCTTCTCGTCCAGGCCGGTCTGTGCCGCCACAAAGGTGTAGGGGTGGTTGAAGGATTCCTTCTCCACGTACTCATGCAGCCGCAGTGTCATACGGAATCCGTCCACCATCTCCGGTAGCTGGGGCCTGAATGTTGTCTTGCAGGCCCGGCAGGTGTATCGGCGGCGGACCACCCAGAGAGTGACCCGCTTGCCGTGGATGGGCAGATCACGATAGGGAACGTCACGCTTGCCGAACCGTACGAACTCACCCTGCACGCCGCATTCCTCGCAGGCGATGGGATCGGGCACGTCCACCTGGAAGTGCATTTCGTCGTCGGTTGATTTGCAGCCCAGTACTTGGTATTGCGGCAGGTGAAGGATGTTGTCGGGAAGTTCGGTCATGGTGTTGTATAGGCGTAGGTGTCAGTCAGATCCATCCGGCTCGGCATTGGTGTTTGCTTTTTTACCCAACAAGCTGCTGGAAACGAAAAGTAAGGCACCGAGGACAATTGCAATATCAGCCAGGTTGAAGGCCGGCCAATGCCAGTCTCGCCAATAGAAATCAAAGGAATCCACAACATAGCCGCGAAAGACCCGGTCAATCAGGTTGCCCATGGCGCCACCGAGGATAAGACTGTAAGCGATGGCTTCTCCTTTATGACGATTTTCAAGGATCAGGTTGATCAGAAAAATCGAGACCACTACCGCGATTCCGATAAATAAGGGGTATCCGGATTAAGTGGTAGATGGAGCCCCCTTGCTCCTTCGAACCCTTAACTCTCCCAGAAGGTTGATAGATCGACGCCGTAGTTTTTCTCAGGCTCGGGAAGACCCATGCTGTAGGTCATGGTGGCCTTGCCCAGGAAGGGGGATTCCTTGATCTGCGGCACCTTCTTCTTGTGCTTGGTGGTGTAGAGCATCCGGGCCCGCATCACCTCGAATGAGTAGCCCCGGCCATCGCGGTTCTTGTCCTTGGCCAGCCGATTGATCGACTCCGTGAAGGCGTTGGTGATTGGGGTGTCGGTTTCGAAGTAGGCCAGCACCTCCTCGCGCCATCCGCTGACGGCGCTGACGAGATCCTTCCACACCTCTTTCTGCCCCTGTGGAATGTCGTCAATCCAGCGGGCCAGCGCCTTTTCGGCATCACGCCGGGTGGTGCTGTCCCAGATGTGGTAGAACCGCTCCTTGTGCTCGTAGGCCGCCAGGAGCTGAGGGAAGGCCCCTGTCCATGTCTCCATGATAAGCCGCTCGCGATCTGAAACGTCGTGGGCACGCTTCAGCAGGATCTTCCTATCGCCCTTGAGGGTCCGCCGCTGGTTTGGCTTCAGATCCTTCCTGAGTCCCTTACGCACCTTCTCCAGGGCTTCGTTGGCCATCCGCACCACATGGAACTTATCGACCACAATGCGAGCCTGCGGCAGTACCGCCTGGACAGCACGGCGGTAGGGTTTCCACATATCCATGCTGACGATCTCGACCTGGTGGCGCTCGGTCATGCTCATGAGGCGCCTCGTCACCGCGTCCTGCTGGCGACCGGGCAGCAGGTCCAGTAGGGTACGCTCCTCCAGGTTGGTCAGGATGCAGCGGTAGCGGCGGTTCAGGTACAGCTCGTCGATCCCCAGGCAGCGGGGTGTCTCGAAACGATGCCAGGCTGCCAGGAACTCAGCCTTCTTCTTGAATATCTCGCGGACAGTCTTCTCGTCGAGGCCCGTGGTATCAGCCACGTAGGCGTAGGGGTGATTGAAGGCTTCCTTCTCGACGTGGTTGTAAAGCCTCCGCGTCATGCGGTGATCGTCTACCATTTCCGGAAGAGCTGGCCGGAACGTCCTTCCACACGCCCGGCAGGTGTAGCGGCGACGGACCACCCAGAGGGTGACCCGCTTTCCGTGGATGGGTAGGTCGCGATAGGCCACATCGCGCTTGCCGAACCTGACAAACTCACTCTCAACGCCGCATTCCTCGCAAGCTAGAGGCTCAGGAGCTTCGACCTGGTAGTGGAGATCATGCTCTTCCATCTTGGTGCCTAGGACGTGGTACTCGGGAAGGTGAAGGATGTTGTCAGGCAAGCTAGTCATGCAAACTTTCCTTGTCGACATGGTCCATAGATGATCGCGACTCTTTGACCGCGTTGTTTTCAACGAACTGAAGGTGAGTTACTCCCTTGGGTCTTCTGCTTCTCTGAGCCCTTCATGCAATGACGCAATTAGCGGGCAAGTGATATTGCCTTGTTGTGCATGGCATCTGTCGACCATTTCGCTCAGCACCTTCTCAATTCTTTCAAGCCTGTCGATCTTCTCGCGAACGTCCCCTAACTTGTGCTCTGCGAGAGCACTGGCTTCTTGACAGTGGGCGCCATCTTCCAGCCGAAGTAGGTCACTGATCTCATCCAGACTAAAGCCCAGCTGCTGCGCCGTTTTCACGAACGTCAACCTGTCGATATCGGCGGCACTATAGCGTCGAATACCTCCGGGAGGGCGTTCGGGCTCCGATAATAGCCCTCGTCGCTGGTAATAGCGGATTGTCTCGACATTGACGCCGGCCGCCTTGGCCAGGCCGCCAATGGTCATGGTGTCCGCCACTTTATCTGCATGTCTCTTCATGATGCTTGACTCCGTACCAAGCTACGGAAGTAACCTTATCGTAGCTCCCCCCATCCCGAAAGGAGAATCGTCAATGCGGACATCTAAAACGGGGCGAGGGCCCCTGGCCGCCGGAGGAGTCGCGGCCCTCCTGGCCTCGGCGTGTTGCCTCGGCCCGCTGGTGCTGATCACGCTGGGCGTTTCCGGCGCCTGGATCAGCAATCTGGCGGCGTTGGAGCCCTATCGCCCGCTCTTTATCGGCGTCGCGCTGGTGGCGATGTTCTTCGCCTGGCGTCGCGTCTTTCGGCCAGTGGAAAAGTGCCAGCCGGGAGAGGTGTGTGCCGTGCCACGGGTCAGGACGGGCTACAAGGCGATCTTCTGGCTCGTATCGCTGCTGGTGCTAATCGCCCTGGTATTCCCCTACATCTTGCCCCTGTTCTATTAAAAGGAGATCTACCATGAAAGCTCGTTTCGCCTTCATCGCGCTACTCGCCCTGCTCAGCACGCCCGCCTTAGCGGCCCTGCAGACCGTGACGCTGTCGGTGCCGGGCATGACCTGTGCCGCCTGCCCGATCACCGTCAAGGCCGCCCTCAACAAGGTGGACGGCGTCTCGCAAGTCGACGTGAGCTACGCGGATCTCGAGGCCGTGGTCACCTTTGACGACGCCCGAACGTCGGTGGAGGCATTGACCGAGGCCACCATCAACGCTGGGTATCCATCAACCCCGACATCCTCGCAAGCGGATCGAGAGTGATCATGAAGAATCCCAAGCCCCTGCTGCGCGTGAGCGTGATCGGCACCGTCCTGGTGGCATTGTGCTGCTTTACGCCGATCCTGGTGATCCTGCTTGGCACGGTGGGCCTGGCGGGGCTGACGGGCTATCTCGACGTTGTGTTATTGCCGGCCCTGGCCTTCTTCATCGGCCTGACCATTTATGCGATTTGGCGTAAGAAGCAGTTCGACGCCTGTTGTGACAACGGCTCTATCAAATCAAGGAATACGCCCCCTGAGTGACATCAAGCAGCTGCACATCGCGGTCATCGGGTGAGTTGTTTACGAGCTTGCCCGCCACGGTGAAGGAATAAGCGTGAAAGATTCGCAGAAATTTTTAAGCGTCGTGCTTGGCACCGGGTTGATGGTGCTGTGTTGCGCCGCGCCAATCGCCCTGGTGCTATTCGGTACGGCGGGCCTGGCCGCGTTGGCAGGCTATCTCGATTACCTGCTGTTTGCCGCCCTGGCCATCGGCTTACCTCTCTACGCGCGATACCACAAGCGGAAGCAGGATGCCGGCTTTACTAATGAAGACTCGGAGAAACGTGATGATTGAACTCAACGTGAGTGGCATGACCTGTGACCGCTGTGCGGATCATGTCAGGGAAGCCCTGGAGAAGCTGCCCGGCGTGCAGTCGGTGGAGGTATCCTATCCTCAGGGGACGGCATCGGTAGCCGTTGATCCGGAGACACCGGCCTCGGCGTTGACGTTTGCCGTGACCCGACTTGGCTACCAAGCTCGACTGGCCAACAGTGGGCCCACTTCCCCGGCAGGCGCATCGGTGTCCAAGGGCCGTGATGAAGACGCCCCGCACATCGCGGTGATCGGCAGCGGCGGCGCCGCCATGGCGGCGGCCCTGAAAGCCGCCGAGCGCGGCGCCCGGATCACCCTGATCGAACGCGGCACCGTCGGCGGTACCTGTGTCAATACAGGCTGTGTGCCTTCGAAGATCATGATTCGCGCGGCCCATATTGCCCACTTGCGTACGGAAAGTCCCTTCGATGCAGGCCTGAGCGCCCAGGCGCCGGTGGTGGATCGGGCCAAGCTGCTCGAGCAGCAGCAGCGACGTGTCGAGGAACTGCGTGACGCCAAGTACGAGGGGATTCTGCGCGACCACCCGGCCATCACGGTCCTGCACGGCGAGGCCCGGTTTATCGATGCCCATAGCCTGATGGTCAAGCTGAACGAGGGCGGCGAGCAGGTCGTCCACTTCGACCGCGCCTTAATCGGTACTGGCGCCCGACCGGCAGTACCGCCGATCCCGGGTCTTGCCGACACCCCCTACCTGACCTCTACCAGTGCGCTGGCCCTGGACACCCTTCCCGAGCGGCTGATTGTGATCGGCGCCTCGGTGGTGGCCCTGGAACTGGCCCAGGCCTTCGCCCGGCTGGGCAGCCGGGTCACGGTGCTGGCCCGCAGCCGCCTGCTCTCCCAGGAAGACCCGGCGGTAGGGGATGCGGTGGAGGCGGCGTTTCGCCGCGAGAGCATCGAGGTCCTCAAGCAGACCCAGGCGAGCCGCGTGGACTACACCGACAATGAATTCATTGTCGACACCAACGCCGGCACCTTGCGGGCGGATCAACTGCTGGTGGCCACCGGACGGACACCCAATACCGAGGCCCTGAACCTGGCGAGCCTCGGCGTGGAAACCGCACGTGGGGCGATTCTGGTCGATGAGCATCTGCACACCACGGTGCCGGGGCTCTATGCCGCCGGTGACTGCACCGATCAGCCGGAGTTCGTCTATGTCGCCGCCGCCGGGGGCAGCCGGGCTGCCGTCAACATGACCGGGGGCGAAGCCACCCTGGACCTGAGCGCCATGCCGGCGGTGATCTTCACCGACCCCCAGGTGGCCACCGTCGGCCTGACGGAAGCCGAGGCCATCGAGCAAGGCTTCAGCGTCGATACCCGCGAGCTGGACCTGGAAAACGTGCCGCGTGCGCTGGTGAATTTCGACACCGGTGGTTTCATCAAGCTGGTGGCCGAACGCGACTCGGGCCGGTTGCTGGGGGTGCAGGCGGTGGCGGGGGAAGCCGGTGAGCTGATCCAGACGGCGGTGATGGCGCTACGCGCACGCATGACCGTACACGACATCGCCAATGAGCTATTTCCCTACCTGACCATGGTGGAAGGGCTCAAGCTCTGTGCCCAGACTTTCACCAAGGATGTGACGCAGTTGTCCTGCTGTGCCGGGTGAACGATATGAGCGCGACCGTGGTGCCACTGGGCGGCGGCACCACGGGTTTTGGGCATGGACACCACAGGGAGCTCTGTCACGATGAACACGACACTACCCGATTGCGGGATGATGGGGGCGATGGGCTGGATAATGCCAGTGATCGGAATTGCCCTACTATTGCTGCTGGTCCTGGGCATCGCCTGTTTGGTGAAGTATCTGCTCTCTAGCAAGTGAGCGTACTGAGCGAGCCATCAACCAGCTAATCCGTTGTGGGTTGAGTTTGTCGGCCACCTTTCTCTCTCGCATACCAACCAGATAATCCGGATACCCGAAATATGATCCGTGTTTTGGGTGAAGATGTGCATGGCAAGACTGAGGGGATCGAAGATGTCGTGGTTAACGTTGGAGATACTCTCAGCGAGATTTGTGGGGAGGCGGACTCTTCCTTCACTGCCCTTCTGCTATCGCCCAAAATCGTGAGTGAAGAAGAGGCGGAAGAGCTGGCTGGAAAGAATAACTCCAGTATTGTCATGCAATTCAGCCTGGCCGCGGGCGAGAAGGCGGTAGATGAGCATGTTGCTGTCAAGTTTCTGACGGGGGGGGATGCTGAAGTCGATATCTGGAAACGAGTTTGGGGGCGAAACGAGGGTAATCCTGAGAATTTTTCATATCATGTTCTGCAGACTCCTCATCACTGCTCTCTGGGGGTGCTATCTCATGATCAGTATAGTGACAGGGACGGTAAGCCAGGAAAGGGAGAGGAGTGCGAAATCGACGATGAGGCTTATTCTGCGTTGTCTCAGGCAGAAAGCGGAGCTTTTATTGTTTCAAGCTGCGAAAAGCCTGAAGCCAATACAGGTAAAGATCTCGCATGGCGCAAGTATGAAGAGATTGCTGCTGATAATGAGGGTAAAAAACTCTGCACAATGGTCGATTCGCAGGATAAGCCTCTGAAAATTACCATTACCGATAACGGGCCCAGCACTACCGAAAACAAGTCCATCGTGGGTGCCATTCCGCCTAAAGTTGAGAAAGGCACCTCTGAGAAGCCCTATGCCTGATTCCGGCTTGGTGAGATCTCATGAATTTGACCAGAGTAGGCGCCGTCTCGGTGCATGGCTTCATGCGCATATGGAGGACGTGCGATCTCTGGGTGATCGTGAGGTGGGGCCTTATAGGGAATGGAAGGGGGTTGTGGGCGGCTGGGAGGTGCAGTCTGCTGATTCCGGGCGGCGTTTTTGGGTCTTGATTGACGGTGCCTTTCCGTTCTCGAAGGTACAGATTGCCTGTGTGTCGGAGGGGGATAGATATCTCCAGTGGCCTCATGTGGAGGAGCATGGGTTCTTGTGCCTGCCCGCTCCCGAGTGGCTCCCTTGCGAAAAACTTGGGGTAAGCGCACAGGATAGCCTGCAGCGGGCTGAACAACTGATTTCTCGCTGTCAGTCGGAAGATTTTGTCAGGACAGAGTCGCAAAAGGAATTTGTTTCCTACTGGGCTCGACATAGTAGGGTGCGTGTTCGGAGTCTGATTGATGTTGCTGGAAATCGAGTCGCGCGGATTGTTTGTGCTCGAAAGGCGGGCGACGGCTTTCTCGTAGGCGAGTCTAGCGAACAGCTAGATGCCTGGTCTGAAAGGAATGAAAGATTTCAAGGTGGTATTGCGGTTCAGGCAGTGTTTGCTTTCATTGAGGATGCTCCGTCTCTCCCATTTCCCCAAAATTCTCGCCAGTTTTTTGATAGGTTCATTGATGCTTCCCCTGAAATCAATAAATGCCTGGCTAAGCTGTCCCCATTCCGTGACACCTTGATTGTTCTGGCTTCATCTGCACAGGGTGGCATCGGTCTATGGGGTGCCCATCTGCGGGCTGTGTCTTTGGATGGCTTTAGGCCTACCCAGGGCGCCAGAGCTAATAAAGCAATATGGAGAAGAAATTGCCTTTATATGCCGGGCTTTGTTACTCGGGTTGATGGAGCTTGGGTGCATGGAAGGGACAGAGATGTGCATTACTCGCAAATATCACAAAAACATGTGGTGGTGCTTGGTGCCGGTTCTCTTGGGTCTCAAGTTGCAGCTCGCTTGGCGCAGGCAGGTGTTGGGCGTATCAGCATTGTGGATCCTCAGGATCTGGCAGCATGTAATGTCGGCCGCCACGAATTGGGTATGGAGTCGCTAGATAAAAATAAAGCAGAAGAGCTGGCGCGAGTCTTGTCCGAAAAATACCCCCATGGTGACTACAGAGGGATCCCTGAAGCTTGGCAGGCGGTGCTTCGAGAGAGCTCCGAACTATTTGATGGGGCGGATCTAGTTGTTTGCTGCATGGGTGAAACGCCCCAAGATCTTGCATGGAGTGCTCATCACCAATCGGGAAAACTGCAAATCCCCAGCTTGTACGGGTGGCTGGGCACTCAGGGAGCGACTGGTCATGCCTTGCTTGTTGCCCCTTCTGGGCCGGGGCTGTCCTGTTTTATTGATCCGGGTGGTTATATCAAAAGGCCGGATACCGAATTTACTGGCGGAGATCAACTCCAAGCTGAGCCTGGTTGTGGAACCGAATTTCAGCCTTATGGCCCTCTGGCTGCCGGCGAGGTCGAGGTTCTCGTGTCTCGTCTGGCTATCGATTTTCTGTCAGGCAAGGTGGGTGCATCCGCTCATCGAATCCGCACTTGTTCTACCGAAGAGCTAAGTGAGCTTGGTGGGGAGTGGACTAAAGAGCACGGGATGCAGAGGCCAGAAGGTTATGAAGGGCCTCTTCAGTATGAGTTGCCTGTTACTTCCTGTGGGGAGTGCTACAAATGCAAAGACGGGAAGTGATGGGGGGTTCTATTTGGTGTGAAGTTCCAGAGCTGGGTCTGGTCGAGTTTCCTCCTGCCATTCAAAGGCATTTTCAGCACTATCAGCAAACCGGCAAGAAGGATAAGGAGGCTGGCGGGCAGCTATTTTGGAAATATGCTGATGATGGGCACATTCTCGTTGGTGCAATAACGGGGCCACGACCGACAGATAAACGGTCGCGGACAGGGTATAAGGCAGATCACAAGCAGGAGCAGCTGGAAATTGATCATTTCTACGGTGAGGGCTTGTATTTATTGGGCGACTGGCACACTCACCCGGAACCGGTTGCAAGTCCTTCCTCCTCGGATGTCGCCGCCATTAAGGAGATTTACCTGTCATCCAAAAATCCTGGCTCAGGTTTTCTTTTGGCAATTGTGGGAACGAGACCGCTCGAAGAGGGCTTGAGTCTTTCGTGGTGCAATGACCGTGTTGTGCCGATTGCTCTTGCGGGGGCTGCCGGAAGTAAGGCGTAGAGGATCTGGCGCGGACAAACTATGCCTGCATTATCACCATAGTTTGTCCAAAACGGCCAAACTATGGTTACAAGAACATTTTTGATTTTCAGCATAAAGAAATGGTGGGCCCACCAGGACTTGAACCTGGGACCAATCGATTATGAGTCGACTGCTCTAACCAGCTGAGCTATAGGCCCTGAGAAATCGCCTGACGTCTTCTTATGTTGAACGCCTGACGCTTGCCTGCGCTGTCGCGCGGGCGAAGATTATAACGTGTATTTGGTTTAGGGAAAGGCTGTACTCTTTTTTATTATTGCCCAGGCTGCAACGCAGCCCAGGCATTTTGCATTTGCCGGTTTTACAGGTCGCCGTCGAGGAAGCTGCGTAGGTGCTCGCTGCGGCTCGGATGCCGGAGTTTGCGCAGTGCCTTGGCTTCGATCTGACGAATACGTTCACGGGTTACGTCGAACTGTTTTCCCACTTCCTCAAGGGTGTGGTCAGTGTTCATGTCGATACCGAAACGCATGCGCAGGACTTTAGCTTCCCGAGCGGTGAGGTTGGCCAGTACGTCGCGGGTGGCTTCTTCCAGGCCAAGCGAGGTGGCGGAATCTACCGGGGATTCCATGTTGCCGTCTTCGATAAAGTCGCCGAGGCTGGAATCTTCATCGTCACCGATGGGGGTTTCCATGGAGATTGGCTCTTTGGCAATCTTGAGTACTTTACGAACTTTATCTTCCGGCATTTCCAAGCGTACACCCAGCTCTTCTGGAGTGGGTTCGCGGCCCATTTCCTGCAGCATTTGACGTTGTACCCGGTTGATCTTGTTGATGGTCTCTATCATGTGTACCGGGATACGGATGGTGCGTGCCTGGTCGGCGATGGAGCGTGTGATGGCCTGACGAATCCACCAAGTAGCGTAGGTGGAGAATTTGTAACCACGGCGGTATTCGAACTTGTCTACGGCTTTCATCAGGCCGATGTTGCCTTCCTGAATCAGGTCGAGGAATTGCAGCCCTCGGTTGGTGTATTTTTTGGCGATAGAAATAACCAGACGCAGGTTGGCTTCGACCATTTCTTTCTTGGCGCGACGCGCTTTTGCTTCGCCAATGGAAATGCGACGGTTGATTTCCTTGATGTCGGCAACGGGCAAGCCAATGATGTCTTCGATAGTGCTGATTTTACGCTGGGCACGCTGAACGTCTTCTTTGACGACGCTCAGTTTATCGGCGATGGCTTTGCCTTTTTTGGTTTTCAGCTGGCTATCGATCCACTCCATGTTGGTTTCATTGCCAGGAAATGCCTTGATGAAATCCTTACGATCCATACCGCCACGGCGGATGGTGGCGGACATGATTTGGCGCTCGAATTTACGTACCAGGTCCAGGTTGTCGCGTGCACCAACGAGCATGCTGTCGAAAATACGCGGCACCAGTTTAAACAGGGTGAAGTGTTCTGCTAGCGCTTCTAATGCCTTGGCGGTGGATGCATGGTCCCGACCGTTACGCTTGAGAGAGCGTTCTGCTTTCTCTTGCAGTTTTTTCAGCGTCTCGAAGCGTTCTGCGGCCAATACCGGATCCAAGCCGCCTTCATCTTCTTCGTCTTCGTCGTCGCTGTCTTTATCGTCAGAACCTTCTTCTTTGGCTTTTTCTTTTGCCTTAGCTTTTTCTTCTGCCGCCTTTTTGGCTTTTTCAGCAAAAGCAGGATCGCGATTGGCGTTGGTCGCTGCCGCGCCATCGTCATTGGGATCCAAGTAGCCGGCAATGATGTCGGTGAGCTTACGTTCTTCGTTTTCCACGCGGGCGTATTCTTCAATCACCATATCGACAGCGCCGGGCCAGAAGGCGAGGGCGTGAAGAACTTCACGGGTGCCTTCTTCAATGCGCTTGGCAATTTCGATTTCGCCTTCCCGAGTGAGCAGCTCCACGGTGCCCATTTCGCGCATGTACATGCGTACCGGGTCGGTGGTGCGACCGGGTTCGTTCTCTACGGAGGCGAGCACGGCAGCGGCTTCTTCAGCGGCGACTTCGTCTGTGCTGTCGGCGCTTTCGTCGATCGTCAACTGGTCGGCATCGGCGGCTTTTTCAACCACGGTGATGCCCATGTCGTTGATCATCTGAATGATGTCTTCTACTTGATCGGTATCCGTAATGGAGTCCGGCAAGTGGTCATTCACTTCAGCGTAGGTAAGGTAGCCCTGTTCCTTACCTAGTGCGATCAACTGCTTCAGCTGAGATTGTTGCTGCTGCTTTTGAGTCGTCATGCAATTAAAGCCCGTAACGTCGTGCTGGGAGCTTGCGCTTGCCAGCGTGATGGTGGCGTGGGAAAACGGCGTATTATACTGGGATATGGGGTCTACGGCCAGTCAATGCAACCCTGGGGCTGCACCATTGGCCGGGTTAGTCGAAGGGTTTGCGGGCGTGTTGGCGGGCTTCGGCCAAGGCTTTATGTAGCGCCTGCCAGTGCGCCGGGTCGGGCATGCCGGCCTGTTCTACCTCTGTTAATGCGGCTTCCAGGCGGGTCACTTCCAGCTGTGATAGGGCATCGAGCCATAGCCGAGTGGCCATTTCTTCTTCCATTGGCGGTTTGAGGCTAGCTTTGAGCAGGCGAGATAATGTTTCGCCCTGCTCAAGGGCCATCAAGGCGCCGAGCAAGGCGGCAGCGCTATGATTTTGTCGGCACAGCCCGGCGACCTGAGTCAGTAGGTCGATATGCGGTAACGGCAGTTGCTCGATGTTGTCCGGCAACGGATGCTGCTCTACCAGTGATGGGTAATCCAGCAGTACAAGTACCAGGCGCTCGGCCAAGGTTAGTGGGCCTTTGCGACCGCCATTTTGGCGTGGATTGGGGCGAATTCGGTTGCGATTGTCTGCGGTAAAATTATTGCTGCTGCCGTTGTTGCCGCCGTCCGCGAAGGCGAAATCTTCCGGGTAGGGTATGCCGGGGTCGTCTTCGGTGGGCGGCGGCGGGGAACCGAAATCCTCGTAACCATGCCCATAATCGTAGGCGTTGCCAGCCTGTGACGAGGTGCTCGGCGTAGGCCGGGGTGCTGCCGGTGCTGGTTTGAGCTGGATCAGTGATTCCTTGTCCAGTCGGGTGAGGCGGCTGAGCTCTTCAGTGAGCAGGGCGCGGTAAACCGGACCGGCGGGCTTGTCCAGGTAGGGCAGGGCGAGGCGGGCAAGCCGGACGCGGCCATCCACGGTCTCCAAATCCAGCCCTTCTGATAGATGTCGGAACAGGTAGGTGGACAGGGCGTCGGCTTTGTCAGTGAGTGCTCGCAACGCCTCTGGCCCTTGTTGGCGCACGAGTGTGTCCGGGTCTTCCCCGTCTGGGAGGAATAAGAAACGTACCTGTTTGCCGTCATCCAGCGCCGGCAGAAGCGATTCCAGCGCACGCCAAGCGGCACGCACGCCGGCCTTATCCCCGTCAAAGCACAGGATCACTTCATTGACCTGGCGGAACAGTTTGCGGGCGTGATCTTCGGTGGTGGCGGTGCCCAAGGTGGCGACCACATTGGGTACGCCGTGCTGCGTTAGGGCGATCACGTCCATGTAACCTTCGACTACATAGAGGCGGTCGCTGCGGTCCCGGCTCTGGCGCCACTCCCATAGCCCGTAAAGCTCCTGGCCCTTGTGGAAAACGGGGGTTTCTGGGCTGTTAAGGTATTTCGGCTTGCCGTCGCCCAGCACTCGACCGCCAAAGCCGATGGTGCGGCCGCGGCTATCGCGAATGGGAAAAATGATGCGATCCCGGAATTTATCGTAGGTGCGGTTATTGTCTTCCCGGCGCACCAGCAGGCCACCGGTAACGGCTTGTTCCAGGCTGGTTTCAGTGAGAGAAAGGCCGTTGATTAGATTGTCGTAGCCGGGTGGCGCAAACCCAATGGCGAACTGTTTTGCAATTTCGCCGCTTAACCCTCGGTTTTTAAGGTAATTCACTGCTTTTTGACGCTCAGGCGCTTGGCGTAACTGTTGCACGTAGAACTTTTCGGCGCGGCTAAGCAGGTCGTAAAGGGATTGCAGGCGATCTTTTTTCTGGCGATCGGCGGTGGTTTCTGGTCGCGATTCAGGCACCTCCATGCCGGCGCGATCGGCGAGTTGCTTCACCGCTTCCGGAAAGTTCAGGTGCTCATATTCCATTAGGAAGCCCACGGCGTTGCCGGAAGCACCGCAGCCGAAGCAGTAATAAAATTGCTTATCTGGCGCGACAGTGAAGGAGGGCGTTTTTTCCTGGTGGAATGGGCAGCAGGCGCTGTAGTTGCGGCCAGTTTTTTTTAGGGGCACGCGAGCGTCTATCAGCTCCACCAGATCGGTACGAGCCAGAAGGTCCTGAACAAAATTTTCCGGAATGCGTGCCATGGTGCGCGGACTCTCTGCGTGGGCTGCTATTCAAGCAGAATTGCCGATGTGGGGAAAGTTTAATGCGGGCGCTGGCTGGTAAGGTGTCAGGTGTGTGTCTGTCTGTTTCGCCCCAAGGTACTGGGATGAAAGGGAAAACGTAGCGGGAACGCTGTATGGTTGGCTCAGGCGAGTTTAGCGCGAACCTTACCGCTAGCTGCGCCCATATCGGCACGGCCTTGCAATTGCGGCTTGAGAATACCCATTACTTTGCCCATGTCCTGCATGCCTGAAGCACCGGTTTGAGCCATGGCGTCATCGATAAGGGCGTCAATTTCCGCATCGGTGAGCTGGGTGGGGAGGAATTCTTGAAGCACCACGATTTCCGCTTCTTCGATTTCCGCCAATTCTGGGCGGTTCGCGTCACGGTATTGTGTGGCTGAATCCTTGCGCTGCTTGATCAATTTGTCGAGCAGGGCGAGTACACGTGCATCATCAGGGTCGATGCGCTCGTCCACTTCAATTTGTTTGATTGCTGCAAGCGCCATACGAAAAACACCAAGACGTGCCTTTTCTTTGGCACGCATGGCGTCTTTCATGGCCGCAGTGAGCTGCTCTTTGAGCGCACTCATCAGACGTCTATACCTTAGTACAAACGTTTGCGTGCGAGTTGCTCACGCTGCAGTTTTTTAAGGTGACGCTTGACGGCTGCGGCACGCTTGCGCTTACGCTCTTGTGTGGGCTTCTCGTATTGCTCGCGACGACGCACTTCAGAGAGAATACCCGCTTTTTCACAGCCACGCTTGAAACGGCGCAGGGCCACATCAAACGGTTCGCCTTCTTTCACCTTCACCTGAGGCATGAAGAATCACCTTCCTAGAAATTAGAGTTTATGGGGGTCGCCGCGGGCTCAGGTGGTCCCGGGGTGCGGCGAGGCGGGGATTCTACCCTAGTGGTGAGGAAATGCAAATCCTACGGTTCATCGCTATCATGGCAACGCAATTTCACAGGGTTGATCACCATGCGCGTATTGGGTATTGAATCGAGCTGCGACGAAACCGGCGTGGCTATCTATGACACCGAGCAGGGGCTATTGGGGCAGGCCTTATATAGCCAAGTAGAGATGCATGCTCGCTATGGCGGTGTGGTGCCGGAGCTGGCCAGCCGTGATCATGTGCAGCGGGTGCTGCCATTGATACGCGAAGTCATGACGGAGGCTAATACCCAACCGCAACAGTTGGATGGGGTGGCGTTTACCGCTGGCCCTGGGCTGGTCGGCGCTTTGCTGGTAGGGGCGGGTGTGGCCCGTTCGTTGGCGTTTGGCTGGAATTTGCCTGCGGTGGCCGTGCACCACATGGAGGGGCACCTGCTGGCGCCCTTGCTGGAGCCTAATGCCCCTGCGTTTCCCTTTGTGGCGCTGCTGGTTAGCGGGGGCCACACACTGCTGTTGGACGCTAAGGCCCTGGGGGAATATGAGATTTTAGGTGAATCAGTGGATGATGCGGCTGGAGAGGCGTTTGATAAAGCCGCAAAAATGATGGGCTTGGGTTACCCCGGTGGCCCCCGTGTTGCGACGTTGGCGCAACAGGGTACGGCACGGTTCCGTTTTCCGCGCCCGATGACCGATCGTCCAGGCTTGGATATGAGCTTTTCTGGGCTCAAGACTTTCACGTTAAATACCATCAATGATTTGGGCGGAAAAGAAGCGTTAAGTGAGCAGGACCGGGCGGATATTGCTCGTGCGTTCGAAGAAGCGGCGGTGGATACCTTGGTGATCAAGTGCCGCCGTGCGGTGGAGCAGACCGGCCACAAGCGATTGGTGATGGCTGGAGGGGTCAGTGCGAATCAGTCGTTGCGTGCTAAGTTGGCGGAACAGATGAAAAAACGGGGTGTGGACGTTTATTACCCCGCGCCTCAATACTGCACGGATAACGGTGCCATGATCGCTTTTGCGGGAGCCCTGCGGTTGCAGGCCGGGGAACGGGCCGAGCTACCCATCAAGATCCGCCCGCGCTGGCCGCTGACGGAACTGGCGAAGCTGCAAGGCGCGGATTAAGTTCGGTTTACTCTCAGTAAGCTCAGCCCGGCGCCCTAGGGGGACGCTGGTGGTGTGTCTCAGAAATCATCACGTTTTGCCGTGTTGGAACGTGTAGCTAGCTTTTCTTCCTGAACCCCAGCTCTTCCCCACGCAGTATTTTTTGCAGGTTGCTGCGATGTCGCAGAATCAGCACGATGGAAAGGGCCAGAATGGGCCAGAAGGCTTGGGGCAGCCAGGCGAAAATACAGGCTGGAGCTACCACGAAGGCACTCAGTGAGGCGATTGAGGAAATACGGTTGAGGGCAAATACCAGCAGCCAAGTCGCGCCGGCTAACAGCCCACTGGGCCAGTGCAGAACAAACAGTAGCCCAAAGGCTGTGGCCACGCCTTTACCGCCTTGAAAGTGAAAGAATACGGGATACAGATGGCCTAAGAAGGCAAAGACGCCCACCAGTGCGGCCACAAAGGGGCCCATATCCAGATAGCGGGCGAGCACCACGGGTATTACCCCTTTGAGCACGTCGCCCAGCAAGGTGAGGGCGGCTGCGGGTTTGCCGCCAATACGGAGTACATTGGTGGCCCCGGGATTGTTGGAGCCCTCGGTGCGCGGATCTGGGTAGCCGAACAAACGGCAGACCAGAATGGCGCTGGAAATGGAGCCCATCAGATAGCCGGCTATGCACAATGGCAATAACCAGAACCAGACTTCCTGTAATGTCCCTGCTTGCACCGGTTATAATCTCCCATCACATCGCTGAGGCAGCGAAATTGGCACCCAAGTAGTGCTTGGGGACCATTGTACACAGCATCCCATTGCTGCCTGAGCTGCAAGCGTAACATCTGATTACCTGAAATGGGATTCATCCAGTGCGCTAGCGTCGATGAATGCCACGGCAAGAGAGCCAGTATGGATATTGTTTATATCAATGATTTGAAAGTGGATACGGTAATCGGCATTTTCGATTGGGAGCGTCGCATCCGCCAGACCGTGAGTCTGGATCTGGAAATGGCGGCAGATATTTGCAAAGGAGCGGCCTCGGATCACATTGATGATGCATTGGATTACAAAGCCATTGGCAAGCGGTTGATCACCTTTATTGAAGGCAGTGAATTTCAGTTGGTGGAAACTCTGGCGGAGAATGTGGCGCAGCTGGTGTTGAATGAGTTCAGTGTGCCGTGGCTAAAATTGCGACTCAGCAAGCCGGGCGCTTTGCGCGGCGCCCGTGATGTGGGGGTGATCATTGAGCGGGGTGTGCGTCCCAATGCCTGACGTGTCTCAGGCTCAGGTATTTCTAAGCCTGGGCTCCAATATCGACCGTGAGCACAATATTAGCTCTGGGTTAGATGCCCTAAAGCGGGCATTTTCCCCCTTGTCGATCAGCCCGGTGTACGAAAGTGAAGCGGTGGGTTTCGATGGTGATGCCTTTTACAACCTAGTGGTGGGGCTGAAGACAGCCTTGAGTGTGGGAGAACTGGCTGCCTGTCTAAAAGAGATCGAAAAGGAGCATGGTCGGGTGCGGGGCGAGAAAAAGTTTTCAAGCCGAACCTTGGATATTGATATTCTCACCTACAATGATTGTGTGGGTGAGATAGAGGGTGTGCAGCTGCCCCGGGACGAAATTCTCAAGCATGCTTTTGTTCTAAAACCCCTGGTCGATCTGGCCCCGGATGCCATGCACCCGCAAACCCGTGCATCCTACCGGGCATTGTTGGACGCGGCTGATTTCAGCGGGCAGAACTTATGGGTAGTGCCGTTCGGCGGCAAGAAACAATAGTTTTTGTAGATTGCGTTAGCGACATGTCGGTGCAAACCGGCAGCTATCGGTAGGCCTGAGATGCAACGTGTTCCGTGCTGTGTCTCTCAATACCAATGCGGCGTCATATCGCTTTGTGCCCAACGAAAAAAATCGTATTCCAGCCGAGAGAGGCCACCGGGATAGAGGTGGTCGATACGTTGAAGCGTTGGCCTCTGATGGTTTTTTTCCAGATCCTGAAGCAATTGCCGCAAAATAGAACGGCCCACGGGTTTGGACATGAGAAAGGCGGTGGTTGCCCAAGCAACGGTGTAGGGAATGGCGTTGAGCTGGTGAGCCATCTTGCGCCATTGAGCATCATCCAGGGACAAATACTGCCGCAGGGTAATCAGGCGCTGTTGTTCAACCCAGGTCTGAATGCGTTTTTGGGCATCGGGCAGGGCGCTGATTCTCAGGCGCCCGTCCGGTTGTGTTTCCAGGGTTTGGAAGTATTGCGCTAGCCCTTCCTGTAGCCACACCGGGGCTGATGGCGATAATTGGTAGAGCAACACATGGCTGGATTCATGAAGAATGGTTTGGGCTACTTGTTGTTCATTTTCGGCCCATTTCCACACGGCAACTTCGTTGGTTGCAGGAATGAACACGCCGGCATAATGACGGCTGCTGGAGCCAATCCGCTCAACCATCCATTGTTGAAAATCGTCCTGTTTTTCAATCAGAAACACGTTCACTTCTGCGGTGCCATGTAGGTCTAGCCCGAAGTCCCGGCGGTAGCGTTGGTAGATGTGGCGAATGTTATCTAAGGTGTGTTGCTGCAAGTCGCCGGTCAGGGTGAAATCCTGGCGCTTAACGTGGATTTCCAGGTCTTTGAGTTGCGGGCTGATATTCGGAGTGATGGTTTTGGTTTGGGCGCCCTCTGGTGGCCGATCACCGAAATGCAGCTTGCCGCTGGCATCCTGCCATTGAAAAATATCCGCTTGGGCGCCGGTACTGAAAAGAACGAGAAAAAGCGTTAGAAGTCGCAATGTTCGTCGATCCATTTCTGGGTTTTCTTTTGGTCTGCGGCGACCTCTTCGGCGTTGGCGTTGCGGTGGGTTCCGTCTTCATTCACATAGACGAAAGGCCCTCTCATTTGCTCAAGCCGCTTTTCTGCCTCTTTGCAGGGTTGCGCAAACCGTTCCCGGTATTCATCGCGTGCGTTTTTTTCTGCCAGTGCTTTATGGCGGGCTTGGGTTTGCTGGCTTTGGAGTAGCCGCTGGGTACGGGCATGGATATCTAGAGCGTCATCTTGGCCAATCTTAGGGGGCGGTTTTATGTCCAGAGTTTCATGTTCTGCCTGTGGCGCCCTGTCGCCAAATTGCCAGTTGCCATTGGCGTCCTTCCAACGATAGATTTCTGCGCTGGCAGAGGCCGTCGCCAGTGACAGCAGTATTATTCTTATCATGCTCATGGATGCCCCCGAGAGCCCTTCTCATGTTTTGTTTTTAGCTTCCTTGTAAGGCCAGTGACCGCCCCCCGTCCACGGCCAATATTTGTCCGGTAATAAAGGGGGCGGCAGTAGCCAACCAGTAAACCGTGTTGGCAATGTCATCCGGCTCGCCGCTGCGTTTCAGGGCGGTGGCGTCTTGGATGGCCTGCTGGTTCATCTGCCCGGCTTCTGGCCATAGAATGGGCCCCGGGGATACGCCGTTGACGCGAATCTCTGGTCCCAGTTCCCGAGCCAAGCTTTTGGTCATCATCGCAAGGCCGGCTTTGGCCATGCAATACAGGGTATGCGTTTGCAGCGGTTTTTCTGCGTAAACATCGACAATATTGATAATGCAGCCCTGTTGCTCACGTAATGCAGGCGCCAGCTGCTGGCTGAGAATAAAGGGGGCGCGCAGGTTGCTGTGAATCAGCTTTTCCCAGTCGCTGTCGTTTGCCTGTTCTATGGGGGTGGGGTAAAAGCTGGACGCATTGTTGACAAGTAAATCCAGCTGGCCAAAACAGGCAAGGGCGTCGCTGGCCAGTTGGCGCACGGCGGCGGGTTGGTCCAAATCGGCTTGCAGTAACCCTGCACTATCGGGGCGTAGCTGATTCAGCTCGGCGGCCAGGCTCTCGGCTTCTTCCTGGCTACCCCGGTAATGAATGATCACCCGCATCCCGTGCTGATGCAGGGTGCGAACAATCTGGGCGCCAATACGGCGGGCGCTGCCGGTAACCAGGGCGACGGGGGCGTTCATCAGGGGTTCAGCTCCTGTTGTTTAAAGGTGGCGATGGCATCAATGCGGGCTTGCTCAATCGCTTCCCCCAGTGCCGGACCTTCGTGGCCTTGGGCCTGCAGCGCCTGTATATCTACCTGGCGTGCGGCATCTGCCGCGCCCTGTAGATAGGAGGCTTGAGGATACTCGCGGTTTTCGAAACTGGTGCGGCCCCGCGCGTCGGCTTCACAGGCTCCCAAGAAATCCGTTAGTCGCTCCGGGCGACGAAGGATATCCAGCGACTTGAACAGTTTCCACACCGTGGCCGGTTTCAGTTCCAATGCACGGTGGCTGTGAGTATGGAACTCAGCGACTAAGGTGGCCAAGGTTGCGGCTTCCTTGGGAACTTTCAATCGCTTTGATACCTTTTTGCTTAAACGAGCGCTGCGGATTTCGTGGGCAATGTGTCGGGGCCACTCTTCCTTTGGGGTTTTACCCTTACCTAGATCATGGCAGAGCAATGCATAGCGAGCGTTAAGGCTTAAGCCGAGCCAAGCGGCTTGCTTAAGGCATAGGAATTGATGAAGCAGGGTGTCCACTTCCGGATGGTGTTGTTCCGGTTGAGGTACGCCATCCAACGCGGCAAGTTCTGGAAATAAGGCATGCAGTGCGCCGCAGCGGTGAAGTACCTGAAAGAATACCTGAGGATCGCGCTCCATGAGCGCTCGGCTGGTTTCTTTCCAAACCCGCTCAGCGACAAGATAACCCAGCTCACCGGAGTCGCTCAGTTGTTTCATCAACATAAGTGTGTCATCGGCCACCTGAAACCCTAACCAGTGGTAGCGAGCGGCAAAACGGGCAACCCGCAATACTCGCAAGGGGTCTTCGGCAAAAGCGGGGGAAACATGGCGCAATAGGCGAGCTTTGAGATCCACGCGGCCATTGAACGGGTCGATGATTTCACCACCACGGGCTTGCGCCATGGCATTGATGGTCAGGTCGCGGCGAATCAGATCCTCTTCTAGAGAGACTGTGCTGGCGGCATGGAAGGTAAAGCCGCCATAACCGTGGCCGGATTTCCGTTCGGTTCTGGCCAGGGCGTATTCTTCCTGTGTTTTTGGATGCAGGAATACGGGGAAATCTTTGCCCACGGGGCGGAACCCGTTGGCTTCCATTTCCTTCGGGGTGGCACCGACCACGACCCAATCTTTTTCCGTCACGGGGAGGCCGAGCAGCGAATCTCGCACTGCGCCGCCCACTAGATAGACATTCATCTTGTGCGCTCTCGTTATCTTGAGCAGAATGGTCGCATGCTTTCTAGTGTACTGAAACTGAACTCTTTAGTCGTAGACCACTGTACTCGCCAATGGCGAGCACAGGGACGACGGCTGTGTGACTGAACGTTTCAGTTTTGCAAGAAGGCCGCAGCGTCCCCCGACCTGCGGCCTTTTTTCGTTTAGGGGGGAAGGTGGTAGGCCGTAAACCCGCTGCAAGCTACACCACGGAATAGGTTTTTCTGGCGGATATCGCTGTAGCCGCGCACCAACATTTGGTCGCGCTTGTTGCTTCAGAATAAAAAAAACCGAGACCGCTTTGTCGCTTAAAACGTGTGGCTCATTTAAGGAGAACGGCATGCCAACCTTGGCAGCGTATTTGATTGTGGTGGCGGTGTGGGCAACCACTCCATTGGGGATTAAATGGAGTGGTGACGCCATGGCGCCGCTGGCGGCGGCCGGTGTGCGCATGGGTATTGCTGCGTTGCTGGGGCTGGGTTGGTTATGGATAAAGCGCCAACCTTTGCCGTTGCATGCTCGCGCGCGTCTCAGTTATTTGGCGTCTCTGCCGGGTATTTTTGGCGCTATGGGCTGTAGCTATATGGCGGCGGTTCACCTTCCTTCCGGGTTAATTTCAGTGATTTTTGGGCTGGCGCCGCTGTTGTCCGGCCTGATGTTGCAAGCCTTGCCGGGCGGTCTGCGCCTTAACCGCTGGCATTGGAGCGCCTGCCTAATTGGTTTAGCCGGGTTGGTGCTGGTGTTTGATGACAGCCTGCAGGTGCTGGTCGCCGGGCAGGGGATGGGCGGCCGGGGAGTGGGTTTGCTGTGGATGCTTAGCGCTGTGACCTTGTTTGCCGGCAGTGGCATTGCGGTGCAGCGAGTGGGAGCTGGGCTGCAGCCTATGCAGCAAACCGTGGGCGGTTTGTTGCTGTCGTTACCCTGTTATGCCATTGGCATGGCCATTACCGGGCAGACGCTGAGCTTTAGCGGCGATTACCGGGGCTTGTCCGCGATACTGTATCTGGCGGTGTTTGGTTCGTTGTTGGGGTTTTATTGCTATTACCAAGTGTTGGCCCGGCTGTCGGCGGCGACGGTGGCGTTAGTGACGCTGATTACGCCGGTGTTGGCATTGTCGTTGGGAAGCCTGCTCAATGGTGAAAGCTTGGGGGTACTGGTGCTGGTGGGTGCCGCGTTAATCGTGCTGGCACTGTCGCTGTTTCTGCTGGGGGACCACAAGATACGCCGCCAGCTGAAGCAACTAACGAAGGCTGACGCCTAGCAGTGGCACTGAATGCGAACCAAGTCGTCTAGCCGTAGTGCAGTTAAGGACCCTCCCCACACGCACCCGGTGTCTAGTGCGTCGACCTTGTCGACGCCACTGTGGCCTTGCAGGGCAGCCCAGTGGCCGAACAGGATGCGAGTATCGGTGACGATTCGGCCGGGGTGCTGGAACCAGGGAATGAACCCGGCGGGGGGCAAGTCGGGCTCACCTTTGCTAGTCAGGTCCAGCTCTGCGGCCTGATCTACAAAACGCATGCGGGTGAAGTGGTTGGTGATCACCCGCCAGCGGTCTGGGCCACTCAGCTTCTCGTCCCAGCCGGCGGGGGTATTGCCGTACATGTGAGTAAAAAATGTGCCGGCCGAGTGGTTACGCAGCACGGTTTCCACTTCCGCTGCGCGCTGGCTGGCCTGGGCCAGTGACCACAGCGGCGGAATGCCGGCGTGGGTCATCACTGCATTATGTTCTGGTAGGTTAATAAGCAGCGGTTGTTGTTGTAGCCAGCCCAGCAGTTCATCACGATCCGGTGCGTTTAAAATTTCGCTGAGAGTGTCTTTACGTTTACTGGGAATGGTGCCGTTGGCCACGGCCAGCAGGTGTAGGTCGTGGTTGCCTAGCACGGTATGTACATTGTCGCGCAGGGCGTGGACGCGCCGCAGGGTGCCTAGTGAGTCCGGCCCCCGGTTGACCAGGTCTCCCGCGAGAAACAGGCGGTCGCGGTCGGCATTGAAGCTAAGCTTTTCCAGCAAACAGTCAAACGCGCCTAGGCAGCCCTGCAGATCGCCAATGGCGTAATCGCTCATAAGGCGTCTCCGGTGATACGCCTGATGCTGGGTGCTTGATGCTCGACGCTTGCGCTTTTACGGGCTAAAACAATGATGTCCCCATCGGCCATATGTTGGGCGTCAGGCATAGGGCCTCCAGCGCATTCAGTGCAATGCATGTGGTGCGGCTAGGGTGAAGGCCGGAACCTGTGCATCGAAGTGGCTGCCGTCTTCGGCGATCATCTGGTAACTGCCGCGCATGCTGCCCACCTCCGTTTCCAGAATGGCACCGCTGGTGTAGCGGAAGGTTTGGCCGGGGGCGATGTGGGGTTGTTCGCCGATAACCCCCTCGCCATGGACTTCCTGAACGCGCTCTTCGCCGTCGGTGATCACCCAGTGGCGGGTTAGCAAACGGGCGCTGACAGAGCCTTTGTTGAGAATGCTAATGTGGTAGGCAAAGACCCAGCGTTGGCTTTCTTCATCACTCTGATCGGGTAGAAATTCGGTTTCCACCGATATCTGTATGTTGTGATTGGAGTCGCCGTTGGCGGTGTTGTCGCTACCTGGTTCGGTGACGCTCATTGGCTGTTGTCTCCCTTGCCTTGTTCAGTGTGTGGTGCGTTGGCGTCTTCCACATCGGCCGGCGGGCGGCTGATGTTGGCCAGCGCCACGTAGTCGGCCACGGACAGTTGATCCGGGCGTAGGCCGGCATCAATGCCGAGGGCTTGAAATTGCTCGGCGCTAACCCAGGATTTTAACCCATTTCGGATTGCCTTGCGGCGCTGGGTAAAGGCCTGGGCCACCAGTTTACGCAGGTGGTCTTCGTCGTCCGCTGGGTGGGGCGGGCTGTCGTGGGGAATTAGCCGGACCACGGCGGAGTCTACTCGTGGAGGGGGGCTGAATGCCTCCGGGGGCACAAAGAAAAGATAATCCGCCTGGCAATGATACTGCACCATGATCGAGAGCCGCCCCCAGTCACGGGTGCCGGGGCTGGCAGTGAGCCGTTCCACCACTTCTTTTTGCAGCATGAAAGTCATGTCGCTGATGGCGTCGGCCTGGGCAAGTAGATGAAAGATCAAGGGGGTAGAGATGTTGTACGGCAGGTTACCGATCACCCGCAGGGGCTTGTCCGCTGGTTTTAGGGTGCGGAAATCAAAGCGCAGGGCATCACTTTCGTGGATGGTCAGTCGCTCGGGAGTATTTTCTTGGCGCAGTAGGGCGATTAGATCCCGGTCCAGTTCCACCACATGCAAATGGGGGAGCTCTTCCAGTAGTGGATAGGTGAGGGCGCCTCTGCCTGGGCCGATTTCCACCAAGGTGTCTCCCGTTTGTAGGCCCAGGGTGCGGATCATGCGGTCGACCAAGTTGCGGTCGTGCAGAAAATGCTGGCCAAAGCGTTTACGGGTGCGATGTTCTTTCATAGCGGATCTCAGGTCAGGCCGGGTGGTGTGACTTAATCAACGCAAGGGCGCTGGTGTGGTCAGGCATTATGCTGCGGTGTTGCCAAGGTTAACGCTAGGCGCGTGGCGGCGATCAGGCTGCCGGCGCTGGCCGTGCCGTTGCCTGCCAGATCGAAGGCGGTGCCATGGTCCACTGAGGTGCGAATAAAAGGCAGCCCCAGAGTGATATTGATGGCTTCGCCAAAACCAGCGTACTTGAGCACCGGCAAGCCTTGGTCATGATACATGGCAAGCACCGCATCGTGTTGCTCAAGTAAATGGGGCTGGAAAGCCGTGTCGGCGGGAAGAGGGCCGGTGAGCTGCATGCCCTTAGCGCGTAGGTGTTTCAACGTGGGAATGATTACATCCAATTCTTCACGGCCCAGGTGGCCCTCTTCGCCGGCGTGAGGATTGAGCCCCAGTACCATAATGCGCGGTTCGGTAATGCGGTACTTGCTGATCAGGTCGTCGCGCAGAATGGTCAGGGTGCGCATCAGGCTATCTGGAGTAATGGCTGCCGGTACCTGGCTTAGGGGCAGGTGGGTGGTGGCCAAGGCTACTCTAAGCGGCTGCCCGCCGGGAGACGCGGTGAGCATCATTACTACCTGATTTACCCCGGCCTGTTCGGCGAGAAATTCAGTATGGCCGGTGAACGCTGGGTCGGCTCCGTCGCAAATGACGTTTTTCGCCACCGGGGCGGTGACCATAGCTGAGAAGGTGCCTTTGAGGCAGCCCTGAGCGGCACGAGTGAGCATGGTCACGGTGCCGGCGGCGGTGGCCGGGTCCGGTTGCCCAGCGATGACAGGGGCGCCGGCTGGGGTGTGCCATACGGGCAGGGAGCCTACTGGTAGTAGATCGCCCGGCTGCCAGTCACTTAACGCCACCGTCAGGCCTAATTGTTGCGCTCGTTCGCTGAGTACCTGGCGGTCACCGATGATGACCATTGGGTCATCACTGAAGGTATCCAGCAGAGATAGCACTAGGTCCGGCCCGACTCCTGCGGGGTCGCCGTAAGTGATGGCGATGGGTTGGGAGGGCGAGCTAGGCATGGATTAGTAGAAGGCCTGAAGCCGGACGCCGAGCGCCGATGCTTTCTCCCTCCCCCTTCTCCCGCAAGCGGGAGAGGGGCCTCTCTCGCTTGTGCAGAAGGGAATGGAGTTGTGTTTTAGCACGGCTAAGCGCCGGCTGGCATCGGGTATTCGGCGCTGGATTTTTCACAACCGAATATCCACATAGGACTCGCTGCGTTTTTCTTGCACCCACGTTTCCAGCTCTTCTTCAAAGCGGCGTTTCTGCAGTGCCTGGGTGGCCTGCATGCGGCGGAACTCGGTGCTCATATCTGCATCGCGGATGTCATCTACGCGCAAGAAGTGCCAGCCGAATTGGCTTTCGAACACTGGGGATAGCTCGCCCACTGGGGTATTGAGCATCACTTGTTCAAATTCGGGGACCATTTCGCCTTTGTTGACCCAGCCCAGTTCGCCGCCATTGCGAGCGCTGCCTGGGTCGTCGGAAAATTCGGCGGCGGTTTCCTTAAATTGACGTTTACCTGCGGCGACCTCGTCATGAAGGCGAATCGCTCGTTGTTGGGCCTGCTCAGCACTGGTGAGCGCATCGGCTTTTATCAGCACATGGCGAACGTGATATTGGGTGACCACTTTTTCAGCGCCGCCCTTGCGATCGATCATTTTTAGGATATGAAAGCCGGCACCAGAACGTAGAGGCTGGGAAAATTCGCCTTTTTTCAGGTTGATGGCATTTTCTGCAAAAAGGGTGGGCCACTGTGCGGCTGGGCGCCAGCCGAGGTCGCCACCCTCAAGGGCGTTGGGGCCATCGGATAGGGCGATGGCCAGCTGCTGGAAGTCACTGCCGGCTTCGAGTCGTTCGATGATCTCTTTGGCTTTGGCGCGGGCCTGGCTAATCTGCTGCGGCCGGGCTTCAGAGGGTACGCGGATCAAAATGTGCCCTAAGCGAAAGTCTTCCTGAAACATTTGTTTGCCCAGTTCAGAGCTTAGGAAGCGGTCTACTTCTCGGTCGGTGATCTGAATGCGTGAGGCCACGCTGCGTTGCTGCAAGCGGGAGATCACCATGTCTTGACGAATTTGTTCGCGGAACTGGGTCCAGCTGTAGCCATCTTCACGTAGGGTTGCGGCGAAGTCTTCCAGGCTCATGTCGTTTTGACGAGCAATGCCCGCCAGCGCCTCATTGAGGCTGGCTTCGTCGACTTTGATCCCGGCGCGCTCGGCCAGTTGCAGCTGCAGACGCTCCAGGATCATGCGATCGAGCACCTGCTCGCGGAGGATGGCTGGAGACGGCAGTTGCTGCCCTTTTTCTTGAAACTGCAGGGCGATAGTGTTGATACGCTCATCCAGCTCACTCGCCATGATGGCGCCATCGTTAACCACCGCCACTATGCGATCAAGCATCTGCACTTTGGCCTGACTCCAGACCGGTATCATCAGCACAGCCATGGCGAGTAGGCCAAGTAGGGTGTGTTTTGTGTGCAGCGTTTTATTAATCATACTGTCTCCTGTATCCCGGAATGCTGCGCTCCAGCAGGGAATCCACTTGGCCGCCAAAGCCGCCTAAGCCGATCATCTGGATTTGGAACCAGATTGTGCTGTCCGCCTCTAGGTTGCCGTCGCCATTGTCATCCATCAGCTCGCGCTGGCTAAGTAGTCGCAATTTCCAGCAGCAATTGCGGTATTCGGTACCGGCCATGGTTTCCAGCGAACGCTGGTTATCTAGGTCGTACATCCAGCGGCCAATCAGCCGCCAATGCCGGTGAACGGGCAAAATGGCACTGACTTCCGATTCGCGGATACTGTCTGCCGGGCGGTCGTGATAACCCACATTGACGACGCGCCGTTCGCGGTCGTTATAGCCAATTTGAAAGTTGGAGCGCTCGCGTTTGTTTTCTTCTATATCCCACTGGCCTTCAGAGTAGAGGTACCAATCCTGTGCAAAGTTCCAGCGTGCATCGCCAATAACCGGTGTTTGGTCATCGGTGGGGTCTTCCACGGCCCGCTCGGTGACCACTTTGCGGTCCTCAAAGTAGAAGCCTTGCGCCACTCGTAGGCGTAGTTGTTCGCGGCCAGTGCCATCATGCAGGAAGCGACTGGTTAGGCCTACCGCCAATTTCTCTTCGTCGCCGATGCGGTCGTAGCCGATGAAGCGGTTTTCCCGGAACAGCGAGTTATAAGAGAACGTCAGCTCGCCGGAATCGAAGTTGGGTAGTTCGCTTTGGTCTTCGTAGGCGACTTTGTTCAGGAACAGACGCGGCTCCAGCGTTTGGGTAAAACTGGAACCGAACCAATTGCCCGCGCGCTCGAAGAACAGGCCAGAATCTAAGCTGGCCCCCCAGGTTGTCAGGTCAGGGTTGTCTTCTTCGTTGGCGTCAACGCTATCGAGCCGATACTGGGTGTGGTACAGCCGGGCCCGCGGCTCCACATAGCCCCAGGAGTTTTGCAGGCGCATGGTCAAGGCCGGGGCCATGTGGCCACGCAGGCCGGTGGCTTTGCCGCTGTCATCAGAGTCACTTCGGCCGAAGGCTGTGATGTCTGATAGCCATAAGCCTTTCACGGGCCCTACTAGGGTTGGGTCACCGGTTAATTGTAGCTGGGGTAGGCGCCGGTAGGGCAGGTCGGCGTCGTCGAGGGTCGGGTCAATGGTCTGCCAGGATTGCAGCCGGCCCAATACCTGCCAAGTGCGGCCGTAATAGCGGGCCTCCCCGAGCCGGGGCAGGTGGGTTTGTGAGCTGATTTCTAGTCCGGTGTCCAGATCCTTGAAATAGAAGTCATCGGAGACGTAGGTGAAATCCGTCTCCAGGCTCCAGCGGTTAATGTCGCCATTGTGAGTCCAGCGACCGACTTGGCGGTTTTCATTGTCGAACTTGCGGTCGTTGAACAGTACCCCGTAACTGAGGCTGCCTTCGCCCCAGCGCGACAGGTAGCGCATTTCGCTGTCCAGACCGCTGCCTCGACCATCGATATAGCGAGGAGAAATGGTGGCGTCGAGTTGTGGGTGCAGGTTCAGATAAATGGGCTGGGAAATATCCAGCCCGCTGCTATCACCCACGGAGAGGGTGGGAAACAGCAGGCCGCTCTTGCGCCGATCATCGATCGGGAAGGTCATCCAGGGTAGCCAGAAGATCGGTACGCTCTTTACCTTGAGCACTACGTTGTTGGCTTCACCCCAGCCCTTATCACGGTCCAGGAAAATACGATCGCCTTGCATAACCCAGCCGTTGGAGCCGGGGGCACAGGTGGTATAGGTGCCGTGGGTGATGGTGGTGGTATTTTGTTTCAGGAAAATATAATTGGCGCTGCCGCGGGCGCTAGTGTCGAACAGAGAGTAGCGTACCCCTTGCAGGCTACCTTCCTTGCGTCGTGTTTGGCCGCTCATGTTTTCGGCGATAAAGGTCGCCTGATCGCTTTCCATGCGCATGCCGTTTTCCAGCTCAAACTTGCCGGTGGCTTGATCAAGCTCGGCAATATCGGTGGTAATGCGGCGCCCGGGCTGTTCAATCAGGACATCGCCGTCCAGTTTGATTAGGCCGTCTTGGGTAAGCGTGGAATGATCGGCGGTGATCACTGTATCACTGCCCTCCACGGGCATGCCGACATGGGGGTTATAATAAATCCCCGCGCACCAGTCGGGTATCTCCCGCTGCTGGACAGCAGGAAACGTGGCCATTTGTTCGCGGTCAACCCAGTTCAGGTCGTTTTCCGCAAGGCTAGCCCCTGAGGCAAGCAGCAGGGCTGGAATCAATAATCGAGGTATGGGCAGTGGCATCAGCTGCTCAGAACAGGTAAAAAGGCCGTTTTATGGCGGGCCGGGCTTTCCGTTCCACCAAAAGCGGCAGTGTAATCTAACAAGGAAGGCAATGCAGCCTGATAAAAGTAAATCCGGAGTAACTTCGGACCCGAGAAAACACGCCATCGACCAATGGGTAAGTGCTTACCTTGGAGAATCAGTGGTTGGTGAGCCTGCGTCAGCGGATGCCAGCTTCCGTCGTTATTTCCGTTATTTTCATGGAGATAGCAGCTTGGTGGCCATGGATGCGCCGCCGACACAGGAAAATTGTCGCCCTTTCGTGGATATCGCCGGGCGCCTTAAACGAGCAGGTCTGCATGTGCCAGATATTGTTCATCAGGATTTGCAGCAGGGCTTTTTGTTGCTCAGCGATATGGGCACGCAGACGTGGCTGAACGCCCTAAATGAGGCTAATGCCGATGAGTGGTATAGCGCTGCCATCGATACCCTGATTACCCAGCAATTGCATGCCGATACCGCGGGGCTGCCGCAGTACGATGAAGCATTGCTGCAACGGGAGCTGGAACTGTTCCCCCAGTGGTACCTGTTCCGCCATCGTGAAAAGGTGGTCACCGGAGAGTTGCGCCAACGGTTGGACCGGGTGTTTGATGTGCTGATTCGTTCAGCCTTAGCGCAGCCGCAGGTATTTGTGCATCGCGATTATATGCCGCGCAATCTAATGGTGTCCGACCCGAATCCTGGGGTGATCGATTTTCAGGATGCGGTGGCCGGCCCCATCAGCTATGACGTGATCAGCCTGTTTAAGGATGCTTTTTTGAGCTGGCCAGAAGAGCGCGTGCTTGGCTGGCTGGGCGAGTATTTCGACAAGGCCACGGCGGCAGGGCTGCCGGTGCCGGCGGACTTCGATACCTTCTTGCGCGATTGCGACCTGATGGGCGCCCAGCGTCATATCAAAGTGATCGGTATTTTTGCGCGTATCTGCCACCGCGATGGCAAGCCCAAGTATTTGGGCGATGTGCCGCGTTTCTTTGCTTACTTGCGCACGGTCATCGCCCGGCGCCCGGAGCTTTGCGATCTACAGTGGGTTCTCGATCAGATCGAGGACAACCAGTGAAGGCCATGATCCTGGCCGCCGGCTACGGCAAGCGCATGCGCCCGCTCACCGACCACACCCCCAAGCCGCTATTGCAGGCGGGGGGCAAGGCGTTGATCGAATACCATATTGAAGCGTTGCGCGATGCCGGCATTGAATCCTTAGTGATTAATACCGGTTGGTTGGGCGAGAAGCTGGTGGCCTTCCTGGGAGAGGGTACTCGCTACGGCATTCCCCTTGTTTACTCCCATGAAGGTACACCGCTGGAAACCGCTGGGGGCATCAAGCGAGCGCTGCCGTTGCTGGGCGATCAGCCGTTTGTGCTGATTAACGGAGATATTTGGACCGATTTTGACCTGACTCGGCTAGTGGATAATCGCCCGGACCCGGTGCATCTGGTGCTGGTGAATAACCCGGAACATCACCCGAAAGGGGATTTTCATCTGACAGACACGAGCCGCTTGCGCGATAATGCCGAGCCTAAGCTCACCTATGCCGGTATTGGCCGTTTTGACCCTGCTATTTTTGCGCAGTTAGCGGACGGTGAAGCGAAGCTGGCGCCGGTGTTGCGTGCGGCCATGGCCGACGATGCGGCCAGCGGCGAGCATCATGCAGGGCAGTGGTGGGATATCGGCACCCCGGAACGTCTCGCCGAACTGGATCGATTGCTCAGCGGCACATGATCCAGTGCTGAAATTGATTGTTTTGTGAGATCGGTGCAATCACCGCTCCACAGTGACGCTGTCACAACACATGCATTTTAAGGAATTGTCATGCCCAAGCAGGACTATCTGATCGCCCCCTCCATCCTTGCCGCCAACTTTGCCCGTTTAGGCGAAGAGTGCGATGCGGTGCTGGCGGCCGGCGCCGATGTGATCCATTTTGATGTGATGGACAACCATTACGTGCCTAACCTGACCATCGGCCCCATGGTCTGCAAGGCCCTGCGCGACCACGGCATCACCGCCCCCATCGACGTGCACCTTATGGTCAGCCCGGTGGATGAATTGATCAGCATGTTCGCCGAAGCCGGGGCCAGCTACATCACCTTTCACCCGGAAGCCAGCCAGCACGTGGACCGTTCCCTGCAGCTGATTAAGAGCTATGGTTGCAAGGCTGGGCTGGTGCTCAACCCGGCGACACGCCCGGATTGCCTGGAATACGTGATGGACAAGCTGGATATGATCCTGCTGATGAGTGTGAACCCGGGCTATGGCGGCCAGACGTTTATCCCCTCTACCTTGGATAAAACCCGCGCTGTGCGCCAACTGATCGACGCTAGCGGCTACGACATCCGCCTGGAAGTGGACGGCGGCGTCTCTGAAAAGAACATCCGCGAAGTGGCCGCTGCCGGCGCCGATACCTTCGTGGCCGGCTCGGCCATCTTCGGTAAAGAAAATTACGCCGCCGTTATCCAGCAAATGCGCGATGAGCTGGCGCAGGCTTAACGGCCTAGGGCGCTCAGGAGGGAACCGAATGGTCATAATGTTGCCTTATCCCTCCATGCGCTACGCCATTCCTTCACTTTGTTGTTTGCTGCTCCTGCTGGCCGGTTGTGCCGGCAGGGCCCCGGCTGGCGCGCCTCCATCCGTGCAAACCCCTGTTGCTCCCACTCGCTCGGCAACTGTCGGCACCGCACCGGATCTCCAAGCCCAGCAGGAACTGGATGCGCTAGTGGCGCAAGTAATGTCCGAAGCGCCCCCGCCCCCATTGCTTATGTCACTGGAAGCTCAGCACGAAGACTGGAAAGGTGTCCCCTATCGTTACGGTGGTCTGAGCCCCCGCGGCGTGGACTGCTCCGGCTTCGTCTACCTCACCTTTCAGTCGCGCTTGGGTATGGAAGTCCCGCGCACCACCCTTGAGCTGCTGAAAAGCGGGAAAAAGGTAAAGCGCGGTGACATTCGTGTGGGTGACCTGGTGTTCTTCCGCACTGGGCCTGGCAATCGCCATGTGGGAATTTACATGGGGGGCGATGAATTTATGCATGCGTCGGTGAGTAAGGGGGTGATGCAGTCGTCGCTGCACAACCCCTATTGGAGTCAGCGCTATTGGCAGGCTCGGCGGTTGGTGAATCGGTAGCACACGTTCAATATTACTCTTAAGAAATCCCCCGGATTCCCAGCGTCTCCCGAAATCACAGCCAAGACTAAACCCGCTAGAAAAGCGCGCGCCCCTTGCCGCCAGGACACCTCCTGCCCCAGCCTCATTGTTTATCGAATTCCTGCCCGTTTTCACCCTCACGCAAGCTGAATATGTAGGATATGGCTTACATAAATTTGTAAGTGGTTGATTGGTGTTTTTTTAGAAGAGGGCGATGGAGCTCGCTGTAGGGGGCTGTTGCTGTTAGGTGGCTTGCGAGTCGGATAGTAGCGTGGCGACGATGTTGTTTCAGCGTTTTTGTAGCACTGAGACGGTGGTCAACCCGCTTCCTCCAACGGCTTCCCTTGCGGATCTACAAACCGCACATCCCGCACGGTGAGAGCCTGGCCTTGCTGGTTGTGAACCACCACCGGTGCCAGTGGTTCGCCGGTCTGGCGGTCCACCAGTTTCATGGTGTCTTTCTCGCCGTTCCAACGTTCGCTCCACTGGCGCAGGGCGGTGATGACGGTAAACAGATCCCGGCCCTTGTCAGTGAGGCGGTATTCGTAGCGCTTGCCGTGTTCGCCCACGTCCACACGCACCATAACGCCGTTATCCACCAACCGCGATAGACGGTTGCAGAGGATGTTTTTGGCGATGCCCAGGCTATGCTGGAAATCCACAAAGCGGCGGGTGCCCAGCATGGCCTGCTTGACCACCAGCAGGGACCACCAGTCACCAACCTCATTGAGGGCGCAGGCTACGGAGCAGCCCATGTCGTCGAAGCGTTTACGTGTCATGGCGGCAGTATAGATCAGAATGGTTGCATTAAGAAACCAAATAAGGTTTTATTACGCAACTAAATTGAATTGACCGCCCATGATGGCGGATGCGCTGATTCTGTTTGTTTGTTGGGAAAATACGGTTGAAAGGGCTACTGCGAGGGTGCTTGCCATTGCTAGCCCCTTTTTTTGTTACCTCCAATGCTCACGCCGAGCCAGGTACGGGCTCGGCTTAGAGAGTGAATAAACGAAGATTGATTAGGAGAGCCTCATGAGTAGTTCCCTGGATAGCCTGTTGCGTCCTTTTGAACTTAAGTCTTTGAAAATGCGTAATCGAGTGGCCATGGCGCCCATGACGCGCACCTTTTCTCCGGGTTATGTGCCTAATGATCAGGTGGTGGGCTATTACCAGCGCCGAGCCGAGGGCGAGGTGGGCCTGATCATTACCGAGGGTACTTTTGTGGGCCACAAGGCCGCCAATGGTTATGAGGGTGTGCCGGCCATTTATGGCGATGAGGCCATGGCGGGTTGGAAGAAAGTGGTGGACGCGGTGCACGCTGCCGGTGGGCAGATCATTCCACAGTTGTGGCATGTGGGCTCAGTGCGTAAGCCGGGTATTGGCCCGGACAAGGATGTGCCTGCTTATTCGCCTTCCGGTTTGTTTAAGCCGGGTAAAAAAAATGGCGAAGCTATGAGCAAAGCGGATATCCAGGATGTGATTCGTGCTTTTGCTGAATCTGCCAAGGCGGCTAAAGAGGTGGGCTTTGATGGGGTCGAGATTCATGGTGCCCATGGTTATCTACTCGATCAGTTTTTCTGGGAAGGCACCAACCAGCGTGATGATGAGTACGGTGGGTCCATCGAGAACCGTGCCCGTTTTGGTATCGAGATTGTTAAGGCGGTACGCGAGGCGGTAGGTGAGGACTTCGCCATCGTGCTGCGTTTTTCCCAGTGGAAGCAGCAAGATTACGAGGCAAAGCTGGCTCATAATCCAGAAGAGCTGGAGCGCTTCCTGATGCCGTTTGTGGAGGCCGGTGTCGATGTGTTTCACGCGTCTACGCGCCGTTTTTGGTTGCCAGAATTTGAGGGGTCCGATCTGAACTTGGCAGGTTGGACTAAAAAGATTACGGGTAAGCCGGTGATTTCTGTGGGCAGCGTGGGTTTGGATGGCGACTTCCTCAATAGCCCAGAAGGCATGGGTGGAACGGCTAACCCGACGGGGCTTGATGAGCTGGAGCGGCGCATGGATAACGACGAGTTCGACATAATTGCCGTGGGCCGTGCGTTGCTGCAGGACCCGAACTGGTTGGTGAAAATACGTGAGGGTAAGGAAGACGAAATTGCGCCGTTCACTAAGGCTGCGCTGGGCAGCTTGAGTTAAGAGTGAAAGGTTAAACGTTGGAATGCGGGCCGGGGTTTACCGGGGCCGATAACATAGAGGCCGCATCCAGATCTGGACGCGGCCTCTTTCGTTTCAGTAACACGCTTCGCTTTGTTCCTGCCGCTGGCTTTTGTGTTTCAGGTGGCTTGGGCCTCAAACGGTGTTGCAGCCCAAGCTCGTAGCGTGTCGCTCACTCCTCTGCCTGCTCCTCCAGCGACTGGTTAACGGCTAGCGCCAGCAGGGTGCAAATGACGCCGGATAGCAGGTATACGGTCACCGACATGAGTCCGAATTTGGCGGACAGGCCCAGGGCAACCAGCGGGGCGAAGGCGGCACCGAACAACCAAGCGAAATCAGAAGTGAGGGCGGCGCCGGTGTAGCGAAAGCGCGGGGCGAAGTTGGCCGTCACTGTGCCGGATGCTTGGCCGTAGGACACTCCGAGCAAAGCAAAGCCCAGCAGAATGAAGGTGTCTTGCATGACCGGGCTACCGCCCATTAGCAGTGGGGTGAGAAGGCTGAATACGCCAATCATGGCGGCCAGGGCGCCCACGGTGGTGCGTTTGCCGATGCGGGCGGCGATCCAGCCGGAGCAGATGGTGGCGATGATGCCCACGAAGCCACCCAATACTTGTACGGTGAGCACTTCGGCGGTGGTCTGGCTGCCCTGGAAGGCAATCCATGACAGTGGAAAAATGGTTACCACATGAAATAGCGCATAGCTGGCCAAGGCGGCAAAGGAGCCGATAAAAATATTGTGGCCCTCCTCTCGCACCATCTCGCTGGTGCGAATGGGTTCCAGTTCACTTTCCTGCATGGCTTCGGTGTATTCCTCGCCTAGCACCAAGCGCAGCCGCGCGAATAGGGCGACCACGTTGATGGCGAATGCCACGAAGAACGGATAACGCCAACCCCAGCTCATGAAATCCGCAGCGCTCAGGCTGTTATAAAGATACAGGAACAGGGCGCTGGCGATCACGAAGCCAAGGGGGGCGCCCAGCTGGCCAATCATGGTGTACCAGCTGCGGCTTTCTTTGGGGGCGTTTAGGGCCAGTAATGAAGGGAGGCCATCCCAGGAACCGCCGAAGGCGATCCCTTGCATCATCCGAAACAGGGCCAGCAGCACGATGGCATGGCCGCCGAGTTGTTCATAACCGGGCAGGAAGGCAATGCCCGCAGTGGCTGTGCCGAGAAGGAAGAGGGCGGTGGTGAGTTTGATGCCGCGGCCCCACTGTCGCTGGATCCACATGAACAGGGCGGTACCAAAGGGCCGTGCCACAAAGGCCAGCGCAAACACCATGAAGGCATAGAGCATTCCTTGCAGCTGACCGGTAAACGGGAAGAACAGCTGAGGAAAGATCAGCACGGAGGCGATGCCGTAGACAAAAAAGTCGAAATACTCGGAGGTACGGCCGATGACCACACCCACGGCGATTTCGTTTGGGGCCACGGAGCTGTGGCCGGGTTTGCTCGGCATCGAAGCCGAAGAGGTCTGAGACATGTTTTGCGCTCTTCACCAGAGTTGTTGTTAGGGCTCGGAATAACGGTTTGCATGTTTTGAGCAATGTTGAGTGGGAAAACCGTTATTAAAAGGCTCCTTTGTGCATTGATTTCCATCAAGAATATTTAGACTTTAAGCCTATGGGACAAAATGTCCAATACCGGCTACTGATGCCCTTGGATAGAGTCCCGGCTACTTAAAAGCCAACCAGAAGATTCGCCAATGCAATTATTCAAATACTTGCGTGGAGCGTCGTTGACGTTGCTTGTCACCGCCTTGCTTGCGGGTTGCGACGCAGTCGTGATGTCCCCCTCTGGTGACGTGGCCGTGCAACAACGGGATCTGCTTGTGTGGGCCACGGTCTTGATGCTGCTTGTCATTGTGCCGGTGATCGTGCTGACGTTGTGGTTTGCTTGGCATTACCGGGAAGCCAACACGAAAGCCAACTACAAACCCGATTGGAACCATTCCACCGTGCTGGAACTGGTGATCTGGTCTGTTCCCCTCATGATTATCATCGCGCTGGGCGCCATGACCTGGGTGAGTACCCATAAGTTAGACCCCTACCGTCCGCTGGACCGCATTGATGCGCACACACCGGTGCCGGCGACGCTGGAGCCGCTCACCGTGGAAGTGGTGGCGCTGGATTGGAAGTGGTTGTTTATCTATCCGGAGCAGGGAATTGCCACCGTCAATGAATTGGCGGCGCCGGTGAATCATCCTATTCGCTTCAAGATTACCGCCTCTACCATGATGAATTCTTTCTTTATTCCGGCCATGGCCGGGCAGATCTATGCCATGGCAGGCATGGAAACAAAGCTACACGGGGTGATCAACGAGCCGGGTGTCTATAAAGGCTTTTCGGCTAACTACAGTGGCGCGGGTTACTCACAGATGAAGTTTGATTTCCACGGGTTAAGCGAAGAGGACTTCGATGACTGGGTGGCGAAGGTGAAGGCCAGCGAGGGAAATCTGAGCCGTGATGAATACCTGCAACTGGAAGCGCCGAGTATTGATGAACCGGTGAGCTATTACGGTGAAGTGGATCCAACACTTTACTACGGCATTTTTAATCGCTGTGTAGAGCCAGGCCAAGTCTGTATGGAAGACATGATGTACCACGCAGGGATGAATAAGCATGCAGGGCATCACGCTGATGCCAAGGCTAACCATGAAGGTCATCAAGATCACGAAGGTAATGCCGGCCACCCGCACCATGGAGGCCACCATGAATAAATTTTTCCTGATCGCAAACGCAGTAGGTGCCGCCCATGTTTGAGAACCTGGATCTGATCAAACTGATCTTTGGTCGCCTTACCTGGGAGGCAATCCCCTTCCATGATCCGATCATCCTCAGCACCTTTGCCATGGTGGCGCTGGGGGGAGTCGCGGTGCTGGCGGCGCTGACGCGCTATAAGCTGTGGGGCTACCTGTGGAATGAATGGTTCACTACCATCGACCACAAGAAAATCGGCATCATGTACATCATCCTTGGCTTGGTAATGCTGCTGCGCGGCTTCGCTGATGCGATCATGATGCGCCTTCATCAAGCGATGGCCTTTGGTGATGCCACCGGCTATCTGCCGCCTCACCACTACGATCAGATCTTCACCGCCCATGGCGTGATCATGATTTTTTTCGTGGCCATGCCACTGGTGACCGGGATCATGAATTATCTGATTCCGTTGCAAATCGGCACCCGCGATGTGGCTTTCCCGTTTCTGAATAATTTCAGTTTTTGGATGACTACCGGTGGTGCTGTACTGCTGATGGTGTCTCTGTTTGTGGGTGAGTTTGCTAAGACGGGTTGGCTGGCCTATCCGCCGTTATCGGGCATTTTGCAGAGCCCTGGGGTGGGGGTGGACTACTACATCTGGGCGTTGCAGATTGCCGGGGTGGGGACGCTGTTATCCGGGGTTAACCTGTTGGTGACCATCGTCAAGATGCGGGCCCCGGGCATGAGCCTGATGAAGATGCCGGTGTTCACCTGGACCTCCCTGTGCACCAATATCTTGATTGTGGCGGCGTTCCCGGTACTCACTGCAGTGCTGGCCATGCTGTCGATGGATCGCTACCTGGACACGGCTTTCTTCACCAATGATCTTGGTGGCAACGCCATGATGTATGTGAATTTGATCTGGATCTGGGGGCACCCCGAGGTGTACATCCTGATTTTGCCGGTGTTCGGTATTTTCTCGGAGATCGTGTCTACCTATAGCCGCAAGCCGCTGTTCGGTTACACCTCTATGGTTTATGCGACCGTGGTAATTACCGTGCTGTCGTACTTGGTGTGGCTGCACCATTTCTTCACCATGGGGTCGGGGGCCAGTGTGAATTCGTTCTTCGGTATTACCACGATGATTATCTCGATACCGACCGGTGCGAAGATATTCAACTGGTTGTTCACCATGTTCCGTGGCCGGATCAGGTTCGACGTGCCCATGCTATGGACCTTGGGCTTTATGGTGACCTTTGTTATTGGTGGCATGACTGGGGTGCTGCTGGCGGTGCCGCCGGTGGATTTCGTGCTGCATAACAGCCTGTTTCTGATTGCCCACTTCCATAACGTGATTATTGGCGGGGTGCTGTTCGGCCTGTTCGCGGGTATCACTTATTGGTTCCCCAAAGCCACCGGTTACAAGCTGGATGAATTCTGGGGCAAGATGTCCTTCTGGTTCTGGCTGATTGGTTTCTACTTCGCCTTTATGCCGTTGTACGTACTCGGTTTGATGGGCGTAACCCGTCGTGTCAGCCACTTTGAAGATATGTCCTTGCAGATCTGGTTTCAGATAGCCGCCTTTGGTGCGGTGTTGATCGCCGTGGGGATCGCGTCTTTCATCATTCAGCTGGTGGTGAGCTTTATGCGCCGCGAGTCACTCAAGGACGAAACCGGAGATCCATGGGATGGCCGCACCCTAGAGTGGTCCACCTCGTCACCTCCCCCTCCCTACAACTTTGCGTTCACTCCGCGAGTGCATCAGTTAGACGCTTGGTGGCAGATGAAACAGCATGGCTTCCAGCGTCCTGAGTCCGGCTTTATTGCGATTCATATGCCCAAGGGCACCTGGGCGGGCATTGTGCTCTCGGGTATCAGTGTTGCCATCGGCTTTGCCATGATTTGGCACATGTGGCTGCTGGCTGGCGTATCTTTTGTGGCGCTGATCGGCACAGTGATCTATCACACCTTCAATTACGACCGGGAGTACTACATTCCGGCGGAAGAAATAGAGCGGATTGAAGCAGAACGTACACGGGTGCTTGCCAATGTCTGATAACACCATGACGGCTAACGCGAACAGCACGCACGATGGCCAGCTGGAGTTTCTGGTAAAGGGGGATCATCACCCCCAGAACGGAACCTTGCTGGGTTTCTGGATCTACCTGATGAGCGACTGTCTGATCTTCGCTTGTCTGTTTGCGACCTACGGGGTGCTCAGCCGCAGCTATGCGGGTGGGCCCACTGGCATGGAGCTGTTCGACCTGAGCCTGATTGCCGTCAATACCTCATTGTTATTGGTATCGTCTATCACCTATGGCTTCGCCATGCTGCAGATGCAGGCAAACAGGGTGAAGGGCACCATGTTCTGGTTGGCCGTTACCGGCCTGCTGGGCTTGGGCTTTTTAAGCTTGGAATTGTATGAGTTCCATCATCTGATCCACGTGGGTGCCGGCCCGCAAACCAGTGGTTTCTGGACGGCCTTCTTTGCGTTGGTGGGCACTCACGGTTTGCATGTGTTCTTCGGCATCGTGTGGCTGGTGACGCTGTTGTTCCAGCTGAAAAAACACGGCCTGATTCAGGAAAACAAGCGCCGGGTGTTCTGCCTGTCCATGTTCTGGCACTTCCTGGACGTGGTTTGGGTTGGCGTGTTCACTTACGTTTATCTGATGGGAGTGCTGCCATGAGCGAGCATACACACGATCATGATCATAACGACGCGGACATTCCCCACGTTTCCTTGAAGGAATATGCCACCGGGTTTGTGCTGGCGGTAATTCTTACGGTGATTCCGTTCTGGTTGGTGATGGGCGGCGTATTCGAAAGCTCTGCCACCACGGTGATGGTGATTTTGGGTTTTGCGTTAGTGCAGATTGTGGTGCATATGGTGTTCTTCCTGCACATGAACTTCCATTCGGAAGGGGGCTGGAACATGCTGGCGTTGATGTTTACGTTGATTCTGGTATTTATTACCTTGGCCGGTTCACTGTGGGTAATGCATAACCTGAATGTAAACATGATGCCCGGGATGATGGAGGGGGCGTCTCTGCATTCCCCCTTGCATGCTCAGGCATGCTGACCCGAGGGCGCAATAGGCACTTCCGACCACGCTGAGCAAGCAAGGGGGCATGCACGCCCCGGTCGCAACACCTCACACGCACTCATGCGTAGGGCGGAGATCGGCGTTGCCGGTCTCCGTCTTTTTCTCCCCTCCACGTTTGAAGAGGCATGACCATGGCTCGCCGGCGTATTCATTCTTTCCTGTTTCTGCTGTTAACCGCGGTGGCCTTCGTTGGGTTTGTGGCGTTGGGTGTTTGGCAGGTGAAGCGGCTGGCCTGGAAGGAAGATTTGATCGCTCGCGTGGACACTCGGGTGCACGCTGAAGCGATGCTCGCCCCGTCGCAACATGACTGGCCCACTGTCAGTGAGGACACCCATGAATATCTTCATGTTAGTGTCCGTGGCCGATATCAGCCCCAGGCTGTTGCGTTGGTGTCGGCAGCCACCGAAGCGGGGCAAGGCTACTGGCTGATGGCACCGTTACAGCGTGCCGATGGTAGCTGGGTGTATGTGAACCTGGGGTTTGTACCCCAGCAGCAACGCCAGGCTGCACAATCGGGTGAATATACGCCGGCTGAGCTGGTCACTGTCACCGGGCTGTTGCGCCTTAGCCATCCGGGCGGGGGCGTATTGCGAGATAATGTGCCTGACGAGAATCGCTGGTACTCACGGGATGTGAAGGCCATGGCCGAGCGGAATGGTTTGTCTCCGGTGGCTCCCTATTTTATCGATGCGCAAGCCGATGACAGTGAGCTACCCGTGGGGGGGCTTACCGTCATTCATTTCCGTAATAATCATCTAGTCTACGCCATCACTTGGTTTGCCCTTGCCTTCGGCATGGTGCTGGCGGCTTGGCTGGTGCTACGGGATTCACCCCGAACGCGCTAAACTGGGGCTATGGAAATCATGTCATCGTCCTCACCCTCTAAGACTCCTCCATCGGGATCGTTATTTTCTGCACTGCGCCGCAGTAGCGATGACCTGACCGGCCGCAAGAACCTGCAGTTACTGATACAGCTGCGCTGGATTGCCATGTTTGGCCAGTTCGCCACTATTTTGGTGGTTAATTACGGCTTTGATATTGAGCTACCCGTGGCGCAAATGCTGATGGTGCTGTTTGGTCTGCTGTTGCTCAATGCGGTCAGTTTGTTGCGAATGAGGCTGCCAAAGACCATTGGCAATACCGAGTTATTCCTTTCCCTGCTGATTGATGTGGCCACGCTGACCATGCTGTTGGCGTTGAGCGGCGGTGCTTCGAACCCGTTTGTGTTTCTGTATTTACTGCAAGTGATTCTGGGTGCGGTGTTGCTGGAGGTGTGGTCTACCTGGGTGATTCTGGTGACCACCACATTGTGCTTCGGCTGGCTGGCCTGGTATGGCCACCCATTGCCTATGCCGTTGGATCATTCCGAAGGGCTATTCAGTCTTTATATCGAAGGCATGTTTATCTGTTTTGTGCTCAATGGTGTGCTGCTAGTGGTTTTCATTAACCGTATTACCCGTAATCGACGTCAGCGTGACGAGCATCTGGCACAGTTGCGCCAGCGAGCAGCAGAAGAAGAGCACATTGTGCGTATGGGGTTGTTGGCTTCCGGCGCGGCCCACGAGCTGGGAACGCCGCTGGCGACCCTGTCCGTGATTCTGGGTGACTGGAGGCACATGGAGCCGTTCAAATCCAATGGTGATTTGGCCCAGGAAATTACTGAGATGCAGACACAGGTACTTCGCTGCAAATCTATTGTTAGCGGTATCTTGTTATCGGCGGGCGAGGCACGGGGGGAATCTTCAGAAGGAACTACGGTACGCGCGTTTCTGGATGATTTGGTGGACGAGTGGCGCGAAACGCGCCCGGTGAAAGATTTTTCTTATAGCAATGAGTTTGGGGAAGACCTGAGTATCGTGTCCGACTCAGCCCTCCGGCAGAGCATTCATAATGTATTGGATAACGCACTGGAAGCCTCGCCAAATTGGGTGCGGCTGAGTGTGTACCGTGAAGGTAAAACCCTGCTGGTGTCGGTGGCAGACCGGGGGCCGGGCTTCGCACAGGAAATGCTCGACAATCTTGGTCGCCCCTATCAGTCCAGCAAGGGGCGACCGGGCAGTGGCCTTGGGCTGTTTTTAGTGATGAATGTACTGCGCACGTTAGGGGGGAATCTGAAAGCGAGTAATTTGGTGCAGGGCGGCGCATTAGTAACGTTGTCTTTGCCACTTTCCGTGGTCGCCCTGAAACAGGAAAGAGGAGAAACCAACGGTGACTGATACGTTGCAGGACGAAAAACTGCTATTGATTGTAGAAGATGATGACGCCTTTGCTCGCACCTTGACCCGTTCGTTCGAGAGGCGAGGATATCGAGTTATTCATGCGGATAGCTTGGAGTCGATGCAGGCTTTGCTAAAAAGCCATGAGCCTGGTTTTGCCGTAGTCGACCTGAAGCTTAAGGGTGACTCGTCTGGATTGGCCTGCGTGCAGGCGTTGCACGAGCATGCTGAAGACATGCTGATTGTGGTGCTTACAGGCTATGCCAGTATTGCTACGGCAGTGGAAGCGGTGAAGCTGGGAGCCTGCCATTACCTAGCGAAGCCCTCCAATACGGATGATATTGAAGAGGCCTTCAGCCGGGCGGAGGGTAATGCCGAGGTGTCCCTTACCGCACGTGCCACTAATCTCAAGACTCTGGAGTGGGAGCGCATCCACGAAACGCTGGCGCAAACGGGGTTTAATATCTCAGAAACCGCCCGCCGCCTTGGTATGCACCGTCGCACTTTGGCCCGCAAGCTGGAAAAACAGCGGGTTAAGTGAACACTGCCAACATCAATGGCCGAGCCCACGTTCTCAGATCAGTGTGGAGGCCATGCTTTGCCATCAGCCCCATCTACGTTAGCCGATTTAATGAAGCTCTTCCGGCGGAGGGGTGTAGCGGTGGGGAGGTAACTCGACCCGCTGAGTGACGCCAGCCTGCACTACGGTGCGGCCTTCGTAACGTTCCCCGCCGGTGACGGTAAATTCGAACCGATAGATGCGGGTGATGCGTCTTTTGCCGTGGTTATCTTTGCTCAGGGTGAGCTTTTCCAGGCCAACGCTTTCGTCTAGAAATTCCAGTTTTTGTCGCTCACAAAAGCGTCGGGTCGCGACCAACGCCCGCTCACGGATGCCGTGGGAACGCCAGAACAATGCGCCGATCAAGACCAGCGCGGTGATTAACAATACATCAGATAGATCCAGGTTCACCGGTGTGCCCCCGGCAGGCCGCCAAACAGGGCCTGCCACTGAGCCTCGTTAAGGCCATTGAGTGTCGCCATGTTCCGTTCGGGAATCTGTTCCGGGTCCGGGTAGCTGGCGAGCCCTTTGTCCAAACTGGCTTCGCGTAGGATGTGCAGAATCGGGTAGGGTGCCCGGTTGGTGTAGTTCTCCGGGTCGTCGGCAGTGGTATCGGCGAATTGGTAAGCGGGGTGAAAGCTGGCGATTTGATAGGCGCCTTCCCAGCCTTGCTGTTCTAGCAGGCCATCGGCTAGATCTAATACGTCATTGTAGTCGAGAAAATCGTCCAACTGGTCGGTAATGATCAACAGCGTGGTGTCCACTTCTTCTGCAGATACGCGATCCATGTGGTCCAGTTCTTCGTGCAGATCCCCCAGCAAGGTTTCCACATTACGGCTATCGCTAACGGCAAAGCGTACCTGCCCGGCGGTGAAGGGCTTGCGCGCAAAAGGGCACAGGTTCAAGCCGATGACCACCTCTTCGAGCCATTGGCGGGTCTGGTTGATCGGGCAGGTTTTTTCCATGTCGTTAATCCGGTATTTCAATATTATCGCCAACGCGAACCACGCCGCTGGATAGAATTTCACAGCGCAGGCCGCCACGGCCCAGTAGGGCGTTGATCACTTGTTTAGGCGTTAGATCGCCTGCTAGCAGCTGACCGACTACAGAGCAGGGTTCGCAAAGCTCAATGCCGCGCAAGCGGATGTTGCCGAGCTGAAATTCACGCCCTTCCAATGCATTGAGGTCAACCCCTTTGGTCAATACGTTACGCCGCAGGGTTGATGGAACAACCTGTTGCTGATATTCGCGGTTGAAGCTGTCGATGGCCTCTGATTCGATCAGGGTGATTTGTTCTTCTGGTTTGGCATTGCGTCGATAGTGGCGGTCGCCAACGATGCCACAACCCGCACGCAGCTGTACCGCAGGCTGATTTTCCACCGGGCCACGGGACTGGCTGGCGGTGTAAAGGGCGAGGATTCTCATGGAACTCCTGGGCTGACGCCTAAGGCCGGTCGCTGAAGTACGCACATCGCACATATTGACGCGCCAGTTTAGCAGTTTCTTCCGAGTTTTCAGCGTCTAGCCTCTGGCGTCCTCATTAGCTAGAATCCACATCAATACTAATGATTGAGAAAGGACGTCCCTTGGACTGTGCCCTGAGCGACAATCCGCTTTTCCTCCTCACACCTGCTCGCTGGCGATGGTGATGCTCTCCCTGTGTCTGTACTGACACGTCTTTTGATTATTTTTCCTCTACAATTATTGCTCTAGATCGCGGTCCGCCTAAGTGCTGGGCCGTAGCGAAATGCTAAGGACAATTATGTCACCACAAGAACTGGATCGTTTTGCCCAGCAGGGCTATACCCGGGTGCCCGTGGTTCGCGAAGTATTGGCGGATTTGGATACGCCGCTGTCGGCCTATCGTAAGCTGGCGTCTGGCCCCTACACCTACCTGTTTGAATCGGTGCAGGGGGGCGAACGGTGGGGCCGGTATTCCATTATTGGCCTGCCGGCCACAGAGGTGGTGCGGATTACTGGCCAGCAGGTGCAGGTCGATGGCCCAGAGGGGCGTCAGCATTACGAAGCGGCTGACCCTATTAGCTGGGTGGAAGAGTATCGAAAAGCCTATCGTAGCCCAGACTTGGAGGGCTTGCCCCGTTTTAATGGCGGCCTGGTGGGGTATTTCGGTTATGACAGCGTGCGGTATTTCGAGCCACGTTTGGGGCCTGCACCTGGCGAGGATGTGCTGGGGGTTCCGGATATCCTGCTGATGCGGTCCGAGGAGGTGGTGGTCTTCGATAACCTGCGCGGGGCGCTGTTCCTGGTGGTGCATGTGGACCCGAAAGAAGACGGGGTACTGATGCGCGCCGAGCAGCGGCTAGAGGCGTTGGAAAGCCAGCTGCGCGCTCCCTTGTCGGAGCCGGCACATACCGTTTACGGCGAGCCTGTGGACGAAAACGATTTCCACCATGAATTTCCGCAAGACGCTTTCAAGGCGGGTGTGGAAACCATCCGCGAGTACATCCTGGCGGGGGACGTGATGCAGGTGGTGCCGTCCCAGCGCATGAGTTGTCCGTTTCAGGCGCCGGCGCTGGATTTGTATCGTGCCCTGCGTTACCTGAATCCGTCGCCTTACATGTTCTATCTGGATCTGGACGATTTTCATATCGCCGGCTCTTCGCCGGAAATTCTGGCTCGCGCTGAGCAGGGGCGAACGACGGTGCGGCCACTGGCGGGCACGCGCAAACGCGGTGCCAATGAAGCGGAAGATTTGGCGCTGGAAAAAGACTTGCTGGCGGACCCGAAGGAAATTGCCGAGCACCTGATGCTGATTGATTTGGGGCGCAACGATATTGGCCGTGTCTCTAAGGCGGGCAAGGTGGAGGTTTCCGACCAGATGGTCGTGGAGCGTTATTCCCACGTGATGCATATTGTGTCCAATGTGGACGGCGAGCTACGCGAAGATTTGGGGCCGCTGGATGTGCTGCGTGCCACCTTCCCGGCGGGCACCCTGAGCGGTGCGCCGAAGATCCGCGCTATGGAAATCATTGACGAACTGGAGCCCACCAAGCGCGGCGTCTACGGGGGCGCAGTGGGGTATATCGGTTTTAACGGCGATATGGACACGGCTATCGCTATCCGTACTGCAGTGATCAAGGATCAACGCCTGTACGTGCAGGCTGGGGCAGGGATTGTGGCCGACTCCGTGCCGCAGTCTGAATGGGACGAGACCATGAATAAAGCCCGGGCAGTATTCCGAGCGGTAAACATGGCATTGGGTGGTCTCAACCTGGCAGACGGAGGACAGTAATAATGCGCGTGCTGATGATCGATAATTACGACAGTTTTACCTACAACCTGGTGCAGTACCTACAGGAGCTGGGTGCTGAGGTGCTGGTGCACCGCAACGACCAGATTAGCCTGGAAGAGATTGAACAGCTGAACCCTGATCGGTTGATGATTTCCCCTGGCCCTTGTACCCCCAATGAAGCGGGTATCTCCCTCGCAGCGATTAAGCACTTTGCTGGCAAGCTGCCGATTCTTGGTGTGTGTTTGGGGCATCAGGCGATTGGGCAAGCGTTTGGGGGCCAGGTCATTCGGGCCCGCCAAGTGATGCATGGTAAAACCTCGCCGATTTACCACAATGGTGTGGGCGTGTTCCGTGATTTGCCATCGCCCTATACGGCAACTCGCTACCATTCTCTGGTGGTGGAAAAAGACAGCCTACCGGATTGTTTGGAAATGACGGCCTGGACTCTGAAAGACGATGGCAGCGTCGATGAAATCATGGGTATGCGTCACAAGACGCTGCCGATTGAAGGGGTGCAATATCACCCTGAGTCTATTTTGAGTGAGCACGGTCATGCCCTGCTTGAGAATTTTTTAAAGCTGGATGAGCAGGGGGAAGGGGCATGAATATTCCGCAAGCGCTGGCCAAAGTGGTCGATAATATTGATTTGAGCATCGAGGAAATGCGCGATGTGATGGGCCAGGTGATGACCGGTGGCGCCACCGATGCACAGATTGGTGCACTGATGGTCGGCCTGCGGATGAAAAGCGAATCTCTGGATGAAATCACTGGCGCCGTTATGGTTATGCGCGAGCTGGTTACCGGGGTGACGGTGGAGAACCGTCAGTATCTGGTGGACATCGTCGGTACCGGCGGCGATGGCGCCAATTTGTTCAATGTGTCCACCGCCAGTAGTTTTGTGGCCGCGGCCGCCGGTGCCCATGTGGCCAAGCACGGGGGCCGTTCGGTGAGCTCGCAAAGTGGTTCCGCTGATCTGTTGGAAACGGCGGGTATTGCGCTGGACCTAAGCCCGGCACAGATTGGCCAATGTGTGGATAATGTTGGTGTCGGCTTCATGTTTGCGCCGAACCATCACAAGGCTATGAAGTATGCCGTGGGGCCGCGCAAGGAGCTGGGTATGCGCACCCTGTTTAATATTCTCGGTCCGATGACCAACCCGGCCGGGGTTCAGCGGTTGGTGATGGGTGTATTCTCGGAAAAGCTGTGTCGTCCGCTGGCGGAAGTCATGGGGCGCCTGGGCGGCGAGCACATCATGGTGGTGCACAGTAAAGACGGCCTGGATGAGATCAGCCTGGCGGCACGTACTCATGTGGCGGAGTTCAGGGATGGTGAGGTGAAAGAGTACGACCTGACACCGGAAGATCTTGGGCTGGGATCCGATTCCCTGGTCGGCCTTGATGTAACTGACTCAAAAGCGTCTTTGGCGCTGATCAAAGATGCGTTTGGCAAGCGCACCACAGAAGCCGCTTGCAAGGCTGCAGACATGATTGCCCTGAACGCGGGGGCGGCCATTTATGTCAGTGGTATTACTCGCACTCACAAGGAAGGGGTCAGCATGGCGGAAGACCTGATCCACAATGGAGAAGCGGCAGAACGCATGCGCGAGCTGGCCCAGTTCAGCACGGCCCTCAAGGTTGGCGACGAATCCCATTAAGGAGCGAGGTTATGAGCACAGGCACCATTCTCGATAAGATTATCGCCCGCAAGCAGGAGGAGATTGCCATTGGCAAGAACCATTATACGCTGGGTGATCTACAGTCCATGGCAGACAACCAGCGCAAGGCACGAGGGTTTATTTCCAGCCTATTCGGCCGGGTGAAGGAGCATCAGCCAGCGGTGATTGCGGAGATCAAAAAGGCCTCTCCCAGCAAGGGCGTGATCCGAAATGATTTTGATCCGGTATCCATTGCCCGCAGCTACGAAGCTAACGGTGCGGCTTGTCTGTCGGTACTTACTGACAAGGATTTTTTCCAGGGCGATGAACATTACTTACGTGCAGCTCGTAACGCGGTAAACCTGCCGGTGTTGCGCAAGGATTTCATGATTGATCCGTGGCAGATTTTTGAGTCCCGAGCCATGGGGGCAGATGCGGTGTTGTTGATTGCGGCAGCGCTGTCCGATGCGCAGATGGATGAGTTATATCATGCTGCTCAACAAGCCGGATGCGACGTGTTAGTGGAAGTGCACACGGAAGAGGAATTGCAGCGGGCGATAGCGTTGAACGCAGAGCTCATCGGCATCAACAACCGTAATCTGCATACCTTCGAGACCAGCCTGAATACTACGTTGACTCTGGCTCAACAGGTGCCGGGTGACCGTATGGTGGTGACTGAAAGTGGAATCCACTCCAGTGCAGACGTGAAGCTGATGCGTAACAACGGCATCCATAGTTTCCTGGTCGGCGAAGCCTTTATGCGTGCCGATGACCCGGGGGCTGAACTCAAGAAACTGTTCTTCTGATTTATAGGCCTCGTCGTTTCAATTGAGTGTTGTTGGGCAGTGCAAGCCGGTAGGCGGTGGTTAGCTTGAGGTATTGTTTTTAGCGTCCACGTTTTCAGGCTTTCTGTGCCCTCGGGTAAAATTATCTGCCTGCGCAGGTACGTTCAGCCCGTGTTGAACAGGCAAGAGATGGAAACGAAAGAGGCCGCGCTAATGGTTGGGCGCGGCCTCTTTGCGGTGAATTGGCAGAACATCCATTCGCGTTTGAACGTGTAGCTTACCTAGTACCGTACACCACCATGGTTTTGCCTTTTACGGAGACCAAGCCCTGTTCTTCTAGGTTTTTGAGTACCCGGCCTACCATTTCCCGGGAGCAACCGACGATGCGACCGATTTCCTGGCGAGTGATTTTGATCTGCATGCCGTCTGGGTGTGTCATTGCATCGGGTTGTTTACATAGGTCTAGCAGGGTGCCCGCGACACGGCCGGTGACATCCAGAAATGCCAGATCGCCCACTTTGCGAGTGGTGGCGCGTAGGCGGCCCGCAATTTGGGCGGATACGGTGAACAGGATATCTGCGTCTTCACGTGCCAACTGCCGAAATTTTGGGTAACTAACTTCGGCAACTTCACATTCTGTCTTGGCTTTTACCCAAGCAGAGCGGGAGGGGTCGTTTTCAAATAGACCCATTTCACCGAAGAAATCCCCTTCATTAAGGTATGCCATGATCATCTCGCGACCATCGTCGTCCTCGATCATTACCGTCACAGAGCCTTTGAGGATGTAATACAGCGCATCCGATTCATCACCAGCATAGATGATGGTGCTCTTCGCCGGGTACTTGCGGCGGTGGCACTGGGCCAAAAAGTGGTCCAGATTTGGGATGATTTTGTTGCCGTTCATCATGGGAGCTCAGTCTTTGAAACCAGAAAAATGTCTTAGTTATAAGCCTATGGATACTGCCTGTTTTTATGAGTTATGCCAAGAGGACAGGTTCTTTATCGTGGTTTTCACATGGTTAATGGGAACCAAGTTATTATTAAACAACGTTTTTTCTCTATATACGCCAATTTCCTAGGGGGGGTAAAAATAGAGAAAATATTCCCAATAGTCTGCTCTGAAAAGGGTGGCGTGAGGCCCGCGCTATGGTACTCTGCGCCCCCTTCAAAGGCGGGCGCACTCAGGCTTTCGGTTTGTGTTCGGGATGGGGTGACATACTAGGAGAGCGCCATGAAAGCAGTGGTTAAATGGCAGGGTGAAGCTTGCTATGAGGCGGAGACAGAAAGCGGCCATAAGGTGCTGATGGATGGTCCGCCGGATCATGGTGGTCAGAACCGCGGGCCGCGCCCCATGGAAACCTTGTTGTTGGGGGTGGGTGGTTGCTCCTCCTTTGATGTGATTCATATTCTTAAGAAGTCCCGTCAGGACGTGACCGACTGCCGGTGTGAATTAACCGCAGAGCGTGCTGACGATGTCCCGGCGGTGTTTAGCAAGATCCACCTGCATTTTATTGTCAGCGGTAACAGCTTGAAGGAAGCCCATGTGAAAAGGGCGGTCGAGCTGTCGGCAGAAAAATATTGTTCTGCCAGCATTATGCTGACTCGCGGTGGTGTTGAGATCACCCATAGTTATACCATTGAAGGCTGAGGCGGCCTGCAGGCGTTTCGGTAATGGCAATATGCCGGCCAGGCCGGTGATTGTGGTGACATCCTTTGGGATGTTGCAAACAAGGTAGCCGCTAGGGTTGCGGTGGTGTGTTTGTCTTAACGTGGCGATGAAACGCCCATGGGGTAAGGCTGTGGTGAAAGATCCCAATCCCAAGATTACGGTTCACGGTTTCAATAACCTGACCAAATCCTTGAGTTTTAATATTTTTGATATCGCTTACGCAAAGACAGAACAGCACCGTCAGGAATATATCGAATATATTGACGAGCTGTATAACGCGGAGCGTCTCACCGAGATTCTCACCAACGTAACCAATATCATTGGCGCCAATATTTTGAATGTGGCTCGCCAGGATTATGAGCCTCAGGGTGCCAGTGTGACCATGCTGATTGCTGAGCATGAAACTCCACCTGTTGGGACCGACTGGGACGAAGAAGGGCCAGGGCCGTTGCCAGAGACGGTCGTTGCTCATCTGGATAAGAGCCATGTGACGGTACATACCTATCCTGAGTCGCACCCGGATAATGGCATCTCCACTTTTCGGGTCGATGTGGACGTGTCGACCTGTGGGGTAATCTCCCCGCTGCGTGCGTTGAACTACCTGATCCACAGTTTCGATTCCGATATTGTCACGGTGGATTACCGGGTGCGTGGAATGACTCGTGATCTGGATGGCACCAAGCACTACATTGATCACGATATTAATTCGATCCAGAACTTCCTGACTGAAGATACCCAGAACGCTTATCAGATGATCGACGTGAATGTGTATCAGGAAAATATCTTCCACACCAAGATGTTGCTGAAGGACTTCGATATTGATAACTACTTGTTTGGCGCCGGTAGGGATGAATTCGCACAAACTGAGTTAGACCAGATTGAAGAGCGGATGAAGACTGAGATGCTGGAGATTTTCTACAGCCGTAACTTGGGATAAGCCTGCAGCAAGCTTCCACGTAACACGCAGAATAAAAAAGCCGCGCCCGTACAGGGTGCGGCTTTTTTTGTTGCTGGACGCCGGCTACAGAGTGGTTAGAGCGTTGATTAGATCCTGTAGGTGGTGAATGTCATCACCTTACTCATTAGCGTCATGGCGTGGCGTACCGGTGAGGGGAGGTCGGCGCCGCCGGCGTCCTTAGCGGTGACCGCGTGCTTGAGTTCGTCGGTTTTCATTTGCTCAAGAATGGCGCGGGTGCGCAGGTCGCTTTCTGGCACCTGGTACAGGTGGGATTCCAGATGTTTGACTACTTGATTCTCTGTTTCGGTGACAAAGCCTAGGCTCCAGCGGTCGCCGATCAGGCCAGCGGTGGCACCCACTGCATAGCTCATGGCATAGAACAGCGGATTAAGCTTGCTGGGCACGCCGCCGAGCTCCTGAATGCGCTCTTCGCACCAGGCTAGATGGTCTTCCTCTTCCCGTGCGGATTCTTCCATGGCGTGGCGAATATGCGGCAGGCTGGCGGTACTGGCTTGGCCTTGATAGAGCGCCTGGGCGCAGACTTCTCCGGTATGGTTAATACGCATTAGCCCCAGCACGTGTCGGCGCTGGTCGCTGGGCAGGGTGCCGGCTTCCGGGGCGCCCGGCGCTGGAGCGGCATGGGCGGGCGTTCGCTCTGCCTGGGTGGTGCCAGGGGTCAGGGTTCGCAGGGCGTTATCAGCGCGGGCGAGTAGCTTGTCCAGAGGAGACAGTCGGCGTTCAGTCATGGCAAATTATCGCTGGCAGGCAAGCAAGCCAAAGGCTTGCAGCGTGAAAAGTGAGTGGCTCCTAGTGTAGCCTAAGAATGGCTGAATTGAAGCACCCTACCGACTAGACAACATAACAAGGGCCTGTGTGCCAGCGTATTGCGTGAAGCGTGCAAGCAATAATGCATGAGTGACCTGAATGACCTGAAGATGCTGTTGGAGTCCCGCTATCCCATTGTGGTGATTGAAACCTGGGAAGAGCTGCGGGCGCTGGATTTGATTCGTCGCTTGGGCATGCGTGAGGGCCGACCAGTGTTTGCCTGGAATGCGGTGGATGGCTTACGCAGGCTGGAGTTGGAACAGAGCCCCAGCCAAAAACACACCATTGAGCCCGATGCCATGCTGGGACAGATTCGCGCTACTAACGAACCGGGCATCTATGCGCTGTGTGATTTGCATCCCTATCTGGATGGGGAGCCAAAGCCTATACGCTTAATCAAGGAAATCGCGCTTCATCATGAGCGTTTACACCACACCTTGGTGCTGGTTAGCCACGAATTCACCATCCCGCCTGAGTTACGCCGCTACTGTACGCGTTTTAATTTGTCTATGCCGGATGAAAAGCAGCTGGAGCATATTGTTCAGGATGAAGCGCGCCGCTTCAAAAAGGAACGCGGCGAGCGGGTTCGTGCCGACAGAGCTTCATTGGAGCGTTTGGTGCGCAATTTACGTGGGTTGAGCGTGGAGGATGCTCGCAAACTGGCCCGTGGGGCTATTATCCATGATGGGGCTATCACCGAGGAAGACTTGCCGGAGGTGAATAAGGCCAAGTTTGCACTAATGGAAATGGACGGGGTGCTTAGCTATGAATACGACACCGACAGCTTTGCCAATGTGGGTGGGCTGCAGGGCCTGAAAGATTGGTTGGGCAAGCGCGAAGGCGCCTTTCAGGATGGTCAGGGCCAAGCTATCGACTCGCCCCGTGGGGTGATGCTGGTAGGTGTGCAGGGTGGTGGTAAAAGCTTGGCCGCCAAGTCGGTGGCGGGGCTTTGGGGCTTACCATTGTTGCGGTTGGATATGGGCGCCATATACAACAAATTTTTCGGTGAGTCCGAGCGCAATGTGCGTGAGGCGTTGGCGATGGCGGAAACTATGTCGCCTTGTGTGTTGTGGATAGACGAAATCGAGAAGGGCATTGCGGTAGGAGATAACGATGGGGGTACTTCGCGCCGGGTGTTGGGCACGTTGTTAACGTGGATGGCAGAAAACCGCAGCAAAGTCTTTATGGTGGCGACGGCTAACGATATTGAACGGTTGCCTCCAGAGCTTATTCGCAAGGGTCGACTGGACGAAATTTTCTTTGTTGATTTGCCTTCCTGTGAGGTGCGCAAAGATATTTTCTGCATCCACTTGAACAAACGTGGGCAGCAGACCAATGCCTTCGATTTGTCCCGTCTAGCTCAGTGCAGCGATGGTTTTACTGGTGCCGAGATCGAGCAAGCGGTGGTGGCCGGGTTATACAGTGCAGGGGCGGCAAATCAGCCCCTGGATCAGGCCTTGCTGGAAGCGGAGCTGGCGGCCACGGTGCCGTTGTCGGTAACCATGGCGGAATCGCTGGGCCGTCTGCGGCAATGGTGTCAGGGGCGAGCAGTCAGTGCCGGGGGGTGACTCGGGGTTGATGGCTTTGAGCCTAGGATTTCATCCATTGGTCTGCTCAGTTGTGTGTGCTGCGTTGGAGGGTTGCTGAGCTGTCTCCGGAGGGGCGGATTGGGTAAAACGCACGAGGGTATTGCGTAATACGTTTAGCTCCACGGGCTTGGGTAGGTGGGCGTTCATGCCGGCGGCTAGGCTGCGGTCCTTGTGCTCACGCAGAATGTGTGCGGTTAACGCCACAATCGGTACCGCCGGAAGGTCTTGTTTCTGTTCGTGCTCGCGAATCATGCGAGTGGCTTCAAAGCCATCCATTTCCGGCATTTCGCAATCCATTAAAATGAGGTCGTAACGTGTCTTGCTAGCCAGCTCTAGCGCTTCCTTGCCGTTGGAGGCGATGTCTGCTTTCAGGCCTAATTTACCCAGCATGCCGCGAATCACTTTCTGGCTAAGGTAATGGTCCTCCGCCACCAGCAGTTTCAGCCCTGGATCCAGTTTGCGCTGAGGCTCGGGCTGCACGGTTGCGATCTGATGGCAAAGTCCAAGTTCTTCCGCCAGGGCCTGACGCAGCCGTGGGGCAGAAACCGGCTTTGATAGTACCCGGTGGATACCCACGTTGCGGGCCTGGGTGGCGGTGGGGGCATTGTTGATGCCGGTTAACATCACTAGCACGGTGGGATGCATGATGACCGGGTCTTCATGGATACGAGCAGCCAACTGCATGCCGTCGATGCCTGGCATGTGATGGTCGAGCACCACTACATCGTACGGCTCATTGATATTGGCCTGGGTTCGCAGTGAAGCCAGTGCTTCGCGGGGGTCGTGGCAGGCAGTGACACGCATGCCCCAGGACAGCGCATGGTGACGCAGTACCCGGGTCACGGTAATGGAATCGTCGACCACTAGAAGGCTGCGTCCGGCGAGGAGGGAGGTGTCCACGTTGGCGTTGGGGGTCGAGGTATTTTCCGCCGGCAGAGATACTACGAACCAATAGTGTACATCTCTATGATCTTGCAGAGTGCCCATGCGCCCGCCTAGCACTTCTATCAGCTGCTCGGCAATGGCCAGGCTCAGATGGCTGCTCTTGTTCTGCCTTTGGTTGTCGCGCAGTCGCTCCAGTGTTTCTTCGTTCATGGCGCTGCCGGTGAAGCCGAAGCGCACCCGATCTGCCTGGCCGGTGGGCTCCATGGAAACGTCGATAACCAGCTCTCCGGGGTAGCCGTGACGAATCAGGGCGCCCATTAAGTTGATGACGATCTGGCGAAGCCGCCCGGCATCCCCAATGACTCGGCTGGGCACGTTAGTATGAACATGGGTAATCAATTCGATCTGCTTTTCTTCGGCCCGCTCTTTGAATAAATCGATGGCTTCCATGATCAGATCGTGAATATCCAGTGCGCTATGGTTGATGTCTTTGCCACTGGTGGAAAGTTGGGAATGCTCAAGCACGTCATTGATGATGCGCAGCAGATTGTCGCCGGCATTCTGGATGGCGCTTACACATTCGCGCTGGTTGGGTGTTAGCGGGGTGTCAGCCAGAATCTCCGACATACCGAGAATACCGCTGAGAGGGGTGCGGACATCATGGCCGATCCGTGACAGGGTTTCCCGGCGGGTGGCATCCACGGTTTCCGCCACGGTTTGTGAACGTTTTTGCTCGATATGAAGGAGCGCCTGATGGCGATGGCTGAGCCGTAAACCGACCTCCAGCGTCACCGCTTCTAGAATGGTGCTGGCCAGTAACCATTGCGGCAGTTCCGCACTGGTTTGCAGAACACCCAAGTAGGCCAGGCACACTAACATGACGGGGCCGCTGGCCAGTACGGAGGTAAGGAAAAATAACCCGCCATCATTTAATTCTCGCTGCCAACTGATATAGCCGAGAATCAGTAACAACAATACGGCTAAACTAGCGAGGACAAAGCTGGTGCCAGCGGCCAGCCCAACCGGTAGCAACAGTGTTAGGGGGATTACGACTAGTGCTCCCCACTTCACTATTAGGGTGATGCGATGCAAAAGAGGGGCTATCTCGGACAGGTCGAAGAAGGAGCGTGCCACTCCAGTGGAGGCAAACAGGGCGATCATTATCATAGAGAACAAAATGCGAGGCTGAACGGTGCTGTTCTCTGTCAGTGACTGGGGAAGGAATCCCGCCAGCACTAAGCTGATAGCGAGTACGCTGAGAATAAATACGCAATGATAAAAATAAGTTTGTTCACCACGCATGATGCCGGACATTAGATTGTAGATAGCGAGAATGAGTAAGGCGCCCGTTAAAATCATGTACACCGCGGTGGTAGCACTCTGTTGTTTTAGGTGGGCATTAATGTTGTTCAGGGTTAGACCATAGGTGAGGTATCCCTGTGGCTGCAGTTGTAGGTAGATCAGCTGCCGTTCGCCGGTAGGTAGGTGTAGTCGGTAGCCGGCATTTCGTCCGGGGATACGTTGATCTTCGCTGGCCTGGGTGTAATGGCCGTTAGGGCCAGGAAGGAACACGCGGGCATCGGGGTTGCCTTTGAGGATTAGTGCGTAGTCTTGCCTGTTGCTCAGCTCATTCTGCAAGGCTACGCGTACCCACCATTTGCCATCACAAATCCCTAGCCGTTCAATGTAGCGTGTGGCGGGCTGGAAAAGATTGCTGGTCGACGGTTGGCTGATGGTGTCGATATCGCTGTTGCCGTCGGCGTCACGGTAATATTCGGAATAGATAGTAATGCGAGCCTGATCCGGTTCGCTGTGAATCACAAAAGGGGGAGGCGCATCTGCGAAAACGCTATTGGTTATGCCGCATAACGCGAGGACTAATAGCCAGAATAGCGATTCAGGCTTGAATAGCCTTTGCATGGGTTTGTTGTTTTGCATCCGTCGGTTTTCCCCGGTCAAGCACATAGGCACTTAAGCCTGCTTCGGAGAGGATATAGGCTCCGAGCTCGCTACGTCGACCATCACCGCATACTACGTAGAAAAAATCCTTTTCTAAGTTCAAAGCTTCGCGGCGTAATTCATTGAGCGGTAGGTTGCGGGCGCCTGGAGTTCGGTCATGGCGAAACTCCATGGGCAAGCGGACATCCACCAAGATGCAGGCGGCTTCTGCCTCAAGCACCATGGTGTCCAGTTCGTCTTCGGTGAGGTGGCGAATCACCGAATCTTGCAGTATTGCTTGAAAGTCACTTTTCCCTAGGCACATCAGTACGCCATCGCTGGTCATGGTAATGGTGGCATTACGAGGGCTTTCACTGATCAAAGCATCCTCACCGAAGAAGCGACCGGCGGAGAGGGCGGCGAGAGTTTCCTGCTTGGCACCTTTGGTGCGGGTAACCATGGCTTTGCCCTGTTTGATCACGAACAGGGTGTCGCCGTGGTCGCCTTCTTTGACAATGACTTCACCTAGTTGAACTTCGCGTTCCTGGAATTTTACGAACAGGCTGTGAATCATGGCCGGTGGCACGGCTGAGAACAGTTCCGATGAAAGCAGCGCGTCCATCCAGTCCCGTTCATTTGCATCGTCCTCATCGTCCAGCATGGACTCGGCGGCTTGGGTCCACGTCATCAGCAGGTCGAGCTTGTTGCGGTCGATGGCATACAAAGTGGTGGCTTCGGCGGTTATCGCATTGATGGTGTGTTCGGCGTAGTTGTCGATAGCCAGGTAATTTTCATCGTCGTCGGCGGTAAAATGGCGTACCTGAAAACTGGCATCGGTGAGATCCAGCGAACCTTTAATCAGGAAGTAGGCCTTGTCGCTGCTTTGGCCGCGCTTGAACAGGAGCCGGCCAGGGGCAATCTTGATGACGCTGATTTGGCCCTGGATTTCATTGCGGTGGGATTCGCTCAGGCAGTCAAAAGGAATGAAATTCTCAAGACGTGACATATCCGCCGTTTGATTCGACATGGCAACCCCCGAAGGTGTGTTGGTGGGTGAGCCGGAGCCGGCTCACCTTTAATTCTTAGTTGCCTGTACTTTATGCTTTTTCGCGGGCCACTGCACGGTAGCCAATGTCGGAACGATACTGGGCATTGCGCCATGTGATCTGCTTCACACCCTCGTAGGCATTGGCCTGGGCTTCACCGACGGTGTCGCCGACACCGGTGATGCAGAGCACCCGCCCGCCACTGGTAACCACCTGGCCGTCTTGTTCGGCGGTCCCGGCGTGGAAGACCTTCACAGTATCAGAATCGGCCTGATCCAGCCCCTTGATGGCATCCCCCTTGTCGTAGCTATCCGGGTAGCCGCCAGCGGCCATTACCACACCTAGCGTGGGACGTGGATCCCATTGAATCTCGGCCTGATCCAGCTTACCTTCCAGCGCGGCCAGACATAGCGCAGCCAGGTCGGACTGCAGGCGCATCATGATGGGCTGAGTTTCCGGGTCGCCGAAGCGGCAATTGTATTCGATTACTTTGGGGGCACCGTCTGGGTTGATCATCAAGCCCGCGTAGAGGAAGCCGGTGTAGGGCATGCCTTCGGCGGCCATGCCTTCTACGGTGGGGGTGATGACTTCGTCCATGATGCGTTTGTAGACCGCGTCGGTGACCACCGGCGCCGGGGAGTAAGCGCCCATGCCGCCGGTGTTGGGGCCCGTGTCGCCGTCGCCGGCTCGCTTGTGATCCTGGCTGGTAGCCATGGGCAGAACGTTTTTGCCATCGACCATGACGATGAAGCTGGCCTCTTCGCCTTCGAGAAACTCTTCGACCACTACACGGTGGCCGGCATCGCCAAATTTGTTGCCGTCAAGCATGTCGCGTACGGCATCTTCCGCTTCCTGCAGAGTCATGGCGACGATCACACCTTTGCCTGCGGCCAGCCCATCGGCCTTGATCACGATAGGAGCGCCCTGTTCGCGCACGTAGGCCAGCGCTTCATCCATGTCAGTGAAGTTGCCGTAGGCGCCGGTGGGAATGTTCTGCCGGGCCAGAAAGTCTTTGGTGAAGGCTTTGGAGCCTTCCAGTTGTGCTGCAGCCTTGCTCGGACCGAAGCACTTCAGGCCATTTTCCTGGAAGGTGTCGACCAAACCCTCTACCAGTGGCGCTTCCGGGCCAACAATGGTCAGGTCGATGCTATTGTCTTTGGCAAAGGCCAGCAGCCCGGGTTGATCCAGTACGTCCAGGGCCACATTTTCGAGCTTGGCTTCGCGGGCGGTACCCGCGTTGCCGGGGGCAACGAAGACGGTTTCTACCTGCTCGGCTTGAGCCACTTTCCATGCCAGGGCATGCTCGCGGCCACCGCCGCCAATGATGAGTACCTTCATGGGGTGATCCATTTGCTATGAATGGTTAATCCTGATCGCGTGTCGTGATCGGCGACGAGCTTGACGCCAGAGGTCCAACGCGGGACCGGAGGGTCGCTTCATGCGTTGGACGTCTGGCGGCCAGCGTTAATGCCTGAAATGGCGCATGCCGGTGAAGACCATGGCCATGCCGGCTTCGTCGGCGGCGGCAATAACTTCTTCATCGCGAATCGAGCCGCCGGGCTGGATTACGCAGCTGATTCCTACCTTAGCCGCGTTGTCGATGCCATCGCGGAACGGGAAGAAAGCATCGGAGGCCATTACGGAGCCTTCCACTTGCAGGCCAGCATGTTCTGCTTTGATAGCCGCAATGCGCGCAGAGTTGACCCGGCTCATCTGGCCGGCGCCCACGCCTACGGTTTGACGATCTTTGGCGTAAACAATGGCATTGGATTTGACGAACTTAGCCACTTTCCAAGCGAAGATCAGGTCGTGCATTTCGGCTTCAGTGGGCGCGCGCTTGGTGACCACCTTCAATTCACCTTCGGTGATCATGCCGAGATCGCGATCTTGCACCAGTAGCCCGCCGTTGACGCGTTTGTAGTCCAGGCCAGAAGCCGCTACACCCTCCATTTCACCACACACCAGTACTCGCACATTCTTTTTGGCGGCGGTGATGGCCAGGGCTTCTTCTGTGGCGCTGGGGGCGATAATCACTTCGACAAACTGGCGATCAACGATGGCCTGGGCGGTGGCGGCATCCAGCTTGCGGTTGAAGGCGATGATGCCGCCGAAGGCGGATTCGGTATCGGTGGCGAAGGCCAGATCATAAGCTGTGGTAATGCCATCTAGGCTCACCGCCACCCCACAGGGGTTGGCGTGCTTGACGATTACACAGGCCGGCTTGGTGAAGCCTTTTACGCATTCCAGTGCGGCGTCGGTATCAGCGATGTTGTTGTAGCTTAGTTCTTTGCCCTGCAGCTGTTTCGCGGTGGCGATGGATGCCGGGGCCGGGTTGCGCTCGGTGTAGAAGGCCGCTTTCTGGTGCGGGTTCTCGCCATAACGCATGTTCTGGGTTTTTTCGAAGTTCAGGTTAATGGTACGCGGGAAGTCCAGATTGCTCATACCATCCTGTCCTTCGACTTTCTTGCCAAAGTAGTTGGCAATGGCACTGTCATAGGCGGCGGTGTGCTCGAACGCTTTGATGGCCAGGTCAAAACGCAAGTCATCAGACAGCGCGCCGTTGTTGGCGGCCATGTCGTCGAGTACGCGCTGGTAGTCGGCGGCATCAGTCACAATGCCAACGCTGGCATTGTTCTTGGCGGCAGAACGAACCATGGTCGGACCGCCAATGTCGATGTTCTCGATGGCGTCTTCCAGAGAGCAATCCGGGTTGGCCACGGTGGCCTCGAAGGGGTAAAGGTTGACCACCACCAGATCAATGGGGCTGATGTCGTTGTCGGCCATGACCTGTTCGTCCTGGCCGCGACGGCCAAGGATGCCGCCGTGCACTTTAGGGTGCAGGGTTTTTACCCGGCCGGCCATCATTTCCGGGAAACCGGTGTAGTCGGAGACTTCGCGTACGGCGATGCCGGCCTCCTGCAGTTTCTTGAAGGTCCCGCCTGTGGACAGCAGTTCCACGCCCTTGTCAGCTAGGGCCTGGGCGAATTCGACGATACCGGTTTTATCGGAAACACTGATCAGTGCACGTTCAACATTGCTCATGGGGTTTCACCAAGTTGCGAAGTCTTAATTAATACGAGGGCTAGAAACAAAAAAAGGGCAGTGTGGTCACTGCCCTTGGTGTTACGGGTCTGTATTACAATAGACCGTACTGCTTGAGTTTCTTGCGCAGAGTGCCGCGGTTCAGGCCCAGTAGCTCAGCGGCTTTGGTCTGGTTACCACGGGTGTACTCGAGCACTTTCTCAAGCAGGGGAATTTCCATTTCAGCCAGCACCATCGGGTAGAGCTCGCTCACGGCTTCGCCGTCCAGCTGGTTGAAATAATCGTTTAGCGAACGTCGCACACAATTGCGCAGCGTGTCGTGGGTTTCGCTGCGCGCAATAGTAAGATGCGGCTGCTTTCGTGCTTCAGCGGTGTTCATTTCAGTAAGTGTCCGTGCAGCGGCTGTGTTAACTGAAGAAAGGGTCATGCGGCCAGGGCTCCGTTTTTCTTCCGGGCAGACACCTCGCCATAACGACCGAAGCGAACTCGGTCGGTAGTGGCGCTTATCTGTTGGAAAAACTGCTCGATTGCCACGCGTTGATCGGTGGCATTTTCCAGTGTGTTAAACCCGCGCCGGAAGTCTTCCCCATTGGGCAGGTTCTGTGTGTACCAGCCCAGGTGCTTGCGTGCGATACGTACCCCCATGAACTCACCATAAAAATCATGCAGTTCGTACAGGTGCTGTTGCACGCAATCATGGACTTCCGTTACTAACGGCGCTGCGGGCAGCGAGCCGTGCTCGAGGTAATACAGGGTGTCCCGGAAGATCCACGGGTTACCCTGAGCAGCGCGGCCGATCATGATACCATCGGCGCCGGTGGATTCCAGTACCCGTTTGGCTTTTTCCGGACTATCCACGTCTCCATTGGCCATGATCGGAATGTTCACCGCATCCACCACCTGTTTGATAGTGGCGTATTCGGCGTCACCGTTGAACTTGTCGGCGCGGGTGCGCCCGTGAATGGCAAGGGCTTGAATGCCCGCAGTTTCGGCGATGCGGGCAATGTCGATGGCATTGCGCTGATCGCGATCAGGGCCGGTACGGATTTTCAGGGTAACGGGGACATTTACCGCCTGAGTCACTGCATCGAGGATGCGCGCGACTAGGTCCGGGTCGGCTAGCAGGGCAGACCCCGCGGCGCGTTTGCACACTTTTTTCGCCGGGCAGCCCATATTGATGTCAATAATCTGGGCGCCATGCTCCACGTTGGCGCGGGCCGCCTCTGCCAGCATTGCCGGCTCTCCGCCGGCGATCTGTACCGAGATGGGGCCTGGTTCGCCGCTATGGTCTAACCGTTGGCGAGACTTTCGAGAGTTCCACAGACGGGTGTCCGAGGTCACCATTTCCGACACCAGCAGGCCGGCCCCCAGGTCTCTGCACAAGCGCCGGAATGGGCGGTCCGTGACGCCGGCCATGGGGGCTAGAATCAAGGAGTTCGGCAGGTTATAGGGTCCGATCTGCATGGCGCCGGGCTTGGGGTGTCTAAGAGGGGGAACAATGATAGAGATCGGAGGCTAGGGATGAAAGGCCCGTCTGCCATCAGGCGACGGGCTGTCGATTTTGCGCTGGCGATGGTGCCGGCTAGCGCTGGGAGAGCTGTTCTCCGCCTTGGGGGGGCGGCAGCAGGCGAAGGTTGTAGCTCACGGCCTGCTCGCCCGGATCCACAATTTCCAAAGAAATATGCAATGGCGTGCGTGTGGGCATGATGCCCATGCCGTGTAGCTCTCCTTGCAGGTATTCCTTGGGGAAAAAGCGGCGGCTGGCTACAGGGCGGCCATTCAAGGTGCTAAAGCTCAGTTCCAGTTCCGGGAAAGGTTGTGGGTACTTGGCTTCATTAAACAGGATGGCGTCAACAATCAGCGCATTGGCATAGTTCGGGTGGCTGCGAACCACTAGGTTGGTGCCGCGCACCTTGGTGATGTCGGAGCGACTCGGTAGTTGGCAGCCAAGTATCCCGCAGGCCTGTTGGTACAAGGGCCGCCATTGTGGGCTGCGAGCCAGATCGTCGAAGTTGAAGAAGGTGTACTGGCCAATCAATGTCACTAAGGCGATCCCCGAGAGGGACGTCCATTTAATCAGCTCGCCCCAGTCCCGCTGCTGGCGGAAATGAGTGTGGCGTTCGTGAACCGGTTTGTCCGAGGAGCTTGGTTTTTCATAATGGTCATCAGCAAACAGATCCAGCCCGACAAATAGGCTGTTATCGTCGTCTTCTGATAGAGACGGTGACTGTTCGCTGGTTTTTGTGCTGGGAGCGTTAGGTGTCTGCTGCTTTGGTGACGGTGAGTGGCTGGCGGCTGTCCCGGGTGATGGAGGGGCTCCATACGTGGTATTGGCAGCAGCTGGCTCGTCTTCTTCCAATTCTTGCAGTAGGGCTTCGGCCCAGGATTCATCCGCATTTTCATGGTGGTTGGCGCGGCCTGCGCCTTGCATGTCGGTGAAATCTTCGCCTAGTCCGAGGTCGGTGTCCTCTACATCTACATTCATGAATGAGTCACTGAGCTCCATCCCGTGAATGCTCAGGCTCTCGGCATCGTCATCGTCATCGTCATCGTCATCGGCTAATGTCTGAGTATTTTTGGGCAGGTTGTTGTCAACGTCGGACCCGTCCAGCGCGCCAGCCCAGCGATTTTTTTGGGGCTGCTGCTGGGCGTCGGCAGGATCGATCAGGTAATCGCTGGCCTGAAAAATCTGCAAGCATGAGCCGCACCGAACCGCACCGCGCGCCTGTTTCAAATGTTCATCGGTGATCTTGAACTGGGCTGCACAATGGGGGCAGCGGGTTTTGTATTGGCTGGCCATGGCTTTCGCCTGAATTGTTATTGGAAGAAGAGAGGTGGCACGTTGCACGCTTTGGGGTTCGGGCAACGAAGCAATCCGAGCATCGCATGCAGATGATTTAGGTATGTTTTACAGAAAAAGCAGGACAAGCCGCAAGGACTTGTCACTCAGTTTCTTTTGAAAGTCTGGTTTTAGCGGGCCCGCCGTACCCCGTCGATGCGCACCCAGTCACCTTGTTGGGTGGTGGGGTTGAGTTCAAACCAAGGCTCGTAGGCAGTGCGTACGCTATCTGCTTGTTCAGCAAGAATGCCAGACAGGGCCAGTTTGCCGCCGGCCCGGCAGTAACGGGCTAGTAACTCGGAGAGCTCAACCAGCGGCCCGGCGAGTATGTTGGCCACCAGAATGTCACACTGATAATCTTGGGGCATTTGTTCGGGCAGGAACAGGGTTAGAGATTCGGCTACGCCATTGTTGTGGGCATTGTCATGACTGGCGATCAACGCTTGAGGGTCAATATCGGTGCCGGTGGTATCGCCGGCGCCCAGCAGCAGAGCGGCGATGGCCAGTACTCCAGAGCCACAACCGAAGTCGAGTACGGTTTTGTTGTGCAGGTCGGTGCTATCCAGCCATTGTAGGCACAGGGCAGTGGTTTCATGGGTGCCGGTGCCGAAGGCTAGGCCTGGGTCTAGCTTCAAGTTGACCGCCGCTGGGTCCGGGGCTTCGCTCCAGCTAGGAATGATCCACAGCCGTTCACCGAATTGCATGGGTGAAAAATCATCCATCCAGGCCCGCTCCCAGGCCTGATCTTCCAAGGTTTCGTGGTGGCTGGCTTGTGCTTCTAGTCCTTGGGCTGTGAGGGCGTTAAGAATCTGCTCCGGGGTATGGTTCTGCTCGAACAGGGCGCTGACCACCGTATTCTGCCATAGCGGGCGAGTGCCCGGCGGCGGTTCGAACACAGGTTGGTCGGCACCGTCGGTGAGGGTCACGGCCACGGCACCGAGGTTTTCCAGTGCAGCCTGAAAGGCATCGGCGTGCTGTTCGGTGGTGGCAAGGTGGAGTTGAAGCCAGGCCATGTTGTCGCTTCGCTCTAGTTGAGAGTTAACCGTTAAAAGTGCGAGGGGGTAACTTTGTAGTGTCTGTAACGCAAGAGGCCGCGCCCAAACGCTGGGCGCGGCCATCAGGGGGATGGTAACCGTTAACGATAATAGCGATCAATTCACTATCAACGGCTTTTAGTGTGTCCCGAGTTTCTTTTCTAGGTGGTGAATGTCCACGCCGCCTTTAATGAAAGCCTCGTCCTTGAAGATTTTGTCGCGGTGCAGGGCAATATTGGTTTTGATGCCTTCCACGACAATTTCGTCCAGCGCATTTTTCATACGGGAGAAGGCGGTCTCGCGATTTTCCCCCCAAGTGATCAGCTTGCCGATCAGGGAGTCGTAGTATGGCGGAACAGTGTAACCACTGTAGATGTGGGAATCGACTCGTACGCCATTGCCACCGGGGGCGTGGAAGTAGGTGACTTTGCCCGGGCAGGGGGTAAACCGTACCGGGTCTTCTGCGTTGACGCGAACCTCAATGGCATGGCCCTGGAATTGTACATCGGACTGCTGGATTTGCAGGCCTTCACCGCCGGCGATACGCAATTGTTCCTTGACAATATCCACCCCGGTAACCATTTCGGTGACGGGGTGTTCTACCTGTACACGGGTATTCATTTCGATGAAGTAGAAGCCTTCATTCTCGTAGAGAAATTCGAAGGTGCCCGCACCCCGGTAATTGATTTCTTTACAGGCGTTAACGCAGCGCTCGGCGACTTCTTCTTTTAGATGCTGAGGGATTCCGGGTGCCGGAGCTTCTTCCACCACCTTCTGGTGACGGCGCTGCAAGGAGCAATCACGGTCGCCTAAGTGAATTGCATGGCCGGCACCATCGGCCAGCACTTGCACTTCCACGTGGCGTGGTTGCTGCAGGAATTTCTCCATGTAGACGGTGGCGTCGCCAAAGGCATTTTTCGCTTCGGAGCGGGTCAGGGTGATGGCGTTTAGCAGCTGTTTTGCTTCATCAACCACACGCATGCCGCGCCCGCCGCCGCCTGCTGCGGCCTTGATGATCACCGGGTAGCCGATTTGTTCGGCCATGGCCAGTGAGGCTTCATCATCGTCGCCGATGGGGCCGTTGGAGCCCGGTACGGTGGGCACACCCGCTTTTTTCATGGCTTCAATGGCGGCTACCTTATTGCCCATCAGGCGAATAGTGTCTGCCTTGGGGCCGATAAAGGTGAAGCCGGAGCGTTCTACGCTTTCAGCAAAGTCTGCATTTTCCGCCAGAAAGCCATAGCCTGGGTGAATGGCGTCGGCATCGGTCACTTCGGCGGCGCTGATCAGCGCGGGAATGTTCAAGTATGAATCGGCGGATGAAGCGGGACCAATGCACACGGCTTCGTCAGCAAGACGAACATGCATTAGATCCCGGTCCGGTTTCGAGTAAACCGCTACGGTACGAATGCCTAGCTCTTTGCAGGCGCGCAGAATCCGTAGAGCAATCTCGCCGCGGTTGGCAATGACGACCTTTTCCAGCATGGGAAGCCTCCGTTAAACGATGGAGAACAGAGGCTGGTCGAATTCAACCGGCTCGCCGTCTTCAACCAAAATGGCATCCAGAGTGCCGGACTTGTCCGCCTCAATCTGGTTCATCATCTTCATGGCTTCCACGATACACAGCACATCGCCAGCTTGAACCTTTTGGCCTACTTGGGCGAAGGCCGAGGCGCCTGGCGACGGTGAACGATAGAAGGTGCCGACCATGGGCGAGCGAACCAGGTGGCCGCTTGGAGTATTATCCTGCGCGGCGGGCGCTTCGGCTGCGGGAACAGGTGCCGGAGCGGGAGCGGGAGCCTGCGGGGCCGCATAGTAATGTGCGGGTGCTGCCGGTTGACGAGAGCCGCGACTGATGCGCACGGACTCTTCCCCTTCACAAATCTCCAGCTCTTCAATGCCGGACTCTTCCAGCAGCTCAATCAGTTTCTTGATTTTGCGAATATCCATGTTCAGTCATCCAGTTGTTCGAGAGCAGCGGTTAACGCCAGCGCATAGCCAATGGCGCCGAGGCCGCAAATAACGCCCTTGGCAATATCAGAAAAAAAGGAATGGTGGCGGAAGGTTTCCCGGGCATGCACGTTGGATAGGTGCACTTCAATAAAGGGAATGTTCACCGCTAGCAGGGCGTCACGTAGCGCCACGCTGGTATGGGTGAAAGCCGCCGGGTTGATAATAATGAAGTCGACCCCCTCGGTATGGGCATCGTGAATGCATTCGACCAGCTCATATTCTGCGTTGCTTTGCAGGTGCTGCAGGTGATGGCCGGCTTTGCTGGCCTGTTCCTGCAGTTGCTGGTTGATGTCCGCCAGGGTGGTATGGCCGTACTTGTCCGGCTCGCGTGTGCCGAGCAGGTTCAGGTTTGGGCCATGTAACACCAAAATGGAAGCCAAAATGGGTCCCCTCGCGAATTTGTCGTTATTTGCAGTGATCATGCTGGAAAAACCCAGGTTAACTTGGGTTTTCTCATACAAATGCAATATTAGGGGGAATCTATGACAGAAAAAAGGGGTTTACAACATTCGTTACAAGTTGCGGGAAGATATCGGGATATCGGCACTCTTTCAGGTTATTTGCTTAGGTGGGAGGCGCAACCGCTCGCGGTAGGAGCGTGACCCGCGGGGCGTTTGCAGCGAAGGGCGCGCGCGCGCCCCTTTCTATATTGGCGCGGCATTAAAGCCTAGGCAGGACCCGCTTGTTAAGGTGTTCAATAAACCGTTGTGGCCCCATTTCGCCGAGGACTCTTGAATCGGGAATTTCAGTGCTTATGGGGGTGAAAAACACCAGTGCCGGCAACCCAAGAATGTTGTACTGCTCCATGATGGCCTGGCTGTCGGCGTTGATTTCGGTGATATCCACCCGGTAGAGGTCAAAGCCGAGCATGGCATTAAGCACATCCGGGTGACTCAATGTGGTCTCTTCCAGGACCTTGCAAGCCACGCACCACTCAGCGAAGAAATCTACCAGCACGGGCTTGTTGGCTTGACGAGACGTGGCCAGTGCCTGCTCCAGGGAGGCCTTGCCAACGATGGTCTGCCAGGGACCATGATCGCCAGGCTGGGAGGAGGGGGCGCTAACGTGGAGGGGGCCGTTGTTCGTGGCTGGCTGATTCATCTGCGCTAACGGTTGCAGAGGGTCCTTGCCGCCACTCAAGGCGCCGACAATCATCACCGCCCCGTACAGAGCCAGTACCAGAGCCAAGCCCCGCTTGAGCCGGGCAGCGCCTTCACCGGCAGGCTCCAATGCCCCCAGCTGGATGCCATACACGGTTAACAACAAGCCATAGAGGCCCAGGGTAATAGTGTCACTGATGATGCGGTCCAGCAGCCAGATGGCGACGCCTAGCATCACTACGCCGAAGAACCGTTTGATCTCTTCCATCCACATGCCAGCACGGGGAAGCAAGCTGCCGCCACCGGTGCCAAAGATAATCAATGGTAGGCCCATGCCAATGGATAGGGCGAACAGGGAAGCCGCGCCGGTGGCCGCGTCGCCACTAGCGGCAACATAGATCAACGCGCCGGCTAGGATGGGGGTAACACAAGGGGAGACGACCAAGGCCGAAATGGTGCCCATGATGGCGGCGCCGATCAGGCTGCCGCGGGCTTCTTGGCCAGGTTGATGGAGCTTGTTACGCAAGGCCGCAGGTAGCTGCAGTTCATACAGACCAAACATGGACAGGGCCAGTACGACAAATACCGCTACTGAAGTAATGATGGCCGCGGGTTGTTGCAGCATGAATTGCAGGTTCAGGCCGGCGCCAAAAAGTGCCACCAATAAGCCTGCCAAAGTGTACGGCACGGCCATACCCAACACATAGCTGACACTGAGAGTAAAGCCCCGTGTGGCGCTGGGCTCTTTCTCGCCGGCAATGATACCGGAGAGAATGGGGACCATGGGAAACACGCAGGGGGTAAAGGCCAGCAGCAGCCCGCCCACAAAGAAGAGGCCGATGATTAAACCAAGGGGTTGTTCGTTCATCCACTGGTTGAAGGCGTTGGCGTCCTCAGACCGTAGTGTATCGAGAAAACCCGGGCCGGCGGTGGAGTCAGTGGCCGCGGGTGGCACCGCGGCCATGGGCTTTTTTGCCGGTTGCGGATTGTCGAATGCAAACACTTTGCGGGTGGGCGGGTAGCAGAGAGTATCTTCAATGCAGCCTTGATAGCGTACTTCCAGTTCGGTATCCACTAGCGGCACGCTATTCAAAGGAAGCGAGAACTTCAAACGGTCGAAATAGACTTCTACATCACCGAATATCTCGTCGGTTTTGGGCTTCCCGGGGGGCAGTATCAGTTCGGCAAAGTCGTTAATCACATTGCCGTTGGTGTCACGTAGGGTGAACCCGAAACGGTGTTGATAGAGATAAACATCATCGATCAGCTCGAAATCCAGTCGCAGTTGCTGGTTGTCCCAGTCGGCATCAGGTACTAGCTGAATGGCTTCATCCACGGTGGGCAGGCGTTCTTGGTCGCCGAATAGATCCTGCGCAATGGCTGTGGACACTGTAAATAGCATTAATAGAGCAAGCCCCAGTCGTTGCCAGCTTGTATGCATTCCTTTCTCCTCAAACCCCGAACCCAAAAATGGTGGCATCGCTTGGATGCCAGGATAGCCGATAAGTTTCAGGGCAGATTATTAACAGTGCCTTAAGGTTACTTTAAGGCGCCGGTAGGAGGCTGTGGTCTCAATATCAAGGAGAAGCCTATGCGCTTTCTACGGGTGCTTGCCCTGCTGGTCATCCCCTGGCTGGCTCATGCGGAACCGTTGCCATTTTCCCCCGAGCAGGTCGGGGAAGCAAAAGTCATTTACGTAGACTTTTGGGCCAGCTGGTGCGTGCCTTGCCGGCGCTCGTTTCCTTGGCTGAATCGGATGCAGGCGAAATATGGAGATCGTGGGTTCACCATCATCGGTGTGAATTTGGACCTGCGCAAAGAGGATGCAGAGAAGTTTCTGGCCAATTACCCGGCCACTTTCCCGTTGGTGTTTGACCCACAAGGGGAGCTGGCAAGCCGCTATCAGCTTCAAGGGATGCCCAGTGCCGTGCTGATGGATGAGCGCGGGAACGCGCTAGCCCGTCATATCGGTTTTATGGAAACAAATAAGGACGCCTACGAGCAAGAAATCGTCCAGCTGCTGGAGGAGCAATGATGAAATTTGCGTTGGGAATACCCGTGTTTCTGATCACTGTGGGCTGTGTGTCCGGGTGCCAGAACCTGGGGGTGCAACCCTGGGAGCGTGATTTGTTGGCCAAACCAGTAATGACGATGGGTGCTGCGGATGGTCTCGATGATGCGCTGGATGATCACATCTATTTTAGCAAGGAAGCCTCCAGCGGTGGGCGTGGATTTGGTGGCGGTGGCTGTGGCTGTAATTGAGGAAGGCGTAATGAAAAAAAAACTGGATGGGAAGACGATTGGGAGTGGCCTGGCCGCTGCGACCTGTGCTCTGCTGGGCCAGCCGGTACAGGCACAGCCCGCAGATGATGCCTGGCAATTTGATTCCGCCGTGTTGTATTACGCGGAGCAAGATCGTGTCACGGCGGTGGAGCCAGTGGTTCGCGGCAAGAAACAGTTTGGTGATGACAGCGAGCTTGAACTGAAACTGACGCTGGATTCGTTAACTGGTGCATCCCATAACGGGGCGATCAAATCGGATAAGCCGCAGACGTTTACTTCCCCGTCTGGTTCACAGGAATATCAGGCCACCAATGAGGTGCCGTTGGATGACTCCTTCAAGGACACGCGTGTTGCCGCAAACATGCAGTATACCCGCCCATTTAGCCGGACTATGCGATGGACGGCGGGGATGAATTTCTCCAATGAATATGATTTTACTTCTTTGGGCTTAAATGCTGGACTCTTATGGGATTTGAACAATAAAAACACCACGCTCACATTCGGCCTAGCCCATGAGGCGGACACCATAGACCCGGTGGGCGGTGTACCGATTGGTTTGACGTTCCAGAGTAATCAACAAAAAAGTGACGGCACTGAAGATCGAACTATAAATGATCTGTTGTTTGGGATTACCCAGGTGATCAACCGTAACTGGCTGATGCAACTCAATTACAGCGTGTCGATATCGGACGGTTACCAGACAGACCCTTACAAGATTGTCACGGTAGTAGATGCTAATGGGGATCCGCTGGAAGCGGAAAGCTTTGGTGCAGCAGATATTGGCGTGGGTGATGCCCATATTTTCGAGTTGCGCCCCGATTCGCGCACCAAGAATGCGCTTTACTGGGAGAACCGTTATCACTTCAACCGCGATGTGTTGGCGGTGGGGTATCGTTTTATGTCTGACGACTGGGGCATTACATCACATACTCTGGATGTGAAATATCGCTTTCAGTTTGACAATGGCTGGTTTCTGCAACCCCATGTGCGTTGGTATGAGCAGGGCGAAGCTGATTTTTACCGTGAATCGGTTAGCGCTGCAGATCTGAATACGTTGGATGAAGTATCGGCGGATTACCGGCTGGGGAATCTCACTGATACCACCTATGGCGTCAAGCTTGGCAAGCAATGGAAAAACAACCAGCAATGGAGTTTCCGGGTAGAAAGTTTCCAGCAGAGCGGCGACAGTGATGCTTCGGAACTCGATGCACTGATCACGCAGGTCGGGTATACATTCTACTGGTAGTCGTTGCGGTGGAGTCTCTATGACACAGGGGAAAGCATTTACCCTGGAACAGGACGGCGCCCTTTGGCGCGGCCGTTTTTCTGCCATGGCAAGTCCTTGTGAATGTTTGGTGCGCGGAGTCAGTAAAAGCCAGGCACTGGCACTGTTTGAGTGTGTGACCGAGGAGGCCTGGCGAATCGAAAGAAAATACTCCCGTTTTCGGCAAGACAATTTGATGGCGGCCATCAATGCTGGAGATGGGCGCTGGGTGGATATTGATGATGAGAGCGCCCGGTTACTGGATTTCGCCGGTCAATGTTGGCAGCTCAGTGACGGTGCTTTTGACATCACTTCGGGCGTATTACGACGTGCCTGGCACTTTGATGGTTCTAATCGGTTACCGAAACCTGAGCAGGTTGACGCCTTATTATCATTGGTGGGTTGGAACAAGGTCGAACGGCAGCCAGGAAAAATTCGCTTACAGGCGGGGATGGAACTGGATTTAGGTGGCATTGGTAAAGAATATGCAGTGGACAGTGCCTTTCAATTGGCCGGCCAATTTACCGATGCGGATGTACTGGTGAATTTTGGGGGTGACCTAGTCGCGCGTGCTGCGCAGGCACCCTGGCAGGTGGGTATGGAGGGTACAGCCAAGCCTGTTGCCGGGCAGTTGCAGTTCACCACCGGTGCGCTGGCGACTAGCGGTGATAGCCGCCGTTTTTTACTTCGTGATGGTGTCCGTTATAGCCATGTGCTGGATCCGCGCAGTGGCTGGCCGGTATCCGGTGCGCCTCGTGCTGTTACCGTATATGGGCGCCAATGTACTCAGGCTGGTCTGTTGTCTACGCTTGCTCTGCTACAGGGAAAAGACGCTGAAACCCTGTTGCGAGGGGCAGGTGTACAATATTGGATTCAATGGGGGAATGATGCGCCTATTGCTGGTTGAGAATGATGTGCTGCTAGCAGATGGCCTGCAACGTGCGCTCCGGGCTGAAGGCTATACGGTGGATCATATCGATCGGGGTGATCTGTTGATGCCGGCTCTGGAGGGCGGAGGTTTTCAACTGGTGTTGCTGGATCTGGGACTGCCCGGGCTGGATGGTATTGATGCCTTGAAAATCTTGCGGCAAAAGGACAAACAGATCCCGGTAATCATTATTAGTGCCAGAGATGCACTGGAAGACCGCATCGGGGGCTTGGATTGTGGCGCCGATGATTATCTGGTGAAACCGTTCTCCGCTGTGGAGATGATTGCGCGGATTCGTGCCCGATTACGGCGTCGTGAACCGCCTGGCTCAGAGACGCTTCATCTCGGTGAGCTGGAGATTGATCCTGTGCGTTTTATCGTCACTCGTCGCGGCGAGCTGGTAAATCTGTCGCGGCGGGAGATGAGCCTGTTGATGCAGCTGTTGCGCCATCGGGGTCGAGTTCTCACCAGAGATCAACTGGAGGGTGGGTTGTATGGCTGGAATGAGGATGTAGAAAGCAACGCACTGGAAGTCCACATACATCATTTGCGTAAAAAGTTGGGAAGCGACTTGATTCGGACTGTGCGTGGTGTCGGCTACAGCCTGCAGGGAACTATGGAATGATTTTTTCCATTCGTCGCTTTCTGGTTGTATCACTGTTGCTGGTGATCGCCGGTGGCGGGGTCTTATTGGTCTTTTTGACTTATCGCACTCTCTATCATGAGCTGGATGAACAATACGACGCAGAGCTGGTGCAAAGTGCACGTCTGCTGGCCGGTTTTTGGCGGGATGGTTATCCCCCCAATGCGTCCCTGTCAGCGCTGGACTCCGAAGAGTCTCGCTACCTACGCTATTTCATCTACCAGTTATGGCAGGACGGCAAGCTGGTTACTGCTAGTGAAGGGTCACCAATCTCACCTTTGATCGCCCTCAATCCACGTCCTCATTATGCAGAAATCAACGGCTGGCATGCTTATTCGTTGCCAATGACCAATGATCGCTGGTTGATCCTGGCGGAAAGTGATTACGCCCGTCAATCCATGGTCAGAAATGTGGCAGGAGCATTGGTGGCTCCCTACCTGATCAGTGTGCCTTTTGTTGTGTTGCTAGTATGGCTGGCCATTCGTTTTGGACTCTCGCCACTCTCCGATCTTATTCGATCCGTGAGCCAACGTTCTCCGGATAATCTGACTCCGCTCTCCACCGGTAAGCAGGTGCGTGAACTGGAACCTGTGAAGGCCGCCATCAATGAGCTCTTGCTGCGACTGGAGGCGGGTATGGAGCGTGAAAAGCGTTTTACGGCAGATGCTGCGCATGAATTGCGAACATTATTGATGGTGTTGCGGCTGCATGCAGATAACGCTCGCTCACTGCCGGATCCGCAGCAGCGCGAAGAGTCCCTACAAAGGCTGCAGGAGGCAGTGGGTCGTGCCGAACGGATGCTCGAACAATTGCTGGTGCTGGCGCGTTTGGACCCTGCCATGGGGCCGCCGAAAAAGAATGCTCGTGCTGATATTCTGCCGGTGGCACGGGATACCCTGGCGTCACTGGTGCCGCTAGGCGATCGTTTTGAGCAGCATCTGGAATTGCGCCTTGATCATTCTCTATGGGTTGCTGTCCCCGAGGAAGCTCTGCATCTGGTGTTACGGAACTTGGTCGATAATGCTTGCCGCTATACCCCCCCGGGGGTTATCGGAGTGAACGCTGAGAAAAGAGAAGGTCAAATCCGTATCGAGGTCTACGATAGCGGTGAAGGGCTGAGGCTAGAGCAGTGGCAGCGCTACAGTGAACGCTTCAGCCGCGGGCATTGCGATTCAGATGGCGCGGGATTGGGTCTATCTATTGTCAATGGCATCCTCAGCCTTTATGGCGGTAGCTTGGCTTATCGCAAACGGTGTGCGAGCTCTCCTGCAGCTGCTATTGTTGTTCTCCCTGCCGCTAATGAAGAGCCTACGCTGTCGTAGTGGTGTGCCGATGTTGGGAGTGATAATGAGTAACGATAAATTTAATGAAAAACTGGGGGATGCCATGCTGGACCCCCGTAATAACCGAATATGGAAAGGGGTGCTTTGGTTGCTCGGCTTGTTGCTACTGGTGGATATTTTGCTTGGTTGGTACTGGAGCCAAGAGCCGGAGCTGAAGAAGGTAACGCCGAAAGCGGATGTGGTTCGGGGTGAAACTACCACTCGAGAGCTGATTTTCGTGGCCGATACACTCTTGTCTAAGCCTGGCGGCTACCTGACCAATGACATCCTTCCGCACCGCCTGTGGCTGGATAATATGCCAGCCTGGGAATATGGCGTGCTGGTACAGGTGCGTGATTTTAGCCGCGTATTACGCCGGGATATGAGCCGTTCCCAGTCCCAGAGTCAGGAAGACAAGGACCTGGCTATTGCTGAGCCTCAATTCAATTTTGATGCGCAAAGCTGGGCCATGCCGGCCACTGAAAGTGAGTATCGCCGGGGCATCAAGGCGCTAGAGCGTTACTTGGATCGCCTCACAGATGCCAATGAAAATGACGGTAAATTCTATGCCCGGGCGGATAACCTGAATTATTGGCTGAACGAGGTGCAAAATCGGCTAGGGTCCTTGAGCTTGACGCTAAGCCAGAGTGTTGGTCGCAGCCAGCTCAATGTTGACAAGGACGGCACCATCGTAGCGGCCAAGCCTGAGAAAGACGAAGATTTTATTAAAACCCCTTGGTTAGACATTGATGATGCCTTTTACGAAGCGCGGGGTGCGACCTGGGCACTAACCCAGTTAATGCGTGGTGCGGAAGTGGATTTCGCGGATGTGCTTCGTAAGAAAAATGCGACCATCAGTTTCCGGCAAATGGTTCGTGAGCTTGAGGCTACCCAAGAAACTATATGGAGCCCTTTGATTCTTAATGGTGATGGTTTTGGCATGTTAGCTAACCATTCTCTAGTGATGGCGAACTATGTATCACGGGCCAATGCTGCCTTGATCGACCTGCGTAAGTTGTTGCAGGAAGGCTAAGAAGAATCGAGATTTAATAATGGGATAATTGAAGTGACGTGAAGATTGTTGTTGCCATTACGCAACGTAGAGGCCGCGCCCAAAGAGCTGGGCGCGGCCTCTTTATTTCTGCCATCAGCAATGACTGATACATTGCCTATTTAAGATAAATAGAATTCGCTCCATGATTTTTTCTCCTGATTAAGCCTCTCTTAAGCTCTTACTTTTAGCCTTCCTGTTGAGCCTGTTAATTGGTCAGAGGAGGCAGTGTGACCCTTACTTTTATTGCTCCGTCATGGCACAGCGTGTTAGCTCGCAATGCCTTGACGGAATTTGATGCCATGTGGTCGTTGCCCTGTGACTGGGTGGAGGCGCCGAATTATCGTCGTGGAGGCTGGAGTGGCGTGACCCGCCATCAGCTTGATACCGGGCAGTGGGTTTATGTAAAGCGTCAACAGAATCAACGTCGCCGCCTGCCCCAACAGTTTTGGCAGAAGCGCCCTACGTATTTCCACGAATTTTTGGCGTTACAGCGCCTAAAATCTGCGGCTATTCCGGTGGTGGATTGTCTTTATTATGGCGAACGAGCTGATGCTGCAATATTGGTGACTCTAGCGCCACCGGATTATATCGATTTGGCAGTATTCGCTCGCAAGCATAACGCTACGCAACTGACTATCGTTATGATGCGCTTGTTGCGTGTGCTGCGCCGGTTGCACCGTCAGCGCTGGCAGCATGGCGCCTGTTACCCGGCTCATGTGTTGGTACATCCGGTAACGTTGAAGATCATGCTGCTAGATCTTGAGCGCTTCCGTAAGCGCTTGAGTATGGGCGCTGCTGCCCGTTCGGATTTTTCTCAATTGCTGCGTCGCAGCGATTTTCTTACCCCAGCCATTCGAGCTCATTTGCATGAGCTGTATGAGAGTGCTGGACGCCGGAATGCCCCTGTTTTTTCATTACCAAGAGACCCTCGAAATGTCTGATGATGTTGCTGTTATATCCCGTGATCGGGTCAAGATGGATGAACAAGCCGTTCTAAAATATGCCAACAGAAAACCGGGCAAGCATGCTGCTGAAATGGCTCTGGTAGAGCGTTCTATGCCGGAGCTTCCTGCCGGGGCTTGTGTGCTGGATGCTCCTTGCGGTGCGGGACGCCTTAGCCTCTGGATGGCCCAGCAGGGCTGGCAGGTGTCAGCTATAGATATGGGGGCGGCGGCCGTAGATTTTACCCGGCAATTGCTTATCGATAATGGTTTTTCAGTTGAGGTAAAAGAAGGCGATATTTTTTCCATGCCTTGGGAGCGAAGAGCATTCAAATTGGTGGTCTGTTTTCGCTTGATCCATCACTTTTCAGATGCCAGGGTTCGTGAAAAGTTATTGCGGGAACTGGCTCGGGTGAGTGACCAGCACTTATTGATTTCCTATCTGTCTCCTTGGTCGTATACAGGAGTGAAACGCTGGTTAAAATATCGTCTCACCGGCCATAGTAGCCGACAAAATCATACAACTCTCAGGGAGCTAAAATCCATGCTTGAGCCGTTGGGGTTTATTCTGGCAAAGGATGTGGCCCAACGACGCTTATTTCATGCCTTGCACATGGCGTACTTTGTTCGAGTGAATAATCGGTAAGTGGCAGATTTGACGCAAGCGTTCGGTTTTGTGCTAATCGGTATGTTGACTTTCCCATGAGGCTGCACCCAGAGGGTCGGGTACAGCCGTACTTTTCTTTTATGAAGCGATTCTGGAGCTCTCTTTTACGCCGCCTGGTTCGGGCAGGGTGGAGCGCCATTCTTCAATCAGCGCACTGTTGTCGTCATCCCAAGGGTGAAAGCCGGGCTTCAGGTAGGTAAACCAGGCAGGAATGATGCTGCTGATAACGCCTTTATAACCGAAACCTTTCCATAGCCCTTTGGCAAGAGTTAGGGGCTTACGGTGGATCTTGTCGCGTTTGAGCATTTGCCAAGTGAAATAACTAGAAAAGCCAATGAGATAGACTGTGCTGGAAAGGAACAGGCGCTGGCGCTCCAAATAATTACCATTCACCTCTTTGTAAAGGTCGAAGGCTACCGCTTTATGTTCGGTTTCCTCGATGGCATGCCAAACCCACAGGTCGCGTACCGCAGGGTCCATGCTTTCCACCAGATCTGGGCGACGGAGGATGGCGTCGGCAAGAATTGCCGTAAAGTGTTCAAGACCTGCAGTCGCTGCCAATTGCTGGCGTTTACTCATGTATTGGCGCGCGCCGGCCAATAGTTTGTTGGTAACGTTAAGAGCGTGGTTAACGATGTCGTCATACTTGCCGTTAGCAATCAGGTCATTGAAGGCCTGGTGCTCTAACGAATGCATGGCTTCCTGGCCAATAAACCCGGAAATATCCTTCTGACGATCCTTGTCTTGCACTTGGTCGCGAAGCGCACGAACTGAATCCACGAAGAAGCGCTCGCCGTCCGGGAAGGTCAACGACAGAATATTGAGCAGATGAGTTAGTACCGGATCGTTGTCGAACCAGTAATCATCGTGTTTGATTCCTTCGAAGGAAAATTCCATTCGACGTGGGGTAATGGGAATGGATGGATGTGTTTTCTTTTTTACCAGCGTCAGGTTCATTGAGATCTCCTGGTGCCAATGTCAGTGATGACATGGTCGAGTCTGGAGCCGGGTAGCAGCGTATTCGCTTTGAACAGGCTCATAATGCCAACTACTATGCGGAGTCTTGCATTCAAGGTCTTGTCGCGGAGGGCCAACAAATGGTGAGTTCGGGCCGTCCTTGGGGAGGTGCGGGGGTGCCAGGTATTTATGTGGTGCTGCTGTATGACGTACTAGTGTCCCTGAACCTGGATGCCTCGGCACTGTTGGTAGGGCTTGGGGTGAGCCGTGACGAGTTGCTGGCGGTGGACCGCCGGGTGTCTATGTCACTGGCCCAGACTGTGGCGGAACGTGGCGTTGAAATGGTGGGCGAGCGAGGCTTGGGGTTTCGTTATGCTCGGGCCATGAGTATCACCTTACATGGCCCGGTGGGGCTATTGGCCCTATCCAGCGCTAGCGCCCAGGATGCACTGGATGCAGCGTGCTGTTTTTTAGGGTTACGTGCCCCCTTCCTGGAAATCCACCAGACTCGTCAATCCGGGCAGGCTCATCTTCAATTGCGCAGCACGCGACCGCTAGGTATCGCTCACGATTTTATTATTGAGGCTATGTTGGTGGGGTTGGTCTTTATGATCGAGCAGTTGCTGGAGAGCCTGCCGCAAGGATTGGAGATTCATCGATGCGGGCCTGCGCCGGCCTGGTTAATGGCATTGCGAAAAGAGGTGGGCGTGCCAGTATGCTTTGATCAAGAGGAAAATGCGTTGGTATTTCCTCTGTCGGCGCTGGAAGCTCGCCCTCGATTGGCGGACCCTCAGGTGGCGGCCATTGCTCGGCAGCAATGCGAGATGGAGTTTCGTCAGTGGCGCACCGAAGACGAGGGTGTGATGGCGAGGCGTATTCGCTCAGCCTTGCAAGACCACCCGGCGCCTTTGCCGTCGCTACAGGGGATGGCGGAGCGGCTGGCGGTATCGGCTCGTACGTTGAAGCGTCATTTGCAGCAGGCCGGGTTGAGCTATCGTCAATTGCAGGATGAAGAGCGTTATCAGCAGGCACGCCGTTTGTTGGTTCAATCAGAAAACAGCATTAGTGAAGTGGCATACCGATTGGGATATAACGATGTGGCCAATTTCTCCAAGGCATTTAAGCGTTGGAGTGGGATGACTCCGAGCGCCTATCGAGAGAAGAGGTAGGCGTCAGCCTAAGCTGAAAGGCGAGGGACGATTAGGAAAAAGGGCGTTCCGTGTTTGCGTTTGCTCTGTGCGGGCAGAGCTTATTGCATGTTGCTGCAAGAAAGGGACATAAAAAAGGCCGCGCCCAGATAATGGGTGCGGCCTTTTTCTGCTTACCGCGAAGTTATCTCGCGTTGTCGCTTGAAGCTCACCTTACGCTTTTTCGTAAGCTTCTACAGATTTGATAATCTCGGCCTTGGCGGCTTCGGCGCCGTCCCAGCCATCAACTTTCACCCACTTGCCTGCTTCCAGCTCTTTGTAGTGCTCGAAGAAGTGCTTGATCTGGGCCAACAGCAGCTCGGGAAGGTCGTCGATGTCTTTTACGTCGTCGTAGATTTTGGTCAATTTGGTGTGCGGCACTGCAACCAGCTTGGCATCTTTACCGGCTTCGTCGGTCATGTTCAGGATACCTACCGGGCGGCAGCGAATCACGGAACCGGGGACCACTGGGTAAGGCGTTACCACCAGCACGTCCAGCGGGTCGCCATCTTCGGACAGGGTATTGGGGATGTAGCCGTAGTTGGCCGGATAGAACATGGGGGTCGCCATGAAGCGGTCTACGAATACGGCGTTGCTGTCTTTGTCGATCTCGTACTTGATCGGGTCAGCATTGGCCGGAATCTCGATGGCCACGTAGATGTCTTCGGGGAGGTCTTTCCCGGCGGGAACCTTAGCAAAATCCATGGTCTGTCCTTCTCAACAGGGTGGGTGGTGGGCGCGGATTATAGCAATGGCAGCGGACGACGGCTAATCGGGGACGGTCGAACTTGCCTATGGAATAGAAATATCCTTATTCCATAGGCAGTCGGAGGTGTGGTGATGGACAAATCGGTGCTTATTGGGCGGACTCCCAGCCCGGATAATTCCCTTGCAGCAGCTTAACGTTCTTGAAACCGGCATTTTCCAGTACGGTGGCAGCGGCGCTGGCCCGGCGGCCAGATTGGCAATACAGCACGATGTCTTCTTTGCGATACTGCTCCATCATGTCCAGGTGATGTTCCATCTGTTTGGCGGGGACCATGATGGCGCCGGGAATATGCCCGGCCAGATATTCGTCTTCATCGCGCACATCAATAATGATGGGCGCGTTGCCGTCTTGCATCCTTTGCTTGAGTTCGCTCACGGAGAGGCTGTCAGCCGCCCATAGCGAAGCACAAAGTGTGTTCAACACGGCAAAAATTGAAATGATTAGATAACGCTTCATGATTGCGGCTCCTTTCGATTTTTCCATGCTTACCTATGCTCCCAACGTTTTTCTGCGTCGTGCCGGCCCCTGCTAACGAACGGCAGGGGTGATTATAAAGAACACTTTTGGATGCACCTAGGCAAGGATTTCGTTCACGGTTCCCCGTTTTTCTTTTTGGCGTCGTTAGCGTTGTCTACGGCAATAGATTGGGAGCCGGGTATGGATAATCGTTAAGAGTGAAGAGCGAATCTGTTTCGAGGGCGCCAAAGAGAATCAGTATCAGTAACTGGAGTAAAAGTACTTGAGGTGACTCTTTGTTCTTAACAAAGAAACAAAAGTAATAATATACAATGATAAATTGTTTGCGTATTTAAAGGTAGGTGAAATGGGATAAGCTTTTTTCCCAAAAAAATTTGTAAATTGCGCATTTATAGACGTATTGATAATTGTCCCTGACATTTTTATTGAGCATTGTTCCATATGAAGAAAATAACGCGTGTTTTTCAAAGGGAACAGGCTATAACATTGAATCGTCTCATTTTGCCGGCCGTTATTGCGGCACTTGCCACCGGTTGTGCCAGCAACCAAACTATTCAGGAAACACGAGAATATCAAACGCTGCAAAGTCAGCAGCAGCAACTGGAACAGGAAAATCAGCAGCTACGAGCCGCGTTGAGTTCCAATGATCAGCAGCCGGCCTCTACATATTCTGCCAGCTCTGGCGCCCAGCTGTTGCCGCCTAATGCCCTGCCGGGACATTGTTATGCACGGGTTGTGATTCCGGAAACCTACAAAACGGAAATGCAGCGTGTAATGGTGTCTCAGGAAGACAGCAAGATTTCCACCACCCCCGCACGCTATGAAACCGTGCAAGAGAAAATCCTGGTCAGCGAAGCCTATGAGAAGCTGAAAGTCATTCCGGCTACCTACAAGACCGTGACTGAGGAAGTGTTGGTTAAAGGTGCGATTACCAAGCTGATCACTAAACCGGCGGAATATAAAACGGTTACCGAGCAAGTACTGGTCAAGCCAGCCTACACGACCTGGAAAAAAGGCCGTGGCCCTATCGAGAAACTCGATCATTCCACCGGTGAAATTATGTGTTTGGTGGAAGTGCCGGCGGAATACAAAATCATTAGCCGTAAGGAACTGGTAAAACCTGAGCGCACTGAAGAAGTTAAAATTCCTGCCGTGTACAAGACGGTCACTAAGAAAGTGGTCGATAAGCCTGCCCGGACTGAAAAAGTCACTGTGCCAGCTGTCTATAGTACGGTTGAGGTGGTCAAGCAGGTAGAGCCGCCTAAAGAGAAGAAAACAGTGATCCCCGCCGTTTACAAAGACGTGCCTAAGCAGGTCAAAGTGACGGATGCGGATATGGAATGGCGTGAAATTCTCTGTGAAACCAATACCACTCAGGATGTTGTCCGCCGCCTCCAAAAAGCGCTGGCCGCGAAAGGTTACGACCCGGTTTGGATTGATGGCGTATACGGCTCCAAGACCCGAGCGGCTGTGATCGCTTACCAGAAGGATAACGATTTGGCTTCTGGTCAGCTGACCATGCAGACCCTGGATCACTTAGGTGTGAAACTGTAACGCTTTTTTTTAGTATTTAATCAAGGCCGGCTTTTGTCGGCCTTTTTTTATGGTTTTCGTGGAGCGAAGTGCTGTCGTATTCTCGCTTCTTTAATGATCCTACAATGCGTACATATTGTTCCGATTCCCATTTGGTTGTTCTTCCCTGTGTATGCAAGAGAGTGAGCAAAGCCGGTCTGCTAACGAGCGGCTGACACATCGATAAGAAAAGGTTCATCGCGGATCAGCGTGAAAATACCGGTTGTGCCTGATTGAGGGCAGCGTTGCTGGATGCCAGATGTCTGTGACCGGATGTTAAACCGACGAATCGCTGAAAGATGTCCAATAACGCTGATCTGCTGTGGGAAGTGATGCTCGCACTACGAATAGCGTCGGTGAGTTACAGGCTACTTCGCGATGCAAGCACCGCTTTCCCCTCTGTCGCTCGAGCGTTTTTCAGAGGCTCCCTAGCAGCAAATCCCCCGTGAATTTTCGGCAATGTATTAACGCCTTTGGTTTTTTCTTTTCTTTGACGGTTAGCATTGCCTGACTGTGTGAGGGGGCGTGCGGTGAAAGGACACAGCGTGTGCACCGGTGACATTTGCGCTGTAATCGTCACAATATCGCTATTGTTGGGGTGATCTGTCCCCCCTATGTTTATTGGTATCCAGGAGCCTGCCACCATGAGTGTCCATGAAATTCGCCATCCGTTGGTCCAACACAAGCTGGGGCTGTTGCGCCAGAAGAGCTTGAGCACCCGTAGTTTTCGCCAGTTGACCTCTGAGGTGGGCAGCCTGTTGACCTACGAAGCCACTAGCGACTTGGTGCTGGAGGATTATCAGGTGGATACCTGGATGGGCAAGGCGCCAGCCCAGCGCATCCGGGGTAAAAAAATCACCGTGGTGCCTATTCTCCGGGCCGGATTGGGTATGCTGGATGGAGTGCTGGGATTGATCCCCAGCGCTAAAGTGAGTGTGGTGGGGGTGTATCGGGATGAGACCACTCTGCAGCCGGTGGCCTATTTTGAGAAGCTGGCCCACGATATCGACGAGCGCACGGCGCTAGTTATCGACCCCATGCTAGCCACCGGGGGCTCCATGCTGGCTTGCATCGACATGCTAAAAAAAGCCGGTTGCACCCAGATTCGAGCTTTGGTGCTGGTGGCGGCGCCGGAAGGTATCCGTAAAGTCCAAGAAGCACACCCTGATGTGTCTCTTTACACTGCTTCGGTGGATCAGGGTTTGGATGAGGACGGTTACATTATGCCGGGCCTGGGGGATGCCGGGGACAAGATTTTCGGCACCAAGTAGCCGCTTGATGATTGCTAACAGGAGCTCCTTATGAGCCAGACCGGCGGATTCTGGAACTGGAAAACCATTCTTATTGGTGCCCAGATGCTGTTTGTGGCTTTTGGTGCGATGGTGTTAATGCCGTTGCTCACAGGGCTGGACCCCAGCGTGGCGCTATTTACCGCGGGCTTGGGCACGCTGCTGTTTCAATGGATTACTCGGCGCTCTATTCCTGTCTTTCTCGCGTCCTCTTTTGTATTTGTGGCACCCATTTCCCATGCTGTGAAACAGTGGGGGGTGCCAGCCACGATGGGGGCGCTGTTCTGCACAGCCGTGGTTTACGTGATTCTCGGAGTGTTAGTGAAATGGCGAGGCCCGGGGTTTCTGCACCGGCTGATGCCGCCGGTAGTCACCGGCCCCATCATTATGGTGATTGGGCTGAGCTTGGCACCTACTGCGGTGAACTTTGCCATGGGCATGTCCGGTAATGGTGAGATGCAGATGTTTGCGTATAGGGATGCGCTGCTCGTTTCCATGGTTTCCTTGTTGGTCACTATGTTGGTGGCGGCGCTGGGGCATGGTTTGTTCCGGCTATTACCCATTCTGTGCGGAGTGGTTTCGGGCTATCTGACGGCCCTGGCCATGGGCATGGTGGATTTTTCCGGGGTGAATCAAGCGGGCTGGTTATCGGTGCCGACCTTTATTGCTCCCACCTTTTATTGGCCCGCCATCCTGTTCATGATGCCGGTGGCACTGGCGCCGGCCATTGAGCATGTAGGAGATGTGCTGGCGATCAGTAACGTGACCGGCAAAGACTATATTCGTAAGCCTGGGCTGCATCGCACGCTCACAGGCGATGGTGTGGCCAGCATGGTGGCGGCCTTGTTCGGTGGCCCACCTAATACCACTTATTCGGAAGTTACCGGTGCGGTGATGTTGACCCGGGTGTTTAATCCGGTGGTAATGACCTGGACGGCGATCTTCGCCATCTTATTGGCCTTTATTGGCAAGTTTGGGTTGTTACTACAGAGTATCCCCACCCCAGTGATGGGCGGAATTTTGATTCTTATGTTCGGCTCCATTGCGAGTGTGGGCATGAATACCTTGATCAAGGCGCAGGTGGATCTTCATGCGCAACGTAATCTGGTCATTGTGGCGGTAACCTTGATTTTCGGCATTGGCGGCATGGTCATGGGCAACGGCGACTTCACCCTGCAGGGTATTAGCCTATGCGGGTTGGTGGCGGTGCTCCTGAATCAGGTGCTTCCCCATGCCCCCTTCATGGCCGATGATCTTCATGAAGAGCAGGAGTATGTTGATGACTTATTGGCTCACGTGCGTAAAAAAGAGCGCGATGAGCGCACATGATTCTGTTTTTATGAGGCGGTTGATCTGATGGTTGAATCGTCGAAATTAAAAGAATAGTTGTTCTGGGAAACGGTCAGGGCTGAATGGCCATTGGCCGTTAGTGAAAAGCAAAAGCCTCGCATTGCGAGGCTTTTGCTTTTTATCAAGATGCTAGTGTTTTATACCTCAAAAGCATCGTTTAACTTTTTCTCGACTGGGGCTAGTTTTAGTTTGGCAAATTGCGGCAGCCCGTTTTTGTAGGGAGGGTAGGATTCACCACCAATCAAAGGCTCTAGGTAGGCTCGGGCCGCGGGGGTAATGCCGAAACCATCTTTGCTAATGTATTTACGCGGCATTTTCTTTTCTACATTGGCCACTTTCTTTAGCGGCGCTTCGCCGATGGTCCAGCTGTATTTTTTTGTGTCCTTGCGAACCACGGTGGGCATGACTGCGTTTTTACCCGCCACGGCGAACTCAACGGCGGCGCGGCCCACTGCGTAGGCTTGCTCCACGTCAGTGGCTGATGCTATGTGGCGTGCGGCACGCTGTAAGTAATCGCTTACAGCCCAGTGGTATTTGTAGCCGAGTTCGTCTTTCACCATCTGAGCGATGACCGGAGCCACACCGCCTAGCTGTTTGTGGCCAAAGGCGTCAGTGTTACCCGCGTCGGCCAAGAACGTGCCGTCTTCATAGCGAGCCCCTTCGGACACCACAATGACGCAATAGCCCGCTTTCTTGACGGTGGCTTCCACCTTTTTCATGAAGGCCGCTTTGTCGAAGGCAATTTCCGGGAACAAGATTAGGTGCGGAGCGTCATCGGCATCCTCTTTGGCGAGCCCGGCGGAGGCGGCGATCCAGCCAGCGTGACGGCCCATGACTTCCATCACGAACACCTTGGTGGAGGTGGCGCACATGCTGGCCACGTCCAGGGCGGCCTCACGGCAGCTCACAGCGGTGTACTTGGCGACGGAACCGAAACCTGGGCTCACGTCGGTGAAGGGCAGGTCGTTGTCCACGGTTTTGGGCACGTGGATAGCCTGGATCGGGTAGCCCATTTTCTCGGAAAGCTGTGATACTTTCAGGCAGGTGTCGGCGGAATCACCACCACCGTTATAGAAGAAGTAGCCGATGTTGTGAGCCTTGAAGACTTCGATTAGACGTTCGTATTCGCGTTGGGAGGTCTTGAGGTCTTTCAGCTTATAGCGGCAAGAACCGAAGGCCCCGCCGGGGGTGTGCTTGAGCGCTTCAATGGCGCTTTTGCTTTCTTTGCTTGTATCGATCAGCTCTTCAGTGAGTGCGCCGATGATGCCATTCCGGCCGGCGTAGACTTTGCCGATCACATCCTTGTTTTCTCGTGCTGCTTCAATAACGCCGGCAGCAGAAGCATTGATGACGGCAGTAACACCGCCGGACTGAGCATAGAAAGCGTTTTTACGCGCCATGTGAGACCCCTTGATTCAATTTGTGAGCATTCTAGCGAAGGCGCCCAAAAAACACACCTGTGGTTGTCGGACCATATCGTGTCAAGGTTCAAGGTGTGCATGGGCTGGTGTTGTTGTGGGTGGGCGGATGAAACTGACAAGAGGGGCTGTGCGGCGGCCTTGATCGAATGGCGAAGATGTTTTTTTATGTTGCAACGTTGAGCTTGAAGCTTGTTCCTGCTTGCCTTTCCCTCCTGCTCTGAAAGAATAGCGGGCCGGAGGATCCATGACTGTATTGATAACCTTGTTCTGGCGGCTGGCTATATTTCGTGCCAGCCCTGAAAACGTCCCGTATTCCTCGTCGTTAATGGCGCTGGTGCTGGCAGGCTGGTTTATGCTGCAGCTGTTAGTGGGTAGCCTGCAGACGGCATTACCCCTTGGTGTCTTGGTGAGCAGCCAATTGCTATCGCTGGTGGTGGTGTTGGCGGGTACAGGTTTGCTGCTGGCGTTTAAAGGGCTGCAGGGGCGTTGGTTGCAGACGGCTTTGTCGCTGGTAGGTGTAGATGTGGTGTTGACCCTGCTGAGCCTGCCGTTGTTGGCCCTTAACGCCTCTATGGCTCAGTCACTGAGTGCCATTGAGCTACTTTATTTAGTGCTAGTGAGTTGGCAGTTGGCGGCGCAAAGTTTCATCTACCACCGTGCCTTGAATGTGGGGCCCTTCCTTGGGCTGGGGGTTGCCATGACCTTGCTGGTGGCCAGTTATGCGGGTGTGGTTCTGTTACTGCCTGAGGTGGTGACTGGCGCTCAATGAATCTGGGTAAGGTATTGAATAACCATGGCTGCTGCGGCAGTCCGGTTTTCAACTCCCAGTTTGCGGAAGATCTGTTCCAGATGTTTGTTCACTGTCCGTGGGCTTAACTCAAGAATCTGGGCAATTTCTCGGTTGGTTTTACCGTGTGCAATCCACACTAGTACCTGGGACTCGCGGTGGGTTACATGCAGCGCAGTTTTCAGCAACTCCAGCTCTGCATCGCTGTCGTGGTGTAGCAGCCGGAACAAGTGCTCGCTATTTTCCTCACCGCTCACTGAATGGCCCAGATAACGTAGCCCTAGGTTACCGGGCAGTTTATTGAGTTGCTGGCCCCGCTCCGGTTGATGTTTGAGCCAGCGTTGTATTGGGTCTGCAAGCGCACTGCGTTCCACCTTGGCTTTTTCCAGTAGCTGGTCGGTGTGTGGGGTTGCCCAGTGCCATTGGCCTGCCGCATCGGTGGAAAAGCTGGTTTGGCCAAGTCGGTCTAGGGTGGTGTGGGCGCTTTGCGTCATGCGAGCATTGTTTAAATGTACGCGGATGCGAGCGATCAGTTCGTTAGGCCGCACTGGTTTGGTGATGTAGTCCACGCCACCGGCTTCCAGGCCCCGGACCACATCTTCACTTTCGGTTAGTCCGGTCATGAAAATTACTGGAACGCAGGCCAGATTTGGATGCTGTTTCAGGCGGCGGCAAGTTTCGAAGCCATCTAAGTTGGGCATGACCGCATCCATCAAGATCAAATCTGGTGTCATTTTTTCGGCAATATTCAGTGCTTGCTGGCCTTCCAGTGCGATAAGAGCAGTGAGTCCGGCTTGATCCAACGCTTGATGAATCATGCCGAGAGAATCTGGGGAGTCGTCCACCACCAGTATCAGATCTTTACGTTGTGCGGCTGTCATGGGGCTGCCTCTAATAATCGGATCACGGCCTGAAAATCAAATATTTTAAGTAAAGTGTGCATTTTTTCCGCTATATCAGAACCCAGATTTCCCTTTTCTCGCTCCTGTATTATCCGATCCAGTAGACCCGTTAAGTGACCGATCTCTGCCAGAGCAAGAAGTTCATCACGCAGGGGGCTATTCAACGAGCGCACTGGCTCGGCTTGCTGCACAACGGTGATGTGCTTTGGTGAAGTATTGTGTGGATGCAACCAAGTCAGTGATAGGTGGCGGGCTAGGCTGTCTAGTAGGCTATTGAGTTTTAGTGGTTTGGTCAGGTAATCGTTATGCAAGCCGTCGGGGATGGCTGGGTCGTTTTCACGAGCATTGGCAGAAAGCATGATTACCGGGCCACGGTAACCTTGCTGACGAATATGCTGAACGGTTTCCCAGCCGGTGAGGCCTGGCATAGAAATGTCTAGTAGTACTAGGTCTGGGGTAGTATGCCGGGCCAGTTGCAAGCCTGTTTCTCCATCTGGAGCTTCATTGATAATAAATCCCAAAGGGGTAAGCAGATCACTGATTAGACCCCGGTGTGAGGGGTCATCATCGATGATCAACAGGCTTTTACGCTCGCCAATATAGCCGGCCACGGGTTTGCGTTCATGGCGGGTGGGGGCCGGGCCACTCAATCTGGATAGCATTACCGAAAGACGAAATTCACTTCCTTGGCCGGGGATGCTGCTTACTTGTATATCGCCCCCCATGATGTCGGCTAACAACTGGGTAATGGTGAGCCCTAGCCCGGTGCCATGAACACTGGGAGTTCCCGGTTTTCTTACCCGCTCGAACGGTCGGAAGATGCGCTTCAGGTCTTCTTCATCAATGCCGACGCCGGTATCGGCAATAACGAACTCGGCCACTTGATTGCGGTAACGAAAGGTCAGTGTGACTTGGCCTTCACGGGTAAACTTGATGGCGTTGGAGAGCAGGTTGATCAGAATCTGTCGTAACCGTTTCTCATCCGTAGTGACCCAGGTGGGCATCTGGCTTTTACTGCGAAATTCGAAGCCAATGCCTTTTTCCGCGGCCTGTAACTGAAACATGGTGACCAGTTCATCGATGAGTTCCGGTACGCATACCTGATTGCGGTACAGCTCCAGCCGGCCCGCTTCGATTTTGGATATCTCCAGCAGCCCTTCAATCAGGTCGGATAGATGCTCTGTACTGCGGCGAATGGCACCAATGGCATCGCGCCGGTTTTCCGGGATGGTTGGATCCTGCTCCAGCAGTTGGGCGTAGCCAAAAGCGGCATTCAGAGGGGAGCGTAGTTCGTGGCTGAGCCCTGTGAGGTAGCGGCTTTTTGCTTGATTGGCGGATTCGGCCAGTTCCTTGGCTTGCTGTAATGCCAGATCAGTTTTTTCGTGAGCTTTAATTTCTTCCATCAACATGCGGGTTTGGCGCCGGCTTTCTTCTTGGGCAACAACCCTACTTTCGTGGGCAAGCACAAACAACCAAGCCACCACGCCGCTGATAATGATGAGTATGGCGAACACTTTGGTCAGGGTGTCAGCCATCAGTTCTTTTACCGTAGGGTCGGCAATGGGGATTTGATAATAAATCAAAGCCAGCAGTCCACTCATAATCAAGGCCACGATGATCAGCAGGCCGAGAAAATGCCCCATCCGTGAGCGCATGTGATTAATCAGTGTTTGTGGAAGCAGCCCGCCCATCCAGTCAATCAATTGTTCGGAGAAACGAGCGTTGTGTTTGCAGCTGTCGTTGCAGCGTGCATCCAAAGAACAGCATAAGGAACATATCGGGCCGTTGTAGGCGGGGCAGAAGGCCATGTCCTCCCTGTCGAAATGATGCTCGCAAATACAACAAGCAAGGCCTTCCAACTCACGGCTGGGGCTGGGCGCGCGGGCGATGTAGTAACGGCTGCGGGTAAGTAGGGCAATTAATGGGGCACTGATAAAGGTGCTGAACAGGGCGATAAAGGAGGCCAGAGCTCGGGCTGTTTCGCCCCACAGGCCGGCGCGAGCACTAAGGCCGATGGCCGTGGCGATCATCATAGAGCCGAACCCTACGGGGTTCAGGTCATAGAGATGGGCACGTTTAAATTCGATGTGTTTTGGGCTGAGTCCCAGCGGTTTATTGATCACTAAGTCGGCCACTAAAGCGCCCATCCAAGCCACCGCGACCACCGCGTAGCTGCCGAGGATGGATTCAAAAGCCCGGTAAATACCGATTTCCATCAATACCAAGGCAATCACAACATTGAAGACTAGCCATACAACCCGCCCAGGGTGGCTATGGGTCAGCCGGGAGAAAAAGTTGGACCAGGCAATGGAGCCGGCATAGGCGTTGGTTACGTTGATTTTTAACTGCGAGAGAATAACGAAGATCCCGGCCAGTGCCAGTAGCATGGTGGGGTTTTGGGTGACATGACTGAATGCCACCAGGTACATATGCATTGGTTCCTGAGCTTGCTCCAGGGCGAGCCCAGAATAAAAAGCCAGTACCGCCAAAAAGGAGCCGGCTAAGGCTTTCAACGCGCCGATCACTACCCAACCAGGCCCACCGGCGAGCATGGCTGCCCACCAGCGTAGCCGTTTGCCTTTTTCCGGTTCAGGCATGAAACGCAGAAAATCTACTTGCTCGCCAATTTGTGCAACCAGTGAAAACAGCACGGTGGCGCCGGCGCCAAACATGATCAGGTTGAAGCTACCGCCATCGTTATTAAGTCCTTCGAAGCTGGCCCAGCGCGGCAGTGATTCTGGGTCTTGCATGAGGATAAACCCGAATGGAAGTAGCTGCAGGAATACCCATATGGGCTGTGTCCATAACTGAAAACGGGTCAGGGTGGTGATGCCATGAATGACTAATGGAATGGCGATTAGTGAGCTGAGTAAATACCCAATAGTTGGAGGGATATCGAACAGTATTTCCAGCGCCATGGCCATGATAGCCGCTTCCAAGGCGAAGAAAATAAAGGTGAATGACGCGTATATCAGGGAGGTGATGGTTGAGCCTAGGTAGCCAAAGCCCGCTCCCCGAGTAAGCAGGTCGATATCCACCCCGTAACGAGCGGCGTAATAACTGACGGGCAAACCGAGAAGGAAGATGGTGAGCATGACCGCACAGATGGCCGCCACTGCGTTAGTGAAGCCGTAATTTAAGGTGATCGCTCCACCAATGGCTTCCAGGGCAAGGAAAGTGATCGCACCGATAGCTGTGCCGGCGACTCGACCGGCAGACCAGCGACGGGCTCCCTTGCCCGTGAAACGCAATGAGAAATCCTCCAACGTTTGGTTGCCAACCCACTGATTGTAACTGCGTCGCACACGGAATATGCGTTGCTCGATTGCCATAACGTTTCCGTTGTCGGCAGCAGGATGTCCATTTCGCGGATGCCGGAATAAGTGCTGGGGCGGTGTCAGTTGCTCCATGATGATGCAGGCAGCAATGCACAAAACGTGCCCGTTCGTGTACGCGCATTACTTTATGGCCCATCGCAGGTGCGGGGTATGCGTTAAATGACGTACGGCGATGGCGTAATCACCGAATGGGCCCCAGGGGGGCAGATTTTCATACTCGTTAGCGAGGGAAACGAGGTGCTTCCCATGAATTCGCTGATGAGGGGTAAACCATGAAATTGAGCAAAACCCGTTCTTCCAGTCACCGGCCGTCCTCGACGCGCCGGCATCTTCTGGGAGGGCTGATGGCGCTACCTGCGTTGTTCGCCCTTTCTAATACGGTACTGGCTGCCGACGTGAACACCACTGGCCTAGCGGTGACTGACGACACAGTAAAGGTCGGTATTCTGCATTCGGTTACCGGCACTATGGCAATCAGTGAGACAGGCTCAGTGCAGGCTGAGAAGTTGGCGATTGAACAGATCAATGCTTCAGGGGGGGTGCTGGGACGTCAGATCGAGTATATCCAGGAAGATGGCGCCAGTGACTGGCCCACCTTCGCTGAAAAATCTCGTAAGTTGCTGGTGAACGATAATGTGGCTGCGGTTTTTGGTTGCTGGACATCCGCTTCCCGTAAAGCAGTGCTGCCAGTATTTGAGCAGTATAACGGCATGCTTTATTACCCCACGTTCTATGAGGGGCTGGAAAAATCTCCAAACGTAATCTATACCGGCCAGGAAGCGACTCAGCAAATTCTCGCCAGTATTGACTGGTTGGCTGAAGAGAAAGGTGCCAAGACGTTCTACTTGCTGGGCTCCGATTACATTTGGCCGCGTACCTCTAACAAGATTGCCCGTAAGCACATTGATAAGCTGGGCTTGAAAGTAGTGGGTGAAGAGTACTACCCGCTTGGTCATACCCAGTTCAACTCGGTAATTAACAAGATCAAGTTAAAGAAACCGGATGTGATTTTTGCCTCTGTGGTAGGTGGTTCCAACGTGGCTTTCTATAAGCAGATGAAAGCGGCGGGTATCGATCTGACCAAAGAGAGTCCGTTGCTACTGACCATCTCCGTCACCGAGGATGAAATTCTGGGTATCGGTGGTGAAAACGTGGAAGGCGCTTACGCTTCCATGAAGTATTTCCAAAGCTTGGGTAACGACAATAACCAAGACTTTGTAAAAGCGTTTAAGAAGCGTTGGGGTGAAGACATCGTTATCGGTGACGTGACCCAGGCGGCTTATCTTGGCCCATGGTTGTGGAAAGCGGCGGTAGAGAAAGCGGGCTCTTTCGATATCGACAAAGTGCGCGAAGCTTCTCCGGGTATTGAGTTGACCACTGCACCAGAAGGCTATGTGCGTATCCACGAAAACCATCACTTGTGGTCCAAGGCCCGTATCGGCCAGGCACAGAAAGATGGTCAGTACAAAGTGATTTACGAAACCGAAGAACTGATGGAGCCGGACCCGTTCCCTAAAGGCTATCAGTGAGGTGTAACCCCGGCGCCCTGAATATCGGGCGCCGGACCTTTCAATATCATTCTTTTTTTCTTACCGAATTTCCCTATTTAATTTTCGGGAGTACCTGCCATGTTCGCTGACTACACCATGACGGAGCTGACTTCTATCTTCGCCATGCAAGGGTTTGCCGGCCTGTCGCTATTTTCCATCTTTGTACTGATGGCGCTGGGGCTGGCCATTATTTTTGGGCAAATGGGCGTGATCAACATGGCCCATGGTGAATTCATGATTCTGGGCGCCTACACCACATACTTGACTGCCCAGTTGTTCGAAAACTATCTGCCAGGGTTATACGAGGGGTATTTTTTTGTAGCCATGATATTGGCCTTTTTTGTCACCGCCGCGCTTGGGGCGCTGGTGGAATGGCTAATGATACGTCACCTCTACCATCGTCCGCTGGATACGCTACTGGCGACCTGGGGTCTGAGTCTTATTCTTCAGCAGACGTACCGCAGTGTTTTTGGTGCACGGGAAGTGGGTGTGAGTCTGCCGGACTGGATGATGGGGTCAATTGCGGTTACCGATTTGGTGGAAATTCCTATCAACGGGATCTTCGTGATGGTGTTGGCGCTGGTGATTGCTTTTGGCGTTTATCTGTTGATGTTCCGCTCTGGTTGGGGTCGACAGGTTCGTGCGGTGGTACAGAACCGGCCCATGTCTGAAGCTGTCGGTATCGATAGCAGTAAAGTTGATCGCGTCACCTTTGCGCTAGGGTGTGGTATTGCCGGTGTGGCGGGCAGTGCGTTCACCATGATTGGTTCTACCGGTCCCACCTCCGGGCAATTGTATATTGTCGATACCTTCCTGGTCGTAGTGTTTGGCGGTGCGCAAAGTCTGCTTGGCACTATCGCCTCTGCATTCACCATTTCCCAGGCCCAGTCCACGATGGAATTTTTCCTGAGTGGTTCAATGGCTAAAGTGCTCACGCTGCTGGTTGTGGTCGGCATTCTGATGTTGCGTCCGCAAGGTTTGTTTGCACTCAAGGTTCGTCGCTAGGAGATCGCCATGAAATCAACGTCGTTCTTTCAATGGTTAGGATCCCGCGAGGGAATCTACCATCTGCTGTTGGCGCTGCTGCTGGTGGTGGTGTTCCCACTGGCGCTGGATGCCTTTCGTCTTAATATGGTTGGCAAGTATCTAACCTATGCGTTTGCCGCGCTAGGTCTGGTTCTTTGCTGGGGCCGCAGTGGGATTTTGAGTCTTGGGCAGGGGATCTTTTTCGGCCTTGGCGGCTACTGCATGGCGATGTTCTTGAAGTTGGAAGCCTCCAGTCCAGAGAATACCTCCATTCAGTCTACCCCGGGTATTCCTGATTTCATGGACTGGAACCAGCTCACCGCGCTGCCCTGGTTTTGGGAACCCTTCCACAGCTTTTCCTTTACTTTGATTGCGGTGGTTGCCGTGCCGGCGATTCTTGCCCTGATCATTGGCGTAGCCATGTTCAAACGCCGAGTAGGTGGCGTGTATTTTGCCATCATTACCCAGGCTATTGCCGCCATCCTGACGATCCTGATCATTGGTCAGCAGGGTTTCACAGGGGGGGTGAATGGTATTACCGATCTGCGCACCTTGATGGGGTGGGATATCCGTAGTGACGAAGCCAAAACGGCGTTGTACTTCGTGTGTGTAGGCATGTTGTTCCTGTGCCTGATGATTGGTCGCTGGGTCATGCATAGCAAGCTGGGGCGTATTCTGCTTGCCATGCGCGATCAGGAAGATCGGGTACGTTTTTCTGGTTACGACGTTGCTTCTTTCAAGATATTTGTGTTCTGCCTAGCCGCTATGTTTGCCGGTGTGGGTGGGGCCATGTTTACCCTGCAGGTAGGTTTCATGTCGCCAACATTTGTGGGGATTGTACCCTCCATTGAAATGGTGGTGCTGTGTGCCGTGGGCGGCCGGAATTCTCTGCTGGGCGCGGTGTATGGCGCGTTAATTGTGAATGCCGCTAAAACGGGCTTCTCAGAATCCTTCCCTGAACTGTGGCTGTATGCAATGGGTGCTCTATTCATTGGTGTAGTGCTGGCCTTCCCTGATGGCTTGGCTGGGCTTTATAACCGTTATATTCAGCCGCTAGAAAGTAAGTTGCCCTCGCTGCTGCGTCGCCGTCGCGCTGATGCTGAAAATCTGCCTGTGGAGGAAGTGAAATGATGCCGACTAATAATGATTTCATTCTTGCGGTAGAAGGTTTGACTGTTTCTTTCGATGGGTTCAAGGCGGTTAACGATATGTCGCTGTACCTGGAACCACAGGAGATTCGTGTGATTATCGGCCCCAATGGGGCCGGTAAAACCACGGTACTAGATCTGATCTGCGGAAAAACCCGGGCAACGGAAGGATCGATAAAGTTCAAGGGGAAAGAACTGAGCAAAATGAGCGAGCACAAGATTGTGCGTGCTGGTGTTGGTCGAAAATTTCAAACCCCCTCTATTTATGAAGACCTAAGCGTTTTCGAAAATTTAGAAGTGTCATTTCCACGTGGGCGTTCTGTAATGGGGGCCTTGGCATTCAAGCGTGATGCTGAAGTTATCAATGCGGTGGAAGAAGTGGCCAGAACTATCTTTCTCGAAGATCTTCTCGATCAACCCGCCGCCTTGCTTAGTCATGGTCAAAAGCAGTGGTTAGAAATCGGTATGTTGCTTATCCAGAAACCGGATCTATTGATGTTAGATGAACCGGTTGCTGGCATGTCAGTAGCAGAACGAAAAAAAACGGCTGAACTTCTTCGGGTTATTACCAAAAACCATACGGTACTAGTCATCGAACATGACATGCAGTTTGTTGGTGATATTGCTGACCGCGTTACGGTAATGCATCAGGGCAAGGTGCTCTCGGAAGGGTCGCTAGAGAAGGTTAAAGCGGACCCAAAGGTCATCGAAGTTTACCTGGGTCACTGAGTTGAAGGTCGCCGCGAGTTATTCACGGTGCCGACTCTGATAGGGAGTGCTAGTTATGTTGAGAGTATCAAATTACGACGTAGCCTACGGGCAGAGCACCATTATTCGCAATATGAACCTCAAAGTTGAGGAAAACGAAATTGTTGCAGTAGTGGGCCGTAATGGCATGGGTAAAACCACCCTGATGAAATCTCTGATCGGTATGGAAAAAGCCCGCGCTGGCATAACCGAGCTGGACGGAGTGGATCTGTCGGCCATGAAAAGCTGTCAGCGAGTAAAGGCCGGTCTGGGGTTTGTTCCTCAGGGACGTATGATTTTTCCGTCGTTGACTGTGAAAGAGAATATCGAAACCGGCTTGGCCGCGGTGGGGGAAAAGAAAGTCCCCAAAGATTTATACGAACTGTTTCCCGTTCTAGAAGAAATGCAGAGCCGTCGAGGCGGAAACTTATCCGGCGGTCAACAGCAACAGTTGGCAATTGCCCGTGCACTGGCCACACGGCCCAAGGTGTTGTTGCTGGATGAGCCCACTGAGGGGATTCAACCCTCCATCATCAAGGATATGGCCCGTACGTTGAAGCGTATCCGCGATGAGCGCGGGCTATCCATTGTGGTGTCTGAGCAAGTGTTGAGCTTTGTCATGGATGTGGCTGATCGAATTTTAGTCATCGAGAAAGGCGAAATCGTACATGAAGAAAGCGGTGAGAGTATGAATCAGGAAAAAATAGCGGCATATCTTGCGGTGTGATGTGCCTGTTTGCCGATGAGTTTTAAGCAGTAAAGGAGAGAGTAATGCGACACGGCGATATTTCCAGCAGTAACGATACCGTGGGTGTTGCGGTAGTGAATTACAAAATGCCGCGACTGCATAGCAAAGCTGAAGTGCTAGATAATGCCCGTAACATTGCGGAAATGATTAAGGGCATGAAAAAGGGACTGCCGGGGATGGATTTGGTGGTTTTTCCGGAATACAGCACTATGGGCATTATGTATGACCCGGATGAAATGATGGCCACAGCGGCTACCATTCCCGGTGATGAGACCGCTATTTTCTCCGCTGCCTGTCGTGAAGCTAATACCTGGGGTGTGTTTTCGCTGACGGGCGAACAACATGAAGAGCACCCTGCGAAAGCCCCTTATAACACGCTGGTGTTAATCAATAATGAAGGGGAAATTGTTCAGAAATACCGTAAGTGTATTCCGTGGTGTCCTATTGAGGGTTGGTATCCTGGTGATACGACCTATGTAACGGAAGGTCCCAAGGGAATAAAGATCAGCCTCATCATTTGTGATGACGGTAACTACCCGGAAATCTGGCGTGATTGTGCCATGAAAGGTGCTGAGTTGATTGTTCGTTGCCAGGGCTATATGTATCCGGCGAAGGAGCAGCAGGTGATGATGGCCAAGTCCATGGCCTGGGCGAATAACTGCTATGTGGCTGTAGCTAACGCCAGTGGTTTTGATGGCGTGTATTCGTATTTTGGGCACTCGGCACTCATCGGGTTTGATGGTCGTACTCTGGGTGAATGTGGTGAAGAGGATATGGGTATTCAGTATGCCCAGTTATCCGTCAGTCAAATCCGTGATGCTCGTGCTAATGATCAGTCTCAAAATCATCTGTTTAAGTTGCTGCACCGTGGTTATACCGGCATGCATGCTTCTGGTGATGGAGACAAGGGTATTGCGGACTGTCCTTTTGACTTTTATCGCACCTGGGTAATGGATGCTCAAAAGGCGCAGGAGAACGTAGAAGCCATGACACGTAGCACAATAGGGGTGGCAGAGTGTCCGGTGGGTGAATTGCCTGTGGATGGTAAAGAGAGAACGGCGGGTGAGTGATGCCCTTCATCAATGAGCAGTTAGCAGCGAATCATGAGATAGCGGATCGAAAGCGAGATGCTGACCATTCTGGGAGAATGTCCCGATTTACCTTTGATCCGGGCACGGTAATGGCAACATTACGTAAACGGATTGTTGGCCAGCCTCATGTGCTAGATCGTATCGACAATATGCTGCGAGTCCTCAAGGCGGATATAGCCCCGGATGACCGACCTCTGGCGGTGCAACTGTTTGTAGGCCCCACCGGGGTCGGTAAGACTGAAACGGTGCGTTTGCTGGCGGAGGCTATTCACGGTAGCGCTGATGCTGTGTGCCGGATAGATATGAGCACTTTGGCCCAGGAGCATTATGCCGCTTCATTAACTGGAGCGCCGCCAGGGTATGTGGGTAGCAAAGAAGGCCAAACTCTATTTGATGTAGAGGCTATTCAGGGCAGCTTTAGCAAACCCGGTATTGTGTTGTTTGATGAACTGGAAAAAGCCAGCCCTGAAGTGGTCAGAGCATTGCTCAATGTGCTGGATCGAGGTCGACTCAGACTGAGCGCCGGCAACCGTGAAATCAACTTCCGCAATAGCCTAATTTTCATGACCAGTAACGCCGGGGCATCACAAGTGTCGGCCTTGAGAGGGCGGCAACAGAAACGCTGGTGGTACTGGAAGAATTCGAGCCGCCAGATAGAAGCGGTGGTGGATCAGGCATTGCAGCAACATTTTGACCCGGAATTTCTTAATCGTATTGATAGCATCATTACGTTTAATGCTCTGGATCAGGATATTAGTGAGCAATTGTTGGATATCGAGTTGGAAAAGCTCAATCGACGGTTACTAAGACGTAAAGTGCTGCTGAGCTTAGGTGATGGGACACGGCGTTATCTATGCAACACCATGGATGCCCGTTATGGGGCCAGGGAAATGGCGCGCCGGGTTCGCAATGAGCTTTCTCCGCCGCTGGCCAGAGTGATGTTGGATTACCCTCAAGCGGATACCTTCGAGGCACAGATGCAAGCAGGAAAGCTCATCGTTATTCCTGTTTGATTGAGTCTCGAGAGATTAACTAAACCGTCAGCCTGCTGGCGGTTTTACCGCTATCGGTGAGGTGCCGCTTGCCGTACGGACAGCCTTGGTGACGGCCCTTCTTTACTTAATAGCCTACTTGGCTATTAGGTAAGAGCGTATCTTTAGGCGACGAAACAGTACGGGGTAGGTTATTTGATATGCGGTGTTACATTGTAACGCTTCGTGTTCGTTAGCGCAGTCATCGAGTAGGTAGTTGATAGGCATCATCAAGGAATAGAGAAATGCCGGCTACAAGTCGCGTCAATGCTTGAGACGAGGCGCTTTTAAACCCGAATGTTAACCAAAGGCTTGAATGCGGCAATTTGGACTTAGGGTGAGGTGCCTTGACCGTCGACAGCCCTGGGGTCGGCCAGTTTAAGGTAGCCTGAGCCGTTCAGATTCATCTGGGTTGCGCAGCTGTCCCTATTTCGCTAAATCGGATCCGGGCTACCGCGCTGTCGCCTTCCCGAGTAGGTCCTTTTTTGTGCTCAAGAGTAGCCACGTTTAAGAGGCTATTGTTGGTTAGGAGCCCCAGTACACGGGGGTTGTCTACCGCTGGCGTGTCCGTCATTAGCCCGACCGAGGGCCAGAAACGTACCTTTACACCCAAACTTCTCACCTTTCATGAAAAAAAGTGTTGACGGCCCCGGGTAAATCTCTAGAATGCGCACTCCTCGACGGGGCAACAACGCAGAGCAGCGCGGCGC
>OJAY01000018.1_pt1 | contig 110132 bp, 97 predicted proteins | sample 1590331 | NCBI WGS metagenome assembly OJAY01 (sample SAMN05416835, study PRJEB24817) | seawater metagenome | isolation source: Sea water | place: Canada:Atlantic | collected 2013-07 | reverse complement strand
GTTGCGACTACCACTGCTGGCCCAGACGGCAGCTACAGCTTCACACCGAATCCATTGGCCGATGGCCAGACTGGTTCAGTGACTGCAAAAGATGCAGCGGGTAACGAATCTCCAGCGACTGCAATCGGTTCTGTCGATGCGACAGCTCCAACAGCACCTGTTGTTGCGGTAAGCAATGCCGGTGAGTTGAGCGGTACGGCAGAAGCCAACAGCACAGTGACCATCAAAGATGCGAGCGGTGCGATTGTTGCGACCACGACTGCTGGCCCAGACGGCAGCTACAGCTTCACACCGAATCCATTGGCGGATGGCCAGACTGGTTCAGTGACTGCGAAAGACGCAGCGGGTAACGAATCACCAGCGACCGCAATTGGTTCTGTGGATTCAACTGCCCCAGCGGCACCTTTACTCAACCCAAGTACTGGTGTCGAAGTAACGGGCACCGCAGAGGTTGCATCTACGGTGACTATTACCGACGCCGGCGGTGTTGTTCTCTGTACTACTGTTGCTGGTGCAACCGGTAACTTCAGTTGTGTACTAAGTCCTGTACCGAGTGAGGGAGATACTGTATTTGCTACGTCCAAAGACGCTGCCGGTAACGAGTCAATCGCAAGTTCAATTGTGGTAGGTACGGACACTGATGGCGATGGCATTCCAGATGTTATTGATACCGACGATGATAATGATGGCTTGTCTGATACTGATGAAATAAATATCGGTACGGATCCTCTGAACCCAGATTCTGATAATGACGGTGTTGAAGATGGTAAAGAAGTCGGTGCTGATACTTCAACGCCTGTAGATTCGGACGGTGACGGTACTATCGATGCGCTAGACAATTCGAATGACTCGGATTTGGATGGCCTGTCTAACTATTTGGAAACGCTTATTGGTACAGATCCTAACTTGCGCGACTCTGATAGTGATGACTTCCGGGACGATGAGGAACTTGCCGTTAAGTTGTCAGGCGTAGATAGCGATGACGATGGTATTGATGATGCGTTAGATGCTGATGTACTTGGCGCTCCTGATGAAGATGGTGATGGTGTTGCCGACTTTGCAATCCGTGACACTGATGGCAACGGCACTCCAGATGTATTGGATACAGATAGTGATGCAGATGGCATTGATGACATCAATGAAACCTTGGTTGACGGCGATGGCGATGGTATCGCTGATGTACTTGATCCAGTTAACGCTATTGGCGGTGGTGATAGCGATGGCGACTTTATTCCTGACGCAATTGAATGCTGCCACGATTCCGATAAAGATGGCCAACCGGATTACATGCAGTTAGATAGTGATTCTGACCGAATCAATGATGTGGACGAAGCTGGTATCAGTGGCGTAGACAAAGATAATGACGGTTACGATGACACTTACGATGCTGATGTAGATGGTGATGGCGTCGTCGACAATGGTCCTGATGAGAATGCCGATGGTCTGAATGACGACTGGATGCCACTCGATACGGATGGCGATGGCTTGGCTGATTACCGTGATACCGATAGTGACAATGATGGTATTAGTGATGAAGAAGAGAGCGGCTATGGTTCATTCCCTAATCGCGATACTGATGGCGATGGTATCCCTGATCGTGTTGACCCAGTATCTGGTGTCGATGGCGGTGATTCTGACGGCGATGGCCTGAGCGATAAGGAAGAATGTGCTGATGGATATCCAAATTGCGCAGATAGTGATGGCGACGGAATCCCAGACTATATGGATGCACTTGTTGATGAAGCTCCATCGCCAGCGCCTGTAGTAATTGATACTGACGGTGATGGTTTAAGCGATGACGAGGAAGCGACATTGGGAACGGATCCGCTCAAGAGCGATACTGATGACGACGGTTTATCGGATTTTGTAGAGGTAACCATAGGCTCAAATCCTATCGTTGCGGATACCGATGGCGACGGCATTCTGGATGGTGCCGAGAACCAGGATATTAACGGTAATGGCATTAACGATACTCGTGAAGGCTATCTGAAAACGTCAACGAAGGGTGGTGCACTTGGATTTATCTGGGCTGGTCTTGCTTTACTGTTAGTTCGTCGCAAGCACTTACTCGCAGTATTAGCTGGCCTTCTAAGTATGGTGTCAGTGGCAAGTGCCAATGAGTCAGAATCTTTGTTTAGCGCGGATCGTGTGTATGTAGGCGCAGGCCTTAATTATTCACGCTTCTCGCCAGAGACTGCGGGTACCGGCATCAATATCACCGATCGTTTCGATTGGGGGTATTCGCTGTCGGCTGGCTATGACTTGTTTAACCAGTGGTCAGTCAATGCGTCCTATGAGGATGCAGGCGGCTTGGCTGCAGATGTTCTGACGACAAAAGAGACATTGGATTACAAAGCCTTATCTTTACTAGGCCGTTGGTATCCAACCTTTTTAGACAATAATGAACGTTATACGGACAACGATAGATCTTGGCATTGGTTTGTATCTGGTGGTTTCGCTACTGTGGATACTTCTGGATCCTTGCTTGCTGATGAACAAAGTTCGGCAACCCTTGCTTACGGTATTGGTGCAAACTATCAAATAACTGAGAGCATGTTGGTTGAAGCGACCGTTAATCGTTATTCCGGAGATTTACTGAGTTACGGCTTGGGTATTACTTGGTATCCATTTAGTAATGGCAGCAAAAAAATTGAGCCTGCTCCTGAAGTAATTCCTGAGCCAGAACCTGAAGTGGTAGAGGTTGTTGAGCCTGAAGTTGTTGAGCCGGTTGTGGTTGAACCGGTGGTCGAGATTCAGCCTTGTACATCGAAGAGTTCGCGTGCCGATATCCTATTTGATACTAACTCTAGTAAGTTGAAATCAGACTTCTTTGATATTCTCGATCGCGCTGTTGTTGATTACTTTGCTTGTGAAGAAAGTGTGATTACTTTGGTCGGATTCACCGATTCATCAGGCAGTGTGCGTTATAACGAGAAACTGTCGTATAAACGTGCAGACACTGTTCGAACATATTTACAGGAACGTGGTATCCCGTCTGATCATATTGTGACTATTTCTCGAGGAATAGATCCTAGCAGCGGTTTGCCAGAGAACGAAAAACGTCGGGTTGAACTCTACTTTGGTAGCTATTAAGCAGCCCCAAGGCAATATAGTAAGCGTAAAAGCCGGAGCTAGACTCCGGCTTTTTTATACTTATCATTCGCAAATATTGCTAATTAAGTAGGGTGTAAATATACCTAGTGAATATTCCAAACAGATCAAAGGCTGCTAGTCTTAGAAAAGGTTCGGAAATCTAGGGTAAGGATGTTTGCGTATGAGGTTACGACATTGGATTGCGATGTTATTCATTATTTACATGCAAACTGCCGAAGCTGTGGATCTACGCACAACAATATCTCCGCCATATCAAATCATGCTCCAAGGTGAGCTCTCGGGCGTTTCATCCAATGTCATGCGTTGCATTTTTGGCGAAATGGACGAAGTCTATGACGTGCAGGTTATGCCATGGGGGCGAGCCGTTGCGGATCTTGTCTCCGCCGATGCTGACGGTTTGTTCACCTCGATGCCTACCGATGAACTGGATGATTATGCGACCATGTCCGTGCCGTTCGCCCTAGAGAAATGGTATTGGTATTTTACCGATAGCAAGCTGGAATCTCGGGTAGATTTTCATTCAGGGCTGCGGATTGGTGCCATTCGATCGAGTAATCAGGCGCTGTGGTTGAAGATCAATGGTTACACTCAGATCGAAGAGGTTAATGAAGGGGAGCAATTATTCAAACTGGTTCGAGCAGGGCGCTTGGACGCCTTTATTGCCGATGAAAAAAACTTCCATGAAATTGCACTTGAACTTGATCTAAATGAGCGTGATTTTAAGCGTCGGTTTTTGAAATACACGCCTTTGGGTATCTATTTTGCCAATCATTTTTTGTCCGAACGTCCAGATTTTTTAGCTAATTTCAACGCCCGAGTTTCGGGTTGTGCTCCCGGCTCGATGCTACTTTCGACAAGTGAAAACAAGAAGCTGAAGGCGATTTTAGAATATCAAATTCGTAATTGGGTTGAGAGTCGCGAAGTTATTAGTAGTATTCGTATGCAGAATGAATCCATGAAAAAAGTCACGATTAAAGATATTGAAGTATTAGATAAAAAGTGGCGAGCGGAGATTGGTGTATCGGAGCGCCCGATGATCAATAAATTATTGAGTAATCAATTATCTAAATATCTGCGTGACGTCCAAGAGGCCTCAAAAGGCTTGTATACCGAGATTTTTGTGGTTGATCGAAATGGCGTAAACGTAGGGCAGAGTGCAATTACTTCAGATTACTATCAAGGCGATGAAGAGCCATTTAAAAAGAGCTTCGGAGATGGGATAGGCGGAAATAATATTAGCGGAATAGAATATGATGAGTCGACGCGAACGTTTCAGGTCAAATTGAGTTTAACCGTCGGTGATGAATTTAAAACGCCAATAGGTGCAGTCATTGTAGGTATTGATGTGGAACGTGCCCTATCAGCAGATTGATAGGGCTAATTAATAACACCGTTAACTGACGAAGGTTACTGCATCGGTTAGTTCTGCTCGATCTGTTCGACATTTATTGGCTGGAGCATTTTCGTCCGCGTAGCCAAATGACATGCCGAATAACACTCCACGCCCTTCAGGCAAACCTAGAAATTCTCGTATTGGATCAGGAAATTGCCCAAGTGCGCCTTGCATACAGCTATCAATTCCTTTTTCTTTCAATAATAGCGTCAAGGTTTGCGCATATATTCCAATATCTACAGCTCCCATGATATCGAGATAGGTATCCATGGTGAAAAATGCAACGTGAGGAGCGTCGAAAAAAGCCCAATTACGCAGCATTGCCATATTACGTTTCATTTTATCTTCGCGTGCAATATCCATTGATGTATACAGCGCATTAGCCGAGCCAAACTGACGCTCGCGATGAATGCCATCGTAGGCGACTTTCCAATTAAAATCTGGATTGGGCGCTTGCTGTTTCATCACAGTGCCAACTAATAAATTTTTTAACTTATCTTTCTTTTCACCGGATACCACATAGGTTTGCCACGGCTGGACATTGCAATTCGATGGCGCTTGTTGAGCCGCGGTAAAAATTTCTTGTAACACATCTGCAGCGACAGGCTCTGGGCGGAAGGCGCGAACCGAAAATCGTTCGTTCAGAATATTGGCAATAGACATATGAGTTCCTCAAAATAAAAAGCCGGACTACTAACGGCTTTACGTTAACAGTCCGGCTATCGTTAGAACAGGTGATAAGTGCCAATGTCACAGCACTGATTCCGTGATTCTAGTCTTAGCTTTCTTTATTCAACAAGTAAGTGCTCAGCAAAGGTACTGGGCGACCAGTTGAATTCTTTGTTGTGCCATCACCACCCCATGCAGGGCCTGCGATATCCAAGTGCGCCCAACGAGTGCCTTCAGTGAAGCGCGATAAGAAACACGCTGCCGTGGTTGCGCCAGCCAAAGGACCACCGATGTTTGCTATATCAGCGAAGTTGGAATCCAAACCTGCTTGGTAGTCTTCTTCCAGAGGTAAGCGCCAAATACGGTCGCGAGAATAGCCACTGGCAGTCATCAATTCCGTCGCCAGGCCTTCGTCAGTGGTGAACAAGCCTGAGTTCACTTTACCCAGTGCTGCCATACAAGCACCGGTTAGGGTTGCAATATCAACTACCGAGGCAGGTTGATAGTCGCGGATACCCAACGTTAGTGCATCACACAGTACTAAGCGGCCTTCGGCATCGGTGTTGAGGATCTCGATAGTTAATCCCGACAAGCTCGTTACAACATCGCCTGGCTTGCTGGCGTGTCCTGAGGGCATGTTTTCGGCGCTAGTGACGATAGCAACAACGTTGATAGCGGGCTTTAGAGCTTGGATTGTTTTCATCGTGCCGAGTACCGAAGCGGCACCACACATGTCGTATTTCATTTCGTCCATTTTAGGACCAGGCTTCAAGCTGATACCGCCAGTGTCGAAGGTAATGCCTTTGCCTACGAGCATATGCGGCGCTGCATTTTTATCGGCTGCGCCTAAGTATTGCAGGATAATAATTTTGCCCGGTTCGGAAGATCCTTTGCTGACTGAGTAGAACGAACCTGCGCCCATCGCTTCTAGTTCTTTCTCATCGTAAACCTTACACGTCATTGAGCCGTCTGCCGCTATCGCTTCGGCTTGTTCAGCAAGGTAGGTGGGTGTGCAAATATTCGGTGGCATATTGCCAAGATCTTTAGCGTAATCTGTACCCATACCAATTGCGTCACCACGTTCTAGTGCCGCACCAACGTCACTACCAATCCAAATCAGTTTCTCAGCTTTCGAGGGTTCTTCTTTAGCTGGTTTAGTCGCCGTGAAGCGGTATTGCGCGCTGTGTAAGGCCAACATCATTTGTTCTGCCCACCAAGCTTCAGGCATGCACTCACTTGCGAGGTCCGCAATAGAGACAGCAACGGTTCCTGGGATTTTGGCGATACCGGAAGCAATAGCGGTCACAATTTTACCTGCGTTAAACGCGCTGATTTCGTCCTTACCTGTGCCAACCAGCAACACTCGCTCGGCGCTAATACCGGAAACCCCTAGCAGTAGTAGAGTGTCACCAACATTACCCTTAATGTCTTTTGCATCAATACGCGCTTGCAAGAAACCGCCGGTTGCACTGTTTATGGCTTGTGCAGCGTCAGATAACTTGCCTGACTGGTCGAGAGTAACGACAATACATCCCGTTTGAACTTGGGTGGCCGAATCTGAAACTACCTGATATTGCATGACTGCTCCTGACGAAGTGAACACATAAAACGTGCTTCATTATTATTGAGGACGGTGACGCGGCCTCGCCGTGTAACTATCTTCGGTGATTAGTTCTATAGTGTGCGGGCTGGTTGGCAAAATACAAGGGGAGAGCACATCTTCTAATGAAAATGGGTACAATGGCCGCCACCAATATTATACGCCCAGCCAAATTGGCCACAGGGTTACAAGGTTTATCGATTTGATTCTTTTTCGCTATTTAGCACGAGAACTTGCCGGCGCTATGTTCGCCGTTACCATAGTGCTGCTAATGATTTTAATGAGTGGTCGCTTGATTCAACAATTGGCCGCTGCTGCTGCGGGCGAAGTATCGCTTGAGATTGTGTTTTTTACGCTGCTATTACGTCTACCTTCCTTTCTTGAAATGATTCTTCCGTTAGCACTCTTCATATCTATTTTGCTGACGTACGGGCGTTTATACGCCGAAAGCGAGATGACAGTATTAACCGCAACTGGGTTTTCTAACTTCAAGTTGTTGGGGTACACCTTAATGCCTGCTGCAATGGTCACTATGGTTGTCGCCAGCTTTACGTTAGTGCTGAGCCCATGGGGTGCCCAGAAAATGGAAGCCTTGTATCAAAAGCAATCTCAGCTTACTGAGTTTGAGTTATTGGTGCCGGGACGTTTTCAAAGTACAAAAAGTGGCACTAGGGTGACTTACACTAAGGCACTATCCGATGATAAAACTCAAATGCACGGTGTTTTTATTGCTGATGGTGACACTTTATTGCTCGCCGAATCTGGCACTCAGTACGTAAGTGACGACACTGGTTCGCGATTCTTGGAACTGCATGGCGGTCGCCGTTTTGATCTCAACTCAGACAGCTTAGAGTTGCAAATTCTCGATTTTGATTTGTATGGTGTAAAGATCGCAGATGAACCTGAAGAACGCCGTAAACTGCGAAAAGAGGCTGTGCCGACACTCGATTTAATCGGATCTAAAGACCCCAAACATCAGGCCCAACTGCAGTGGCGTATTTCCCTGATATTGATGGTGCCTATTGTTACTTTGATTGCTTTCCCCCTATCTAAAGTAAACCCGCGACAAGGTCGTTTTGCTCGTTTATTTCCAGCAATCGTATTGTTTATGGTGTACATCTCCTTGCTGATTGCTATGACGGGCATGATTGAAAAGCGCACGCTAAAGCCTGAAATCGGCTTATGGAGTTTGCATATTGTGTATTTGTTTATCGCTACAGGACTTCTACTTGGACCTGAGTGGTTGCGTCGTCAGCGGGTGAAGCGTTTATGAATAAACTCGATTCTTACATCGCCCGCAGTGTATTGATGGCCTCGCTTGTGGTGGTCATTGTTATTGTTGGTCTTGATGCTATTTTTACCTTAGTTGATGAGTTAGATCAGCTCAAAGGCGATTATCAATTTGTTCAAGCCCTAGAGTTTATGACGCTGCGTTTGCCGCGTCGCGCTTATGAATACATGCCTATGGCTTGTTTGATCGGATGCCTAGCTGGATTAGGTGGCTTGGCAGCAAGCAGTGAATTAACGGTGATGCGCGCTGCTGGTTTATCCGTTACACGAATTTCTATCGCGGTGTTAAAGCCCGTCGCTTTGTTGATGATTTTAAGCTTGGTAACGGCGGAATTTGCTATCCCAACCTTGGAACGTATTGCCCAGGCGCAAAAAGCGGTTGCTCAAGGTAAGGATGATGCGTTATCGAACAAAGGCAAAGGCTATTGGCATCGAGAAGGCGATTTATTTATGCGCTTTACTGCTATTGAACCGGGTGGCGTATTGCATGGGGTTACCCTGTATGAATTTGATAGTGCGCAAAATTTAATACGGATGCGAACTGCCGAACGTGCGATTTATCAGCGTGCACATTGGTCTATGGAAAACGTACGTGACTTAGATGTAACACCAGACCGCACTATTGCAACGCACTTTGATACTTTAGATTGGAATACCGAATTAACCCCCGCTAGTTTAAGCGTGGTGATGGTGCAGCCGCGTGATATGTCGATCTCTAATCTCTACAGCTATACCCGTTACTTAGAGCGCCAAGGATTGAATGCCGATAACTATTTACTGTCGTTCTGGCGTAAGGTTACTCAGCCTCTGGGGACATTTGCGTTGGTTATTTTGGGGATTTCATTTATTTTTGGGCCTTTGCGGGCGGTGACGCCTGGTTATCGAATCTTCTCAGGTATCTTGGTTGGCTTAGTGTATAAATATGCCGAAGAACTACTGGCACCAGCCAGTATCGTGTTTGGATTCGCGCCGATTTGGGCCAGTATTATTCCCATTGTAGGAAGCGCAACAGCGGGTATTTATCTGCTGCGCAAAGCGGGCTAGTAGCCTAGCGCTTAGGCCATATCCTTTGGGACATAAACAATGCGCGTGAGCGACGCCATGTCGTGCCACGTGCGTTGTTGTTTATCCAACCAAGCCCAGAAAAAACCAACGCCAAAAATCACTAACGAGAAAAAGCCCATACCCGTGCGTAACATGCAGTGGCTCAAACGTATATGTGAGCCATCAAGGGTTGTGATGCGGAGTCTCCAAGCCTTCATCCCAATAGTTTGTCCGCCTTTACGCCAAGAGTGGCTGTAATATAAAAAGCAAATAGTGAACATCAGCGATAAATTAACTGACGCAGGGAAGCCCCCAGGAAATTCGCCGCTAATCGTTTTAATGATGGCTACTAAAACCATTCCAACCATGATGTACAAGGCAATGAGAATCAGGCCGTCGTAAGCAAGTGCTGCCAAACGGCGTAGTAAAGGAGCAGTGGGATAATTTTGCAGCGACATACAAGCCTCGGTAGGAAGGAATATGGCGCGAATGATAGCAAAGGACAGCGTGGAGTACGAAGGCTGATGACTCACATCACTTCTTTGCACTAATGAATATCACACCGGCGGTTTTTGAGTGATATCATCAAACTAGCATTGAATTCGATAAATTTGAGTATTAGGAGCCGCCAAATGGTGGATTTATTTGATATTCGTAAAGAATACACCCAAGGTCGTTTAGACGAGCAAACCGCCGCTAAAGATCCGATGACACAGTTTCATGCATGGTTTGAAGCCTATCGTGAAACTCTGCCTATAGAGCCAACCATTATGACGGTGGCTAGCGTTGATGCCGAAGGCCAACCTTGGCAACGCATCTTGTTGTTGAAGGCTTATGACGAGCAAGGCTTCGTATTTTTCACCAATTATGAAAGTAACAAAGGCCAGCATTTCGCGAACAACGCCCGTGCCTCAATTCACTTTTTTTGGATTGGCCAAGAACGACAAATTCAGGTGCAGGGCATAGTGACGAAAATGACCCGCGCCGAAGCGGAAAGTTATTTTCATTCGCGTCCGCGCGAAAGCCAACTGGGTGCTTGGGCCTCAAAACAGAGCCGTCCATTGGCCAATAGGGCAGAACTAGAGGCCAACTTTGCTGCCGTCAAAGAAGCTTACGAAGGTAAGGATGTGCCGTTACCGGATTACTGGGGCGGATATCGTTTGGTGCCTGAACGAGTGGAGTTTTGGCAAGGCGGTGAACATCGATTACATGACCGCATAGAATACCGCCGCAATGGCAGAGAATGGCTGCAGCAACGGTTGAATCCGTAAGTTGCAGGCGTTTAACGTTTTGGAAATGATTTAAAAAGCACCGCTATGAAGGGTGCTTTTTTGTTTATTAATTGGCTAGGCCTTTAATAATTTCTCGCGCTTGATCCATATAGTGATTGCCGAATAAAACTGCATGATTAAGCACATGATATAGCTGATAAACGGGGCGGCGCATGGCATAGCCATCATCAATTGGCCTTACGCTTTGATACCCTTTATAAAAGGCCTCAGGGAAACGTCCAAATAATTCCGTCATAGCTAAATCGGTTTCCGCATCGCCATAGTAACAGGCAGGATCAAACACAACAGGGCGAGAAGATTCAACATCGGGACGGAATGCGATATTGCCAGACCATAAATCACCATGCAGTAATGAAGCTTCTGGCTGATGCCCAAGTAAGCGCGTTTGGCAGCGAGCTAAAATTCGTTCACGTCCGCGAATGCCATCTCCACGCATTTCTAATTGAGTTAACAGTGGGGCGATGCGTTGCTCACTGAAAAAATGTGCCCAATGATTACTCCAATTGTTATTTTGTGGCGTATCACCACAAAATGTTGTGTGCTCAAAGCCATAGCCCTTATCACTGGTATGGCTGTGCATCTCTGCAATTTGGCGTCCTGCTTCGAGCCAATCACCATGCACCGCTAATGGCGTATGGGTAAGAATCAGATACGAATGACCATCAACCACACCGCACGTTATTGGCTGTGCTGTAACAATGCTTTGAGTTTCCATAATGCGTAGTAAGCCATCTTGCTCAGCTCGAAAACGTTCAATGCCGGTGCCTTCGGCGGATAAGCGCTTGATAAAAAAGTCACCAGCTTCCGTACGAACACAATATTGTTGCTGAGCCGTATTTAAGTGCTGGCTATAGCTCGTTAGCTCACTGGCGGCAGGCAGTAATAAACGTTGATCAACCGCATCGGCCAAAATTCGAGTCAGTAGATACTGAGCACTCTCGGTTGAGCGTAATAATGTCGCAGTCATGATCCGACAATCCAAAAAAGAACGAATGATCAGTATAGTCGGACGAATTGGAGTAAGAGTGAGTCCTACTTAACACTTTACCGTAAACTAACCGACCAATTGTGTCAGTGAATGCTGCAAAATGTCAGGTAGGTAAGCTTAGGTGAGTGAGTGTAAGGCTGAGTAGTATTGAGTTAAACGATGGCTATTTCGAGTATCTTGATGCATTGTAGCAATCTGCTACAATGCCTTTAACGCGTTTCTACTTTCTTTGGTATGAGGTTGTGATCATGGCTAAAGCCCAATCCCCTGTGCGTCTTGAAGCATCGTTAATGGAATCGGCAAAGTTCGCTGGTGATTTACTCAAGCGCAGCGCCGCCGAACAAGTCGAGTTTTGGGCGAGTTTAGGTCGCTTAGTCGCACCCAAGATCAGCCCGAAAGAACTGATCGAACTGCAAGCGGGCCTGCTCGATATCAAATTCGAAGAAGCTAAACCCGTGACGGTAGATTCTGGTGCTTTGTTTAGTGAGCTTGACCAGAAGCGTGTTTCTGGTGCGTTGGAACAAGCCATTGCCAGCAACAGCGTTCGTTATCAGGCATCCGCAACACAACCGGGCTGTTTAGAGCAAGTTAACCCCGATGGCAGCCTTGTTGTTGGTCGCTTTACTAATGGACAATTCGAACCCCTCGTATGAAACAACTATGGATGTTGGTCGGTGGCAATGGATCTGGCAAAAGTACATTCTACGAGCAAATGCTCAAGCCCAAAGGTATGCCGTTTATTAATGCAGATATCATCGCCAAAGAAGCCTTCCCAGACGACCCCGTAAATAATAGCCATAAAGCCGCACGTATAGCCGAAGAACTCAGATTCGATAAACTCCGCCAAGGCTACAGCTTTTGCTTTGAAACCGTATTCTCCCACGTTAGCAAAATTGACTTTATCGCCACCGCCAAAGCGACGGGCTACCAAGTTATTTTGGTGTTCATTCACATCGACAACACCGATTTGAACCAAGCTCGTGTCGCGCAACGCGTGCTCGATGGCGGCCATAATGTACCAGCTGATAAAATCCTATCTCGCATTCCTCGCACCTTAGATAACGTGAAAGCAGCAATTCCGCTGTGCGACGAAGTACACGTATTGGATAACAGCCGATTGGATGATCCGTTTAAACGCGTCCTGAGTATTATCAATGGCCAGATCAGTGCGCGAGTCGATGCGGCATTGCCGAGCTGGGTGCTGGCATTGATAGGGGAGTAGTTCTGAATTAAAGCTATCTGAAAATTTGAAGCTGTCGTTAATCTAAATCTTGTGCGCTGGTCTTACTGTGCATTCATGCGGCCTAGAAGGGCGAACGGTCGTTCTGAACCCCAGAAAACGAAAAAAGCTAGTAAGTGTTAACCTACTAGCCTTTAGAATAAGTGGTAGCTATGGACGGACTTGAACCATCGACCCCAGCATTATGAATGCTGTGCTCTAACCAGCTGAGCTACATAGCCACTTCACACACTTGATGATACGCGTTGCGTCTCTCAAGTGGCGCGTATTATGCCACCTTTTTAAAGGCTGTCAAATATTTTTTTATGATTATTTTCAATGAGTTAGGTCTGACAGGATCGGGCTTAGTTGTTACTGATTTTTTATACAAAAAAGCCTCAGTATCTTGTGGACACTGGGGCTTTTGGCTACGTAGAAGCAGGGTTAGATAATACCTTGCTCTTGTAGGTCTGCGATCAGGCTTTCAACGCTTTCGTTTTCAGCCGCTAGGCTCACATCAGCGCCGTCAGCGCCACCCGCAACCAGAGCAACCAAACCAGCACTCTTCAGTACTTCGGCGTCTTTCGCGTTTGCGATACCGGCAACACGTCCCATTTCAAACAAGCGACGATCCAGAGCGCTTACCAGTTGCTCGGCGTTGGTTGCGTTGATGGCAACAATTGCTGGCTTCTGGTTAAAGCGACGGGCTTTTTCGTCGGCTGTTAATGGGCCACGGTCTACGCTGTCGTCGGCGGCTTCGCCAACGATCATGCCTGCACCGATGGTGACGTTGGTTAGGCGATCAATAACGATGAATGCGCCAGTGCCTGGAATACGTGCATAGCTGTCGAATGGTACGGCTTTATCAAGGCTAACTTGAACTAGACCGATTTCATTCATCTGAATTTCTTCAGCACTACGCTGTTCTAGGGTATTTACATCAATCAGGTGGTGAACATGAGTGAAGGTACCCGCCGTTGCGCTTGATGCGAATTTCAGATCGTATGGTTTGCCAACGGTCATTGGTTTTTCGGTCATCCATACGATGTTAGCGTTGAGCTTGTTGCTAACAATCGGCTGGTCGTCGATTTTTACAATGATGTCGCCACGGCTGATGTCGATTTCGTCTTCTAGAGTCAGGGTGACTGCCTGTCCCGCGAAGCCTTCTTCTAGGTCGCCATCAAACGTTACGATACGCTCAACTTTGCTGGTCTTTTGTGACGGCAAGGCCATGATGGTTTCGCCCGGCTTGATGGTGCCCGAAGCGATGGTGCCGCAGAAACCACGGAAGTCGAGGTTAGGACGGTTAACGTACTGAACCGGAAGGCGGAAGTTAACCAAGTTTTTGTCTTTGGATACTTCAACAGTTTCCAGAATTTCCATTAAGGTCTGGCCGGTATACCAAGGCGAACGAGTAGAGCGATCTACTACGTTGTCACCGTCAAGGGCTGACATAGGTACGCAATGTACGTTTGGCAGATTCAGCTTGTCGGCGAATTCTTGGTAGTCTTTTTTGATTTCATGGAAGCGTGCTTCGTCGAAACCCATCAAGTCCATTTTGTTGATCGCTACAACGACGTGCTTAATGCCCAGCAACGACGCAATAAAGCTGTGACGTTTGGTCTGGGTTTGTACACCGTAACGCGCGTCAATAAGGATGATGGCAAGATCACAGGTCGATGCACCGGTCGCCATGTTACGAGTGTATTGCTCGTGTCCAGGGGTATCCGCGATGATGAACTTACGCTTAGTCGTGCTGAAGTAGCGATAGGCTACGTCAATGGTAATACCTTGCTCACGCTCTGCGGCCAAACCGTCCATTAGCAATGCTAAGTCGATTTTGTTGCCGGTGGTGCCTGATTTTGCGCTGTCTTTTTCGATGGCGGCTAATTGATCTTCGTAGATCATTTTCGAGTCGTGCAGCAGTCGACCGATTAGGGTTGATTTACCATCATCGACGTTACCGCAGGTCAAAAAACGTAACATCTGCTTGTTTTCGTGCTGCTTCAAGTACTCAAGGATATCGGAAGCAATCAGTTCAGATTGGTTAGACATTAGAAGTAACCCTCCTGTTTTTTCTTCTCCATCGAGCCGGATGAATCGTGGTCGATTGCGCGGCCCTGACGTTCAGATGTGGTGGTGAGCAGCATTTCTTGAATAATCTCTGGCAACGTTGCTGCTTCAGATTCAACGGCACCAGTTAATGGGTAACAACCTAAGGTACGGAAGCGCACAGATTTCATTTCAGGCACTTCGCCTTCGGCGAGTGGCATACGGTCGTCGTCGACCATAATTAGCATGCCATCACGCTCTACCACAGGGCGTACATCAGAGAAGTACAATGGCACCAGTGGAATGCTTTCTAGGTAGATGTACTGCCAGATATCCAGTTCGGTCCAGTTCGACAATGGGAATACACGAATGCTTTCACCTTTGTTTACTTTGCCGTTGTAGATATTCCATAGTTCAGGACGCTGATTTTTAGGGTCCCAACGGTGTTTTGCATCACGGAATGAGTAAACACGTTCTTTTGCACGTGATTTCTCTTCATCGCGACGAGCGCCACCAAAGGCAGCATCGAAGCCGTATTTATCTAACGCTTGCTTGAGAGCCTGCGTTTTCATGATGTCGGTATGCTTAGACGAACCATGAGTAAACGGACCTACGCCTTGGTCGACACCTTCTTGGTTAGTATGAACGATTAAGTCCATGCCAATTTCTTCAACCATTTTATCGCGGAAAGCGATCATCTCTTTGAACTTCCACGTGGTATCTACGTGCATCAAAGGGAATGGTGGTTTGCCAGGGTAAAAAGCTTTGCGAGCTAAATGCAGCATTACCGCAGAGTCTTTACCAATGGAGTACATCATTACTGGATTGTCGAATTCTGCAGCCACTTCACGAATGATGTGGATACTTTCCGCTTCCAGCTGCTTCAAGTGAGTCAGATTGTAGTCGGTCATAGTCGGCCTGATTGATAGAAAACGGGCGAGTTTAGTTTGAGCGCAATATACCAAGGTGGCTGGCATATAAGAAGGTGCAATCAATAACATTTAGCTATAAGGATATCGTGTTCCGCTTGTGTGCTGGAACATAGCTAGGCACCATCTTGAAAAACCGAGAGAGAATTGTAAATGAGTGATGAGTTTTTAGTGGACATTCGCACCAATACGGGTGTTTTAGAAGCGAGAAGCTTGAATCTTGATCATGATTGGGGCGTGCTCATGTGTCATCCACATCCTTTGTTCGGCGGCACTATGGATAACAAAGTGGTCACAACCGTGGTACGGGCGGCTCGTGATGCAGGGTTAAATACGTTGAGATTCAATTTTCGGGGCGTCGGTAAAAGCACGGGCGTTCATGACGATGGTCAGGGCGAGCAAGATGATGTGCTTGCGGCATTGAAATATGCCAAAGAGGAGTTGGGTTGGACTAAGGTGATTCTGGCTGGGTTCTCGTTTGGTGCTGGAATGGCTTGTTTGGCCGCTGTTAACAAACCTGAGTGGGTTAATGGTTTGGTGCTAATGGCTCCGGCGGTACATCATTTTGATGCGCCAATGATGCTGCCCCACGATTTTGAAACTTGGGTGTTGATGGGCGATGCCGATGAGGTTGTGCCGTTTAGAGAAGTAGATGATTGGGTATCGCGGGTGATTCCTGCACCGCATTTTCAGATATTTACTGATGGCAGCCATTTTTTTCATGGACGATTGACGGCCCTTAAACAGTCATTTTTAACCATTATTGCTGAGCTTATCGCATAGCCTTGTCGAGTTAGGCAGGCGGATTGCCGTGTTGGCGTTTGCACTTTGACGTCAGCTTAGATAAATTGCGCGCCTCGAATTTACGCCTATCTAACTTGCCCCTGTGACGGAGAGTGCCTGTGTCTACCCCTTGGGAACTGTATCAAGCGGATCTTCAACGCGATGATTTTTCTTACGACGCTGCGCAAGAGATGGCAGTAAAGCATCTCCAGCGTTTATATGATGATTTGGTCGCTGCTGAGAAGCGTCGTGCTGGCCAAGGGGCTGTGAGTAAGCTCATTGGTAAGCTCAACAAGAAGAAGCCTGTACCAGAGCAGGGCATCTATTTTTGGGGAGGTGTTGGCCGTGGCAAGACCTACTTGGTGGATACCTTTTATGATGCACTGCCGTTTAAACGTAAGATGCGCACTCACTTCCATCGCTTTATGCAGCGAGTCCATAAAGATCTGACATCGCTGACGGGTGAGAAAAATCCTTTAATGATCGTTGCTGATCGCATTGCCAGCGAAGCGGTTGTTATTTGCTTCGATGAGTTCTTTGTATCCGATATCGGCGATGCCATGATTTTGGGCGGCTTGATGCAAGAGCTGTTTGATCGCGGTGTTACTTTGGTTGCAACCTCCAATATTGTGCCTGATGGCTTATACAAAAACGGCTTACAACGTGACCGTTTCATGCCGGCGATTCGATTATTAAATCAGTTTACTGAAGTTGTGAATGTCGATAGCGGCGTCGACTATCGGTTGCGTACCTTAGAGCAAGCTGAGTTATACCATTTTCCACTCGATGGTAGTGCTGAAGCCAGCTTGAAAACCAGTTTTGACGGCTTAATTCCTGATTCTCGCCATGTCGTAGAAAATGCTCAGGTAGAGATTTTAGGGCGTAAGATTCCAGCTAAAGCAGTGTGTGACGATATCGGCTGGTTTGAGTTTACGGCGTTATGCGACGGTCCGCGTTCGCAAAATGATTACATCGAGTTGGGTAAATTATTTCACGCCATTTTGATTTCAAATGTTCCCGTGATGGGCATCAAAAATGACGATTTAGCGCGTCGGTTTATCAACCTAATTGACGAGTTTTATGATCGTGGTGTTAAGGTGATTATGTCGGCTGATGCAGCTATCCCTAATATATATGAAACAGGTAAGTTGGAGTTTGAATTTCAGCGTACTACCTCCCGTATGTTAGAAATGCAATCACACGAATATTTAGTTCGTGAGCATCGCGCCGAATAGCCTAGCCATCGTATTAGAATTTTTAGCAAGAGTTTAAAAACCTCCTACAATACAGACAGCAACTGCTGTCTGTATTTTTTTGGCTGGATAATAGTAATCATTATCAATAGCTATTAGAGGAAATCGTTATGCGTATTCAGAGATCAATAACGTTTGCTGTGTGTTTATTTACGCTGCCATTGTATTCACAAGCGGAGCTATCTATTACCGCTGGGATATTTAGCGATTATGTCGCGAATGGTGTTACTCAAACTGAAGGCGATCCAGCGCTGCAGTGAGTCTGGATTGGGCTAATAGCGACAATTTATATGTTGGAGCTTGGGCAAGTAATGTCGATTTTGGTGAAGGGGACGATAATTCCGCGGAGGTCGATATCTATGCGGGTATGGTATTATCGGTTTCTGCACAGGTTAGCGTTGATTTAGGTACTGTTTATTACCAATATTTTGGTGATAAAGAATCGGATGAATTAGCATTTAACGAAATTTATGCGTTAACTAGTTATGAATCGAAGGCTGGTATTAGCGAAGTTAATATTTGGTATAGCTGGAATTATTCGGGTACTGATGCGGCGCACAATATTGTGCAATTAGCGCACGCGCTTGCACTTGCTGAAAATCACTTGCTTCGTGTAAGTGTGGATCGTCTAGCGTCTATGGATACAAATGAATACGACTGGGAAGGGCACCCTTCTTATTTAAATTATCAAGTTGCTTACATAACGCAGTATAAAAACTTTGATGTGGAAATCGCCGCAACGAAAACCACATTAGATATCAAGCAAGGCGCTACTCGTCTTGTTGCCGGTATTTCTCGAACGTTTTCTTTTTAAGCCTTTCTCGCCGAAAATTGCGCTAAACTAGCGCAGTTTGTTAAGGCCAAATTTCTTACTTAAAATCGCATCCAACCAGCTGATGGGGAACAAACGTCGCATTAAAGGCAAGGCCATACTGCCATTACCAATGCGAACAACGGCTCCTGGATTGTCTTTTAATATCCTGAGTAAGGTCGCGCAAAAATCAGCCGCTGTGGTGGGGTGTTGCTGAGAAGCCATAGCACGCGCTTCAATATCTGCTTTCACTGGTTCGTATAAAGAATCTTCGGCAATCAGTCCTGATACACTTGATAGTGAGTTCTCGCCAAAACTCGATTGAATGGCACCGGGCTGCACCGTGATAACTCTAATTTTAAATGGCGCTAATTCCATACGCATAGCGTCAGAAAGAGAGTGTAGCGCCGCTTTGGTTGCACAGTAAGCACCAGAAAATGGCGTCGTTAATATGCCTGATACTGATCCAACATTCACAACTTGAGAGCCATTTGCCGCACGTAATAATGGTAGAGCTGCACGTGTAATCGCGAGGGGTGCGAAGACATTGGTCTCAAATTGGGCAAGAAGTTTATCGTGGGATAGTTCTAATACTGGTCCCATCGCCGCATAACCAGCGTTATTTACTAGCAAGTCTATGTGATGCACACGCTCAGTAACAATGGCCATTGCTTTTGCTATAGCGGCATCGTCGTTGACGTCTAGAGCAATCGGTACCAGCCGCTCGTGCTCGATATCGTTTAATGATTCTATTTTACGGGCAGTGGCAAAAACGAGGTCGCCGCGCTCAAGGCAAGCTAACGCTAACGCCCGCCCTATGCCGGTAGAGCAGCCTGTAATAAATACCGTGTTAGTGTATTTTAGCGTGGTCATGTCGAATCCTTCTCTATCTCGACCGAGTCAATGCGATTTGCTGGTCGAAACTTCGTTTGCGTTTTTTTATTAAGTTAATTTTTCAGTAGAGTAGAACACTTTAACCGTAGAACAAAATTTATCCGCAAGGGTTACGTTCAATCATCGTTAGGTCGGGGTGAATGCCAAGGTACTGAATTTCTTGTTCATCCAGCCACATCCTAGCATCGCTTTGCTTTAACATGGCAATTGTTGACAAGGTTCCGGCTAATAAACAACTCGGGGCAACAACAGAAACAGAAGCCCAATACGACACTGGCATTCCAGTTTTCGGTAACAGTAAGTGGCAGTAACGCTTACCTGAGTGTTCAAAATAGCGTTCGTAGTCCCCGCTAGTGGATAAGCCGCCTTGCATTATCGCTAGCTCTGCAATGGCATTTTCAGGTGCGCGAGGATTACGCACGCCGACTTTCCATGCTCGGTTGTCGGGTTGTGGTCCAATAACGTGTAGGTCGCCACCGAGGTCAACAATGCCGTGTGTTATTCCCGCCGATTTACAGATTGCTGCGGCGCAGTCGACAGCGTATTCCTTACCAATACCCCCAAAATCTAGCGACATGCCCGCGGGAAGGATAATGCTATTCGAATTAAATCGAATATGTTGAAAGCCAACATATGCAAGATTTGTTCTTATCGTTTCAGGGGATGGAATAATGCCATTGCGAAAATCCCACAGTTTTGACAATACCCCTGCGGTGATATCAAACAGACCATCGCTTAACTCAAATGCAACGGACGAATAATTTAATAGGTAATGGGTTTCGGCGTCGATGGTGGTTTTTTGCCCATCGCTACTGTTTATTTTGCTAAGAATACTATCAGGGCGAAAGCGGCTGTACTTAGTTTCGATACGTCGAACTTCTTCTTCTGCGGCTTGTGCAACTCTTTGCACATCGTCTTTATTTGAGTCGATATAGGGCAGCATCACCTCGCAGGGCGATGCCATAGCCGTAAATTTGTGACGAAGTAATTGCAAATTAATACCGGTATTCAATACCCAGACTTACGACTTGGTAATCGACTAAAGCCGGAGTTTCGGTAGAGCTGGTTTGGATAAGTGCTAAGTTTTCAGCGGAGTCATATTGCTGAATATCTAAGCTAACTAACCAACGCTGCCATTTAACTTGGCCTTCGATACCATAAGTAAGGGCCCCAAATGTTGATAAACGGGCGTCGGACGAACTTAATTCCTCATCGGGTGGGTTTTGCTCCAGCCGATAAAAACTAGCAGCCGTTTGGCGATAGTAGCGCAGGCTTGGAATTAGGTTGAACGTCCATTGATTGGCTTTCCAACTTTGCGCCCAGCGGGTGGTAATTGTATGTGAACGTATACCCCAATCGTCGGTGTAATAGCGATAATCTAGGTGCAAGGCGGCACCGTCACCAACGTTAAAATATAAGCGGTAGCGCCCATCAAGCGTTACTTGATCGCGTTGCCCCGGTCGTCTGTCTTCAAATTTATAGGGATCTGACAGATAGCCGCTTTGATGTGTATAGCCAATACCAGCTTGCACGACACTGGTTTTTGTTAATACGCGTGAGATACCTTCGTAAATAGACACACTACGTTTATCGTTGCCTTCAGCATCTTGGCGAATACTGGATAAATAAGCATCCGTTGGCGATAGTGTATCGTTAGATACGCTAATTGAGCCGTGGAGTGTTGTTAGTTGATCTGCTAGCTCTAACTGACCTTCAAGACCTAAAGCGATGGACTGATAATCGTCTTCAGTTGAGTAAGCAATACTGCCACCAATGCTGCCTTGGCTAAAATAGCGGGTAGGGGCAACTCTTAGGTCGGTGCGCTGTTCATCAATACTCGCGCCTGTCATTAATAGAACGCTATTACCATCGGTATTTTCGTAGGTTTGCAGTGGCGAAGCACCGGTTAGGGTTTCGTATTGTAAATCGGTATTAATATACCAGTTACCGGTTATTGGGCGGCCATAATGCAATTGATGAACGTCTATTTGATAGCGTTCTATTGTCGGGGTAAATGTACGCTCACGCGGAGCGTCGGCTTCTTGGTATTGGCTATAACGATAACCAATTTTACTGTCTTGCGGGGCTGCTAAGCTGTGGCTATTCGTGCTGATAGGCATTGCGGCAGCGGCAGCCAGCGCGGCTAAAACATTTTTTTTATTTGATTTCATAGAGAATCTGCACGGCAATTAATTGCAGCCGCATCCGCCTCCTACAGCCTGACCACCACCTGATGATCCTTCCTTACTAAAATTAATATGGCGATCGAAGGCGGCTTTTTGCCCATCAATATCCCATGCCATTATATCTCTAGCTAAATAGCCGCGTTCCCACGGTTGCACGTTACTGCAGGCTGCGACGCTTAAAACCAAAATCATTGAGAACAAAATACGTTTCATCGAGCTTTCTCGTTCAGCAACTGCATCACTTGGGCGCGAATTTCGGTCATGTCTGAAGGTTTGAATCCCATGTGGACGGCGCGCATGATTCCGTTGCGGTCGATCAAATAAGAGGTTGGCATACCGCGTAAGCCGTAGGCATTCGGCGTAGTGCCATTAGCATCGTGAAGTGTTGGATAGGATACGGGCACTTCTTTTAAAAAATCTAAGCCGCTGGCTTTATCTTCATCTAAATTAACCGCCAATACTTCGAACCCTTGTTGATGCAATTCGCCACGTAAGTTATTTAACAGGGGGAGTGATTTGCGACAAGGGCCACACCACGACGCCCAAAAATCCAGATACACAACCTGGCCGCGAAATTGACTCAAACTATAAGTGCCTTCACCTACAAGCTTAGGCAAAGTAAAAGCGGGGGCCGGTTGTTTGGTTTCTGCGCCTGCAATGCTTGCAAAGCTCAGCAACAATAAACTAAAAAGTACACCAATACGCATGTCTCATTCCTTACGCAAAAATATTGAACGCATCGCTCGCTAAGGGATAGCTCTCAGCCAGAACATTGTTATTAACTCCAAGCAAGGTACGCAGCGAGTAGTTCACGTGTTCTGGCGTTAAGATAAGGTCATTTGCCCCTGTACCTGCAATACCGGTTTGTAGATTAATGGTTTGAGAATTAAAGTCACTGGTTGATGCACCAAATACACGTCCGCCAGTGGCTGTCGGGTGAATAACCATCATGCTGGTTACTGGCCAATGATCTTTACCGTTGCCTGAGTTGTAGTACGGCGTGCGACCAAAATCAGAGCCAATAACGACGGTGGTTTTATTGGCAATACCAGCAAATTCTAGCGCCGCCATTAAATAATGTACGCCTTCTAGTAAATCACCTAATTGCGGATAGGCACTGGAATCGTGATTGCCATGGGTATCAAAACCGCCGATATTTAAATTAGCGCTGGCAGCTAAATTACTTTTAAACGCAGCAACAACGACTTGTGCTTGGTTTTTTAAACTATCAGAACGATTTTCGTGCCAGTTTTCATCAGGTATGACATTGGCCTTGATATCGTCCAAATGCACACTGAGTTGACCAAGATTACTTTCTTCGCTTCGAATTCCAAATAATTGGCTTAACTGCTTACGCCGTAGGGGTAAGGTTTCATTTTCTATTTGTCGCGCTAAACGTGCTGCGCGAGCTTCTTTTACACGATCGTATTGATTGATTGTGCGGGTGCTGTCGCGGTACAAAAAGCCGATGTCGTTGTAATACTTATTTGGATCGGCGAGCTGATCAATAAAGTCGGCATTGCTGGCGCGAGCGCGAGGCACTAATGAATCGGTAAAGTCATAACCGCCATTACTAATAAACGCCATGGGTAGGTTCGGTGCCACCGTTGCCGCGTAATAAGCCGATATACTTGGGTAACCTGCATCTAAGTTGCCTGACCAGATAGCGCGGTTGCCTGAGTCATGGTTATTGGTGCCCGTATCTATGCCATTAATTACTGTCATGCGGTTGGCATAAGTGGTGAAAAAGCCATCAAATTGTTCGGTGATGCGAGTAAGAACATCAACGTTATTGGATGCTGTCTCGGGGACGGCGCTCCAGCGAATATCGCCAATTTGTTTGGTTGGATCGATTTCTACCGAGTTCGTTGAGCCCTCGTGGCGGTCGGATTGATCTGGGTAGGCTTGGTTCAGACCCTTTGGATCGCACAATGAGGTTGGGTCCCAACCGCCACTGGCATTAACCACGACGAGGTATTTGTCGAGTGCGGAGGCAGCATGTGCTTTTGGCGACCATAGCGGCATGTGTGCCGTCATTCCGGTAGCAGCCATTAATTGCAAAAAGTTACGGCGTTTCATGGCGTGCTCCTTATTCGTACACAAAGCGATAGTCGGATAATAAATAGGCGATCACCGCAATCCATGCGCGGATAACGTAATTGCTGTCTTCTTCTATTCGGTCTTCTACAGGTAAATCGCCATCCGTCCGGCCGTCTTTGTCGCGGTACCAACGAGCACGGCATTCCCATTCAAGGTAGGTTGAAGGGCGAGGGTCGTAGGCGTCTTTATTTTCAAGCATTTCTTGGCCTTCACTAAGCACTGCTGAAAATAAATCGTAAGTAGCTTGTACTTCTGCTGAGTCGGTTGCTACTTGTTCCCCAATTAATACCCAGTGAAGGTGGGCTATGTTGCTTTTAATTCGGGCGACCTGCGCCGTTAATATCACGCCTTCGTCGTTGCGAGGGTCTGTGCTGGTTTCAACGTCGACGAACAGCTTGCGTTTGTCGATGCTGCGAGTGAAATCGAGTGCGGCTGCGCGACAGGCCATTTCGCTGGCCATACGATCTTGAATGGCAATAACAAGGCCGCTAGGTTCGGTAATGCGTTCAGTGATGGAGTCTGAGTCCATGCCTCCGTACATAATACGATTGTCTTCGGATCTGAATTCATCCCAGCCGAAACCGAGAGTTGCATTGAGTTTTCGTTGTACTTGCTCTGGGCTAAGGAACTGGCTTGAACCAATGTGATCCGTGACGATAAGTTTTGCTTCGTCGATGGCAATTGCTCGGTAGTAAGAGCTTAAAATAATGCCTTTAACTGCCGTTTTAATGCGCCAACCGTCGGCCACCATTGCTTGGCCTATGGCGTTTAATATGGTGCGTTGACTGGTGTAGGCAAGCTGTTCGTCTTCGGACGCATCTTCGCCGGGGGCTTGTAGTGGATCACTACCAATCAAGCCAGTATAAAGTGTACGCACAGTGGCACGTACATAGCGTGGATCGTTACTGATTTGAGTGCCCAGCCACTGCAACATGTTGCGGAAGTAACCGTCGGCTCCAGAAAGCGGAATTGTTTTACCGTTTAAACCGGCGGGCTCAATGTCAGAGCTATCCCATTGGTTTGAGGAAGTACTGCCTGTGACTATGTATTGGCCGCGATCGGTCCAATGCTGGAAAGCAGTAGCGACAGGATCCATTACTTGGTGGCAAGCATAGCAAGCAGGATCAAGCAGCGTCGGGTTCGCGGAACCATTACCTATACCATCGCCGGGGCGGTCACCCTCGATTTGCAATATATCGGTGTCCATAAAGTAATCGAACACTATGCGTGAGCGGTGGCGATTACGGTTGGTTAGGGTGGTCGGATACCGATTCAAGAACATGGGCGATGTCAGTACGCCTGCATGTGGAACTCCGCCGGTTTCGTGTTCGAGTGCCCGAGTAATACGTGCAGGTTTAAAATCGGTAGGGTCGTAGTACAGCTGAACATCGTTTTCATCGCATACAGGATCGGTGGTTTGCGCAAATGTTGCAGCGGGATCAAGTAGCTCGGCGTCGTAAACTTGTTGGCTATACCAGTTCACCATCATGTAATCGGCATTTACATAAAGAGTATGCGGTAGGTCGTTCATGGCCGCGTAACGAATTAATTCGAGTGGCGCGCGAGATACTGCGTCATTGGTAATGGTACGAACACAGCTGCGTATTGAGCTTAATGCATCGCCAGGGTAGGCCGTTTCGTACCATTTACGATTAGGATAATCATCATTATCGAGTAGGTTGATGCCGCCTTCGTACAGATTCGAACTGAGATATTTATCGGTGAGGAGTTGTTCGTTAAAGAACTCCATTAAACGTTCATAGAATACTGGCTCGTTCATTAATACATCGAGCACACTGGATAACGCACTATCGCCTTCACTTAGTACCGCACTGGTTTCCGTTGATGTCGGCAGGCGACCGGCAAGTTGGAGTGTGGCTTTACGCAGCGTCAGAACGGCATCTTCATTGGTAACACCGTCTAAAGCCGTTGCCGCAGCGGAAAGATTAGAACCATTAAAGGCATAAAGAATGTATTCAGCGGTATCGGTAGCGCATTGATCAACGCATTGTTCCGTTTTGGAAATTGGCATCGTGCGGGTGATTTCGTCCGCCAGTACTTCAACACTGGTGCAGGTGGCACAGGCCACGAGTGGACTACCGATAGACGTACCATTGCCATCAACGCCATGACACGACGCGCATTGGGCATCGTACTGGCGTTTGCCTTCTTGATTAAATATGCCAGGTAGACTGCCATCACCGCCGTTTGAAGCACCGCCAACATTTCCGCTATATTCATTTTTGCAGCCGCTCAATAACAGTAGCGAAACCGCTAAAAAGGTGAGAATTCCTTCCTTCATTGCTTGTACCTCATCAAGTCCGCGAGCATAGATGTCATCGATTCGCGATAGTTCCCCACAATACCACTAGGGGATATATGGGTTTGTGATCTATTTCCGGATCTTACATTGTCTTTGTATAGCCTTAGTGTCGATCTGTAGCTTTCTGTCTTGGTCGCATTGAATTAGTTATCTCGAGCGAGGTATTAATCGCCTTGTTGAAAAATTGGCGTTATTGGTCGTCATATTGGGCCTGTAAGGATAGCCGGGCGGCTCAATATGTGATTTACCTCTGACATACGAGTCATTAATCCGACGAAATCGTAGGCCTGATCTACACTATTTCTCAGGAAGAGGAATAAGAAACTATGTTGAAACAGATTTCTATCGCATTGTTTATGATGCTGTTTTTGTTGGCTGCTCGTGCTGAACCGATACCGCAGGTGTTTGATGATGGAGCGCCGTTGATTGACGTGTTGACCTTGTATTCAGGCGAGTCGCTAGATCAATATTTGGAGTTTTATGAAGATGTGGATCACAGCGCACAAATAGATGATCTATCGAAAGAACATTGGCAGCGATTAGATCATGGGTCATTAGCGTTTGGTTATACCGATTCTGTTTATTGGTTTCGCATGGTGTTCACTAATCCGACGGCACTGAAAGTCGATCGGTTAATGAGCATTTCTTATCCTGTTCTTGATTATATTGAGGTGCATCGTCGTCAGTCTGGCTCTGAATGGACAGTGGATACGCTCGGAGATAAACAGCGTTTTTATGATCGGATTATTCCTCATCGTTATTTCGTTTTACCTATGAGTTTGAATGCCGGAGAAACCCAAGAATGGATTTTCCGAGTCGATACATCCAGTTCTATGCAATTTCCAGTGAGCTTATGGGAAGAACGTGACTTTTTCGTTCATGATCAAAATCAAATATTAGGACTCGGATTGTACTACGGCATTATGTTGATTATGGTGCTGTATAACTTGTTTGTGTTCTTCTCTGTTAGAGAAGTTAACTACTTGTATTACGTTCTTTATGTTGCCTCTATGACTGGGTTTTTAGGTAGCCTTCAAGGGGTTAACTTCCAGTATCTTTGGCCAGAAGCGACGGAGTGGAATGATCAAAGTATTATTGTGATGCTGGCAGGTGTTGTTATTTTTGCCGGGATATTTATTCGTAATTTCCTCTTCTTAAAAGAAGGGGCGGTGTGGTTTGATCGAATACTTCTTACTCTTGTTCTTGCCTGTGTTGGCATAGTGCTAATGAGTAATTTTTTCCCATATCATTTGATGATACGGGTACTTATTGTAACGGCTGTTATCGCCATATCCTGTGCTTTATATGTCGGGATTTTGCGTTGGGGACAGGGGTTTTCCGCTGCGCGTTACTATACGATTGCTTGGTCGTCTATGTTGTTCGGTGGTGTGGTTTTGGCAATGAATAAATTTAATTTACTGCCACGTAACTTCTTCACCGAAAATGCGATTCAAATAGGATCGGCGATGGAAGTAATTTTATTATCGTTCGCCTTGGCCGATCGCTTGAATCAAGAAAAGCGTGACCGCTATGAAGCACAAATTTCCGCACTCGAACACGAGAAGCTAGCGCGTAGAGCTCAAGGTGAGGCTCTAGAGCAAGAGCGAAATGCACGCCATGCCCAAGAGAAAGCGCTAGAACACGAGCGAGCAGCGCGCGAAGCGCAAGCGTCAGCACTTGAGATTCAACGTCGTGCTACCGAAACCTTAGAGGTTCGTGTCAAAGAGCGCACTCTTGAGTTAGAAAGTGTTAACCGTCGTTTACAATTAATGAGTACAACCGATGCATTAACGAATGTACGAAATCGTCGCTATTTCGATCAGGTAATGGAGCGCGAATTTGCTAGGGCAATTCGCGAAAATGAGCCTCTATCGGTTGTTATGCTCGATATTGATCATTTTAAACGTGTAAACGATGATTTTGGTCACCAAGCGGGTGATGAGATTTTGCGATCAGTCGCTCAAGCTATTCGTCAAACCGTGAATCGAGATACCGATTTAATTGCTCGTTATGGTGGTGAAGAGTTTGTGGTCATCTTGCCAAATACCGAAAATACACGCGCTAGGGAATTAGCCGAAACCATTAGAATTTGTATTGAGAATTTAGATTTCGATCGTATCGGTGCCAACCTTCGAGTGACCATCAGTATTGGTATCCACGGTGGTACGCCGAATCGCAGTGATACGCAAGATGAATGGGTTAAGTTAGCTGATGAAGCATTATATTACTCTAAAGCGAATGGCCGTAATCGGATTACTGTATACCAATAGATAAAAACACAGTCGTCATAATGGATATTAAAAAGCCCCATCAGATCTCTCTAATGGGGCTTTTTATTGGGCTTTATATTTACAGTTATAAGCTTCGATAGCCAATTCGAAAACCACCCCAGTGGCGGCCGTTAACATAAATAGGCGCGGACAGATCATGCATAACTTCACCAGTGTCTCGTTTATAGGTCTGCAATAGGAAGTGCTTGGTATTGGAGCCACATCGAGATCCCGTACGATCGTTGAAAATACGTTTAGTGCGGTTGTTGGCTAGGTCGGTGGCTAGATCCCCCGTTAGTACTTTGGAAAAACGTTTGTTGTGGGTCGGAAAATAACCGTTACGATCAACTGCTCCGGCATACGCTATATGATTGTACTGATCTAATATCGGCTCCTGTATCGCAGGAAGTACGTCGTCTGTAAAGCGATCGAAACGGGTTGAGAATTTTTGTGGGTTAGTTTCTGAAATAGGCGTGTATTGTTCATCAAAGAGGTCTGCCATTGTTATTTTTCCATTTTCAATGGCGCGTTCGAATACCTCGCTTATTTGTTGTGCGGCATTTAATGCAGCAAGTTTTGCACTGTCGTGATGCTCCCCTAAACTCGCTACGCCAAAAGATTCGTAAATACGCTCAGCTGTTTCAGATAACGATAATGATTTTTCAGAAATGGACGCTATTTCTATTTCGGTCTGAGCTAGTCGATCGCTTGTTTGATGCACTATGGTTGAAATTTCATGGATGCTAGTGCTATTGCTTCCTACATTACTTGCCAATGACCCAATACTTGCTTGAATGTGTTCGGATCTGTCATATATATCATTTAAATGTTGACTGACATCTTGAGTCATTCGTACACCAAGATCGATCGTTTGAATTAAATCTTTACTATTGGTGACAGCATTTTTAATTTCTAAATTAATTTCGTTTACTGTATTGCCAATTTGTTCTGTAGCGCTAGAGGTTTTAGCGGCTAAAGCACGAACTTCATCTGCCACTATAGCAAATCCTCGTCCTTGCTCTCCTGCACGTGCTGCCTCAATGGCCGCATTTAAAGCAAGTAGATTTGTTTGCTCCGCAATGTCACTAATAATGCGCGTAACAGTTTTAATCTCTTCGGATTTTGCTTCGAGTTGAGAAATCTATTCCGCATTGGTATTGACTTGTTCTCGCGTGCCTTCCATTTGCGGAATGGTTTTGGCAACAGCTTCTTTTCCGGTCAAATTAATTGATTTAGCTTCGTCTGCTGTTTTTGCTGCTTCTTTGGTTTGGTTAACCATTTGCTCAACACTGGTAGTGATTTGATTAGTGCTGGCGACGATTCGCTGGGTATCGATGACATCGTCGTGAACTTTTGCTTTTAGTTGATCCGCAGCGAATGACATTTCTGCCGCTGCAATCGCAATTTTACCGCCGTGCTCTGACAGTTGTGTTTGCATCGACTCTACAGCAGTTAAGTAGTCGTTTATTTGTTGACTATCTTTGCCGAGAGCAGGATGTGGGTTCATTTGCTTTTTGGCGCCGCTCAGGGTTTCTAATAAATCTCGATTGAAACTTTCCAGCGGCCTGACGAATACCCAGAAGGTGGCAGCGATGCCACAACCTCCAGCAAGTAGGGTGAAAATTAATGTTGATAGGCTGGCGGGTATAGGAATGCTAGGTAAAATCTGGCTGGTAACAATGCCAATAACACTTACGATTGCTATAGGTGTAGCCAATTTTGCTGGTTGTTTGAGCATGCTGATCCATCTCCATCGCATTATCCTCAAAGCTTAGTCAACGGTGGCCTTATGGGAGCAATAATTAGTCTAAGGAGATGATTTGGAACAAGTTTGCGGAGCTGGATTTCGAGAATTAACTGTCATAACTGACTTTATAAATAGGCCAAGAAATGCAACGGTCTTATCGCGGTAACAACTAGATTTGCTTTTCGCTTAAGAGATAACGTTTGAGATTGGGTAGAGCAGGAATATTGAGTGGGAGTTGAAATTGACCCTATCACTAATGGTGCCCAAGGAGAGACTCGAACTCTCACGAGCATAGCTCACAGCGACCTGAACACTGCGTGTCTACCAATTCCACCACTTGGGCCCTACGTTATTGTTGCATGGCGCAACGAATAACGGAAAGTAACATTACGACAATAATTTGGTACCAGAGGCCGGACTCGAACCGGCACACCCGCAAAGGCGGGGGATTTTGAATCCCCTGCGTCTACCAATTTCGCCACTCTGGCAAATCATCATCGGTCAGTGGCCGCGTATATTACTGCCAAAAGAAAAAGTGTCAACAGTTTTTTTCTAATGATTTCCTTAACTTAGTGCTTCATCTCCGGTAATCTTGCGCACCTATTGAATAAGTGGCTGTTAGACCCAAAATAAGTCTACTGCGGCAACAGTGCTACGTTATTGGTTAACTTTTTAAATTATGAAAACCAGCGATTTCCATTTCGATCTGCCTGATGAGCTGATTGCCCGATATTCTATGCCGGAGCGCAGTTCCTCACGACTGTTGGTGCTCAATCCTGCGAATGGGCAGTGCAGCGATCATATCTTTCGTGATCTAGAGCAAATGTTAAATCCGGGCGATTTGTTGGTATTCAACAATACGCGCGTGATTCCTGCTCGCTTATTTGGCGAAAAAGCCAGTGGCGGCAAGTTAGAGGCGCTGATTGAACGAGTTTTAAATGAACATGAAGCGTTAGCTCATGTGCGTTCGTCGCGGTCGCCGAAACCCGGACAAATTATTATTTTAGGTGGCGTTGAGGTAGAGATCGTTGGTCGGGAAGGTGCACTTTTTCATCTACGTTTTCTTGATGAGCGTCCACTGTTCGAGATTTTAGATGCGGTTGGTCATATGCCGTTGCCACCGTATATGGAACGCGCTGATACCGAAGAAGACCGTGAGCGCTATCAAACCGTCTATGCCAAGGCACCGGGAGCCGTTGCTGCACCGACGGCAGGCTTACATTTTGATGAGCCATTGCTAGAGCGTTTGCGTAACAAGGGCGTACAGTTTGCCTATGTGACTTTGCATGTAGGTGCTGGGACATTTCAGCCCGTGAAAGTAGACAATGTGCTTGAGCATGAAATGCACGCTGAGTACATCGAAGTGACCCAAGAGGTGGTCGATGCCGTTAAGGCGACTCGTGCGGCAGGAAAGCGTGTTGTGGCCGTAGGTACAACTTCGGTACGTAGTTTAGAGAGCGCAAGTCAGAACGACGAGATAGCGCCGTACGCGGCGGACAGTCGCATATTTATTTATCCGGGTTATCGCTTCCGCAGCGTTGATGCCATGATTACCAATTTTCATTTGCCTGAATCAACACTGATTATGCTGGTATCGGCGTTTGCCGGCCGTGATAACACTATGGGCGCCTATGCGCACGCAGTGGTCAACAAATACCGCTTTTACAGTTATGGCGATGCTATGTTTTTGCCTTGCTCGGCACCTGTGCCGGCTGAATTCCAACAGGATGCCCAATGAGTACAGATACATCACGCGAATGCTTTATGCAGTTCGATTTACACCATCAAGAAACAGAGGGTAGCTTTGCTCGCCGTGGCACCTTGCGCTTTCCGCGTGGAGAAGTGCAGACACCTGCGTTTATGCCGGTAGGAACTTATGGTTCTGTCAAAGGCTTAAATCCAGATCAAGTTGAGGATTTGGGTGCCGAAATCATTCTTGGTAATACCTTTCACTTGATGTTACGTCCTGGTACTGAAGTCGTTAAAGCACACGGTGACTTACATGATTTTATTGGTTGGGATAAACCGATATTGACCGACTCCGGCGGTTTTCAAGTATTCAGCTTGGGCGACATGCGCAAGATTACCGAAGAGGGCGTTACCTTTGCTTCCCCAGTCAATGGCGACAAGGTACTAATGACCCCAGAAAGCTCAATGCAGGTTCAGCGCGACCTTGGCTCTGACGTTGTAATGATCTTTGATGAATGCACGCCATATCCTGCGACTGAAAAAGAAGCGGCAGATTCTATGCGCCTGTCCCTCCGTTGGGCAAAGCGTTCGAAGGATGCACATGGCGACAATCCATCAGCGTTATTTGGCATTATCCAAGGTGGTATGTACGAATCGCTACGCGATGAATCGCTGGCGGGCTTGTTAGATATCGGTTTTGATGGCTATGCGGTTGGTGGCCTTAGTGTCGGTGAGCCGAAACCCGATATGATGAGAGTGCTGCGTCATATTGCTCCTCAGATGCCAGTAGATAAGCCACGTTACTTGATGGGCGTTGGTAAGCCAGAAGACTTGGTTGAGGGGGTTCGTCGCGGTATCGACATGTTCGATTGCGTGATGCCGACTCGTAATGCGCGCAACGGACACCTGTTTACCCACACGGGTGTTGTAAAGTTACGTAATGCTGCCAACCGTTCTGATACCGGTCCAATCGATCCTGAATGCGATTGCTACACCTGTAAGTCCTACAGCCGCGCGTATTTGCATCATCTAGATCGTTGTCGAGAGATATTAGGTGCAACGCTCAATAGTATCCATAACCTGCATTACTACCAGACCTTGATGGCCGGTTTGCGCCGCTCGTTGGAAGAGGGTACATTTGCCGAGTTTGTTAACGACTTCTATGCCAAACGCGGCAAAACGACGCCGTCTTTGGATCAGCATACCGACCAACTTCAAGAGTCTGCTGAGTAAACTGTTCGATTTAATTTGTTTTAAACATTGGGAGAAGATATTTCATGAAAGTAATTTTGGCAGCAATGGCCCTGTTGGCGTCTGGTGCAGCATTAGCAGAAGGTCCGGCTGTATCTCAAGACCCTATGGGTATGACAGGTCAGTTGGTTTTCCTTGGTGGTTTTTTAGTTATTTTCTACTTCTTGTTGTGGCGTCCACAAAGCAAGCGTCAGAAAGAACATAAAAATCTGATGGGTAATTTGGCTGCTGGCGATGAAGTCATTACTGCTGGCGGTATGCTGGGTAAAGTGATTAAGGTAACTGAAGAATATGTCGTCATCGAAGTGGCTGCCAATATTCAGTTCCCAGTGCAAAAAGTAGCAGTAACTGCAGTGCTTCCAAAAGGCACTATCAAAGAGGTTAAGGCGTAACGCCAACCTGATCCCAAGACGGTCTCCGAATGGAGGCCGTCTTTGTATGTATTAGAAGGAATAAGGGCAGTCCTATGCTCAATAAATACCCGTTGTGGAAAAACCTCCTGATAGTGGTGGTGTTGGTTCTATCCGTTATTTATGCCGCACCAAACCTATATCCGCCAGATCCAGCGATTCAAATTACGCCGTCGCGATCCGGTGCTGAATTAACTGAAGAAACCTTATCGCGTGTTCACAAGTCTCTAGACGACGCCGGAATTGAGTTTTTTGGTGAAGAGCAAAACGGCCAAACTGCGCTGTTGCGATTGCGCTCCTCTGATGCGCAACTACCCGCTAAATCCGCTGTGCAGCGTGTCATTGGTGATGAATTCATTGTTGCTTTGAACTTGGCGCCAACGACACCTCAGTGGCTGATTGATTTGGGCGCAGGTCCAATGACGCTAGGTCTGGATTTGAGTGGTGGTGTTCACTTTCTAATGGAAGTGGATATGGACGAATATGTGACTGGCAAGATTAACAATTATCGCCAAGAACTGCGTACTCGCTTGCGTGAAGAAAATATCAAATATCGCCGCGTCGTGGTTGAAGACAAGACCTTACGTTTGAGTTTTGATGCGGCGGAAGTGCGCGGCGATGCGCGTAACTTTATTGCTAAGTCATATCGTGAATTTGTGATTACGGACGAGCAAGAAGGGCAATACTTTGATTTATTGCTGACCATTAATGAACAGCAGATCAAGTCGTTTGAAGATTATGCATTGAAGCAAAACTTAACCACTATCCGCAATCGTGTGAATGAGTTGGGCGTTGCTGAGCCTTTGGTCCAGCGTCAAGGTCGTAATCGCATCGTGGTTGAATTACCGGGTGTACAAGATACAGCTGAAGCGAAAAAGATTTTAGGCAAGGCAGCCAACCTTGAATTCCGTTTGGAAGCTCTGCCAGGTGCGAGTCGCTTTCAAACAGAGGAATATCCATTCCGCGCGGATGAGTATCGTACGGCTAAGTTAGAGAAAACGGTCATCACTAACGGTGATAGCGTAACGAATGCTAAGCCATCGTTTGATGAAAACGGTATGCCACAGGTGAATATTGATCTCGACGCTAAAGGCGGCGCGATGATGACACAGGTAACTGCTAAGGCGATTCAGCGTCGTATGGCCGTGTTGTTCGTCGAGCGTAAGCCGAAAACAACGTACGAGTTGGTTGACGGTGTAGAGCAGCCGAAAACAATTCAAATTACGGAAAAGTCGATTATCTCCTTGGCCACCATTCAAAGTACTTTGGGCAATAGCTTCCGCATTACGGGCCTAGAGTCGGGTGAGGCGTCAGAGTTGTCTTTGTTGCTACGTGCTGGAGCCTTGGCTGCGCCAATGTACTTCGTTGAAGAACGTACGGTGGGGCCGAGCTTAGGTAAAGAAAACATTCAAATGGGCGTTCAGTCGGTAGTTATCGGCTTGGGCCTAGTGCTGTTGGCTATGACTGTCTTCTATCGCGTGTTTGGTATCGTGGCCAATATTGCTTTGCTTGCGAATATTGTAGTTCTAGTGGCGTTGATGTCGATTATTGGTGCCACACTCACGCTACCTGGTATTGCTGGTATCGTATTAACCGTCGGTATGGCAGTGGATGCGAACGTATTGATTTTTGCTCGTATTCGAGAAGAAATGAAAAACGGACGCTCGCCTCAACAAGCGATTCATGAAGGTTATGATCGTGCATTCTTAACGATCTTTGATGCGAACTTAACCACGTTAATTGTAGCGGTGATTCTATTTGCCGTGGGAACGGGTCCGGTGAAAGGTTTTGCGGTTACTTTATCGTTCGGTATTTTGACCTCTATGTTTACAGCGATTGTAGTAACTCGCGCGATTATTAACCTGATCTATGGTGGCCGTCGTGTTGAGTCACTGTCGATAGGAGGCAAAGTATGAAAACGATGAACTTTATGAAGTTTCGCCACGTGGCGACTATTCTATCGTTAACCTTGCTGGTTATTTCTGTAGCCGCTATTGCCATGCGTGGTTTGAATCTAGGTTTGGATTTCACCGGTGGAACCTTGCTGGAAGTACAGTATGAAACGCCTGTGCCAATTGAAGGAATTTCTGCGGTACTGAATAACGCAGGATATCGCGATGTAACTGTGCAGAACTTTGGTTCGGAAACAGACGTGCTGGTGCGGATGTCTGAATCATTTCGTGATGATTTGGGTGGTGAAGTACTCGGGCTATTACAAGCCGACAGTACGGGCAATCAGTTGACGCTCTTGCGCAGTGAATTTGTGGGTGCGAACGTCGGCGAAGAATTGCGTGACCAAGGCGGTATGGCTTTATTGCTAGCACTTGCTGTCGTCATGATATACGTTGCAGCGCGCTTTCAGTTTAAGTTTTCGGTCGGTGCGGTGATGTCGTTGTTTCACGACGTTATCATTATTATCGGTATGTTTGCCTTGTTTCAGTGGGAGTTTGACCTGACGGTAATGGCCGCTTTATTGGCTGTTATTGGTTATTCCTTGAACGATACGATTGTTGTTGATGACCGTATTCGTGAGAATTTCCGTATTCTGCGCGAAGGCGATTCAACTTACATCATCAATGAATCATTGACGCAAACCTTAGATCGAACGCTGATGACATCTGCAACTACCGCACTTGTCGTGTTGGCATTGATGTTGTTTGGCGGCGATATGATTCATAACTTCTCAGTGGCCATGATGATCGGTTTGGTTGTTGGTACCTATTCTTCGATCTACATTTCGGCGAATATTTTATTGGCGATGAACATTAGCCGTGAAGATCTGATGCCTCCAGAGTTAGAAGAAATAGACGATCGCCCGTAAGTCCGGCGATTAAGTATGCCCGATAGCGCGTCAGTGCTGTCGGGCTTTGTTGTTTTATAGGCTGAAGTTTATAGCCAGAATTAGTGTGAAGGTGTTCTTTGCTTAGTTATCGCCATTCGTTTCATGCAGGAAATTTTGCTGATGTACTGAAGCATCAGGTGTTAGTTCATGTGTTGCGTTATATGGGACAGAAAGATAAGCCCTATGCGTACATTGATACCCACGCAGGCGCCGGTGTTTATGCATTGAGTTCGACACACGCGACCAAAAATCGCGAGTTCGATACGGGTATTGGCCCTCTGCGCGAGGATCAAACACCTGAGTTGAATGATTATCTGCAAACGGTGGTGCAGTGTGATGAGGCTGCAAATAAAATTCGAACCAGCCGTGAAGGCTACTATCCAGGATCACCAGAAATAGCCCGTCAATGGATGCGTCCTTATGACAAGGGATTTCTCTATGAGCTGCACCCAACGGATTTCGATTTACTTAATGATCATCTTGGTCGAGATCGACGTTTTATCGTGGAACAAAGCGATGGCTTCCAAGGGCTGATTGCGCGCTTACCGCCGCAAAGCCGCAGAGGCGTGGTTTTGATGGATCCTCCATACGAGTTGAAGTCGGATTACGACAATGCTATTTCAACTCTGGTAAAGGCCCATAAGCGCTTCGCTACAGGTGTTTTTGCGCTTTGGTATCCAGTGGTCGAGCGGGAGCGAGTGCATCGTATGGAGGCGGCTTTGATAAAGTCTGGCATACGTAATATCCAATTATTTGAACTGGGTATCGGTTCTGACACGTTAGAACATGGTATGACTTCTTCTGGGATGATAGTAATTAATCCACCTTGGACGCTAAAGGCCGAACTGGATAAGCTATTACCATATTTGGCCAGCACTTTATCGGCAGAAGGAGTATGGCGAAGCGAGGTGTTAGTGCAGGAGTAAGTAAATAGGCATTAAAACTTTAAGCCTATTGGGCTGTTTAAGCTTAGAAATGAACTGGGTAAGTTTATTTCTGAATAAGCGGCCTGTGGCCGCCAAAGTGATTGCGCGTTGGCGCATTTGAATGTTATCACTACGGTTGCAGAATCGACGTGTGTCGGTAACGTTTAAATCAGTTGCTTGAAGCAATCTGTGATGAATAAAAATAAAAAAATATGACAATATAGGTCATTGTGTTTATTAACACTTTATAACAATTCAGAAAGCGGTATCCTCCGCGTCCCTGCCTTAAATCTGCAAATGAGTAGGTTAGGTAGGCTAGCGTTAGGATGCAGTGAATTCACAGTGTCATGGGAATTCAAGAGACACGTAGCTGATGCTGAATTGACAATAAAAAAGGATACGGAATGAGCGCCAAGACATTTCTCACCATACTACTGGGTACTTTGTTGGGGGTATCTCAAGTGTACGCCGCTACGTCGTCAGACGATTTAGCCGGTAAACGCCTTGATAAACTCGAAACAACGGTAATGAACCCTAATTTGCCGCTGGAAAAGCGTATTCGTGCGTTACGCAAGTTATATTCTGATCAGTTTGTGAACGGAAAGATTGATCGCACTTTCTGTATCTGGGATCCGCTCGGCAAGTCAGGCCCAATCGCCTCTGCTGCAGATGATCAAAAGCTTCGTTCTTTGCATTATGGTATGGATCTAACGATTATTGCTTACCAAGACGAGAAGAAGCTGGTCGATGAACTGCGTTCTGGCGATGTGTGCGACGCAGCACTCATTAGTGGTGGCAGTGCTCTCGAATTTAATCGTTTTTCCGGCACTATCGAATCAATGGGGGGGTTGCCTGAACGTCAACATCTTCAGTTGTTAATGCAGGTTTTGGCCAGCCCTAAAATGGCTGATCGCCTAACTGGTGATGAGTATGTGTTCTTGGGCTTGGCGACTATCGGCGGTACTTATGCGTTTATGGGTGATCGCTCGCAACGTAGTTTGATGTCACTGAAAAATCGTAAATTAGCGATCTCGGAAGATGACCCTGCAATGGCGGCTATCGCATCTTCAATTCGAGCGGATGCCGTACCGGGTAGCATGATGGCTTCCGTGCAGACATTTGCCGATGGCGAAACATCATCAATGATTTCATCAATTATTGCTTACTTAGTAATGGGTAGCGGGCAGGTGAGTCCTAACATTGGTATTTTGCGTGAGCCTCTTGCTCAGTCAACGGTACAGCTAATTGGTCGTTTGGATAAGTTTCCTGCTGGTTTAGCGCAGATTCTGCGAGAAGACTTCCTGTTTAAATTCGAAAACTACGCGCGTCGCGTGGACAAAGAACAGGCCATTATTCCTGAGAATTTCTGGATCGACATGAATGAAGCGGATAAGGCAAAACAAGAAATAATGTTGCGCGATGTTCGTCTCAAGTTGCGTGATCAAGGCGTTTATGATCCTGCGATGTTACGTTTAGAGCGTAAAATTCGTTGTAAGTTTGCACCGGGCCGCGATGAATGTACTAATCCGGTAGAATAACTTTCTGTAGTGATTAGTCAGGTTGTGGAGTGATATCACTCCACAACCTTCCGCTTTGAGCGCGTTCCGTCATTTCCCTAACAGCACTGTGCGTTACCTTTCTTTCTGCCGCGATGGCGTAGAACTCTTGTTTAAGTTCGGCAATTATTCCGATTTTAATTACTTTATAACGCTGGCAAATTTCATCTGCAATCACTGCAGGTGCGAAGAAATAGCCGTGTCCTTGGCTACCAAAAGCTTTCATTAGAGCGGAATCATCAAACTCGCCCGCAACTCTGACGGTGAGTTCGCGGCGTTGGAACCAGCTAAGTAAGTTGGTTCGCAAAGCGGATGATGAGTCGGTAGGTAGAAGGACGGGTGAATTGTTTAGGCATTCCGGAAAGCTCTGGTTGCCGTTATGAAGACTCGAGGTTGCGAAGCACGCAATAGAGCTTTGCCCTAGAAGATGATTGAAGCATTTTACATTCATACCAGCTGGCATTGGGCTATCAGCCAGAACAACGTCGAGTCTGTGTACCGCCAGCTCCCCAAGCAGTGCTGTCATTTGCTCTTCGCGACATATCAGACGCATTGGCTCAGCGGATGCTAGTACTGGAGCCAACAGTTTATGTGCGATGGATTTTGGCAGGGCATCGACAATGCCTACACGTAATTCCATCGGGCGAAGGCTGACGCCGAGTTGCAGTACCTCTTGCAGCTCATCTCCAAGACGGAAAATGTCGCGGCTGTAATCAAGTACGAGGCGTCCCGTATCGGTGAGTTCTAGGCCTCGACCAGATTTTTGAAAAAGCGGTGTGCCCAGCTCATCTTCTAGAGTACGCAGTTGTCCGCTTATGGTTTGTGGCGTAACGTTCAATTTTTCAGCCGCGGCTTGAACGCTAGCGAGCTCTGCTACAGTATGAAAATACTGCAAATGCTTGTAGTTGAGACGTTTCATACTTCGAAAAAGCCGAGTGATAGCCTAAAGATAATTCGAATATTATTTTATATTGTGCTTGAATACAATCTACGTCATATCATCAAAAGGAGTGGATTATGAACCGCCCAGATTATTTAAATTCAGATAAACCTCAGAGTGTCGCTCAAGTGGCTAGCGTTTCTCCGGTGGAATCCTATCAAGAGACGCAGGTAAATCGCCCTGAGTATGCGGTTGATGGCGCAAAAGTATTGCGTAACACCTATGCCTTGTTGGCCATGACTTTGATTTTCAGCGCTGGAACAGCGGCGTTGTCGATGGCGTTTAATTTGCCGCATCCAGGAATCATCATTACCTTGGTTGGTTTCTATGGCTTGTTGTTTGCGATTGAGAAAACCAAAAATAGCGGAATGGGCATCGTGCTTACCTTCGCACTGACTGGATTCATGGGTCTAACTTTAGGTCCTATTGTTTCGATGTACGCTAAGTTGCCAGGTGGTACTGCGACGATTGCAACTGCTTTGGGTCTAACGGGTTTGATCTTCGTTGCTATGTCCGGTTGGGTGCTATCAACTGGTAAAGACCTCAGTAACATGGGTAAGACCTTAATGGTTGGTATCCTAGTTGCCTTTGGCCTAGGTATCGCGAACATCTTTATTGGTCTGCCGATGATCTCTCTAGCTGTATCTGCCATGTTCATTGTCTTGATGAGTGGCATGATTGCTTACCAGACAAGTGCAATTTTACATGGTGGTGAAACTAACTACATTTCGGCAACAGTGACCTTGTATGTATCGATCTACAACCTGTTCCTGAGCTTATTGCAGATTCTGGGTGTGATGGGCTCAGACGATTGATTTTAGCCTGAGGGGGCTATTGTAAGAATTCTTTGTGCTCAAAGAGGGTTGCCGCAAGTCCGGGATGGCTTGCGGCTTTTTTGTGTCTGAAATTTGGTCAAATTGACCGAGTTTAGGCTAGGCTTTAAGGATGAAGCTTTCTCGTCTCTTTCTTATGGTTTTTCTTTTGCCATATTCGGTTTTCCTTGGTGCTGAGCCAGTGTGCTCTGATCGTGATGCCATTTCTGCCGGCAACGACAAAGCCTTGAGTTATTTCGGTAAGCAGGGTGAGATCTTTCATGTTGCTCGGGTGCTCAAAGTTCATCATCCAAGTCGTCATAAAGAAGTTGCCAGCTACGTTAAAGTTAAAGCCAAGCGCTATAGTATTTTTACATTGGTCGATGTCGACTGTAATGCGCGTTTCATAAAACGCACCCGTCAAAACGACTAAAGAAGGCTTGGCTTAGCGCAGGATTCTCAGTACAGTATTTCTTGTACATATCTTATGCAAAACTTACGGGTAGGTGGCGATGATAACTATCAAGCAATTACGTGCCGTGCCAATAATTTCTAAGGTGATTATCCACTCTCTTGATATGAGTCTCTATCAAGTTTCTGTTTTACTTGATGGTGCGGAACATTATGTGACCGACGACAAGGGTGTGCTGCTACGTAGCTTTAAAATATTGGAATTGCAGGCGTTATTTGAGTCGTTACCGGTCGAGCAAATGGTGTTGCGTCAGCAGAGTGCATACGACGAAATGATTAATCAGCCTATGCGTCAGGGCAGTAACATGCTTGAGGTGCCTTTGGGTAACAATCGTTTAGGCTCGGCACCGCAAATATTGCATTGATCAAGAGTTACTTGTCTGCGGCGCTCAATTGAGCTTTTACTTTTGCTTGCTCTTTTTTCAGTGCAGTGAGCTTGTCGCGCTCCTTTTCTACGAAGGCAGCGGGTGCTTTAGACATAAACCCATCGTTGTTTAGCTTGTTTGATATGCGGTGTATGTCCGTTTCTATCTGCTCCATCTGCTCTGTTAAGCTATTCTGAGCGTTGTCGATAGTTCCTACCATGGGAAACCTTCCTCCATATTGCTAATCAATGAGCTGTGCTTTATGCCGAGCTCATCTATCGTTAGCCAAGTGATAGGTTCAAGTGTAGTCGAGTTTTTGAAGGTTGCCTGTTGGCGGGTGGGATTTGGGTTGCCCGAGAGACGGACAGCAGCCTTTTTCAGTGATTTATTGTTATTGGTGAGGTGATCAATGAAGGCGGTAATTCTGGATGCCGATACGATGGGCTCAGATATTAATTGGGAGCCAATTGCTGATGCAGTGACGACATTAAATATTTACGATAGAACGTCACCTGCTGAGTTGCTAGATAGAGTTAAAGATATTGATTTAGTCATTACCAATAAAGTTGTAATTTCTGCTGCGGTTATGGCGAATCTTAAAGGGATTTTCGTGTTGGCAACAGGCACTAATAATATTGATCTTGTTGAAGCAAGACAAAGAAATATTCCCGTGTTTAATGTTGCGAATTATGGTACTCAGTCTGTCGCTCAGCATACGCTCATGTTGATTCTTGCATTGGCTGCTCGGTTGCCTTTGTATCAGCGCGACATTGCTAAAGGGGCCTGGAATTTAAGCAAGAATTTTTGTTTGATGACGCACGCAACGAGTGAATTGTTTGGTAAGAAATTAGTTATTGTAGGGCAGGGGACGCTTGGTAAAGCGGTCGCTAAATTAGCTGAAGCATTCGGAGTGAGTGTTGTTTTTACAGCTCGGCCGGGGACTGCCGAGAGTCGTCGCCCCTCATTTAATGAAGCAATAAAAACGGCGGATATTATTAGTTTTCATTGTCCGCTGACAGATGATACGCACCACTTGCTTAATAAAGAAAATATTCACTTATTAAAACGAGATTGTTTAGTTGTTAATTGCTCTCGCGGAGGCGTAATTGACGAAATAATTGTTTTGAATGCTTTGGTTCAGAAAAATATCGCCGGTCTAGCGGTTGATGTCTTACCGGTTGAACCACCATTAAATGGTCATCCCTTGTTAGATGCTTTGGATGTTAGTTGTGTGCCGCTAAATCTTATTGTTACCCCCCATAATGCTTGGATTAGTCCTGAGGCACGCCAAACTATAGTGAATCTAACCGCCGTGAATATTCATGACTTGGTTAATTCTCATTCTTAGTCTTACTTTAGCTCCTGAGTGGAGTGAGGTCATCATTACAGAACGGCCAGCAGAATAACTGTATTTTGCCTGACGAAGTCGAGTAATCGCTAGTTAATTGGTATGGGCCATTTCTCAGTCAAACTAGGTAAAATGTCTGTCAATGTCGTCGGTTTTCATAGATATAGCCATGCTTTTTCATTAGTATGGTCTGCAGAAAACCTTATCTGTCTGAACTTGTCCGCTGCAACTAGTGGTTTAGAGAGTTCGGCCAGTGAGCAAATAATTATAAAAATAACAATCGTCGCATTCGGATCTCACCTCCGCTACTGAACCAAGTAGAACGATGATTGCTCGCGTCTTGGAGAGGTGCTTCCTTGTCATACGTTCGCTTTGGTCTCGTGTTGTCCATGTTTTTGGTGCTGTCTGCTTGTTCTTCAGACGGTGGTTCCTCGGATAGTGGTTCTACAACGGTTGATGTCGTTATTACTGATCCGGATAAAGCCGCTGCCTTTCTGGATATATTTTCAGATCCGGTAACGCAAGCTACGGAAGACGAGCGTTGGGAATATGCCCTCGTCACCAGTGCTGTGCTGGCAGAAAATCTGTCTTTCCGCTTAGTGAGCGGGCCTAGCGGCATGACTATTAGTCCTGATGGCTTGGTTCAGTGGACTCCAACGGATGAGCATGGTGACACGGTGAACGTCACTATCGAAGCGACCTACTCCGATGAAAATGGCTCGGTTTCACGTAGCCAAACCTTTGTTTTGCCGGTTAAGCATATCAATGATGCGCCTGTTATCATTTCAGAGGCTTCAACCAGTGTGTTGGCGGGCGAGATATATACCTATGCCGTGCAAGTTGAAGATCCAGATGATGCTAACAATGGAACCGATTTGACCTACGTGGTGACCACACCGTATGTGTCGGCTATTGAAGGTTTAAGCATTTCAAATACCGGTGTTATTCAGTGGCAAGCGCCAAGCGATCCAAGCTACATACTGCAAACTGTGGGTTACTACTTCAAAGTTAAAGTATCTGATGGTGGTGAGAATGGCGCTATCAGTGCAACGCAAACTTGGTATTTGAAGGTTGTTCCGGGGAACACTGCTCCTGTTATCACATCGTCCCCCGTGACGGTGGCAACGGAAGATCAGGCCTACTCTTATCAGTTAGTCGTTGAAGATGCAGAAGATCAGAATAATGGCGCTGACTTGACCTTCGCTTTGTCGGATGGCCCAGCTGGTATGACTGTTTCTAGCACGGGTCTTATTCAATGGACTCCTACAGAGAACGGCACTACCGTTCGCACGCAATCAGTTCAAGTTTCTGTTGCCGATGGCGGTGAGCAAGACGTCGCACCAGCTGTTCAAGCGTTTGATATTACGGTTACTCCGGTCAACGATGCACCTACATTTATTGGTTCGCCATCGACCTCCGCGATTGAAGGTTCTGCCTATACCTACGCGCTGCAAGTTACTGATTCAGATGATGCCAATAACGGCACAGACTTAACTTTCTCGTTAACCAGCGCTCCAGCTGGTATGACCATTTCTTCAACGGGTGTTATCTCTTGGACTGCGCCTGCTAATGTAACGTCTGCTTCTGTAGAAGCCATGGTAGCTGATGGTGGTGAAAACGGTGCAGCTGCTGCGAGCTTGAGTTGGACGATTAGTGTTGATGCTGTAAACGATGCACCAATCATTATATCTGTCGCCCCAACAATGGCGACTGAAGATTCTCCTTATACCTATCAAATTGCTGTAACCGATCCAGATGATGCCAATAATGGCACTGATCTGACCTTTACTCTTGTGACTGCACCAGAGGGTATGACTGTTTCTGCAACTGGCGCGATTGAATGGACCCCAGTTGGTGACGAAGGCACTGTCGATGTAACCATTGAAGTCGCCGATGGTGGTGAAAATGGCGTACAGCCCGCCAGTCAGAACTTCACTATTGCTGTTACTGCAGTTAACGATGCCCCCGTTATTATTTCAGCGGCGGTGGTAACGGCAACAGAAGACGAAACCTATAGCTATGAAGTCAGTGCTACTGATGAAGAGAATGATGTTCTGCAGTGGAGTTTAACCACTGCACCTGAAGGAATGATTATCGACTCGGCTACTGGCGTTATTACTTGGACACCTGCTGAGACTGTGACTAGCGAGGCTGTTGTTGTCGAAGTCTCTGACGGTGAGTTTAACGATACCCAAAGCTTTACTGTGGCTGTGACTGCCGTCAACGATGCGCCTGTCATCACTGAAGGTGAAGCGACCGCGCTTGTTACTGATGAAGATACGGCAACGACACTAACTCTAAACGCAACGGACGTTGATACTGATTCTGCCAGCCTCATTTGGACGATCGATACTGATGCACTCAATGGTGCAGCGATTGTCAGTGGTACGGGTGCAAGTCAAACTGTTACTTATACGCCAACTGCAAACTTTAGCGGTAGCGATAGCTTTGTTGTCGCAGTCAGCGACGGGGAGTTAGTTGCTACGATTACTGTTAATGTCACCGTGACCGAAGCGGGGGGACGCGCCAGTTATCACCGAAGGTGAAAACGTTTCGTTAACAACTAACGAAGATAACCTAGTTATAACCGTATTAAATGCCACCGATTTAGATACCGATGCCGCTAACCTGAGTTGGTCAGCTAATGACGCGACTAATGGTCAAGCGAGTGTTTCGGGTTCTGGTTTAACTCAAACCGTTACCTACATACCTAATGCCAATTTCTCGGGTAACGACAGCTTTATAGTCACAGTAAGTGATGGTGTTCTAAGCGATATGATCACCGTATCGGTGACTGTTAATTCAGTGAATGATGCTCCCGTTATCACTTCAGTACCCAATACATCAGCCACTGAAGCCGTTGCCTACAGTTACGCTGTCACTGCATCCGATGTGGAAGGGGATACGCTGACTTGGAGTCTGACTGAAGCACCAGCCGGCATGGAAATTGATGCCGATACTGGAGTTATTCGCTGGACTCCGGGTAATGCTGCTACTAATCCAACGGTCGTTATTCAAGTATCGGATGGCGCCGCTAGATCTACGCAAACCTTCGTTATTGAAATTGGTGCCGTTAACGACGCTCCAGTGATTACAGAAGGCGATACTGCACAAATCAATACCAGCGAAGATACCCTAGGCAGCGTTACTCTTAATGCTACCGACGCTGATTCAGCGACTTTAACTTGGTCTGTTGTATCTGTTGCAAGTAATGGTTCTGCTTCTGTATCCGGTAATGGGCTAAGCAAAACCGTTAACTACACCCCAAATGCTGATTTTAGTGGTACCGACAGTTTTGTGGTTGCTGTCTCTGATGGATCGCTAACCGATACCATTGCAATTTCGGTGAATGTTGCGGCAGTCAATGATGCCCCCGTGTTTATTAGCGCTCCGTCGACCAATGCGATTGAAGCTTCGCTGTATCAATACACTGCGCAAGTTTCTGATGCTGATGATGCAAATAACGGCACGGATTTAACCTTTACGCTAACTCAAGCGCCAGAAGGTATGACGGTATCAGCGACCGGTGTTGTTCAGTGGACGCCAGGAAATACTGTAACGACTGCCGATGTAACCTTGGAGGTTATTGATGGCGGTGAAGACGGTACGGTTGCCGCTGTGCAAAGCTGGACCATTACGGTTGGCAGTGTTAACGATTCGCCAGAAATCACTTCTGCAGCGATTGTTACTGCAACCGAAGGCATGGTTTATCAGTACCCAGTTCAAGTCACTGACCCTGATGATGCTAACAACGGTACTGATCTGACATTTGAACTGACGACCGCTCCAGCAGGCATGACGGTATCTAGCATGGGTCTGATCGAATGGACGCCTACTAATGATGACGTCAGCGTGCCAGTGACTGTTGTTGTGCGGGATGGCGGTGAGAGTGGTGCCGTGCCAGCGACTCAAAGTTGGACGATTGCCGTTACTCCGGTCAACGATGCACCCGAAATTACTCAAGGTGCGACAACGACCTTAGCGGTTGAAGAAGATGTGTTGGCAAGTTTAGGTCTAAACGCAACCGATATTGATACGGCTGCAGCTAACCTAACTTGGTCTGTATCAACAGTGGCAACTAATGGTACTGCGAGTGTCAGCGGTACTGGCAGTAGCAAGTCTGTTAGCTACGTGCCGAATGCCGATTTCAACGGTAGTGATGAATTTGTTGTTACTGTTAGCGATGGTGAGCTAAGCGATACCATTACCGTTAATGTGACCGTGAATGCCGTGAACGATGCGCCGGTTATGACATCGGCTGCAGTAACGGACGCTACGGAAGACGAAGCCTATACCTATGCCGCAACAGCCACCGATATCGACGGTGATACCTTAACTTGGAGCTTAACCGAGTTCCCAGAAGGCATGGCTATTGATGCCAGCAGCGGTGTGATCAGCTGGACACCTGCGAACGGTGTTGAAACCGCTAACGTAACTCTAGTTGTTGCCGATGCTGACGTTTCAGCGACGCAAACTTTTACCATTACTGTTAGTGCCGTTAATGATGCTCCTATTATTACCTCTATCGGAACCCAAGCAGCGACTGAAGGTGTTGAATTTACCTACACCGTTGTTGCAAGTGACATTGATACCGGTGACGTATTGGCCTTCAGCCTAACGGGCGAACCTGCTGGAATGACCATTGATTCTGTGACGGGTGTTATCACTTGGACGCCGGGCAATGGTGCGGTTGATAGCAGCGTCACCGTTAATGTGTTCGATGGCACAGTGACCTCAACTAAGACCTTCACCATCACAATAGGTGCAGTTAACGACGCACCAGTAATTACCGAAGGTGAAGCTGCAACGTTAACTACTGACGAAGACGTCGTTGGTAATCTCGTTCTTAACGCGACTGATGCCGACACTGACGCAGCCAATATCACTTGGTCTATTGCCTCAGCTGCGAGCAATGGTACTGCGAACGTTTCAGGAACTGGTTTAAGCCAAACAGTGAGTTACTCACCAAATGCCGATTTCAATGGCAGCGATAGTTTCACTGTTAGCATCAGCGATGGTTCGTTGACCGATACCATCACAGTGAACGTCACCGTTAATGCTGTGAATGATGCGCCTGTAATTAATTCAGCCGCTAATACGCGTGCGACAGAAGGTGAAGTGTATACCTACACGCCAACGGCTTCTGATGTAGAAAGCGATACCTTAACTTGGAGCCTAACTCAGTCTCCAGAAGGCATGACCATTGATGCCAACAGCGGTGTGATCAGCTGGACTCCCGCGAATGGCGTGACGTCTGCAGATGTAACCGTTCAAGTGGCTGATGCCGAAGCGAATGCAACGCAAAGCTTCACCGTGACTGTGAGTGGTGTGAACGACGCACCAACCATTACAGAAACAACTGCAGCGATCACAACGGATGAAGATACGTCAGGCACGATAACTCTGAATGCAACCGATATTGATGGCGATACCATCACTTGGTCTGTGGGTTCAGCTGCTGCTAATGGTGTTGCAACCGTCTCTGGTACTGGCTTAAGCCAAGTCGTGAGCTACGTACCGAATGCTGATTTCAATGGTACTGATAGCTTTGTTGTTAGCGTCACCGACGATTTCTTGACCGATACCATTACTGTGAATGTGACAGTTAATGCGGTGAACGATACGCCAGTATTTAGCAGTGCTGCCTCAACGACAGCTGTTGAAGGCTCGCTGTACCAATATGCTCCTCAAATTGTGGATGCAGACGATGCCAACAATGGCACAGACTTAACCTTTACCCTTGTTGTCGCTCCAGAAGGCATGACTATGTCGAGCACTGGTGTTCTGCAGTGGACTCCAGGTAACGGTGTTGCTTCTGCTGATGTGACTCTAGAAGTCGCTGATGGCGGTGAAGATGGTGCCGTGACTGCGGCTCAGTCTTGGACTATTACCGTCGGTAATGTAAACGATGCGCCTACCATTACGTCCCTAGCTCCGACAGCTGCAACTGAAGGTGTTGTTTATGAGTACGCAGTTCAAGTAACGGATCCGGATGATGATAACAATGGTACAGATTTAACCTTCGAGTTAACGACTGCACCAAGTGGTATGACGGTAAGTGCTACAGGTTTGATTCAATGGACACCTGCTAACGCCATTACTTCTGCCGATGTCACTCTTGTCGTTCGTGATGGTGGTGAGAGTGGTGCGCAACCGGCGACACAAAGCTGGACAGTGACTGTTACTCCGGTGAACGACGCACCAACCATTACAGAAACAACCGCAGCGATCACAACGAATGAAGATACTTCAGGCACGGTCACTCTGAACGCAACCGATATTGATGGCGATACCATTAACTGGTCTGTGGGTTTAGCAGCTGCTAACGGTGTTGCAACAGTCTCTGGTACTGGCTTAAGCCAAGTCGTGAGCTACGCACCGAATGCCGATTTCAATGGTACTGATAGCTTCGTTGTTAGCATCACCGATGGTTTGTTGACCGATACCATTACTGTGAATGTGACAGTGAATGCGACCAACGATGCGCCGACCATCACGTCAGACGCGGTTACCACTGCCACTGAAGATGAAGCCTACAGCTACAGCGCAACCGCAACGGATATCGACGGCGACACCTTAACTTGGAGCCTAACTCAGTCTCCAGAAGGCATGACCATTGATGCCAACAGCGGTGTGATCAGCTGGACTCCCGCGAATGGCGTGACGTCTGCAGATGTAACCGTTCAAGTGGCTGATGCCGAAGCGAATGCAACGCAAAGCTTCACCGTGACTGTGAGTGGTGTGAACGACGCACCAACCATTACAGAAACAACTGCAGCGATCACAACGGATGAAGATACGTCAGGCACGATAACTCTGAATGCAACCGATATTGATGGCGATACCATCACTTGGTCTGTGGGTTCAGCTGCTGCTAACGGTGTTGCAACCGTGTCAGGTACTGGCTTAAGCCAAGTCGTGAGTTATGCACCGAATGCCGATTTCAACGGTACTGATAGCTTTGTTGTTAGAATCACTGATGATTCCTTGACCGATACCATTACTGTGAATGTGACGGTGAATGCTGCCAATGATGCACCAGCCATTACAGAAACAACGGCCGCTATTACAACGGACGAAGATACGTCTGGTACGGTAACGCTGAACGCAACCGATATTGATGGCGATACCATTAAATGGTCTGTGGGTTTAGCAGCCACTAACGGTGTTGCGACAGTCTCTGGTGCTGGCTTAAGCCAAGTGGTGAGCTATGCGCCGAACGCCAATTTCAACGGTAGCGACAGCTTCATCGTCAGCATCACCGATGGTTCGTTGACCGATACCATCACCGTGGATGTGACTGTGAATGCTGCTAACGACGCGCCAGTGATTACGTCCACTGCAATTACGTCAGCAACAGAAGGTGAGGTTTATACCTACACTGCCACCGCGACGGATGCTGAGAACGATACGCTGATTTGGAGCCTAACGACGGCACCATCAGGTATGAATATTGACTCTGCTACGGGTGTTATTACTTGGACGCCAGGCAATGGTGCCATTAGCGAGAACGTCGTTGTTGAAGTAACCGACAGTGTTGCGACGACAACTCAAAGCTTCACCATTACCATTGGTGCAGTTAACGACGCGCCAGTGATTACCGAAGGTGCGACAGCAGCGCTGAGCACTGACGAAGATACCGCAGGCACTGTGACGTTGAACGCGACGGATGCTGATTCAGCGATACTCAATTGGTCTGTTTCTTCTCCGGCTAGCAATGGTTCGGCAACAGTAACTGGCAGCGGTTTGAGCAAAACCGTTAGCTATACGCCAAATGCCAACTTCAATGGTACTGATAGCTTCGTGGTTACCGTTAGCGACGGCAGCGCATCAGACACGATTACAGTGAATGTAAGCGTTGCCCCGATTGCGGATGCACCAGTAATTACTGAGGGCGAAACGTCAGCTCAAAGCACCGATGAAGATACGGCTAAGACCTTTGCTTTGAATGCAACCGACGTTGATGGCAGCACGATTACTTGGATCATTGGTTCGGCTGCGACTAACGGTACGGCCTCTGTGTCAGGTAACGGCGCAAGCAACACGGTTAACTACACGCCAAATACCAACTTCAATGGTACGGACAGCTTCGTAGTACAGGTTTCTGATGGTGCTTTAACCGATACCATCACAGTGACTATGACAGTGAATGCTGTGAACGATATGCCAGTGATTACTTCTACTGCGATTACTACCGCAACAGAAGGTCAGGTATATAGCTATGTACCAGCAGCGACGGACGTTGATGGCGATACTCTGACTTGGAGCCTAGGCGCTAGCGCACCAGCGACCATGAGTGTTAATCCAACAACGGGTGAGCTGTCTTGGACGCCTAGCAACGGCGACACCTCTGCCACGATTCAACTGTTTGCATCGGATGGAACCTTGCGCGCAGAACAGAACTTCACTATTGCAGTGACGGCGGTTAACGATGCGCCAGTCATCACTGAAGGTGAGAATGTATCTGTGACTATGTCGGAAGATGCAACTCCGCAAGCCTTTAGCTTGGTTCTTAATGCAACGGATGCGGATAACGCAGCAGCTGAATTGACTTGGACTATCGCCAGTGTGGCCGCTAATGGTTCGGCAACGGTTTCTGGTACAGGTACAAGCAAAGTTGTGAACTACACGCCAAGTGCGGATTACAACGGTGCTGATAGCTTTATTGTGAACGTAACCGATGGCACTGACTCCGACACGATTACTGTGAATGTAACGGTAGATGCAGCAAACGATGCGCCTGCCATTACTGAAACCACAGCAGCGATTGTGACCGATGAAGATGTCTCTGGCAGCGTAACGCTCAATGCAACGGATATTGATACCGCTGCAGCCAGCATTACCTGGACGATTCTGACTCAGGCAGCGAATGGCACAGCCAGCGTGAACGCGGTTAATACCGGCGCTAGCATGTTGGTGACGTATGCGCCAAGTGTGAATACTAATGGCAGCGACAGCTTTGTTGTTCAAATCAGCGATGGCGAATTGACCGATACCATCACGGTTAACGTGACTGTGAATGCGGTTGATGATGCACCTGCAATTGCGCAGGGCAGCACGATCAACTTAATCACTGATGAAAATACAGCAGGAAGCGTGGCGCTGACGGCAGTGGATATCGACACTGATGCAGCTAACCTAAGCTGGACCGTGATTACTGATGCAACCGATGGTGTTGCGAGTATCAGTGGTAGCGGCACCAATGTGTCAGCTGCTTACACGCCGACCGCAAACTTCATCGGCAACGATAGCTTTGTTGTGCAACTGAGTGATGGCACCTCGAATGTGAGCATTACGGTTAACGTGACGGTAAATGCTGTCAACGAAGCGCCAGTGATCACGAATGGCGCTACCGCCACCATGACGACTGACGAAGATACCCAAGCGACATTGTCATTGGCGGCGACCGATGCGGATGGTGACACTCTGACTTGGTCGATTCCTGTTGGCTCTGGCGCTTCACAAGGTGGTGTTGCCGTTGATGGTACTGGCTTGGTGACTTATGTTCCGTCGTTGGATACCAATGGTACTGATACCTTTAGTGTTCAAGTATCAGACGGTGAATTAACTGACACGATTGCTGTGACAGTAACCATCACCGCGGTTAACGACGCACCCGTGATTACCGAAGGTAGCACATCGGTGTTGAATACTAACGAAGATGACGACACTGGTAGCCTGACCTTCAGTGCAACGGATGCGGATGGCGATAGCTTAGCTTGGTCTGTTAACGCGGCTGCGCTGCACGGCATCGTTACCATGAACGGCTCTCAGTTTAGCTATGCGCCAAACATTGATTTCAATGGCAGTGATAGCTTCATCGTGCAAGTAACCGATGGCGTTGCCTCAGCGACTAACACAGTAACAGTGAATGTCGCAGCGGTTAACGACGCGCCTATGGTTACCTCTACAGCCGTAACAACGGCCATCGAGAATCAAGTGTATGCGTACAACGTCACCGCCAGTGATGTTGAAGGCGATGCCATTAGTTACTCGCTAACCACTAGCCCTTCCGGTATGGCGATCGATTCTACTACCGGTGAAATCCGCTGGATTCCATCGGCAACAGGTACCGAAACCGTTGTGGTTAGCGTGACTGATGGATCAGATGCCGATACTCAAACCTTCGATATCAGTGTTCAGGCTGAGCCTGCAGTGGCTGGTCGCGCAGTAAAAGGTGTGCTGTCTAATGCAACGGTTGAAGCAGCAACCTACGGCGGTTTGGATAGCAACGGCGATCATGTTTGGAATCTAATCGGCACGACTACCACGGATGCGCAGGGTTACTTCGGCTTCGATCTAGGCCCGCAATCTGCTCCAGTACGTGTGCGCGTTACTACCGACGCTAACAGTGCGATGGTGTGTGATACTCCAAGTGGCTGTGTGCTATCGACCTTCGCACTTTATGGCGAAACCGGTGCCCCAGAAGTTGGCCTAACGCTCGATACCATCGTCAGTGGTGCCGACTTCGACGGCCCAATTGCGGTGACTCCATTAACCAATATGGCGGCGGTATGGTTACAGCAGTTCCCACAAGCAATTGACGATAACAACATTTTGTTAACGCATCGTCGCCTGTCAGAGCTGTTTGGTTTTGGTGATGAGAACTACATGCTGCAACGCGCTATTGATATCACCTCGCCGTTTGAGTTATCTCAAGCTGTAGCAACAGATATGAATCGCGTTCGCCATGCTGTATTTGCTGCAAGTTTGCAAGAAACAGCGACGGTTAAGGGCTTATCAGTGAACACTATTTCTGATGGGCTGGGTCTGATGTTCGGTGTACTTGGCGGTCAGATGCCGTTGAAGTCGGGCACGATTGACGTTACCGCGTTGAATCTTACCGATGGTACGACATCACTTGATTACACTGGCTTCGATACCTTCATTATCAGTGCGAAGACGGTTGCTAACTATGTGAATGTTGGTTCAGCCCTCGACAGCATGATTGCAGGCTTCGATGCACTGGTAACTCGCTGGAGCCCAGAAGCGATTGATCCAAGTATTTGTTTAGACACCGATCCGTTGGTTGATCGCACCGAATGCCGCAACGTCACAACATTGGGCGAAGCCACAGGTTACGACGTGGCTAACTTCAATCGTGCAGTTGCGCCGTTGGATGAGTACAACCGCTACTATAATTTAGTTGTGGCGGCAGAGGCTGGTATTAACCAGACTAACCGTAGCTTGGATTGGTTGTATGTGACGACTGAAGATCAGACTAATACTGCGAACTTATTGGCTGCGTTTTCAGAATTACTTGGCTACGGTGTTAGCACGTCGGTCTGTGTGCCTCTACTTAACAACTCTGCAAGCTGTTCATCATCGCCTGTACCGTCCGCCGATTTCACGGGATTAAATATTAGTATTCCGATGAAGAGCTTTTTTGGAATTAAAAGCTGTACATTGTCTTCGTCGGATTCATGTGCATTGAATGTCACCGGTACTGCACAGGGGCAAACCTTTAATGTGACGGCTGTAATTCCAGATATCCGTAATTTACTGGGTGGTAGCGGTGGCTTCACTCCTCAGGGAGGATTAGACATGTGCTACAACGGTACTATTACCAACAGCACGGCCCAGCTGGTGTTGACTAATGTTTGTTTCAATCTGGATGTGTCGGGCAGTCCGAGTACAGCCTTGGCTCCTTTTGCAAATAAGATGGTACTTGGTGATGGTGGATATGCGGATACCGTTCAAGTACAAGAAGAGCTGAACGCGTTGCTTGATGTGATTAATCTGCGTGTTGCTTTACGCTCGTTAGGTGGATCTTTGAAAATTGTTAGCGCCGACAATAGTCTGGTTTTCCAGACGAATGAGTTGGATGCTGGTTTTGTCTTTGACCGCTTAGTATTGAAGGGCACTAAAACAGGCCCGGTATTCGATGTGTATGTATCTTCGTTGAGCCGAACTAATCCTGCTGGTGAAACCTTGAATTCTATCAGCGGACAAGATCTATTCCGCTTAGAGATCAACGACACCAGTTATATGACCACGGCGAAAGTCGAAGAGAAAATTGGCTTACCTGCGGTGACGTCATCTAGCAATGTGACTATTGAAGGTCTAACTCCGATTATTGCCGTGATGAAGAGTTATGCAGAGAGTCTAATTGATACTAATGTAACGTTTGTCGCGCCGACAACCGAGAGATGGCAGGAAATTCAAGACGAAGTGGCTGCTAATCTTGTGTATGGCGGAACCCAAACCTATAAGATGGGTGATACAAACGACACTTACACCATGACCTTGGAGCAAGCCGGATACATTGATATTAGCCAGAAGAACTCGACGGCGAATGCAATGCGTATCTTCCTATCGGGTGCAGCGGGTTATATCTATGCAGATGAAACCTTAGTGGCTACGGCACACCTAGGTAACAGCCAAGATGGTCTGATGATCAGCTTGATGGATGGTTCGCAACGGACGTATACCAGCGCTAACCCAGATCCATTAGGTGGATTACAAGGATTCCTCGATTTCTTAGTGATTCTTGCACCACCGACACCAGCACCTTAATATTTTCCCCTATGAAAATAGGGGAATTCATTAAGAGATAAAAAAGCCCCGAATCTTCGGGGCTTTTTTATGACTACGAAAATAAATGAACCTAAAAGCAGTAATGCAACTCCTAAGTAGACACATTTAACAAGGGCAGAACACTATGGACGCGACAGAGCTTCTTATATTTTTAGCGATTGGTGCACTTGCAGGTTGGCTGGCTGGAGTAATTACAAAGGGCGGTGGTTTTGGGTTGCTAGGTGATATCGTTATTGGCATCTTAGGCGCCGTGGTTGGTGGTTATGTGTTTGGTGTGCTTGGTATTGCGGTAGCGGGCCTCATTGGTTCAATTATTACAGCCACACTCGGAGCGGTAATTTTACTCTTTTTAATTCGGCTTATTAAACGAGCTTAATTACGAATTTAAAATCAAAAAAATGGCCAAAATCTAATGGCCATTTTTAAATATTTCTTAATTTTAAATTTAGGGAATCGTCTAAAGTCCTATTTCTTTCGGTAGTGCTTTTCCATGCCGTCTAAAAAATTACGCAGCAATTGATCTAAACACTCGCGATAATTTTTATGGTCTGGGCGGCGAAAGAGGGCGCTTAATTCGTGCTGGCCCAAATTAAAATCGTTAAGCTTCAGCATCTCTAACAAGTCATCGGCTTGTAGATTGAGCGCGATTTTCAACTTACGCAATACGATATTATTGGTCAGCTTACGCTCAGGCTCAGGTACTTCGTCACCCTTAGGGCCGCGATTTTTAATAATCAGGCCATTTAAAAAGCGCGCAATATTTTCATCGGCACACACAACAAATTCAGGAGCTTCATCACGGGCCAACCAGCTCAGCAATTCAGGCTTAGTGGCCTCGTAGCCGCCCAGCTTGAAAATAGACAGCATGGTTTCGTCGTTAAAATCGAACATATAGCGCACACGGCGCAAGATATCGTTGGTATTGATAACTAGTCCTCCTGCACGGGCTGGCTTTCACCGGCTTCAATAGCTTTTGCCGTGATTTCAACATAAATAGTCATAATGTTGTTCGCAACAAGCTCATCGATACCTTTCGCTAACGCTGGCAGGCGTACTTCAACTGCCGACTCTTCCGATTGGCCAAGCTTACAATCGAAATCCCAGTAGGTCGCACCCTTAGGTAGATCTTTTTGGCGTTCTTTCTTCAAAAACTTCTTGATGTCGTGCTTGATAGAGTCAACAACACGCGGCACTTTGATTTTAGGGTGGTCTAACTTAAAGGTTCTTTTCATTGGGTTCCTACAAGGGTGAGATACACGGCTAAGCAGCCGAGTAGCGCAAGGGGTCTAATGGCGGGCAGTGTCATCTTTGTACAGGGATTCTACCATTCATTAGGGTTAAACTCTTGGATAACCTCTACTGAGTTTTTGTGCAGCTGTGATTGCTGGTAATGACTCTTCGGCTTGAGCAACTTAAACTGAAGCCTATTCGCACAGCAAGCCTACTAGCCGGAAGCCTAAGCACATGCACCTAAACGATGATTTTAGTCAACGAGTGGTCATAACCCCCAACGACTACAACTGGGTCGACAGCCCAACCGCCGGTGTTGAACGTATGATGCTGGATCGCATTGGGGATGAAGTCGCGAGAGCCACGTCGCTCGTGCGTTACGCGCCTAACAGTCACTTTCCTGCGCATACACATGGCGGTGGTGAAGAAATATTCGTCCTTGAAGGCATCTTTGCTGACGAACACGGCGAGTATCCCAAAGGCTCATACCTGCGCAATCCTATTGGGTCATCGCATTCACCACATGTCGGCCCCGAAGGCGCCATCATTTTCGTCAAACTGCATCAGTTCGATAGCGCCGACCAACGCCAGTGTGCAGTAGATACCAACGCTCAACCGTGGCGACAAGGACTGGTCGACGGCTTAACCGTGATGAGCCTGCATTCATATCTAGGCGAGAATGTTGCACTGGTAAAATGGGCACCCAATACTCAATTTAATCCGCATAGGCATTGGGGCGGCGAAGAGATATTTGTTATTGAAGGCACGTTTCACGACGAGCACGGCAGCTATCCTAAAGGCAGCTGGCTGCGTAGCCCACACCTAAGCCAGCACACGCCATTTACCAAAGAAGACGGAGCACTAATCTACGTTAAAGTAGGGCATCTACCGGAAGCATGAGCGCAACTTAAAAATTATTACATAGCACTCTGTAAGAGCGATCCGTGCGGCGCTCCGCGTATTCGTCACCAACATAAGGAATACCATGCTCGAATCATCATGGCAGCGTTGTTGGTCATCCCTAGTTGTGGATAGTGAAGCCCACAGCAGAGGCAACTCGGTGATGCAATTATTGATTGCTGCCTACAACGAACCCCAGAGGAAGTATCACACCGAGCAGCATCTTAGAGAGTGCCTGTCGATTTTTAATGACCATCGTGCTCTTGCTGAAGAACCCGCAGAGGTTGAAATGGCGCTGTGGTTTCACGACGCCATCTATGACGTCAAAGCCACCGGCGGCAAGAACGAAGACCAAAGCGCCGACTGGGCGGTTGAAGAGCTGCAAAAAGCGAACGTCGCCCCTGAGCGCGTGGCTCGCATCAAAGACCATATCCTCGCCACCAAACACTCAGCCCTGCCACAAGGAGCCGATCAGCAACTACTCGTCGATATTGACCTCGCCATACTTGGCGCACAGCCTGAGCGCTTCGCCGAATACGAACAACAAGTAAGGCAAGAATATCACCATGTACTGGGCCTGATATTCAACTGGAAGCGCAAGCAAATACTCAAAGCGTTTTTAGCGAGAAGCCCAATCTACGCAACGCCGCAGCTAAAGGCGAGATTTGAACAACAGGCGCGACAAAACCTAGCGGGTGCTATTTAAGTTATTATTTTCAAGATACTGTTTTTAAGTTTCGGTTAACGTCCACCGACCATAATGGCCCTACACATCAAGTTGAGGTAGGCATTATGAACATCGCAAAAATAATAGTATTAGTGGCTTTATCACCGATTATTCTAATAGGAGGTATCGTATTTGGTTTGATATACGGAGTGATTCAAGCGGTCAATTGCCTGACATCCAGCTTTCAAAACCCTTCATTAAAACTAGAATTGGCAACGTTACCCAATACACCTAAATAGTAATAAGGCTGATCGCAATCTCATGCAATCTTTCACCATATCCCTACCGTGCGTGTTGCTTGGAACGTCAACCAGCGCGGTAGATTCATTGCCATATGAATAGATCAGGAATAGGGCAATAAAGACCGTTGAAGTACCTGTTATCAAATAATCGTTAGACGAAATAGCACAGAAGACAATATTTGGTTACTATCGGATGATTAGGGCTCAATAGGGATGAGCAATGCTACAGTTAGACCTACTTCAAATATTCAAACCGCTGCTTTGGGTCTTGCCGGTTATACTATTGATTGGCATTGCCAAATCGCCATGGTTTAAAGGCATCATCGGTGAAGCACTGGTTAAACTGGTATCCAAGATACGTTTGCCAGCTGATGTCTATGTTCCTATCCACGACGTCACGCTTCCATCTATACATGCATCTTCATCAGACACCACGCAAATCGATCACATCTTCGTATCCAAATACGGCATCTTCGTTGTAGAAACCAAAAACTACAAAGGCTGGATATTTGGCAGCGAAAAACAAGCGCAGTGGACGCAAAAGCTCTATAAAAAATCGTATCGTTTCCAAAACCCACTTCGCCAAAACTACAAACACCAAAAAGCCCTTCAGGCACTCCTCGATATACCGTTAGATAAGATTCACTCCGTTATCGCCTTTATGGGCGAAGCCACATTCAAAACGCCCATGCCCAAAAACGTAACGCGTGGTGGTGGCTATGTGGGGTATATCAAATCGTTTCGGGATGTGGTGTTTTCGGATGATGAGGTTAGGGGGTTGTTTGGTAAGATTGAAAAATACTATTCAGGTTCAGTGTGAAAATATATAACTTAAAAGCTTTTTTCTATTTTTAATTAATATTTAATTTTTTAAAAGGGTGTGGGGTGAAAAGAGATACCATAATCTTCGGAAATGGACTTGGGATGTCTATAGATAGCAATTTTTTTAATCTATCTAATGTTATTAAGTCTGTATGGGATGAAGAAGGATTTTTAAGTGATGAGCATAAAAAGTTAATTTTAGCATGTATGCCGGATGAAAATATTTGGAAGGCTGAATCGCAAATGATTGATATTCAGTTGGCTATAAATTCTTGTGATCAGTTGAAAAAAATACAAAGTCGTGAAGTGCATTTTTTAAGTAATTATGGAATGGAGTTTCCTGCCTATTTTAATAGATTTATCTCTAAAGTAGCTTATCGTTTATCGGATAGTAAATATAAATTAAATAAAGATTTTATTTTACCTTTGATAGAGCATTTAAGAACTACAAAAAGTCATATTGCAACTTTAAATTATGACTCTCTTTTATATTACCCTTTTTATGAATCAAAACTATTTGACAACTATAAAGGTGTTCTTGTTGATGGTTTTTGGTTTAGTGGATTCCATGAGTCAAATATGGAAAGAAGGTTTGGTAATGATTTTGGATACTACTTACATCTTCATGGATCTCCATTTTTCTCAGATTTCAAAGGTGGATTGCCAAAGAAAATACCTTTTGATAAAAGGACTTTGCATTCATCTTTGGGTGATGAGAGTAATCATTTGGTACTTACGCATGTAAATCATAAGACTCAAATAATAAAAAAATCAAGTGTTTTATCTGTGTATTGGAGTAAATTGATAAGTGCTATAAAAGAATCGGATCGAATAATATTATTTGGATATTCAGGTGAGGATTCTCATCTGAATAAGTTGATTGGAGCTATTCATGAACAGCAGAAGTTGATTGTTGTTGAATGGAATGGATTGGGCAATAAATTTTCACGCCAAGCTTATTGGAAGGAAAAGCTCGGTGAAGAGAAAAATATAGATATTAAAATGTTTGATAACATTCAAAAATTTCAAGATTGGAGCTCATGATATATATTTATCATGACTAGATTTTTGAATTTAACTTAAAATAGATTTAAACGTCATTAAAAAAAAGGAGAGTTTGATGTTAAAGTTTGGATGGCTTTTGATAACTGGAGTGGTTGTGACAGTAGTTGTATATGCTGCCGCACTATTGTATTTTACTTGGCCGATTAGTGAGTTCTCTATAGCCCAATCAGGGGTGTTCGGTGATAGTTTTGGATTGTTGACTTCTTTATTTTCTGGTTTAGCTTTTGCTGGATTGATAATCACCATTCTTATGCAAAAAGAGGAGTTAGCCTTGCAGAGGGATGAGTTATTATTGACAAGAAAAGAATTAAGTGGACAAAGAAAAGAACTAGCAATTCAAAATACCACAATGATTCATCAGAATTTTGAGAATACTTTTTTTAGAATGTTATCTCTTCATAACGATATAGTAAAAGAAATGGATTTAGCAAAGGGAGGTAAAATTATTAAAGGGCGAGATGTGTTTAAAAAACTTCATGAATATCTTATGAGTAGTTCAATTGGGCAGAAATTATACAGTTCTGGGTTAGCAGAAATCGATACAAATTATATGGAATACTACATTGGAAGGCAGCATGAAATCGGACACTACTTTAGGAATCTATATAATATTGTGAAGTTTGTTCATGAAAGCCCGGTTCAAAATAAAAAGTTATATACGAATATCGTACGTGCTCAGCTTTCAAGTTATGAACTTTTTTTCCTTTTTTACAATTGCTTAAGCCAGATGGGTAGCGAGAAGTTCAAACCTCTAATCGAAGAGTATAGTTTACTCAAGACGTTGCCAGAAAATTTAATTTGTAATCTTGCAACGCACAAAAGGTTTTACGCTGAAAAAGCATATATATAAAAATCATCTCAAATTTGAGATGCATTTCAGTGGCCTTTTTGTGTTGGGTAAATTCAAGGGATGAGAGCAGTTGATCCAGCTACTTGAATTCCAACTGAAAGCGTCAGCAAATACTAAAAGAGTTTTTAGCCAGAAGCCCGGTCTATGGCACGCAGGAGTTACGGGAAAGATTTGAAGGGGCGGCGAGGGAGAATTTAGGGCTGGCGTCACGCTAGCCTCAACGCAGTAATCTGTTAGAGTAAGGCATTAGGCAACGGAGGTCGTATGTTTTTTATAGTTCCCTTAATCTTCATCTTAACTGGTCTTGGAATTGGACTGCTGGCCATATTTCTTATACGGATGGATAAGTCGTTTCTAAATGAATCATCTCCAGTGACAGGCAGTATTGTAGCGGTTAACCGTCGTGAACTAAGATCCAATCGAGGCACAAGCGTTCTTTGGTGTCCTACGATTGAATACCAAGCAGAAAACAAACGTTGGCAATTTGAAGCTGATGGCAGCCCATTAGAAAGCGCCTTCAGAATTGGACAAACAACTCCTGTACTCGTTTCTAATAAAAACCCTCAAGTCGCTCGAAGTACTAATAATGTCTCTAGCGTTAATGGCATCTTATACCTACTTGGTGGGCTGGGACTTGTATTCACCATTCTGGGTATTGCAATCATAGATGTGTCGGCACTGACATTGGATGAGCCTATTCCATGGATCATCGGTGCAGCGGTGTTGATGATAATGACTCTCAGAGTGGCCCCTATTGTAAAACGAATGAGAACGACGCCAAGGTTTAAGGAAAGTGAGGAAGTTGTGGTCTCGCGGAGTTAGTCGTTATTTAATCCGTATCTCCAGATCTTATTAGTTTAACGTATCCTGGTGAGGTTTCTTCCGTATACATTCCTCTTTCAGGAACAAAATTCGTAGGGCTTATCCCTTTTATTATTTTGTTTCCGTAATAAACGTGATTCTTGTCTTTGGAGAAATAGAATTCGTCGAGTACGGAGAAAGATTGAGGATCGCAACCTTCTATCTTTGTGTCTCTATAAAATACGTGGGACTTATCTTTCGAGAAGTATTTATTGATTATTTCAAATTCTTTAATGATTGCTCCCTCGATTATATTTGTGTCGTAGTAAATGTTGTTTTTATCTTTGGCGTAGTTTTGATCTAATACTTCAAATGAATGTATGTCGGCGTGATTTATGATGGTGTAGTAGAAAAATATTTTATTGTCATGAGTGGTGTAGCTTTTGCTAAGTCTTTCTATTTTTCTGTTTGGAACTATTTTTATAGTATTTGGAGTTATTTGTAGCGTACTGTATTTGTAACTTGGCTCTAATTTAATGGGTCTGAAATTTCTAGGGTCGAGGTTGAGAATTGTTTGCCATGAAGAATACACGTGGTTTTTATCTTTAGCGTAGCGATCATTAAGTACTGTAAATGTTGCTGGGTCGGAGTTGGGTAGTTTTTTAATCTCAGAGCCGTAGTAGTAAACGCTCTCGGAATCTGAAAAGTATTGATCCGATATAATATTGAAGAATGAATGGTTTTTTAATTCAAGAACCTTTCGACCTTTCAGTAGCAACTGGCTTCCTAAAAATATAAAGCTATGGTTTTTTCCCTCTTGGATTTGATGAATGTATAAGTTGTTGAGTGCTGATACTGCTCTATCTTCATAAAATAGTGAGTTGGTATCTTTGGCGTATCCTCGACTCAATACTTCGAACTGTTCAGGTATTGCATTGTTAATCTTATTCCCTAAATATAAGACGTTATTCTTGTCTTTCGAAAAATATGAGGTGCCGATAAGTTCAAAAGTATTAGGGTCTATGTCTGATATCGGTTTTCCAAAATAATATACATGGTTATTATCTTTGGCATAGTAGCTATCTAGGGCTGAAAAAGACGATGTGTCTGCAAAGGGCAACTTCTCACTTTGAAAATAAACATTGTTCATATCAAGTGCATAATTGGCTGAAAGTACTTTTAGCGACGCTAAGTCTGCATCCTCTATTAATGTAGGGCCTAGCTCAAAAAAATTTCCGCCTCTGACGAAGTATACTTTATTGTCTTTCGAGTAATATAGATCACTAAGACTTTTGTTGATTTTGTCATAGCCCATTCCAAAGGCTGAGTAAATAAGTGATCCTATAAAGAATATGATCACTAGTAGGCCTATTGCAACGATACCTGCAAAAATTAATAGAAGTATTTTAAACATTTTTTCGATTCATCCTGATTCAAGCGCGTCAGAGCATTTATTTCTTAGTTTGCTCTCTAATTTTTTTGGTGCAAGCAGCACAGGTTCCTGATCCGGTTTTTAGCCTTCTAAGATAAATCACGTAAAACCTTAATGCTAATAACTCCCATCTTTGTATAGTCAAACTTAAGGGGCTATGGAAAGAGCTATTTTTTAAATTAGTGTCTAGAAAGCCAGGGTCGATTCAGAAGCTAATGGCAGATAAACGCACACCATAGTGACGATAAATATAAGTACACATGCCAGAATGTTAATGATTGTGATACGTTTAAATAACTTTTTGTCTCTACCCGAGATCATGACCTTTATGAAATAACCAATATAAGATGCTTGGACTAAAAAATATAATACAGGTATGTAAATATAATACTCATAAAAAAGCTCCGTTGCCTTAGGACCGCTTTGCCCGAAGGCTGCTGCCATTTCATGAAATGATGCCGGTATTAGTGGGATGCCAAAATAAAAAGTCCAAAATACTATCAGAAGCAATATTGCAAAGAATAAGTCTATAAAATTACTTTTACTCAAAAATGTTTCTTTTTTTGACTCAGTGTATCCATTCATTTTCACTAATCCTTGAAGTCTTTTGTTGGGTTACGTACTTCGCGCTAATCCAACCTACGAATTTATCTTCCGATTTTATGAGATATTGGGGAGCAGCACTACACCAATACTTGCAAACCATTCTTTTCCACGATATTCAGCAATTTCAAAGATGGGCCATTTGGTTTTTTTATGCCTTGTTCCCATTTTTGCACGGTTGATACGCTGGTATTCAAGTAAGCCGCAAAAACACTTTGGCTTGCGTGGTTTTGGGTACGGATGCTCCTGATTTGTGATGCAGAATATTCTTTTACCGGAGGCAGGCAGAGGGCATCAAACTCACGAAGGGTGGTGTCTTTCATTACACCGGCGTTGTGCAGGCCTAACGCTGTTTTGTGGATGCTGTCGAGAATAGAGTCAGTCATTTTGCAATACCTCTACGATTTCGCCATAGGTTATGGCGTTGGCTAATTCTTTGTTGCTGTAGATAAGCAGTTCTTTTGCTAATGCTTTCAGGGCTTTAAGCTCTATCTGGGTAACATTCGATCTCGTATTCTTGGCAAATCCATATACAAAGAAAGCTTTATTGCCTGCTTTGTACGCCAGTAGGGTTCTGCTTCCACCGCTTTTACCACGATTGTTGGTTGCCACGCGCTTTTTGTATACGTTTCCGCCAAGGTCGGCATCTACCAGTCCGGATTCTATTTCCGAGACTGCTAGAAGTAATGAGTTGTTGTTCAGACCTTCTTTATCAGCCCATTTACTAAAGTGTCTGGTTTTGAATATGCGCATAAGCATTCCTTTGCTTGTTACAATAGATCATAGGACTAAGTGTTATGGTTTGCAAGGCTGAACAAATTGCTAATTAGGGGCTCTCCGTTATCGGTTCGTAAAACCAAAAAACCGCCCAATAGGGCGGTTTTATTTCGAGCTAGGAAGAGAGCGCTACTACAGCGCTTCTTTTACTGAGCGGCTATCACAGCGCCTCTATCGCGACAATCTGCTCGCGCAGTTTGCCTTGGTCGCGTTCATAACCCGCTAGTTTCTCGCGTTCTTTGGCGATGACGTCTTCTGGGGCTTTATCAACAAAACCTGCGCTGTTTAGCTTGCCAGCGATACGGCCGATTTCTTTGTCGAGCTTTTCAATCTCTTTGGTTAATCGGGCGATTTCTTTGTCTTTATCAATTAGGCCAGCCATAGGTACGAGCACTTCCATTTGGCCAACCAGTTGAGTGGTTGCCATTGGAATGTCGTCGCCTTCGTTCAGCCAGGTAATCTTGCTGAGTTTGGCTAGCTTCATTAAGAAGCCTTGGTTGTCGTCGGCGCGACGGAAGTCTTCGTCGTCGCCGTCTTTTAGCAAGATTTCCAGTTCTTTGCTTGGGCCTATGTTCATTTCGGCGCGGATGTTACGCACGGCGGTGATCACGCCTTTTAGCCATTCCACGTCGGCTTCGGCCTCGGCATCAATAAAGGCATCTTGTGGCTCAGGGTAAGCGGCCAGCATGATGGTGTCGCCTTGTTTACCGGCTAGGTCTTTCACTTGCTGCCAGATTGATTCGGTAATAAACGGAATAATCGGGTGCGCTAAGCGCAGGGTAGCTTCTAACACGCGTACGAGTGTGCCTAAAGTGCCGCGTTTGGCTTCTGCGCTGGCGTTGGCGTCCCAGAGTACAGGCTTAGATAATTCTAAGTACCAATCGCAGTATTCATTCCAGATGAATTCATACAGGGTTTGCGCAGCCATATCGAAGCGATATTGATCCATGTGGCGGCGTACTTCTTTTTCTGCGGTTTGCAGGCGAGAAATAATCCAACGATCCGCCAGTGATAACGCGCCTGGTTCGCCATTTGCACCACAGGCTGCTTTCATAGCATCAGTAATGGCGATGTTGGTGCCGTTAGCTGCGGCTGCTTCTACGGCTTCTTCACCGGCGATAGACAACATCACGTAGCGTGAGGCGTTCCATAATTTATTACAGAAGTTACGGTAGCCTTCTAGACGCTTCATGTCCCAGTTGATGTCGCGGCCAGTTGAGGCCATGGCGGCAAGAGTAAAGCGCAGGGCGTCGGTGCCGTGTGGGGCGATGCCTTCTGGGAATTCTTTTTTCGTGCGCTTACCGATTTTTTCTGCCAGTTGCGGCTGCATCATATTGCCGGTGCGCTTTTCCATTAGGTCGTCGAGGCTGATGCCGTCGATCATGTCGAGTGGGTCGAGCACGTTGCCCTTAGACTTCGACATTTTTTGGCCCACTTCGTCACGGATCAAACCGGTCACGTAGACGGTTTTAAACGGTACTTGTGGCTTATCGTTTTCATCTTTGCAGAAGTGCATGGTCATCATGATCATGCGTGCAACCCAGAAGAAGATAATGTCGAAACCCGTTACCAATACGTCGGTTGGATGGAAGTCAGCCAGTCGCTTGGCAACTTCTGGGTCGTCGATGTTGGGCCAGCCTAAGGTGCCGAAGGTCCATAGGGCAGAGGAGAACCACGTATCCAATACGTCGTTGTCTTGGCGCAGTTCTACGTCGGCACCTAGGTTGTTTTGTGCTCGTACTTCGGCTTCGTCGTGAGCAACGTAGACATTGCCTTCGTTGTCATACCACGCTGGAATGCGGTGACCCCACCAAAGCTGACGCGAGATACACCAATCTTGAATGTCGCGCATCCACGAGAAGTACATGTTCTCGTAGGATTTAGGCACAAACTGAATGTCGCCATTTTCAACGGCTTCGATTGCGGGCTTGGCCATGGTTTTGGCATCGACATACCATTGGTCGGTGAGCATTGGCTCGATCGCAACGCCGCCACGATCGCCGTACGGTACGGTTAAATCATGATCTTTAATGGTGTCGAGCAGGCCCAGTTCATCCATGTCAGCAACAATGGTTTTGCGCGCGGCAAAGCGTTCCATGCCACGATATTTTTCTGGAATGGTGGTGTCGATGGTGTCGTTAACGCTGCCGTCGGTGTTAAAGGCTTGGGCCTGATCACGGATGTCGGCGTTAAAGGTAAGGATGTTGATCATCGGTAGGCCGCAACGCTTACCAACTTCATAGTCGTTAAAGTCGTGCGCTGGGGTAATTTTTACCGCACCGGTGCCTTTGTCCATGTCGGCGTGTTCGTCGCCCACAATCGGAATTAAACGGCCAGTGAGTGGCAGTACGATATGTTTACCGATGAGATCTTTGTAGCGTGGATCTTCTGGGTTTACCGCAACGCCGGTATCGCCCAGCATGGTTTCAGGGCGAGTAGTGGCAACGACGATGTAGTCTTTTCCTTCGCTGGTTTTTAAACCATCGGCTAACGGGTAGCGCAGGTGCCACATCGAACCTTTCGATTCTTTGTTCTCAACTTCTAAGTCAGAAATGGCGGTGTGCAGTTTCGGGTCCCAGTTTACTAGGCGTTTGCCACGGTAAATTAGGCCGTCTTTATGCAGACGAATAAACACTTCTTGTACGGCTTTATAAAAACCATCGTCCATAGTGAAGCGCTCGGTTTCCCAGTCTACTGAGTTACCTAAACGGCGCATTTGGCTAGTAATAGTGCCGCCAGATTGTTCTTTCCATTCCCAGACTTTATCCAAGAATTTTTCGCGACCAAGGGCGTGACGATCCGGTTGGTTTTCCACCGCCAGTTTACGTTCTACTACCATTTGCGTAGCGATGCCGGCGTGGTCAGTACCGACTTGCCATAAGGTTTTTTGACCTTGCATACGCTTGTAGCGCGCCAGTGCATCTTGCAACGTGTGCTGAAACGCATGACCCATGTGCAGCGAGCCGGTGACGTTTGGTGGTGGGATCATGATGGAATAACCTTCGCCGGTTAAGCCGTCTTGATAAGGCTTAAAGTAGCCTTTTTCTTCCCACTCTTTGTACCAAGTTTGTTCGATTGCGCCGGGCTTATAGGTCTTATCCATAGTCGTTGCTGCTACTCAAGTCGATACGGGCTGGCAGCATGGGCCAGCCCAGAAATATGAAGTATTAAAAATGGCGGAGATTATAGCGGAATTCGAGCGCGGAGGGCAGAGCCTAGGGTAAGGCTCTGGTGGTGCAATTTGGGTTTATTGGCCAGATTCGATTAGCTGGCGAATGCGATTGCGCAATCGGCCTTTCAATAGCGGCATTATATCGTCAACCAGTTCGTCAATTAGGCGCTCGCGTTGCAGGAGCGAGAGCAATGCTGAACTGGTTTCATTCATGCTGTGTTCAACGCTGGCGGCTTTTTCAGCGCGCTCTTTCGCTGCCGAGGTCTGACCTTGGCTACTAGGATTGGGAGTAAAGCGGCTAGTGCTTGCTTGTTTCGGCGCTGGCGCAGCCGACATTTTGGTGACGTCTTCAATCGTTGCTTTGCGCTCGTGGGCAAGGCGGTCGATGGTGGCTTGCGGCAAAAAGGGGTTGCTAGACACGAGCGGCGAGGAGAATTTTGCGTTCGCAAGTTGAGCAGACTCTGCAGAGCTCGCTTGTTCGATGGCTGCTTGGATATCGTCGCCGTCAAATAAATCGTCCAGTACTGGAATATCCATATGATCGTCTTCTAGTGTTCCGGCATCGGCGCCGTCTAGAACCCGTTGTAGATTTTCCAGTTCACTGAGTAAATTTCGCGATTCATCCTTGTTGTTCATCAGCGCGCTCTCTTGTCTAAGTGTTGTAGTGGCATATCGCGGTGTTGCAGAGGATAGCCACGATCTTTCAAAAAGCGAAAGTGATTACGAGTGTATTCCAACACTTGGTCATGTTGAACAACCACTTCGCATAATCGTTGAAAGCGACTGAAAAAATTCGGTAAAACTTGGCTTAAGTTGATTAGCACATCATGTTGATGCCCAGGATCATCAAGCCAGCCAATGCTTACTTGGCAATCTATCGGTGCATCTTGAGCATCTAGCAGCGCATGAGGCACAAAAGAGTCTGCTCGGTAGGTCCAAAGTAGGTCATCAAAAGCGGCTGCCTGCTGACGATCATCTAACTGTACTAGTACTTGTCTGCCTTCTTTAGTCACCAATTGGTCCACCAAGCGGCAGGCGAATAACCACTGATCTTCAATGGTTTGTTCTTTCAGCAAATAGAAGTCCGACTGAGTCATTTGGATTCAGTTCCCGCGATAGCGATTTTATTTTTGCTTAACCGAAAACGATGCAACACCACATCAATACTGACATCTAACTCGGTATGTGCCAGTAAACGCTCCCGCGCGGCCTGTGTCACGCGCCAATGGTGAGGTGTCATCATGAGTAGGTCGCCAATGTGTTGCGAGCTGGTTAGATGAATGGTTTGTTGTACCGCATCTTCGCCAACGCATTCAAAGCCCGCTGCGGCCATTTTAGCAATAGGCGAGAAGGTATCTAAGCGCACCTCATCATAAATAATATGGCGCAGTTCAATTAAATGCTGCGGGCCTGTGTTCACCAAAATGATGTCAGTATCGCTATGAATAATACCCTCTAAGCCCTGCGGCATGAGCGGTGTAAACAAGCTAATCACCAAGTCCATACTGTGGTTAGCGACCGGAGGGCGAGCACCACTGGCGACAATCCATTGGATATCGCGATCGCGGCGTACGGCTCGGCGGATGGTGTCTTTGGATATATCCAATCCTACTATCTGCGCCGCGCAACCTTGGTTCGCCAAGTGTTGTTTCAAGCGCGCGGTGTAATAGCCCTCACCACACCCAATATCAAGAATACGTTGCGGCAAGCCTTGTACATTGGAATTAAGCAGGTTCGATACCGGCTCATAAACTCCCGAATCGAGCAGGCGAGCGCGAGCATCTGCCATCGCTAGGTCGTCGCCGGGGGCTTTCGAATTTTTATGCTGCGCCAATAGCAGATTTAAATAGCCTTGACGCGCTTCATCAAAGCTGTGGTTATTGCTGCACTGCCAGCGTTTGTCGTATTGCTCGAGCGTGTTGCTACAGACAGGGCAAACGAGGAGAGAGGCTGGCAGAGACATAGTAGGTAACGAAGTCATTAGGCCAGCAAGTTCTCGAGCAAGCGTTCGTAGATATCCGTTAATACATTCAGGTCTTCGGCTTTAATACACTCATCTACTTTATGGATGGTGTCATTGCACGGCCCTAATTCCAAAACTTGTGCCCCAGTCGGTGCAATAAAGCGACCATCGGAGGTGCCACCGGCGGTAGACAGTTCTGTTTCGCGGCCAGTAATAGCGCGAATAGCATCCACGCTGGCTTCGACTAAAGCGCCTGCTGCGGTTAAGAACGGCTGACCGCTGAGGTTCCATTGGATTTCGTAATCTAGGCCGTGTTTATCCAAAATCGCTTCAGTGCGTTCTTTCAGAATGTCGGCGGTTAATTCGGTAGAAAAGCGGAAGTTAAACACCACTTCTAATTCACCAGGAATCACGTTGGTCGCACCGGTTCCGCCATTGATATTGGAGATTTGAAAGCTGGTGGCGGGGAAGAAGTCGTTACCGTTGTCCCACTTTTCTGCTGCGAGTTCAGCCAATGCCGGAGCCGCAACATGGATAGGGTTTTTAGCTAAGTGAGGGTAGGCTACATGACCCTGAATCCCTTTTACTTTTAGCACTGCGCCCAATGAACCACGACGGCCATTTTTAATCACGTCGCCCACGAGATTGGTAGACGACGGCTCGCCAACTAGGCACATATCAATTTTTTCATTGCGGGCTTCAAGCGTTTCGACCACTTTTACCGTGCCGTTATGCGCCGGGCCTTCTTCATCGCTGGTGATTAAAAATGCGATAGAGCCTTTATGATTTGGGTGTTTCGCTACAAAGCGTTCCACCGCAATGATCATGCAGGCCAAAGAGCCTTTCATGTCGGCGGCACCACGACCGTAGAGCATGCCGTCTTTTATCAGTGGTTCGAAGGGGGCGTGTTCCCACTTAGTTTCTGGGCCAGTAGGAACCACATCGGTATGACCTGCAAAGCAGAATACAGGTTTCTCTGTACCACGGCGTGACCAAAAATTATCGACGTCGCCAAAGCGCAGTGGCTCGTTATTAAAACCAGCAGCGCCGAGGCGTTCCATCATAAGTTGCTGACAGCCATCGTCGTCTGGGGTAACTGAACGACGGGCAATTAAATCGGAGGCCAATTGCAGAGTTGGAGTCATGCTAAATCCTGATGAAAACGCGTAAAGCCGCGATCATAACATAGGACAAGGCTACTCAGCAGTGGTCGGTTTAGTGCTGCGCACGGGCACGTAGCGTGGTTCGCGATAGTATGGGAATAATCCATTTTGCACACCCATGATGTAGATCACCTCAGGATCATCGCGCTCCGGCCATAGGTATATGCCGTTGCCATCAATACTGACGAACGAATAGGGATGTTCACCAATGGTGCTGTCTTCTTTACCCAAAATGATGCCACGTACGGTGAGTAGCTGGCCCTTGGCATAAACTTCTGGATCAAGCAGCTGCTCGAAGTGCACACGAATACGCCCTGACGTTGAGCGAACATCATTTTTAGGACGTCCACTGGTATACAGCGGCAATTGCAAAAGCTCTACGGTACTGCCGTCGGCAAAGTTGGTTACGGCGACAATGCGTCCACCTAAAACGACTTGGCTGCCAACATAAGCTTCAGGGTTTTGCTGTAATTGTGACAGCGTCGGCAGATTATCAGGGGTATCTACCGCGACACTCTTGGGGTAGCTAGCACATGCCCCGAGTGTTAAAGACAATACAGAGAGGAGAACGGGTTTCGTAAAATTAAGCTTCATAATAATAATCCTAGTAACTGCAGTGTATGACTATCCATGGTCGCAACTGGTTCCTTGCGGCTTTTAACAACAAAGAAAGTCGGCAAGCGTTGCGATGATCGCCCGCAGTGCTAACATACACGGCTTTGTGACGGTGCAGCTGTTTTTGTGCCTCGATATTAATTTAAGGTAGATAGAATGAGTCAGTCCTTGACCCGCGAAGAACTCAAAACTGTAATGGCTGAGGCCGATTTACTGAAGAGTCGAGAAGAAGTAGAAGCGGCATTGGACCGTATGGCCGGTGAAATCACCGCACAATTGAGCGATACCATGCCAGTTGTTTACGCCATTATGAATGGCGGCCTAGTGATGGCTGGGCAGCTATTAACGCGTTTGAACTTTCCTTTAGAACAAGGCTATTTGCACGCTACTCGCTATCGCGGCGAGTTCACTGGGCAAACCGATCTGCAATGGCAGGCGCCACCGTCGATTCCAATGGATGGCCGTACAGTGCTCATTTTGGATGACATCTTTGATGAAGGCCACACCTTAGCCGAAGTGGTTAAATCGTGCTTTGCGCAAGGTGCCAAAGAGGTGTTAACCGCGGTGCTCGTGAACAAGGTTCACAATCGTAAAAATCCAGATCTAGCTGTCGATTTCGTCGGCTGTGATGTCGAAGACCGTTACGTATTTGGCTATGGCATGGATTACCGCAGTTTTTGGCGTAATGCCGATGGTATCTATGCGGTTAAAGGCCTGTAGTTTTTCGCTTTCTTAACCCCCTAAAAACAGATCAATTAATGTTGATTATGAATTATTGATCTTTAAAGACGCCAATTGGCGTCTTTTTTTGTCTATAAATACCGACTTCTTTTCCCAAAAATAGCACTCGACAACGGCCAGCCTAAACTACACTGATGGAAAGAGGTGGCAGATTCTATGAACGTAGATTTTATAAATCCCTTCATCGAAACAATAGACAACATACTGGCGACGATGGCCTCCATGACCTGCGAACATGGTAAAGCCTACATCAAAGAGGATGTTGGTCCTTTAGGTGTTGTGACCGGTGTTATCCCTATGGATGGTGATTCCGTCCACGGTTCTCTTGCGATTAGTTTTTCTGCCGGTGCTATCGTATGCATTAGCAGCAAGATGCTCGGCGAAGAAATCGCCGAGGTGGATGAAACCTGCCATGACCTTACCGGTGAGCTAACCAATATGTTGTCGGGTGGGGCGCGCAAGTTGTTATGGGAGAAGGGCTATAATTTTGAAATGGCAAAACCAAGCTTAATTGCCGGCGATAAGGACATCCAGCACTCAATTAGCGCTCCAGTGATTGTTATCCCTTTTACCACCAAAGCCGGTCCCTTCTTCATAGAAGTCGCCATTGGCAGTAAATTGCGTCGAGCGGCTAGCGTGATATAGATCTTACTTTCGGTTCACTTGCCGCGAAGCTCTTCAGCAATAGACTTTATACCGTTATCTTCATTTTTCTCTGTTTTTAGCATTAATCGCTCCGCAATAAATACTTGCAAAGTCTGTTCAACTCCATAATATGACGGTTCGTCAAAAATCGACGGATCGTCAAATATGATTAGTCTCGCTTGGTTGTATCAGCAGTACGAAAACTTAAAAAAGGCGCATGAAGAATATCTTCAGCGTCACTGTTGGAAGCACGCCGCTGCTGCGAATGCTCAGCCTGAAGGTGTTATGTGTTCGACCAATAGTAAGGACAACGATAAGTCGGGCCTATGTATTCTCGGCCATCGTACTTCCTTCTTTGCGCCTAAACCCCGCCTTTCGCGTGAAGAGAAGTGGGCGGAGCGGGAAAACGAATTGCTCGATATTGCGTTGCATTTATTAGAGCAAGAGGGTTTTGCTGAATTCTCCATGGAGAAATTAATTCGTAATTGCAACTTCTCTAAAGGCACGGTTTATAACCACTTTAGTGGTAAAGAAGATTGCCAAGCCGCTTTGTGTTTACGCGGCATGCACTACGTTGGCGAATTAATGACTCGTGCTTATGCCTTTGATGGCCACGCGCGCGAACGGTTATTGGCATTTCATTTTGCATATTCACTATATTCGCGCGTCAATCCAACCATGTTTTTATCGGTTATTACCTGTCGTACCCCAGGCTTTCAAGAAAAAGTCGCGCCTGAACGTGCGCTTAAAATTATCGAAATGGATCGGTATTTATTCCAGCTCGCAGGTGATGCTTTGCGTAAAGCACGAGATGAGGGCGCTCTTCCTGTGGATGAAAATTTAGATGAAATCGCTTTAACTTTTCTTAATTGGTCAACCTCTTTTGGTGTATGCGCGTTAACAACCACAGGGTTTGATACCGAATCTAGTCGCGCAATTCGACAACGTAATTTACCGCTCATGGCTGCCAACTTAATGATGGATGGGATGGGAGTCATGCCTTCTTCGAAGGAGTGGGATTACGACAAAACATGGGACCGAATTGCACAAGAAGTCTTTGCGCCTGAATTAACTATGCTTTTGCACAATCAGCGGCCAGAACTGGCACCTCAAGGAGAACAATAAAATGAAAGCAATCATGCAACGCTGGATTGTTGATCATCCGGTCATACTCTTAGTGTTATTTTTAGTGTTAAGCGTGTTGGCTGCAGCGGGTGGTAAAAATTTAACATTTCGCGGTGATTACAAAATCTATTTCGAAGAAGGTTATGCGCCGTTAAATGATTTTGAAGAAATGCAGGGAATCTTTAATAAAAACGATAATATTGCAGTATTAATGGTGCCTAAGGATGGCGAGGTTTTTACTCCAGAATTTCTTACTTTAGTTAAAGATTACACTGAAGCTGCTTGGCAGACGCCGTATTCAAGTCGTGTGGACTCATTAACTAACTTCCAGCATACGTGGTCTGAAGAAGACGACATGATTGTTGAAGATTTAGTGCTAGACCCAGAATCTTTAACAGCGGACGACTTAACGCGTATACGCAGTATCGCTTTGGCCGAACCGGCGTTAAAAGGACGTATGGTGTCGGCATCTGGTGAGGTGGTATTAGTAAACGTTACATTACAACTACCGAGTGCAACGGATAATACCGCTTATGTTGCTGAGGTCATGGCAAGTGTTAAAGCATTAAGCAAGACATTTGCTGAGCAGTATCCAAGTGTGGAGTTTTTCCATACTGGGGTGTTGCCAATGAACAGCAGCTTCGCAACGGAAGGACAGAAGGATATGTCGACCCTGATTCCTGCCATGCTGCTATTAATTATCGTGCTACTCGCCGTATTACTTCGCAGTATATTGGCTATGTTGGCCACTATTATTGTTTTGGTATTAAGTGTTGCGGCCACCATGGGGTTGGGAGGCTGGACAGGCTTCTTCTTATCGACGGGCACTATTAACGTTCCAATTGTCGTACTAACAATCGCCGTTGCCGACTGTGTGCATATGATTGCTACAATGCAATTTGCCATGCGCCAAGGTAAAACCAGAGCGCAGGCGGTTCAATACAGCGTCGATTTAAATTGGATGCCGGTATTTATTACCAGTGCCACCACGGCCATTGGTTTTATGACGCTGGCGTTTTCTGAGTCCCCAGTTTTTGCCGATTTCGGTATTTTGAGCGCGATGGGCGTCATGACTGCCTATTTGTTATCGGTAACCTTGTTCCCAGCAATTTTAATGCTGCTACCTATTAAGGTTGGTAAAGCGACTAACGATTCGAAGGGAATGGCGCGCTTAGCTGATTTTATTGTTGCTCGTCAACGCGCTTTGCTGGTGGGTGGTGCGATTTTAATTGTGGCTGTAGGGTCTTTGATTACTAAAAATCAAATCAATGATGTTGCGACTGCCTATTTCTCCGATGCAACTGAATTCCGTCAGTCGGTGAATAAACAAGAAGACACGTTATCTGGCACGCAAAGTATTGATTGGGCCTTATATTCCGGTATTGAAGGTGGTGTCAGCGAGCCTGAATTTATTGAAACCGTACGCGGATTCTCTGAGTGGCTTCGTGCTCAGCCCGAGGTCGATCACGTAGCCACCATTAGTGATACCTTCAAACGCTTAAATTTAAATATGCATGGCGACGATAGCGAGTGGTATCGGATTCCCGAAGAACGTGAATTGGCGGCGCAATATCTACTGCTTTATGAAATGTCGCTACCTTATGGTTTGGATCTTAATAACCAAATAAATATCGACAAGTCATCTACTCGTGTTACCAGTACTTTAAAGAATTTAGGTAGTCGCGAAATTGTTGATCTAGAACAACGTGCTCAAGCGTGGATCGCAGAACATGCGCCTAATGTTCGCATGGCTGGCGCCAGCCCAGGCTTAATGTTTGCGCATATTGGTGAAGCGAACATGCACAGCATGATTATTAGTATGGCGGTTGCTATGGTGCTGATTTCTGCCATCTTAGTATTTGCGTTACGGTCAGTTCGTTTAGGCGCAATTAGTTTGATTCCTAACCTTGCTCCCGCCGTTGTCGGTTTTGGTGTGTGGGGCGTTATGTCGGGCGAAATTAACTTAGGGTTATCCATTGTTACTTCTATGACTTTGGGAATCATCGTCGACGATACCGTCCACTTTTTGAGCAAATATCAACGAGCGCGTAAGGATGGTTTAGATACTGAAGCCGCTATTCGTTACGCCTTTATCAGTGTTGGTCGCGCCTTAATTATTACCACCGTGGTATTGGTGTTGGGTTTCTACATATTGTCGTTCTCATCATTCCGCTTAAATTCGGATATGGGGATGGCAACGTCGATGATTATTGCTATTGCCTTGGTCATTGATTTCTTCTTCTTGCCACCCTTGTTATTGTGGCTAGATCGAGATGAAACGGATAAATCGACAATAAAAAATCAGAGCAAGGGTGCTGAAAAGCTCCTCGAAGCTGACATTGCTGAAACGAAAGGAGAAATTGCATGAAATTATTAGTAACGGTACTAACGGGCCTATGTCTATTAGCTCAACCCACGATTGCAGATGAAGCCCGTGGTTTAGAGATAGCAACTGACCGCAAAGCTCGCGACACCGGCTGGGGTGATTCTGAAGCTCATATGACGATGATTTTACGCAATGCTCAAGGTGAAGAGAGCATTCGCAAGATGCGTTTTCAGTCTTTTGAGATTAACGACGATGGCGATAAGGGCTTAACGATTTTTGATGAGCCAAAAGATGTAAAAGGCACTGCCTTTTTAAACTTCTCGCACGTCGATAAGTCAGATGACCAGTGGTTATACCTGCCAGCGCTGAAACGTGTTAAACGTATATCTTCGCGAAATAAATCCGGCCCATTTATGGGTAGTGAATTTGCCTATGAAGATATGAGTTCTTACGAGCCCGAGAAATATAAGTTCAATTACTTGCGCGACGAGCCGTGTGGTGAATGGACGTGTCATGTGCTGGAGAGCATTCCGGTGGATGAAAATTCAGGTTACACAAAACAAATTACCTGGCTTGATACTGAACATCTACGCCCAGTAAAAACCGAGTACTATGATCGTAAAGATGCCTTGTTGAAAACGCTAGAAATGAGCGAGTGGCATGTTTATAGCGACCGTTACTGGCGCGCAGCCATTCTTGATATGCAAAATCATCAAAACGGAAAAAGCACACGTTTAATTACTTCAGAGTTGAATTTTAACATTGGGCTAAAAGAAGACGATTTTAGTCAAGCAACATTACAGCGAGCACGCTAATGATGAAGGGCTTGCAGATATTCAGTGCCGCGATACTGGCAACGACTAGCGCAATCGTCCCTTCGGCCTATGCGATTGACGCTAGCTTAAATGTCGGAGTAGAAGGGCGGCATTTTTTTGAAGATGCCGCTTATTCGCAGCAAACAAGTAATCAGTTATCGACCTTTATTAAACCTGAATTTGTTTGGGATGATGCCGATAATTCGCAACGGGTTAGCTTTGTACCTTATTACCGCTATGACGCCGCTGATGACGAACGTAGTCACGGTGATATTCGCGAACTAATGTGGATGCATTGGCAGGGGCCTTGGGAAATCCGAGCGGGTATTGGCAAGGTTTTCTGGGGAGTAACCGAATCGTTGCATTTGGTCGATGTGATTAACCAAACCGATAGCGTAGATGCTGCCGACGGTGATGAAAAACTGGGTCAGCCGATGGTGCATGGAATTTGGTTAAGCGACAGTGGTACGTTTGAAGCTTTCGTTTTACCAGGATTTCGTGAACGTACCTTTGCCGGAGAAGAGGGGCGCTTGCGTGCTCCGTATGTGGTCAACGACGACGCTATTTATCAAGCAAATGCCGAGCAGCGTCATACGGATTTAGCGCTGCGTTGGAGCCGCTCGATAGAGCTGATGGAGTATCCGTTAGATTTGAGTGTGTCGCTATTTCGTGGCACATCAAGAGATCCGGCTTACTTACCTGACATTGAGTTGATAGGAGTCACGCCAGTGGTTACCGCGTTAACTCCATACTATGCAATTCAAAATCAAGCGGCGGCGACGGTGCAATATTCGCTAGAAGGGTGGTTGTTAAAAACCGAATTATTGCGTCGTGAGTACAATGATCCAACATTAGAGGATTATAGTGCTGCGGTATCGGGTTTTGAATATACCCTTGTTGGTCCTTTCGATAGCTCAATGGATCTAGGCTTGTTACTGGAATACCAATATGACGAACGTGATGCGAGCCTAACGACATCGCAAAACGATATCTTTGCGGGTATGCGCTTTGCTTTTAACGATGCTGCTTCTAGCGAGGTATTAGCCGGTGTCACTCAAGATTTAGACAATGCAGGATCGTGGTCGTTTTTCTTGGAGGCAAGTACACGCTTACGAAGCAATATGACGATAGATGTAAACGCATTTTTATTGGGTGCTGATACTCAAGATGATCTTTTGTATACATTGCGCCGTGACGATTTTGTCGAAGTGGCACTGAACTTCTATTATTAACGACTACTCGATACTTGTGCTGATGCTGGCCCTTATTAGGCGCTGGCATCTCTATTAATACCTGGAAATTCTTGTGTTTTGACGTAAATGAGAATGACTTTCGGTAAAGATGGGTAAAGCACTTGTTTGCTTCTCTCTAAGCTCATTATCATGTGAGCTCTTATTTTTTTATTTGGTGTCGTGGAGATGTGGTTTTGACAGTAACCCTACGTCGGACCATACCCTGCCTAGTCATTTTCTTGAGTGCTTGCAGCTCTGTAAGTACAAAACAACCTGATCCTATTGAGTTGGCCCCGGTTTTTTCGGTGTCTCAAAATGATCGTCTTATTCAAGGTGAAAATGCTTGGTGGCAGGCATTTGATGATGCCGAGTTATCCCATTGGATAACGACTGGTCTTGAACAAAACTATAGCTTGCAAGCTGCCCGTGCGCGGTTAGAGCAGAGCATGGCAAGTTGGCGTTCATCTCGTAGCGATAACTATCCTACTTTAGATGCAAGTCTAGGCCGCTCCCGCACGTGGACTGATTCGGCCGTTTCGCAAAGCACGAATAATCAGTGGAGTGCCGGTTTATCGACCAGCTACGAAGTCGATTTGTGGGGGGCGATTGGGGCCGTTAATAGCCAAAGCGAATTCACCAGCTATAGCCGCGAAGCCAGTATTCGTACATTGGCCAATACGGTGGCCGGGCAGGTTGCAACGGCTTGGTTAGGGCTGCGTAAAGAGACGCAAATGTTGGTGTTATTAAATAGCCAACAGCAGCGCATTGAGTCGGCATTGAAGGTTGTGCAGGGGCGTTATCAGCGTGGTCAAACCAGCGTTACCGACGTATGGCAGCAAGAGCAGTTATTAGAATCCATTCACGCCGACATTATTACTTCTGAAGGACAGCGCAGTATTTATCGTCAGCAATTGGCCTTATGGGCTGGAGTTGGTGATGCTGCGCTGACCGATGAACAAATCAACGCTTTGGCTCCGCTTCCTACATTGAGTCCGTTGGATGGCCGTGTCAGTTCTGCAGCGCTAAAAAAGCGTCCCGATGTCGAAACCGCTTTTTATAATCTTCAGGCTGCTGGTGCTGGAGTGGCAGCCGCGGTGGCCAATCGCTACCCACGCTTTACTCTTAGCGCGAGCTATCAAGGCCAAGATGAACGTTTTAGTAACGTTTTAGATAATTGGGTGGCATCGCTTGCTGGCTCTTTAGTGTTGCCCTTGATTGATGGCGGTCAGCGTCGCGCTGAAGTTCAGCGCCAGCAAGCACTTGAAACAGAAGCCGTCGCCAATTATCAGCAAACCTTGCTTGAAGCGGCGCAAGAGGTACAAGAAGCACTGATTACTGAACAGCAATCTGCTGCTCTAGTAGAAAGCTTAACTCGCCAATTAACGCTCTCTAAGCAAACTCAAGAAGTTCAAAACTCCAGCTATCGTCGTGGTGTCACAGGCTTTCTGGAATTGCTGAGCGTTCAGCAAGATGTGTTAAATCTAGAAACTCGTTTACTCGATGCTACATGGGCGCAAGTCTTAGCTCGAATTCAACTTTATAAGTCGGTTAGCCACGGCCAGTTTACAGAAGAAGGTGCATCGCAATGAGCCGCACAGCGCAGCTTTTAATCACCATCGCCATTTTAGCTGGCGGTGTATCGGCCACTATGTGGATAAAAAATAGCAATCCAAAACCCGAGCGTAAAGCGCCTGAGGTCGTTGCTCGTTTGGTCGAAGCGCGAGAATTAGAACGCGAAACTACTCGCCCAACGTGGCCGGCGGGCGGTACCGTAAATGCGTCCGATGAGGTATCGCTAGCGGCACAAGTAAGCGCCCGAGTTGAATGGATTTCTCCAGAGGCAATTCCTGGTGCGCGCCTTTCAAAAGGAACATTACTCGCGCGCTTAGAAAGTGCTGATTTCGATTTTGCCGTAAAACAAAAACAAGCGGCACTGGCTCAAGTAGAGGCAGATCTTGCGGTTGAGCAAGGTCAGGCTGATTTAGCGGCAGAAGAATTTCAACTGTCGGCGGCTAAATTAAGTGCCAGTGATCGTGCTTTAGTGATGCGCGAACCACAACTAGCAGCAGCTCGTGCGGCGGTTGCCAGTGCCAAAGCTGCGGTTGAACAAGCGAAACTCGACTTAGCTCGAACTGAAATTCGTATGCCGTTCGATGGTCAAATAATGAGTCGTAAGGTGAGCCCCGGTAGTCAGGTTGGTAGCGCCAGTACCTTATTTGATTTAGTGGCAACCGATACCTTTTGGATTGAAGTGAAAATGCCGCGTGCTTTTTTACCTTGGCTCGATAATCAACATGCGGTTACGTTATCTCAGCAACATTGGGCAGGTAAAACACGACAGGCGCGCATTCTTAACGTATTACCCGATGTCGATAGTGCCGACCGCCAAGTTAAAGTCGTACTGGCTTTGGATAATCCATTAAGTTCTCCAGACAGTGATGTTCCGCCTGTATTGCTTAACGACTACATTGATTGTGTTTTATACGGTCGCGAAATTATTGATGCCATTGTTATAGATCGTCGTCGATTAAATGATGATGACAGTACTTGGGCAGTAAATACGAGCAAGCTGGTAAAGCGTCAGCTTGATGTTATTTATCGTGGGCGCGAACGTGTCTGGATTAAGAGCGGCTTTGAGGCGGGTGATCAATTACTGATGAGCCAGTTAGATACGCCAGTTATAGGTTTACCTTTACGTGTGCAAGCGCAGGGAGATAAACCATGAGCGAAAAACATTCTCGCGGTCCAGTCGCATGGATGTCTCGCCATGGCGTTGCCCCTAATCTGTTGATGGCTTTTTTAATCATTGGCGGTTTTTTAATGTCGCTGACGATTCGTAAAGAGTTTATACCCGCGACAGACGTAGACATGATTATTGTCAATGTGGCTTATCCGGGAGCGACACCGTCAGAAATGGAGCAAGGTGTCCTTCTGCCTATTGAAAATGAATTGTCTGGCCTTGATGGATTTGCAGAAATTACGTCGTCTGCAGCACAAGGTTCGGCGACGGTAATGGTCGAGCTTGATAACGAAACCGATCGTCAGCAAGCCTACCAAGATATTCAGCAAGCAGTGAATAACATATCGACTTTTCCTGATGGTATCGAGAGGCCGGTAGTCAGTATTGCTAGCCACTCGCGTGAAGTTGTGGAGCTAGCGCTGTTTGGGCCGATGGATCAATTTGCGCTTAAACGTCTAGCGGAAGATATTAAAGATCAATTATTGAATTCACCGGATATCTCAAAGATTGAGTTAAAAGGTACACCAGAACATGAAATTCATGTCGAAATTCAACAAGCGGCATTGCAACGCTATGGCCTATCGCTAGCCGACGTCGCTAAGTTAATTAGTAATAATGCCCTAGAACAAAGCGCGGGTACCGTGCGCACCGACGGCGGCGATATCTTAGTGACCTTAGATAATCGTCTTTATTGGGCGGAAGAATTTCAGCAGTTGCCGCTTATCAGTGATGCCTCTGGCGTTCTCCTGCGCTTGGGTGATATTGCGACCGTGCAAGAAGGATTTAGCGATAGCAATCGCCTAGTGACATACAACGGCCAAACCTCGATGCGCTTTGATATCTATCGTGCTGAAGAGCAAACGCCGTTAACCGTTGCTAAAGCAGTCCATAAAGAATTAGCAACTATCATTCCCCAGCTACCACCGGGCGTGGAATTACTGGTTACCGATGACGATGGGGAAACCTACAATCAGCGTGTTGGTTTATTGATGAAAAACGCTGCCATTGGCTTAATTTTGGTCATGGTATTGCTCAGTCTATTTTTGGAATATCGTCTGGCATTCTGGGTGACAATGGGGATTCCGACCGCATTCTTGGGCGCGTTATTGCTACTGCCATTTTGGGATGTGTCGATCAATATGATTTCTATGTTTGCCTTTATTGTGGCGCTAGGGATCGTCGTCGATGATGCCATTATTGCGGGTGAAAATATTTATGAGCATATGCAAAGCGGTATGCCCTTTGGTGATGCAGCGGTTAAAGGGGCCCATGAAGTAGCGATGCCTTTGGCCTTTGCTATCTTGACCAATATCGCCGCTTTTTTACCGCTATTAGCCCTGCCCGGCATGATGGGTAAGCTATTTATCGCTATTCCAATTGTCGTTATCAGCTGCTTCTTAATATCTTGGATTGAAGCACTATTTATTTTGCCAACTCATTTAGCCCATTTAAAAGCGCGAGATCGTGATCGCAAATTAAATTGGATTGAGCGTTTGCAACGCCGCACCGATAAAAATTTACATCGTTTTATTAATACAATTTATCGCCCAGCATTAGAGCGCTGTCTCGCTGCACCGTTGGTAACCATCTCTATTGCATTAATGCTGATGTGCATGGTGTTGGCTTGGGCTGCAAGTGGGCGCATGGGTTTTAGTATGTTCCCGCGTTTAGAGGGTAGTTTTGTTGTTGCAACAATCGAATTACCGTCCAATGCCCCGTTCAGTCAGGCGTTGGAAGTTAGGGAATTAGTCGAGAAGCGTTTGCGCGAAGTCGTTGCGCCGATTGAAGCCAAAGGTAAGCCTTTGCTGTTGAGTGTCCAAGGTGATATCGATGGTACGTCAGTTGAGATTGAAGGCCGCTTAGTCGATTCTGAGGTACGCCCAGTGACGTCCAATGAACTGGTAAAGCGCTGGCGTGAGGCTATCGGTGAAATTGCGGGTGTACGCAGTGTCACGTTTGATGCTGAACGTGGCGGTGGCCCGTCAGGTGGTGCCGGTTTGACGGTAGAGCTGCGCGGAAGCCGTATTGACGTACTAGAACAAGCTAGCGCTGAGTTGGCGGATGCAATGGCCAGTATTGGTGGAGTTACCGACGTGGCCAGTAGTTTTACCAGTGGTAAACCTGAATGGGATGTTGAGCTCAATGCATTTGGGCGTAGTTTAGGTCTACAGGCTAACGATGTCGCCAGTCAAATTCGTGCAGCCTTATATGGTTCGCGGGCACTACGCCAGCAGCGAGAACGTAACGAGGTAACTGTATTAGTGCGCTTGCCTGAAGCCGAGCGTAATCGTAGTGCGGATATCGAACGCTTGCAGATATTAACGCCCGCGGGCGGTTATGTGCCGCTAATGGATATTGCTGAGCTGAAAAAATCACTATCGCCAGCAACGATATCGCGTCGTGATGGACGCAAGATTGTGAAGGTAACTGCCGAAGTCGAACCGCGAGAACAAGTTCCTGCGGTAATGACATTGCTGCAACAAGAGGTATTCGCCGATTTACGTTCTAAGTATCCGAGCGTTGATTTCGATTTTCGTGGCCGCCAAGCGGATACGCAAAAAAGTATGAGTAGTATGACCCTGTATGGATCATTTTCGTTATTACTAATTTATATGTTATTGGCGGTGCCTTTTAAAAGTTATTCCCAACCTTTATTGGTTATGCTGGTTATTCCTTTTGGAGCGGCAGGAGCAATACTTGGGCACATAATGCTGGGTTATGGTTTAAGTATCATGAGCATCATGGGAATTGTCGCTTTAGCGGGTGTCGTTGTTAACGATAGTTTAATTTTAGTTGATTACGCCAACCGTATACGGCGAGAGCAACGCTTGAGCGCGCATCAAGCTATTGTTGAGGCGGGTGTTCGTCGTTTTCGTCCTATTTTGTTAACGACTCTTACGACTTTTGGTGGCTTGGCCCCCATGGTCTTCGAGACATCCAGACAGGCACAATTTATTACCCCAATGGCTGTATCTTTAGGGTTTGGTATCTTATTTACAACGTTCGTTTGCTTGTTAGTATTGCCAACCTTGTATCAATTGTTGGATCAAGTTCAGCGGGGATTGGGCAGTTTAAAACGCAATCTTTCGAGCGTTTAAACTTAATTCGCTTGGCGGCGTTTTTGTTTTGGGATTTGCATCCTAAACACAACGCCGACATCGGATTCTTCTAACGTAATATCGCCTTTTAAGCGTTGCCGAATAATATTGTAAACCAAGTGCATTCCTAGGCCTGTTCCGCCTTTACCACGCAGTGTGGTGTATAGAGGTTCAAATATCTTTTGTTTGGTTTCGTCGCTCATGCCGACGCCGTTGTCGCTGTAGCGCAGAATAATCCATTCGTGATTTTCACCGGCTTGAATGCGGATTTCGCCTTCGTCGATATTATGAAAACCATGCGTAAGAGAATTCATTATTAAATTGGTTAGCACTTGGCTAATCGCCGTTGCAGAGCCTTGTAGCATTAAGTTGCTGGCACAATCAATGTTAATAGTATGCTTGGTTTGACGTAGCTTTGGCGTTAATACCGCGACAACTTCCTGAATGGTTTCAAGTAACGAAATTCGTTGTCTATCATCGCCAATTTGGCCAGCAGAAACCTCTTTAAAGCCTTTCATTAACTCTGCCGAACGCTTTAAATTGCGGTCGAGCATGGCTAGGCTTTCATCTACCGCGGCCATGGCATCTTGCGTTTGATTAATAGCACCGCTTGGCATTGCGCGTTTGAGGGCGATGACATCGTTTTTTAAACAGGATTGAACGGTTAAACATAAACCCAGTGGCGTTTCAATTTCGTGGCCAATAGCCGCTATCATGCCGCCCAGAGCCGACAGCTTTTCGGCTTCAATTAACTTGCTTTGAGTTGTGTTTAAATCAATCAAGGTTTGGTTGAGCTGGGTAACGGTCTCTTGTAAATGGTAAGTGCGCAGCTTCACTCTGTCTTCTAGTTCTAGGTTGACGACGGACAGCTGTTGCTGAGCTACTGTTTTTTGTTGTAATTCATCAAGAATACGTTCGCTCAGTTTATTAAAGGTGCGAATCAGAGAATCGATTTCATCATGAGAGGATGACGGCTGTAGCGATAGCGGTTCAAAACGATTGTTTTCTAAACGATCACGGACTTCAAGGGCCAGCGATTGAATGCGGCTACTAACGACCCGTTGCAGTATCACAACCAGAATAATTCCAAACAGCGATAAGCCTACGAGCAGCGCAATTAGGCTAGGCAAGATAGTCTGTATGGTGGTCGAGAAAACGCTTTCACGATTGAAAGCTATTTCTAATTGACCAATGGGCGTACCGTTGTAGAGCAGGTCGCTGGTTTGGATATCTCGATGATAAGGGCGAATGCCGCGCTCGATGTTTAACGCACCACGGTCATTAATACGCACATAAGATACAGACTCTTGTTGTTGAATCCCGTCCGCGAGTAGGTTTAGCTGGCTGGTGTCGAGGTGCCACATAGCGCCAGCAATAGCACTGCTATAGGCGTTTGTAACATTACTCGTACTACTTTCGAAGTCATCATATTGACGCTGATAGTGCCAGCAAATAATTGCCGCCATAGCGACCGTGCCAATGGCTAACACGGTAACGATAATCGATAGAGAGACACGACGAACAATTGATCGCCTGATGGAATCTACCAGATTTCCTGATCGGGTGGACACGTGTAACTCCTGCCATTAACTGCCGCGATGCGGCATTCCTTGAAGTAAGAACTCCATGTTTAAGCGCGGATTCTACCTGAAATCGGCACTCGGCAGAAAGCCCAATAGGCCCGCTGGCCCATTGGGTGATGGCATTGCTTTGATTAGCGCTTAAATCGAGACTTCATAGCAGTGTAGTACAGCAGTGGGATAAGAACCAACGTCAGCATGGTGGACACCAAAATTCCGAAAATCAAGGCAATTGCCAAGCCATTAAAAATCGGATCATCCAAAATGAAGAAGGCACCTATCATGGCTGCTAAGCCGGTTAATACAATCGGACGTGCGCGCACAGCAGCAGATGTAACCACTGCATCTTCAAAGCGCATACCTTCTTCAAACTTCTGATTAATAAAGTCGACCAGTAGGATGGAGTTGCGCACTATGATGCCTGCCAAGGCAATCATGCCGATCATCGAGGTTGCCGTGAACTGCGCACCAAATAGTGCGTGGCCCGGCATAACCCCAATCACAGTGAGTGGAATAGGGGCCATAATCACCAGCGGCACTAGGTAGGAGCGGAACTGAGCAACGACGAGTAGATAGATCAAAATCATACCCACGCCATAAGCGATGCCCATGTCACGGAAGGTTTCGTAAGTGATTTGCCACTCACCATCCCATTTCAGCTCAATATCGTTGGCTAGCTCTGGTGCCGCAATATACGACTGATTCCAGTTTAATCCGGCATCACTTAAATTGAGGGCAATATCGAACAAGCCATAAAGTGGGCTATCCAGTTCGCCGGCCATATCCGCCGTTACAAAAACGACCGGCTTTAAGTTCTTGTGGTAAATGCTCTTGTCGGTTATGCCGCGTTCAATGCTAGCGAGATCGGCAAGCGATACAAAGGTGCCATCCGCTGCGCGTACCTTCATGGTCAGTACATTGGTCAGATTGACTTTATCGCCTTCGCTCAGCTCTAACCGAATAGGCAGAGGATATTTGTGGTCACCTGTGTGCAAATAGCTAACATCTTCACCGCCTACGGCTGTATTGATGGCTTGCACAATACTTGCTTGAGCAACACCTAAGTGCGCAGCGCGCTGGCGATCAATTCGAATCGTCCATTTTTCTTGATCGGCTTCGACCATAGTGTCCACATCAACAATATCGGCAGTGGCAGAAAATTGCGCACTTAGAGCTTTTGCGGCGTCGATTTGGCGACCATATTCGGGGCCATAAATTTCAGCCACGATAGGCGCCATTACTGGTGGACCAGGTGGTACTTCAACGATTTTTACGTTGGCATTATAACGAGCGCCAATAATCTGCAGTGGCTCGCGAACCGAGGCTGCAATATCGTGACTTTGGCGTTCGCGATGGTGTTTATCGACCAAGTTAACTTGCACATCGCCTTGATTAGGCAGGCTGCGCAAATAGTATTGGCGCACTAAACCATTAAAATTAATCGGTGCCGCCGTACCCGCATACAACTGAACGTCGCGAATTTCTGGCACTGTCATGAGTTCATCGGTTAATGCTTCTAACACTACTAAGGTTTGTTCTAGTGGTGTGCCTTCGGGCATGTCGACCACAATCTGAAACTCAGATTTATTGTCAAATGGCAGCATTTTCATGACGACTAATTTAAATACTGGCAGCAATACCGCGAGGAAAATTAGCCCAGTAATACCGACGAACAACAAAATGCGCTTTTTACCCGCTTGTGGGCCTTCAATAAAGGGGCGCATAACTTTATTAAAAAAGCGGTATAAACCGTCTTCTTTTACTTCACTGTCGTCATGACTTACTGGTGTGTTCTCGAACTGTATTGCTTGGCGCTGCAGTAATTTGTACGACAACCAAGGTGTTACCACAAAGGCAACAATGAGAGAAATCAACATACCCGTAGAAGCATTGATTGGAATAGGGCTCATATAGGGGCCCATCAGTCCTGATACAAATGCCATCGGCATTAATGCGGCAATCACAGTGAAGGTCGCTAAAATGGTCGGGCCACCAACTTCATCTACCGCGGTTGGAATAACCTCTAATAATTTTTTCCCGCCTTGGTGCATATGACGGTGAATATTTTCCACCACCACAATCGCATCGTCGACCAAAATACCAATAGAGAAAATCAACGCGAACAGCGATACGCGGTTTAGGGTAAAGCCCCAAACCCAGCTCGCAAATAGGGTAATGGCGAGGGTAATAATAATGGCGCTGCCAACAATAATGGCTTCGCGCCAGCCCATGGTCGCCAAAACCAATACTACAACCGCAGCCGTAGCAAAGAGTAATTTAGCGATTAATTTATCGGATTTAGCCGCCGCGGTTAAGCCATAATCACGGGTGATTTCTGCACTAACGTTGGTTGGAATTAAACGGTCTTTTTGGCTTTCTAGGCGCGCTTCAATGGCTTGGGTAATATCAACAGCGTTGGTACCCGGCTGTTTAGCAATGGCTAATGTTACTGCTGGCTGGCTTGCTGATTGTCCTAGCGCTCGATAAAAAACGTGCTGTTCTGGAGTGTCCGCTTGCAGCGAAATATCGGCAACATCGGCTAAATAGACAACGCCACCGGCATAAATGCCAACGATCAGCTGGCCGAGGGCATCGGTATTTTCTAAAAAACTACCGGCTTGAATTTGAATAACGCGGTTGTCTTGCACCAATGAAGTTGGATTACCGCCAACATTGGCACTGGCCAACGCATTACGCACATCATCAAATGCGAGGCCGTGGCCATTCATGCGTACTGGATCGAGTTTTACTTCAACCACCGCAGGCTGTGTACCAAGACTATAAATATCGCGTGTACCGGCAACCTGTTTTAAATCAGTTTCTAATGCATGGGCTATATGGGTAAGTTGAGCAGCAGTTACGGTTGCGTCATCAGAGCGCAGAGTAATGCTCATAATCGGCACATCATCAATGCCCATAGGTTTTATGATTGGGGCTTGTACCCCTAAATTCTGTGGGAACCAGTCGTTATTGCTATAAACCTGATTGTATAAATTCAGGATGGCTTCTTGACGCGGAACGCCGACGGTAAATGCTACTGTTAAAATCGCTTGCCCAGGCTGGCTAATCGAAAAAATGTCATCCACGCCTTTAATTTCTGATAATACTTGCTCGGCAGGAATCGCGACTAATTGTTCGACCTCACGTGCAGAAGCACCGGGAAATCCAATAAATACGTTAGCGAACGTCACATCAATTTGTGGCTCTTCTTCTTTCGGCGTTACCATTATCGCGAAAAAACCAAGCAATAATCCGAGCAAAGCCAACAACGGAGTAATGGCCGAATTTTGGAAGGCTTTTGCGGTTTTTCCAGAGATGCCTAATGTCGTGGTGTTCTCCGACATGGTTATTCTCCTTTCGGCGCGTTGCTAGATAAATCGGGCGTCGCGAGTTGTGCTAAGGCATCGACCATTACTTGGTCTCCGACTTCTAAGCCCGACAAAATTTCAATTTGATCACCATAGGCGTTGCCCACGCGTACTTGGCGTAAATGAATGCCCGTCGCATTTTTAATGTATACAGCATTTAATTCTGAGCGATTTAACACGGCAGTATTGGGCACAAAAATGGCGTCGCGTTCGCCGGTGCTAATTTGTACGCTGGCCCACATACCCGGAAAGGCATTTAAATCGGTTTGCGGCGGTAAATCAGCACGCATGCGCACACTGTGGTGGCGGCTGTCGGCAACGGGATATAAGGTGATCTTGGTAGGCGCAATGGCAATGCCATTCACTATTACATCGACTTTCTTATTCGTTTGGGCATTGTAGCGCTGTGCTACGCGTTGCGGCACATCGGTAACGGCACGCAATTCTCCTTGAGCTAAACCACTCATTAACGCTTGCCCCGGATTAACCAGTTCACCAAGTTCTATATGGCGAGCGCTGACAATCCCAGAGTAGGGCGCGATAACTTGAGTATAGGACAATTGCTCTTGGGCTTGATCCAACATGGCTTTGGCTGCTTGTACTGCCGCTGCTGTACTTTTTGCTTGAGCAACGGTGCGGTCGTATTCTCCTTCCGATAATGTGCCTTGCTTTTGCAGGCGGCTGTTTCGGCGCAATAAGGTTTGTGCATCTTCATTCATCGCTTCGGCTTGCGCCAGCGATGCCTTTGCCTGCGCAACGCCGGCTTGTTGTTGGGTATCTACTATTTCAACTAACAAAGTACCTTTTGCGACTTGATCGTTAACATCGGCATGTATGGCCTTAATTACACCGCTGGTTTGTGCCGAAATAGTCCCTTGATACACCGCCTCTAAGGCAGCGTCTAAGGTTTCAACCACAGGAATGCGGGTTAATTCTACTGCCATAACCCTGCTAGGGGCGGTGTCGGCATGCAGTGCGCTAGAGAACAGACCAGCGGCAATGATGGATAACCATGTTGATGAAGGGCGCATACAGGAAACCTCTCCTTAGTAGACGTTAGCGATCAAATTAATATTACTGTATTAGAATATACTAATATAGAAAACGCAAGGTAAGAGTTTGATTACACAGAGTATAGGTAATGACGTTTAAATTTTTGATCTAGCACAGGTAAGACGAATACAAGGAGGGAGTTGAGCGGGTCGTCGAGATGAGTGTGGACGAAGTTGCCCCAATTGCAGGGGCGCATCTAATGGGACATTAGGTCTATACAAGTACTAGCGGGCGTCTTGTTCCATAATCTCAAGCAGGCGGCGTACCAGCGCTTCAAATAGTTCTGCTTGGGCATTGCCTTGTTCTGCGGTGAGGCTGTACATCAGACGCTCGATCTCGGCGCGAGACATGTATTTAACGGTGACGGGATTCGTCATAACTCGTTCCTTTCGATTTCGGAATTTCTAGAGTGCAATAAGGTACACATGAGTCGCGCTTGCGACTCTGGCTAGCTCAGCCTTAAAAGCGATAGCTTACCAGTACATTACTCAAAATAGGGTCTGGGATAACGTTATTACCGGCACGTTTGTTCTCGTCACGATAGTCTTTCGGATCGCGATAAGTTGCTGCCACATCCAGAGTAATGGCTCCAATCTGCCAGCCTGTACCAAGCTGCCAACCCCAACCATTGAATACTCGTTGCTGGCGCGAACCATTCGCTTGACTGCGAATAACTTCACGATGCCATGCTGGGCCGGTGTAAATACGGAAACCCGGTTGAGCCAAGCCATAGCCCCACATTAATTGGGTTTCATACCCCCAAAGTGAGACATCATCATCGTCTTCGCGATAGATAATAAAGCGTGAGCCAACATAATTATCCTGCGGGAATTCTGCCGAAAACGTGAACCCAGTGTTGCGAAAATCGGGCATATAATCGGCCGCCGGATGAACGTCATAGCGCAGCATGCCAAGACCAACTCGAAAGTTGGTTGGTTCTGCCTGAACAGGAGCAGCGAGCAAAGGCGCTGCGCACAGTAGGCTGAATGCGGTACGTAGCAGGGTATTCATCATCTTGGCCCCGAGGTCTAAAAAATGCAGGCGCCAAGGCTATCCTAGGGGGTAGGTATTGGCAAGCGTGCTAAATGTCAGCGGAGATGTCAGCCCAGTCAAGGCACTGCCAAGTCGAATGGCGCACAACTGCTAGACTGATCATTTGACGACAATGTGCACAAGGTGTGATTGATGCAAACATCGACGATAAAATTACTCAGAGCGTTAGTATGCATGATGCTAATGAATAGCCTGAATGCCGTTGCCGATAGAGTGGTGACTGACAGTCCCGTTACTGATCTGAGTCAGTTCGCTTACCCGGTTCAAGATGCGAAGGAGGCCTTTAAGCGCGAGCAATACGCATTTGTTGGAATTCAATTACACGACACCCTCGAAACTCCTGGAGTAACTGCACGAGAAGTCGAAGTTTGGAGCACTCAACCGGTCGAGCCTCTCAATACTCGTTGGCAAAGTTTCGCCAATATCGAAGAAGATCGCACCGCATTATTGCGCCTGCGTCAATATGCCAACCGCTACAACCTAATGACGTTGAAGTTACTGAAGGAAAAGCGCCGAAGCGATACAATGCGCTACCGCTATTAGGTTCATCTGGGAGTATTACTTGGAATGTCGTTTAGGTTGTGGTGCTTGCTGTATCGCACCATCTATTACATCTGCCATTCCGGGCATGCCGCATGGGAAACCAGCGGGCGTCCGTTGCATCCAGTTAAACGGCGATAACCTGTGCGATATCTTCGGATCTCCGGAACGTCCTGCTGTCTGCTCAGCGTTCACCGCGGAGCACTCTATCTGCGGTGATAGCAACGAATTTGCGCTGCAACAACTGATTGAATTAGAAGATATCACGCGATAATCCGACCATTTAAATGTCACGGAGATAGCATGCATGTATAAACTCGTGTTCTACGTTCCCGAATCACATTCAGAAACCGTTAAAGAAGCCGTATTTGCTGGCGGCGCAGGTACGATTGGCGATTACGACCAATGTTGTTGGCAGGTACTTGGCATGGGGCAATTTCGTCCGTTAAAAGGCGCGAAGCCATTTATTGGCGCTGAAGGTACTTTGGAGCAGGTGCCTGAATATCGTATTGAATTGGTTTGTTCTGACGGTCAAATTGCCGGCGCCGTTGCTGCTTTGAAGCTGGCACACCCTTATGAAACCCCAGCGTACGATGTAACTAAAATTGAAGAGTTCTAGCGATCGTTAGAACCCTTCACTATTGCTTAGCTTTTTGGCGATGCTTCTTCTACCGACAGAGCTTGATGCGGCAAAATATCAAACACGTGTGCATGCCTTGGGGTGGGGTTCTCCAGATAGAGCTTTAAGCTGCGGTTAACTGTTGGAAATGCGAGTTCGTCCCAAGGAATATCTTCTGGTGCAAACAGCTCCACCTCCAAGCTTTCTTCACCTGAGCTGAACTCAGGCTTGGGTAATTCGGCGGCAAAAAAGATATGAACTTGGGCAATGTGTGGCACTGTGATCATGCTGAATAATGAAGTAATAATAACTTCAGCATTAGCCTCTTCGCGGGTTTCACGTAATGCGGCTTCTTCAGTACTCTCACCGTTTTCCATAAATCCAGCGGGTAAAGTCCAGTAACCTTTACGCGGCTCAATGGCTCGACGGCACAATAAAATTTTGCCAGCGTGTTCAGCAATAGTGCCAGCAACAATGCGCGGGTTGTCGTAAAAAATGATGTCGCAGGCAGGGCAAACATAGCGATGGCGATTGTCGCCAGCGGGGATTTTCCACTCGATACCAGTTTTGCACTGGCTGCAATATTTCATAAGTTGCCCCGTCAGTAAGATGTCTGCGGGGCGATTATATTACCGGTTAGCCAATATAGCGAAATGCAATGTTAGGCAAATGGCTGCTGTAGGATTACCGGTTCGCTAATAAAGGGAAGCTTAATACTTCAGCGCTAGTGTTATAACTTGGCTCTGGCTCAACAAATTCGCTCTTGCCAGTAAAGCCGTTCATGGTTTCACGTAGTTTGAATAGGCTGTCGTGCATCATCTTTGATATAGCAACACAAGCGCCCATAGGATTTCCGGCTTTACGGCGTTCCATGTCGATTTGGAATTGCAATCCACGTAAACGGCGCTGATAAGATTCTGGAGCATCCGCAATTAAGTCTTCGATTAATACACGACGGATGTTTTCTAATGTCTCTGGATCTGTCTTGGCTAAACGCACCATTTCATCAAAAGTTGGCATTTCCACATTCAATACCTCAGGTCAGAAGCGCACTCGATGTTTTGAGCAGTTTAGCGCTAGGGATTTGCAAATTTCTGGATTTAGTCTACCCCAATGATTGGTTAGTAAACATCCGCCCACTAAATTGTTTAACCTGTCTAACTGACTGATAATCATAGGAAAAAATTACCATGTAACAGTGTGTAAGTGGGGAAAGTCGTTTAAAAACATAAAGTTAACCAATTGTTCAGGAAAAGGCATGAGGGATTTTTAAGATTGGTTTGTTATGATTGGTACTCTTTAAAGATTAAACTTGTATAAGTAATAGTCATATATCGCCAAATAAGGATGAGAAAACGTTTGTATTTTGACGCTAGCCCGACTCTCAGTCAGACCTTACAATAGAGGCATGACGACCTTAGATCTCCAAGCCTATTTAACTGAACGGCTAGCCCTTCATGCGCCTCGACGCGTTTCTCAACCGGATCTCGCGGAGGCAGGAGTATTGGTTGCAATAACCATGGAAGCCGAACCTCACGTTATTCTGACTCGGCGTGCAACTCACTTGTCGTCACATAAGGGAGAAGTTGCGTTTCCAGGTGGCAAGCGCGACCCTGAAGACGAGAATATTGTGGTTACGGCCCTGCGTGAGGCGCAAGAAGAAGTCGCCTTGAATCCCAGCGACGTCATAGTGCTAGGTGAGCTAGATCAGGTTGTATCCCGGTTTGGTTACTTGGTAACCCCGGTACTGGCTTTAATTCCAGCCGGAGTAACCTTAGTGCCTAATCTTGATGAACTCGATGCGGTATTCAAAGTACCACTGGCACATTTTAAACAGCCCCCAAGTCGCTATTTTGAAATGGGTAACATACGCATACCCAGTTACGACTTCGAAGGATTTTACATCTGGGGTTTAACAGCCATGATGATCGCCGAAATGATGAATAATTTATGGGATAGTGATATCGCTATGTCAGCTGAACTTTAAATGGCGGTTCTCATGTCTAAAATAGGAGCACAGCATGTTTTATAAGCTGGGTGAACGTTGCCCAACCCGAGGCAAAGACGTTTTCGTTGCCGATGACGCAAAAGTGATTGGTAGTGTCGTATTAGAAGATCAAAGCAGCATTTGGTTTGGTGCTATTTTGCGTGGTGATAACGACGTCATCACCATCGGCGAGAATTCCAACGTACAAGATGGTGCGGTATTGCACACGGACCCAGGCGTGAAATTGACGTTGGGCAAAGGTGTAACCGTTGGGCATCAAGCTATGCTACACGGCTGTGCAGTGGGTGATTATTCATTAATCGGTATTCATGCTGTGATTTTAAACGGCGCGAAAATTGGTAAGCACTGCATCATTGGTGCAAATGCACTGGTTCCAGAAGGAATGGAAATTCCCGATGGTTCGTTAGTGGTGGGGTCGCCCGCTGTTATTAAACGTGAATTGAACGAATTTCAGAAAAAAATGCTCGAAGGTAGCGCAGCTCATTATGTGCAAAACGCTAAGCGTTATATCGAGCAGCTTGAAGAAATTGAATTATAAGGTGCTCAGCGCCAGTAGAAGGTAAACGAGTATGACAACGCCTGTGCGTTCCCCTTGCGTGAGTATTTGCGCTCTTGATGAAAATGATCTGTGCGTTGGTTGCTATCGCACCGGCGAAGAGATTACTCGCTGGGGCGCATACAGTAATGACGAGCGTCGCCAAGTACTGCAAAAAGTAGGTGAGCGTGAGCGCAGTGCTATGAATTTTATTCCGGTAAACGACTAGCTTTCGTTGTCACTCATTTCTAACCGATTTATAAAGTGAATTTTCCATGACGACTATTGGTACACCATTTTCTGTAACGGCAACTCGCGTTTTATTGTGTGGTGCGGGCGAACTCGGCAAAGAAGTTGCCATTGAACTACAGCGTTTGGGCTGTGAAGTGATCGCTGTTGATCGTTATGCCAATGCACCGGCAATGCAAGTAGCGGATCGTAGTCATGTAATTAGCATGCTAGACGGCGATGCACTGCGTGCCGTTATTGAGTTAGAAAAGCCGGATTTAGTGGTGCCGGAAATTGAAGCCATTGCAACCGAGACTCTGGCTGCCCTAGAGCAAGAGGGCGTGAATATTATTCCAACGGCACGTGCGACTCAGTTGACTATGAATCGTGAGGGTATTCGTCGTTTAGCCGCCGAGACGCTTGGTCTGCCGACATCGAGCTATCGCTTTGCAGGTAGCGAAGAGGAATTCCGCGCTGCGATCACTGAGATCGGTATTCCATGCTTAGTGAAGCCAATTATGAGCTCATCGGGCAAAGGACAAAGCTTAGTGCGTGACGAAAGCCAAATTGATCACGCTTGGGCCTATGCACAAGAAGGTGGCCGTGCTGGTAAAGGCAAAGTGATTGTTGAAGGTTTTGTTGACTTTGATTTTGAAATTACCTTGCTCACGATTCGTCACAACGATGAAGCTGGCAATATCACCACTAGCTTTTGTGAACCGATTGGCCACCGCCAAGCAGATGGCGATTATCAAGAATCATGGCAGCCACAAGCAATGACAAATGCTGCTTTGACGCGCGCGAAAGAGGTGGCAAAAGCGGTAACCGATAATCTCGGTGGTCGCGGTTTATTTGGCGTTGAGTTGTTTGTAAAAGGTGATGACGTCATCTTCAGTGAGGTATCACCACGCCCGCATGATACTGGCTTAGTCACGTTAATTTCTCAGGATTTATCCGAGTTTGCCTTGCATGCACGCGCGATTTTAGGTCTGCCGATTCCTAACATTGAATTGCACCGCGCGTCGGCTTCTTCGGTATTGCTGGTGGCTGGCGATTCTAATCAAATGCAATTTGGAAATTTAAGTACCGCATTAGCGCGTCCAAATACCCAGATTCGTTTATTTGGTAAACCCGAAGTGAGTGGCAAGCGTCGTTTAGGTGTGGCTTTAGCACGCGCTGATGATGTGAATACTGCACGTGATATTGCGAACGCTATTATTGCCGACATTAAAGTTACTCTGTAATTATTAAACCCTAAGGAAGTTAAATAATATGACACTAGTAAAATTAATTTCGATCATAGTATTAAGCACAGTGGCAAAATTGGCTATCGCAGCGCCATTAGTGAATGAGATGCAAGGATGCCAAGGTATTCTAGATTTCGTTAACGTTAAAGTAAGTCAAGCGTCTGACCTTTATTCTAAGAATGATATTAGCGCCATTAAAAAAGGTCTCGATGCTTATAATTCGTATATTCAAAATGAAATTATTACGCCGAGCATTGCCGCGACGGTGGCAAACGATAAAAATAAGGCCGCCAGTCTACAAAAGCAGATTAATGATTATCGAGCGACGTTAGTGACTCAACTTTCTCAGCGTTATCCGCAAAAGCCATTAGTAACCGATTACGTAGTGTTGATTAACGAGTGTACGAAAAAAGCTGCGCCCGCTGGCGAACCATTGGAAGCACTGAAAGTTTCGTTTCAGCTAATCGTTCAGCTAGCGAATCAAAAGTAATCCGTCATGTCCGCATCTTTGAGCGGCGCTAGAATTTTCAACATATATGACTATTACGTGTTAATAAAATAAAAGAGGAGCTTAGGCTCCTTTTTTATTTTTCCTCACTGGTAATTCTTACTAGAGATAAATTGCCAATTCTAGATAACTATTTTGATTGATCTATAGAGCTATGGCTAATATGGTAGATTCCTGACTGTCTTATCACCACTGATGTTAAGGGAAGAACTATTATGGCTGTTAATAACCAAATCACCGATGCCGTGACCCAAGCGAACGTTAAAGTGCTTGCTGAGGCGCCCGCTATGGCTATGAGTAACTTATATCAGGCAACGGCGCAGGCTTTATCCAATGCAGCGCATAACGCTGTGAATGCACAACAACAACTTGCTGTTTTAATGCAAGCAGCAACAACTCAAGGTGTTATGCAGATCTATAGTGTTGATACGGCTGCTACACCCCCTATAGGGAACGAAAAAACTAAACTTGGTGCAAAGCCTAGTGTTGCGACTGAGGACGCAGCTGAAGCTTTGACGGCTTCTATAAGCGCCTCCTTCGATAAAAGTGCTAAGACGAATCTCGCTGAAATGGCCGAGCAGGTCGATCAGTCAAATGTCGCTTTAAATGGACATAAAGAAGAATCGAATGTAGCGATTAATGAAGAAATCGAAGCGGCAATAAAATTTGTACTGGAGAGTGTTTTAGGGTCTGCGGATGAATATGGTCATGGCGTGGTTACTGTTATGACGGCGTTCACTGATGCACTGGCGGCGCTCGGGAAAAATCAGTTAAATGAGTCAATGGCAGTGGTCAAAATGGCCGCTACATGTATGACACTCAAAGCCATGATCGCCGCACCAGATAAGCAGGAAGCCTATGGCGAAATATTACAACGTATTCATGCGTTGTAATGCCAGTCGCTAAAAATATTAAATAATAACACCATTGGATGGGACATCATGATACCGAGCATCACACCTAAGACCGCGACTCAAGGTACGGCCTATACTAAGCGTATTAACGAATATCCATTACCTGCGGCAATGATGACGCACGAATTAGCGCTCGTGAATAACGGGAAAATGATCGTGTTATCGCAGATGGATGACAGCACGCTAATCCAATTGGATTTAGATGATTCGGGCTGTCCTATCAATGCTTATAGTTATCAAATTGGTAATTCGACGTCCGAGCTTCATGGTGTAACGGCTTCCTCAAGCTATGCGGGCGATGTTTGGGTTACCTTGCAAAATGACTCTCAGCTATTGCGCTTAACACCGGGTGCCGTCGCATCCGAAGCTCCGACACTGCAAGCAACAATTGATGTGCCTAGGCCAGGGATGGGGCCACACTGTGTATCTGAATACGGCGATGATCTGTGGTGTTCATGCAAGAATCCGAGTGACGACACGGGAGAATATTATGTTTGCCGTGTGAATAAAGAAGACCCATCTAACTACACCTTATGGACTGTGCCTCAATCACCGGTATTTGTGATTAAGCATCCGTTGACGGGTGAGGTATATGCCTCTATTGATACCGATAGCAAAATCGTGAGGTGTACACCGAGCGAGGGCGATTACTCCGGCACGAATATTCAAACGCCTGAGGTCATTGATATTCCCTCTACGCAAGGTTCAACGGTTGTTGGTATGTGTGCAGGGCCAGATAACAATATTTGGTTTGTGCTGTTAGGTGGTAGCGGGGCTGGCACAGGGACATTTGGTCGAATCTTATCTGATGCAACGCTTGAGTTTGTCACCTTGGGTGGTTCGCTCGGATCAACGGCTGGTCTTTTACATCTAACGTTTGCACCCTATACCGATGGTGAAGATTATCGCGTCTATATCTTGTCGTCCGACATTACCAAAGACGCGGATATCAACCAGCCTAATGCAGTGTTTGATGTCACTTTAAATCCCCAGACATTAGCCATTACCAGTGAAGTCAGTTTTGTTTTTCCTACTCAGTACAGTTGGGCGCATCGAGTTTTGTATAGCGACTATGGTTTGTACTGTACGCAACTGCAGACGTCGGGATTGGTGCATATACAATTAGATATTGAAGGCAGTAATCCAGCGATTAATGAAGGTGGGAGCGACTATCAGCAACATGGAATTGGCGCTCCGTATGATACCTTAGTGTATTCCGACGATTAAAAACGTCATCGCCACTCTTGACCTGTGAGCAACTCGCAGGTTTTTTGTAAGCGCAGTCTCATATTAGGAGCCGCGCTTATGAACACCTCGTTACGGGTGAATGAAGTTGCCCGCCACTTTTATATCAATGCCAACACGGTGCGTCATTACGTGCGCATTGGTTTACTGAATCCGCCTAAAGACGATAGCGGCTACCATAGATTCAATGCCACTCAGCAACAGCGCTTAGGCTTTATTCTCAATGCTCGCGAATTAGGTTTTACCCTTGAGGATATCCAGCAGCTTTTACTGGATGCCGAGCAGGGTGAGTCGCCTTGCCCCCATGCCCGCGAAATGATCGAGTTACGCTTGCAGCAAGCGAAAGAAAAGCTGGCGTCCTTAGCGGCCTTAGTTGAGCGCATGGAGCAAGCGACCAGTGCGTGGAAGAATATTCCTGATTGCGAACCCTGCGGTGAACATATTTGTCATCTTATCGAGGGGCATCATCATGGCGCTTGACCTGTGAGTCGCTCATAGGTTTAAGCTGAGCTTCATCTCGCTTGAGATCAGTATTATTAAGAAGGTTTAGGAGAAGTTATGAGCAATTCAGACTCCTGTTGTGGCTCAGAAAAGCCGAAGAAAGAAGAATCCTGTTGTGGCGGCAATACTGAAATGGAAAAGCCAGCAGCAACCTCCTCTTGTTGTGGTACTGCGCCAGCTAAACCAGCCATCGCAGCCTCTTGTTGTGGAACGCCAAACAGCCAAGATACAAGTAACGACGCCGATGGCGGTTGTTGTCACCTGCTGATAAGGGCTCAATTGACTGGATTTTATGGACCTGTGCGCCTGCGGTATTACTCGGATATATCGGCTTTTTAGTCTTTGGGCACAGCATCGAGATTCCCTGGGTAAACAGCATGTTGCATACCTCTTACGAGATGGTAAATGCCATGTGGTGGGGTATTTTATCGGCGGCTTTCTTCGTTGGGCTACTGGGCAGGATTCCCCGCGAACTCATTATGTCTGTACTTGGCCGCGGCGGTAGTAAGACTGGCGTGTTGCGCGCGACGATTGCAGGTTTACTGCTTGATTTGTGCAATCACGGCATCCTAATGGTGGCGATGAAGCTATATGAACGAGGCGCGAGCATCGGCCAAGTGATGGCATTTTTAATCGCCAGCCCGTGGAATTCATTAACCCTGACATTAATTCTGATTGGATTAATCGGCCTGCCATGGACATTAGCCTTTATTGCCGGTTCGCTCGTTATTGCCTGGGTGAGTGGGTGGATCTTTGATATCTTGGTTGAGCGCGGTACCTTACCCGCTAATCCAAATAGCCAAGATTTTGAGAAAGTCGATGTTTGGCCGACCTTGAAAGCAACTTGGGCCTCTAATGATTGGTCATTGCCTGCGCTGGCGAAGATGTTTTGGGGCGGCCTGAAAGAATCGAAAATGGTATTACGCTGGGTCGTTTTTGGCGTGGTGCTAGTGGCCTTGATTCGTGCCTTTGTACCAGAAGATATTTTCAGTGTTTGGTTCGGCGCAACGGCAGGCGGCTTATTGCTGACCTTGTTGGCCGCCAGTGTTATCGAAGTATGCTCTGAGGGTTCAAGCCCGATTGCTGCCGATTTGTTAACGCGTGCTGCAGCACCGGGTAACGCTTTTACCTTCTTGATGGCCGGTGCCGCGACCGATTACACCGAGGTTATGGTGCTTAAAGACACCACCAAGAGCTGGAAAATCGCACTCTTTTTACCGCTGGTTACTGTGCCTCAAGTATTGCTAATTGGTTGGCTAATGAATCTGTATGGGGTTTAAACGCCCCTAGAAACTGATTGTTTTTGTGGTAGGCTGTACAACTATTGAATAACTTTTGCATCGCAAGTTAGGAATTCTTATGCAGCTTACTACTTCTCTATCCCAGTCAAAACTCTCCGTCTTCGCGTCAGCAATCTTATTTGTTGGGGCGTCTATCAGTCTATCGGGATGCTCAAACTTAGGCGTCGATCATGCCGCTGGACGAAGCCCGACCTTAACCCCTGAGAATTATTTCAACGGTAAAATTTGCGCTGATGGTGTCGTACGTGATCGCTCAGGTGCACAAATTCGCCAGTTTAATGCGCAAATTATTGGCAGTTGGGATGACAAGGGCGTGGGTACGTTAGATGAAGTTTTTTATTTTACGGATGAGGCGGGCGCAGAACCAAAGCGTGAAACGCGTATTTGGACATTGACCCCAGAAGGCGATCATTACATCGCCCACGCCTCCGATGTGCCCGAGCCAACGCACATGGAGTTTGCTGGTAATGCAATTCATATGGCTTACACACTGCGTTACGGTGAACCCGGCGATACCATTGATTTAAATATGGACGACTGGATGTTTGAGGTGGCCGACGGCGTTGTTGTTAATGAAACTAAGATGAGTAAATTCGGCTTACACGTTGGCCAAATATTATTGGTCATGCGTAAAGTCGATGACTCTACTCAATGCATCCCTGCAGACTAACATTAAAAAAATTCAATTTATCATTAAAAAACATCGTTTTTATTCATGATTGATTCCTGACACTCTAAGCGTACTTTAATAATACGCATGAAGATCAGGAATTATCATGACTACTTTTCATACCCTCGGTTTTCCCCGAGTAGGACCTCAACGCGAACTTAAATGGGCACTCGAATCTTATTGGCGCGGTGAAATCGATCAAGCGACATTAATTTCTCGTGCTCACGCAGTACGACATAACAACTGGCAAACGCAATTAGAAGCCGGATGCGATGTTTTAACTGTAGGCGATTTTTGTCTTTATGATCACGTACTGAATACCAGTTTTCTACTCGGACATTTACCGCAACGGACGAACACAACTAACAATACAATCGATCAGCTTTTTTTAGCGGCTCGTGGTCGCGCACCTAGTGGTACGCCAACCAAAGCCTGTGAAATGAGCAAATGGTTTGATACTAACTATCACTATCTAGTACCTGAGTGTCATGCCAACGACACCTTCAATCTTAATCCTGAACTCTTACTAGAAGAAATTCGAGCAGGGCTGGAGCAAACCAAACAGGTTAAACCGGTTATTTTAGGGCCGTTAAGTTATTTGTATTTGGCTCGCAGTGTCGACGGTTGTGATCGCCTTGAATTACTCGCGCCATTACTCGCTGTGTATGAAGAGTTATTAGCAACCATCAAAGCCGAAGGCGTTGAGTGGGTACAAATTGATGAACCCATATTGGTTTTGGATCTGCCGGAAGCTTGGCTTAACGCTTTTGAATCGACCTATCAGAGTTTAGCAACGGCTCATCTAAATATCTTAATCGCAACCTATTTTGGTGGTTTAGAGAATAATTTAAGTAGGGTGTTTGAGTTGCCAGTGCAAGGTGTGCACCTTGATATTGTTTCCGCACCGGAACAATTAGCCCCAAGTTTAGCGCTGCTAAAACCGACGCAAGTATTGTCGTTAGGGATTATTAACGGGCGTAATATTTGGCGCAGCGATTTAACCGCAAGCTATCAGTTATTGGCACCGCTGGCCTCTCAATTAAAAGAACGCTTGTGGATTGCGACATCCTGTTCTTTATTGCATGTTCCTTATTCTGCAAAATCCGAAACGAATTTAGCCGATGGTGCTGACCATTGGTTGGCGTTTGCCGAAGAAAAACTCGCAGAAGGACGCTTATTAACCAATGCACTTGATGACGCTAAGGTACTGTTAGGTCGTGATTGGTTAGCGCAAGCCGAACGAGTCATCAGCCGTCAGCAATCAAAACGTGTACATAAAGCCGCTGTTAAAGCGCGAGCAATTGAGGCTGCGTCACGCCAATGGCAGCGTGAATTACCCTATGCACAACGTTTGGCACGCCAACAAGCGCAATTAAATTTACCTGACTTCCCCACTACAACGATAGGTTCTTTTCCGCAAACCGATGCCATTCGTAGCCTGCGTAAACGCTTTAAAAAAGGCGATATTACCCTTGAAGATTATGAGTGCGGCTTAAAGCTGGAAATTGAATATTGCATTAAAGCTCAAGAAAATATTGGTTTAGATGTACTCGTGCATGGCGAAGCCGAACGTAATGACATGGTCGAATACTTTGGCGAATTATTAGAAGGCATCGCAGTGTCGGCTAATGGTTGGGTGCAAAGTTATGGTTCACGCTGTGTTAAACCGCCGATTATTTACGGTGATATTGAACGCTTACAAGCGATGACAGTACGTTGGAGTCAGTATGCGCAAAGCCTCAGCGCTAAACCGGTAAAAGGAATGTTAACTGGGCCAATTACCTTATTGAAGTGGGCATTTGTGCGCGATGATCAATCTTGGGAAAGCACGGCTTATCAGCTCGCTGCTGTTCTTCAAGATGAAGTGCTCGATTTAGAATGTGCTGGTATTAGTATTATTCAAATAGATGAACCCGCACTGCGAGAGGCGTTACCTTTACGTAGAGATCAGCATCAAACGTATCTAAATTGGGCCGTTAATAGTTTCCGTTATACCTATGCCGGTGTAGCCGCAGAAACTCAAATTCATACCCATATGTGTTATGCCGATTTCGATGATATTTTGACTGCGATTCAAGCGATGGACGCTGACGTTATTACATTAGAAACTGCGCGTTCGGCGAATAAATTATTACAAACACTCAAGCGCGAGCCGTATCACAATGGTATCGGCCCTGGTGTTTATGATATTCACAGCCCTAATGTGCCGGATGTTTCCGCGATGAGCGAAATTCTTGAAGATTCGTTGAACGTTGTGCCTGCGCACAATCTTTGGGTCAATCCAGATTGCGGATTAAAAACCCGACGTTGGGAGGAAGTGACGCCAGCATTAAAGTCTATGGTTCGCGCTGCGCAAGCGTTGCGAGAACAAATAACGGCATAGCTTTTTTGATGTAAATGCAAGCGCGCGGCTCTCATCTCGATGAGAGTCGCTTTTAAAGCAAGTCGCGCCATTCTCCTATTGGCAAATCACCCAAGGTATACTCGCCAAACTTTTCACGGTGTAAGGCTGCAACATGGTATCCACAGGCGGCAAACATGCGCCGAACTTGATGGTATTTGCCTTCATTGAGGGTTACTTTGGCCGTATATGGGTCAACAATCTCAAGCGTGGCTGGTAAGCAGGGGGTGGCTTCACTTTCTAGCGCAATGCCTTGGGCAAATTGTTCGATAATATCGCTATTTAAGACTTGGTCTACCGTAACGACATACACTTTATCTACATGATGTTTAGGTGACGTGAGTTGTTGTACTAGCGCTGATTGATCGGTGACTAAAATCAACCCACTGGTCTCTTTATCCAAGCGGCCGACACTGACAACTTGAGGGTTTCTGGCTTGCCAAATGGTGGGTAATAAGTCGTATATGCGCGGTCCTTCACTGCTGTCATGGCTACACACGTAACCAAGGGGTTTGTGCAACATAACGAGTATATTACCGATATGCTCCAGCGGTTGCCCATCAATACTCACTGCATTGGGATCAACTTTTTGCGCGGCGTTGGTGGCTAATTCGCCGTCGATGCGCAGCCGTTTATTCTTTATCAAATAACGCACTTCGCGGCGCGAGCAATAACCCAAATTACTCAGGGTTTGATCAAGACGTTTAAGCACTAGCATTAACCTTTTTCTACTAAGGGGTTGTGAAAATCACCGCGCCGAACAATATCACTTATCGTTATTTGCCTCGCTATATTTATGATGATTAAACCGCTTTAACGGACATCAGATCTAACAGATGGAGGCGCTGAAATATGTCCATATGTCTCAGTTAAATATCATCACTGAATACGCAGTACCCAGTTGATCATTTCTTGTTCTTCTTCTTGGTTGTGTTCATGCGAAAGAAGACCCTCAACCACGAAGGTTAACGCACTTGCTACAAATGGAATTTTGTCTTTAGGAATCCCATTTAACGTCAATTGTGCGGTTAGCAACATTTCAATCATTCGATGAAAATTATCATGCCACGTCGCAATGCTAGGTGAATGCTCTATACGAGTATGTACGGTTGAAATTAGCCCTTTTGTTTGTTTGAACTGATTCAATAACCAGATGGTTTGCTCGGTTAAAGGCTTCGTCATCATGCTGGGGTATAGCTTCATACTGGCGTTAACGAGTCGGTTCAAAACCGCAATGAGCAGGTCATCTTTGTTCTTAAAATACCAATACAGAGTATTGGGAGCGACGTTCGCCGCTTTAGCAATCATCGACATGGAGCTGGCATCGAAACCTACGTCAATGAAGAGTTCCATTGCCGCCAGTTCGATCTCTTCAGCTTTCTGTTCTTTGTCTACATGTCGTTTGTTTTTGGCCATAAGAGGGCTAGTTCTCGTTTGAAGATTGCTTGACCAGTATACAAGGATGACGCTAACATTACGTCTTGAATGGCATTCAAGACAAATAGGCTTCGCATCGAAGCGTGCATCCTAGGTCTGGGTGTTTCCAGCGCTTGATGAGGAAATTAGCGATGACGAGTCCAAAAGCAGTTGTTACGAATACAGATAGCAAACCGTTAGAGGTGAAATCGGTTTTCTACTCCGACGGCGTGCAATGCGCAGCGTCACTCTTCCTTCCCGAGGCCGGAGCTGAAACAAGTGATGGTTTACCTGCAATCCTTATGGTGCATGGCTGGGGCGGTGTTCAGGGCGCACTCACAGGGCCATTTATTGCTGCATTCATCGCCGCAGGCTACGCGGTCATGACGTTCGATTACCCTGGCTGGGGAAGCAGTGAGGGCTTGCCGCGAAACTGCATTAATCCAATAAAACGTGTCGGTAACGTTGAATCGGCGCTTACCCATTTGAAGCAACAGTCAGTGGTCGACGCGAAGAAAATTGTGCTTTGGGGCACATCGTTTGGTGGCGGTCATGTAGTGGATACCGCCGCGCAACACCCTGAACTTTTGGGTGCTATCGCTCAGGTTCCTATGCTTGATGGCCAAGATGCAGTGAAAGCGATTCCGCTGCTAAGTTTGTTGCGCTTTGGTGCTTACGGCATCACTGATTGTTTTATGGGTCGACGCCCAATCTACATTCCGGTCGTTTCAGCACCGGGTGAATTTGGTTCAATGGATCGCGATGGGGCTGAAGATGCTATGAATCGTGGAATTGAGATTGCCGGTATTCAATACGATAACCGAGTTGCTGCTCGCTCAGTTTTAACGATTGGCATGTATCGTCCGATCAAGCGTTTAGCCAAGATTAAAATACCTACGTTATTGATTGGCGCATCTCGCGATTCGGTTGCACCATTTAATCGAACGAATATTGAAAATAGAAACAAAGACTACGTTCAAACTAAAATGATTGATGCTAATCACTTTGAACCATATTTCGAACCTGTGCTTTCTCAGAATTTGCAATATCAGTTGGAGTTTTTGCACTCATTGTCAGCCAATAAAGAATAATAGAGTTAGAATCTAGCATTAAAAAAACCGGCAATTGCCGGTTTTTTTGTTCGAATTACACGTTATATTTGGGTGGATTTTTAAAGCCGCCCATCGACTTCTCTAACAAACTCGCAAAATGCAATGTGGTTTTATCTTTGTAGGCATTACCAATAATCTGAATATTTACCGGTAAACCGCCGGATGTTTGGCCTACAGGCGCACTAGTGGCTGGTAAACCTAGCAAGGTGGCAGGCGCAATCCACATAAACATATCGGAGTAATTACGTTGCTCGCCATTAACATCCAACTTACGCAGATGCACCGGCCCAACTTGTTGGTGTTCAAATGCCGCGGTCATCGTTACCGGAGTAAGAATAACGTCGTATTTTTCGTAGAGTTTTCCAAAAGCCTGTGCCAGATGATGACGTTTTTCATTACTACGAATCCAATCAGCGTGAGGCTGTACCATACCCAGCAAGAAATCCTCTCCTGAAGCACTAGCACCTATATATTTACCGAAATACTTAGCCAAAGTGCCAAATACCTTGGTCGCAATGCGCTGTTTCCCTTTTAGAGATGAACCTAGAACAGCTCCAAGCAAGCTCATATACGTTGGGAAAAATGAATTTAGCGTTAGACCATCAGGTTCGCCCAATGTCACTTGAGCACCTTGGGCCTCCAGATGTGACTTGAGCTTCAAATAGGCAGGCCGTAATTCATCATCAATAGGGCACAGTGGATCATCGAGCCACATTAATACTTTGAAATCTGACAGATTTTTTTGCTTAGGTTCTGGTAAGTTCAGCTGCCACGCATCCGTCATCAGAGGCGTTGGCCCAGAGATAATATCCAACATCATCTTCAAATCATCAGCCGACCGAGCCATAGGGCCGGCCACCGAAAGATCAGGCTCGCTTAGCATTCCCGGTGGACCAGGAATATGCCCACGACAAGAAATAATGCCGTAAGTAACTTTATGGCCGTACACCCCACAAAAATGAGAAGGAGTTCGAATAGAGCCACCAATGTCAGAGCCAAGCTCTATCGGTGTCATACCGGAGGCCAGAGCCGCAGCAGCGCCGCCAGAAGAGCCGCCCGGCGTTAGTGTCAAATTCCAAGGATTATTCGTTGTACCATAGATCTTGTTATAACTCTGGATATCGCTCGCATATAAAGGCGTATTGGTTTTACCAAAGATAATCGCCCCTGCATCTAACAGCTGTTCGACAGCGTGAGCGTTCTTTTTAGGAGTATGAGCTTTAAGTGCCGGAGCGCCAGCGGTGCAAGGCATACCGACGACTTCAAAGGTATCTTTAATCGTCATTGGCAGACCATGCAGCGGCCCCCAACTGATACCGTCTTTGCGTGCCTGATCAGCCTCATCGGCGCGGGAGAGAGCCGCATCAAAGTTAGTGGCTACAACGGCATTAATATCAGGATTCACCTTAACAAAACGCTGTTGGTAATACTCAACCAGCGCACGGCTAGTGAGTTCGCCCTTATTCATAGCATCTAAAAGCTGAGTGGCACTGTGATAGGCCCATTCTGTAGTCACTATTGGCTCCTTATTATTGTCATTGAGCTGAAACAGCGTTCGAGAGTACCCGACTGACTGCTATAAGCCAATATTGGATCTGTTACGCGTTTAATCGCCAATCCAACTTTTAGAGTGCGCGTTTCGTTTTTCTTATCTAAGAAATCTAACGATCAATCAATTGGTTACAAGAGCGGCTTGAGTGATAACGCGCAAATTGTAAAGACGGTTTGGTGTGTATACGCGCATGCGCGTTTACACACAGGTCAATTAGGTCAGAAGTGCTACTTTCCATTGCTAAAACAGCAGGTTAGACTCTGAGCAGAGAAGGGAAGCGAAGCGTCAAAACGCGCATGCGCATGAATAGACTGTTATAACCCAAGGATAGATTGTGTACATACCCAAATATTTTGAAGTGACCGATAAAGAAGAAATCTTTGCTTTTGTTGAGTCAAATGCTTTCGGTCAGCTTATTTCAAATGTTGGCGGCAAGCTGTTTTCTACCCATATGCCTTTTCTTTTATCAGATGATAAAACTAAAATAATTGGGCATTTGGCTATACAAAATCCTCAGCATTCTGATTTAAGTGGCCAAGAGGTGCTCATTACTCTACAGGGGCCTCACGATTATATTTCACCATCGTGGTATGCCTCTCCTGGCGTTCCAACATGGAATTACCAAGCTGTACACATATATGGTAAAGCTAGTGTATTTTCGTCTTCTGAAAAAATTAAATCAGTGGTTGATACCCTTACTCAAAAATATGAGTCATCCTTTTCGCAACCGTGGAAACCTGAGTATAAAGCGGCCATGTTAAGTGCCTTAGTTGGCGTGGAAATCACCATAAGTGAAATTCAATGCAAGTATAAACTTAGCCAAAATCGTTCTTCGCAAGATCGAGAGCAGGTAGTAACAAAGTTAAATGAAGTTGGCTCACATGAATTAGCTTCGAGTATGGTGCGTAATCAGTTATAACAATCAAATCTTGCGGAGCGTCTTACGCTTCGCTTCAGCCGCCCGCAAATTTGGGCGTTCAGGCTGTAGAAAAATAGCCACAGCCCACGACGCATCTCATTGTTTCCGGTAAAATTGCATCTTTACCGCTGATAGACAATCTCATGGCCAATTTTTTAGACGATAATTTAAATCAAAGTGTATTTCTGGATATCAACTATCTGGAAGTACTCGGTGAAAATACATTCGAGTTTTGTGTCTATCAACTCGTAACGCATCAACTTGATTTAACTGAATTTACCGATCGTTATAAAAATAAATCCGTTGGCCGAAAAGCCTATCCGCCTGCATTGTTGTTACGTGTTATTTTTTATGCTTATTATCGCGGAATCACTTCAAGTCGTGCGATAGAGCGAAGCTGTAAAACTGATTTGAAATTTATGGCATTGGCTTCAGGGCGAACACCACACTTCACCACCATTGCAGACTTTGCCAGTGGTCATTGTGATGAAATGAAAGATCTCTTCCATAAATTACTCATGATCTGTTGTAAAAGTGGCTTGGTTGGCAGAGAACACTTTGCCATTGATGGTTGCAAGCTTCCTTCGGATGCCTCAAAGGAATGGAGTGGAAGACCGAATAAGACAGTCACGATAGGAAAGAAGGCGGCAGTTCACTCTCTTAAATTTTCGCGACAAGATTTTATTTGTGCTGAAGGAGTATGAGGCAGATATTTTAATGATATTGCTTAGTATTCGTGATTTTTAAGCAAGGCTAAACCCCAGACGGTTTCTGATAGTGATAGTTTTACGTGCTGCTAGTTTGTTTCGTTAAGAAAGCCTGAGTTTACAGGCTTGAATTCCCGCTGTTCGTCGTCGTTCTTTTTGTTTGTCCCAGAAAAAGCTGATTTTTGATTTCACTTCATTGACGGCACCAACAACACCCTTGAATTCAGATTCGAAATTCTGGGTAATATAGAGCCAGTGTTCGGCATCAATACCTAATCGATTCATAATTGCAGGTTCAGCTTCAGAAATGGAGCCTCGTTTATTTTCTCTGATTTGGCGGCCAGTCCAGTCGACTAACTCTAAATAGTCAGTAAGGCGCATTGGTATGCCTTCTGGCATCCCCTGTTTTGGATTTCCGGCAAAGTTGAGAAGTTCAGACACTTGTTGCTGGGGATGGTTGGGGGAGT